>Ga0265316_10000218_pt1 | contig 66800 bp, 70 predicted proteins | sample 4522metaG_FD_202092 | JGI IMG/M metagenome (GOLD analysis project Ga0265316, IMG submission 202092) | Rhizosphere microbial communities from Carex aquatilis grown in University of Washington, Seatle, WA, United States - 4-5-22 metaG | ecosystem: Host-associated > Plants > Roots > Rhizosphere >... | reverse complement strand
CAGTTCAGCCGAAGGGAAAAACCAGAAGAAATAAATTCTGCATAATACATAAATGATTAATGTCTCATATCCTAATTTTATCCCGCTTGAAATAGGCCAGATCGAACTATTTAGGCAGGCATTCAAGAATAACCCTCCAAAAATATCGGAGTTTACCTTTACCAATCTTTATTCATGGAGAGAAGCATATAAAACCAAGGTTTCAATTCTGGAGGATTTTATAATTTTACGCTCTGAATCAGAAGATCGATCGAGGTTTTTTGATCCTATAGGTAAAGGAGATAAAAAAAATATAATTAAGGCGTTATTAAATAAGCCTCAGGCGTCTCTTATCCGTATCCCGGAGGAAACAGCAGGTTTATTCCGCGATCATAAAGGATTTGAGGTAAAAGAAGACATAAATAATGCTGATTACTTGTATAGAACAGAAGATCTTGTAACGCTCAAAGGGGAAAAGTATGACGGAAAAAGGAACTTGATAAAAAAATTCCGCCTGAATAATACTTATGAATATGCTACTATGAATGCCGGAAATTCCGGTGAGTGCCTGAAATTTGAGGATAAATGGTGCGCCATTAAGAATTGTGACCGGGTCGAAGGGTTGAGCAACGAGAGGAGCGCAATAGGAGAAATGGCGGCGAGTTATTCCGGTTTTGAGCTTATCGGAGGTATGATAAAAATCCAGGGTAATATCAGCGCAATATCCTTAGCGCAAAGGCTAAACCCTGATACACTGGTTATGCACGTATTAAAGGCAGACCCTAATGTGGCTGGCCTGTATCAGGCCATGCTTCATGAATTCCTGGAGCATGAAGCGGGTAATTTTAATTATGTTAATCTTGAACAGGATCTAGGTATAGAAGGATTAAGAAAGTCAAAACAATCTTATCATCCTATTGAGATGATAAAAAAATATACTCTAAGCATACCAGGATAGGATGACACTCACAAGCTTCTTAAGAAATGAAAAGATAAAAACGCTGGCACGAGAAAGCTGGGCTGTAAGCTGGCCGATGACTATTATCATGCTCTGCGTATTTTTGATCGGACTTACGGATGTATACGTTGCCGGAAAACTGGGTAAAGAAATACAAGCAAGCTACGGCATTGCCGCGCAACTGTATTTTATTTTTTCTATTGTTGCTACCGCACTTAGTATCGGCGCAGTCTCCATAGTTTCCCGGTTATTTACTTCGGGGGAGGAAAAGGAGTTAAAAACCGCAATAGATTCTTCCGTTACGATAGCACTCGTAGGAGGAGCGTTATTTAGCATATTAGGATTTGTTTTCGCAAAATCCATAATATTCAGTTTAAACGTACCGGAGGAACTTAAGGCTTATGTCCTGCCCTTGACGAGAATATTTTCTTTGGGCCTGTTATTCAGTTATCTATTTATAAATACTAACGCAATATTGCGCGCCTGCGGTATGGTCAAAAAGTCCCTTTTGACAATGAGCATGGTTTGTATCCTTAATATTGCTTTAAATCTTTTCTTGGCACTAATGACTCCGCTTAAATTCAAAGGCATAGCCTGGGCCACCGGAATAAGTATGTTAGCAGGGTCAGTTTTTAATATGTTGTTCATCAGTAAATTAATGAGCGGTTTTTTCAGGTTTTCACTTACCACGGTTAAAAATATTTTCAGCATTGGTTGGCCCGCAGGACTCCTGCAAGTACTTTGGCAATTGGGATATATGGCGCTTTATTTGATCTTAAGCTTGATGCCTAAAAATAATATCGAGATCCTGGCTGCCTTCACCAACGGATTAAAAATAGAAGCGGCCATCTTTCTCCCGGCATTCGCGTTCAATATGGCTAATGCGGTAGTGGTAGGGAATTTGTTAGGCAGGAAAAATAAGGAAGACGCTTATTCTGCCGGCCTGGTGACCGCTTCCGTAGGAGTGATCATTGTCGTTGTCATGACCTTGGTAACCTTACTTAACGCAAAAGCAATAGCATCCTTTCTTTCGAATAACGATATTGTGATAAGGGAAAGCGTTAAATACATTTATATCAGTTTGGCTTTGGAGCCTTTTATGGCATGGGGTGTTATCCTTGCCGGTGGGCTTAACGGAGCAGGGGACACGAAAAGCGTCATGTTCATCGTGGCATTGAGCATGTGGCTGGTGCGTATTCCTTTGTGTTATATCTTCGGGATATATTTCGGGTTTGGCGCGCTCGCAATCTGGTGGTCAATGAATATTTCGATATTAGTGCAGTCGTTTTTCATAACTAAAAGGTATTTTTCCTGGAAATGGATAGGTAAAGAGATATGCGCAGAAAGCATTTAACTTTAAAGATATTCCTTTTTCTTATTTTCATAGATTTACTGGAAACATTCGCCCAATTTTGTTTCAAAAAAAGCGCATTGTCGGTATCCGGTTTTGAGATTAAGGCTGTTAATGATGCTTTTCATTTTGCTTCGCGTTTACTGCCTTCACCTTTCCTTTGGCTTGGTTTATTTTCAGTTCTGTTGATATTTACTCTCTGGTCGACAATTCTCTCTAAGATCGACCTCAGCGTGGCGGTTCCGGTATGCAGTTTTAGTTATATATCCGTTCCTTTAGTATCGTTATTATTTTTTCATGAAAAGATATCCGCGTTAAGATGGTTAGGCATATTAATCATACTGTTTGGGGTGATGCTGGTTTCGATCAGCAGCAAACAGAAGAAAGAGAAGTTTTGAAACAAACACTATTTTTTATTATTTTCTTGATATTTTTAACTGATGTCTGCGATACGGTCAGCCAGTTATTACTGAAATCAGCCATTAATTCATTCGATCTGCATATCAATACTGCAAGAAAGGTGATCAAGCTGATGCTGCGGTTGGTCACGACACCCCGGGTGTTGGCAGGTTTCGTTTTCAGCGCGCTTTCATTATTGATCTGGTTGTTCGTATTGACTAAATCTGATTTAAACTTTGCTTTTTCTATGGATAGCATGCGTTATATTTTAATCGCGATAGCTTCGGTTTTCGTATTAAAAGAAAAGATAAGTGTTATCAGATGGCTGGGAATATTTGCCGTGGTATGCGGGATACTGATAGTAGCGATAGGTTGAGGTATTTATTATGAACACAGGCATAGAACTTAAGATCGTAAGAAAAATAGAAGAATTACCGATCGGTGATTGGAATAAAGTTTTTCCAAATGTTGTAGAAAACTACTATTTTTTTAAAACTCTCGATGAGTCAAATTTAAGCCAATTTAAGTTTTTTTATCTTTTAGCTTACAATAAAGGCGTTCCTATAGCCGCAACCAGTTGTTTTATCATGAATTTTCCTTTGGATATTGCCGTTAGCGGAAAACTCAAATGGTTCACCGGGCTGATGAATAAATTTTTCCATTCTCTGCTGAACCCGAGAATTTTGATTTGCGGTTTACCCATGGGCCAAGGAAGAATTGGCGTAGCTGGAGACCCGGAAACGGCAATGAAAGCCGTATGCAAAGGCATGGAACAGATTGCTGATGAAGAAGAAGTGAATATCATTGCTTTTAAGGATTTTATTGCCGGCGATGGGGTAATCCTGGACAAGTTTATCGGTGCGGGATTTGTTAGAATAGATTCTTTGCCTTCGACTGACATGGATATTAATTTTTCCAACTTTGAACAGTATTTAAAAACCTTAAGCAGTGTTTCAAGGAGCGGGATAAAAAGAAAGTTTAAAGAAATAGACGGTAAGCTTAAAATAGATTTAGAAATAACAGGTAAACTTGATGATGCCGTGTTAAGTGAGGTGTATGCTCTTTATCTTCAGACATACGATAAGCAGGAATTGGGGTTGGAGAAACTGACAGTTGATTTCTTTAGGTCCGTATCAAAGAATATGCCTGATGAAACAAAGTTTTTTCTCTGGAGAATTGACAAGAAACTGGCGGCATTTGCTTTTTGTCTGGTTTCAGGGGATTATTTTATCGATTATTACCTCGGATTTGATTATTCCATCGCTTTTAAATATCATCTTTATTTTGTAAGGTTCCGGGATATTTTGAATTGGTGCATTGATCATAAGATCAGGAAATATGAGATGGGGCCTACAGGGTATGAGCCGAAGAGAAGGCTGGGGTTTAAGCTTGTTCCTTTATCCATTTATGTAAAACACCGCAATAAATTCGTTAATCCTATTTTTAAAATTATCAGCCATGCAGTAAAGCCATCCAATTTTCAGCCGGTATTCAAAAAATAACCCTGTTTTGCCTTGACTACTCTTTTTTTTATGATATAAATAGAAATGATTTCTATTTATGATATGGATACTACAGCTTATTTAAAAAAGTTAAAAGAAGCCTGTCTCAAGATAACTCCCCGTAGAAAAGCGGTTATAGAGCTTTTCCTAAAGGAGAACAGGTACCTTGGCCCTTACGAAGTAAGGTTAGCGCTCAAAGAGCGCTCTATTAAACTGGGTTTTCCTTCGGTTTACAGGATATTGGAAGAGTTAAAAGAAGCCGGGGTTTTAGTGAAGATCGAACATAAAAGCCGGCAGCTTTATTACAGCTTATGCAGGAAGCCTCACCTTGACCACCATCATTTTATCTGCAGGAAATGCAATAAGGTTGAAGAAGTCGAGTTCTGTAATTTTCATGAGATCTCGCGATTCATCCAAAGCAAGTTACACGGCAGGGTAGAAAAACATGCTTTGCAGATAGAAGGCTTATGTTCGGGCTGTAAATGAGGAGAGTATGAGCAACAGGCATAATTCCAGGGTTTTGGCAGGCATTGTTCTTTTGATTTTATTTTTCTTGAGTTTATCCATCTATGCTAAGGAAACACAGGCAGGTGAAGTAAAAAGGCTCAAGATAGTCGCTTCATTTTATCCCATGTATATCATGGCAAAGAATGTAGTAAAAGATGTTCCGGGGGTTTTACTCCAAAGTCTTACTCCACCGCTTACCGGATGCTTGCATGATTACGCGGTTACCGCCAATGATATGAAGAAACTTGCTGATGCGCAGCTCTTTGTGGCTAATGGCGCGGGCATGGAGTCTTTTTTGGAGAAAATTATAATTCAGCATCCCAATCTAAGAATAATAGAGTTATCCGAAGGGATCCCTTTGATCAATGGTGAGGGCAATGAAGGCGATAATCCCCATGTATGGGTTAGTATATCGAATGCGATAATCCAAGTGAAGAATTTAGGAAAAGCTTTAGGGGTATTTGATCCTGTCCATAAGGAACTTTACGCGAGAAATACGGATAATTATGTTGGAAAACTTGAGGCCATTAAGGATAAAATGCACGCCGAACTTGCCCCTTACAAAGGCAGGCAGATCATTACATTTCACGAGGCTTTTTCGTATTTTGCCGCGGAATTCGGTTTAAAAATTGCAGCCGTGGTGGAAAGAGAACCGGGAAGCGAGCCAGGGGCAAAAGAACTGGCAGATACGATAGAGATCATTAAGAAGAACAAAATTGCGGCATTATTCAGCGAGCCGCAGTATCCGGCTGGCGCAGCCCGGACTATCGCGGAAGAGACAGGCGCTAAAGTATATGTGCTTGATCCTGCGGTTTCCGGAGTAGACGATTATGATGCTTATATCAAGATCATGGAAGATAATCTTAGCGTTTTAATTAAAGCATTCGGGGATAATTAAAAAGGGGGATGATTTTGCGCAATACCTGTGAACATTGTTGTACTAAGATCGAAAATTTAACGGTAAAATTCGGCGGCAATATCATACTGGATAAAGTTAATCTGCATGTTAATTGCGGGGAAGTTATCGCTGTGGTCGGTCCTAATGGGGCAGGTAAGACCAGTTTGCTTAAAACAATGATGGGTGAACTCCCTTATCAAGGCAAAATAATATTCAGGGTAGAGGGTAGGGTATCTAAAAAGCCAAGAATAGGTTACGTGCCGCAAAAACTTCAATTTGACCCTGCTTCTCCGGTCAGTGTCGCGGATCTGGTGGCTTCGGCAATAAGTTATCATCCGGTCTGGACCGGAGTATCAAGAGATCTATTGGTGAAAGTAAAAAATGTTTTGTCTTTGTTTTCAGCGGAACATTTGTTAAAAAGAAGGATCGGGGAGTTATCAGGAGGAGAGTTGCAGCGCCTCCTGCTTGCTATTGCCATGACCCCTGAACCGGAACTGCTGCTTTTGGATGAGCCGGCCAGCGGCGTAGACGTTAAAGGGCTATCTCTTTTTTATAGGATAGTGGATGATTTAAGGAAGAAACATGACATCGCCGTAATCCTGGTGACCCATGATTTAGTAGGCGTCTCTAATTACGCCGACAGGGTAATTCTTCTTAACCGTTCTGTTATTGCCGAAGGAGAACCTAAGGATATGCTTTTAAATGAGAAGCTGGTCAAGGCATTTGGCCCGATGCTTTGGAATATTTCCTGTTTACCGGTTTTAACAACAAAAGAAAAGAGCAAAAATGGCAATCATTGAAGCCTGGCATAAATTAATGGATATATTGCCTTTTGCGTGGACACATTACGTCTTCATGAAGAATGCGCTTCTGGCAATTTTACTTATTACGCCATTGTTTGCTATTTTGGGTACGATGGTGGTGAGTAACAGAATGGCTTTTTTTACCGAGGTTTTGGGGCATTCCGCTCTCACAGGGATTGCAATAGGAGTGATTTTAGGGTTTCATGATCCGACCATCCCCATGTTATTAGTGGCGGTGGTTTTAGCTGTGGCGGTAAACCTCTTAAAGGATTGGACAAAAGCTTCCGCGGATACTGTTTTAGGCGTATTTTTCGCTTTTATCATTGCTTTGGGTATAGTTATTTTAAGCAGGCAAGGAGGGTTCGTCAAATATACAAATTATTTGATCGGGGATATCCTTGTAGTTGAGCCCAAGCAAATAGCTTGGTTTTTTTTGATCGGCATGGTTGTTTTATTATATTGGTATGCCGCAGGTAATGCCATCATACTTGCCAGCGTCAATACATCTTTGGCGCGCAGCCGCCTGATCAACACATTCCTTATAGAGACGAGTTTTACGATACTTCTGGCGTTGGTAGTTATTATTTCAGTACGGCTGGTGGGTATCTTAATTATAAACTCGCTTTTGATCCTGCCTGCCGCAGCCAGTAGGAATATTTCCCGAAGCGTTTACAGTTATACCATATTAGCATTGGTTATAAGTATTTTTTCCGGAGTTTCCGGTTTAATCGCCTCTTATTATTGGGGGACCTCCTCCGGAGCAACAATAGTTCTTTTTGCCTCTGTGTTTTACGCGATTTCGGCGTTAATTGGCAGAAGATTACGCGTTTAAGGATGCTTTTAATAATTAGTTAATTCATTGACAATAAATCAGTAATGTTATAATATGTTGTTCCGACGAGAGTTAGGAAAATATATTTAACAGCCGAAGGATAACTATCATGGAAGACAAATTGGTATCAGAGTTTCTTTCTTTGGTCCAAGTCGAAGATTTCGAAAATACCTACAATAAAGACATAGCAGGTGGAAAATATTTCGGCATGCCCTTGGAGGCAATAATCGCTGCCGAAAAAAGGCTCCTTTCCAAGGAGCAGGACGGCCTTGCTTATTTTTCCATGGAGTATGGCCTTGCCACAAGTTTTTATAATAAGTTCATCACTAACCGCGCTATTGATCCTAATAATAAACTTCCGGAAAACGATGTTTTTTCCAATTTCAGGCTTGCTGATTATTTCTTTGACCTGCATATAGATAATATAATCGACCTTCCCATTTACAGCGGCGGTTTAGGGGTTTTGGCCGGGGATACCATGAAGACCATGGCTGACTATAAGCTTCCAGCTGTCGGGTTAGGCATGCTTTGGCATTCCGGGTATTTCAGGCAAAAGTTCTGGTTTAAATACGGACAAGCCCCGGAAAAAATGAGGTGGGACCCGCGCAGTTATCCCGGGCTCATACCGTTAAAGAATAAAATAAAGATATCCTTAAAATCGGAAGATATATTTTTGAAGTTATGGAAGTATTACGTCTATAGTTACAAGCATGATTACGCTGTTCCTTTGATATTGCTTGATGCTGATATCGAGCCTAATAATCCTAAAACAAGGGAACTTACTGATCAACTTTACCGTGCGGATGACACATGGTTTAAAATATTGCAGAGAGCTATCCTCGGTTTTGGCGGTATTAATGCCTTGGAAGAATTAGGGTATAATATCGGCAAATTCCATCTTAATGAAGGGCATGCGATCTTTTCATTTATCGAGAAAGCGCGCGGGCTTTCTACGCAAGATGTGGATAAATTAAAGGATAGGTTCGTCTATACCTGTCATACGCCGGTAGAAGCGGGGCATGACAGGTTTAGTATCGGGGACCTGGAAAGAATATTTAAGAATGAAGATATGGATTTAATGGAAAAATATGGCAGTGAAAAAGACAGCATAGTTAATTTAACTTTATTATCAATGAACGTGTCATCTTCAACCAACGCGGTATCCTTGAACCATCAGAAAGTAATGCATCTGCAATTCCCCGCATATAAAGAACATATAAAATATGTAACAAACGGGGTTCATCCGTATACCTGGATCTCATCGAGTTTCATGGAGTTATTTGAAAAGTATTCTTATATATTTAAAGATATTAAATCTAACCCTATGATCTTAGCTAAGGCTGTAGAATTGAAGGCTAAGGGGGATTTTCGCGAAGAGATATGGAAGGCGCATCAGGCGAATAAGGAGCTTCTTTGCAGCTTCCTTAAGAACTGGAAGCTTGATAGTAATATTTTCACCGTATGCTGGGCAAGAAGGATGGCCGGGTATAAAAGGCCTAGCCTTATATTACATGATGTCAAAAGGTTACTCGAGCTGGCTAAGGGAACAGGAGCGATCCAGATAATAATTGCCGGTAAAGCTCATCCGAATGATAATCTCGGAGGCACGTATATTAATGACATATTGGATACTATAGATTCGCTATCCGAGGAATACAATCATTTAAAGATAATCGCGCTTGAGAATTACGATATTTCCATGGCCAAGGTTCTTGCTTCCGGAGTGGATATCTGGTTGAATAATCCTCTTCCTCCTTTTGAGGCATCAGGTACAAGCGGAATGAAAGCGATATTAAATGGAGTATTGCAAGTGAGCACTTTTGACGGATGGGTTGCTGAAGCAGCGGATAAGAACATAGGCAGGATTTTCGGGTATAGAAATAAAGAAGGAACCGTAGGAAGCGAATCTGATCTGCACCTTGATGATGATGCCGACAAGTTGTATATTGTTTTGGAGGAGATGTTGAAATTATATTATAAAACCAATCAACAGGGTAAGGTTGATCCTGCTTCCGGGTGGATAGATATGATGATAGATTGCATTGCTACCGGATCATATTTTAATACCTACAGGATGCTTGATGAGTATAAAAATAATATCTGGTGTATGGCCGGTAACTTTTCGTTGTGTACCGCAAAAGCAAGGACTTAAGAAAATGAATATATTTATAGGTAATTTATCGTTTGATGCTACTGATGCCGATGTTTATAAGATTTTTATAAAATTCGGGACCGTTAGTTTTATTTCTATCGTAAAAGAGAAAAAAGGGGTTAAATCCCGCGGTTTTGGTTTTGTTGAAATGGCCGATGAGGAACAAGCGAAAGCCGCTATCGCTGCTTTAAACGGCACAGAATTCATGGGTCGGCAGTTGAATGTGTCTGTGGCGACTTCAAAAGCCGGTGCGCCGGGCACCAGGAAAAAATCACAACTTAGAAGTGAAGGATATAAGAGTGGAAGGCGAACCCGTAGTTTTATGCGCCGCGCTACCGAAGAATCTCCGGAGGAACGTTTAACGCCTTGGAAATCCAAGTCATGGCGGAAAGATCAGGTGCAATCTAAGCCGTGGAGAAGAATTGGGGGCCAACCCAAACCTTGGCAGACAACCGATAACCAGCTTAAGCCTTGGCAGAGAGCTGAGGAATCAAATTCTTGGCGGAAAGATCAGGGTCAATCTAAGCCCTGGGGCAAAGGTGAAGGTGGCAAGGCCAAGCCTTGGAAAAAAGGTGAGGGTCAGTCTAAACCTTGGCAGAGAAGTGAAAGCCGATCCAAACCTTGGGACAAAAATGATGGCCAGGCTAAACCTTGGAGAAAAAGCGAGGGTCAATCTAAGCCCTGGCAGAGAACTGAAGGGCAGCCTAAGCCATGGAGGAAAACCGAGGGCCAATCCAAGCCATGGTTTAAAACTGATGGCCAGCCTAAGCCATGGAAGAGAACTGAAGGTGAGCCCAAACCTTGGAAGAAAAATGAAGGCCAAACTAAACCTTGGCAGAAAACCGAGAAAGCAGTTAAAGAATATTCCCGTCCGCCTTGGAAATCCAAGAGCAAAAGAGGCGGCTATAAAAAATGAAGTTAAAATTGAACCTTTATCCGGTTGTTCCGGATATGGAAGAAAAAATCGCAGAGATACTCCAGGAAGCAGTAGAAAAGCATGCTGATTTTTTGGAGATCGCTTATGGAGAAGCGTCTGAAAGCATTAAGAAGCGGATACTTAATTTTTTAAATAAAAAGGAAAACCGCCAGCTTTATTCCCGTTTGGAAAAGACTCAGAAGGGGTGGGGAAGGGTTTATCTGCATTTTAGGTGGAAATAACTGCAAATAAAAAAGGGGACGGGCTCCTTGGAGCCCGTCCCCTTTTTTGTTTATTCTCCAAAAACTTCAGCAGTAAAAACAAAAATTTCGCACTTGCCTTTTTTCCAGGCATCAGGGCTCATCCTGGCTTTTGAGCCGCAGAGAGAGTTCATGAATTCTTCTTTACTCCATTTGGTTTCGTTAGCAACTTGAGGAAGATAAACCCCGCTCCTTAAGCCGTCTTTTACCAGTACGCCGTGTTTACCAATCACGATCTCATCTGTATTCTGAATTTTCTTTAAAGGAGACAAGACTGAAATTTCAATTTTGATATTTTCAAGCTCATAGGATTCAAGGGGAGAAAAGCGAGGGTCTTCTGTCGCGGCAGCTATTGCCATATCACGTATAGTCTCAAAGAGAGGAAGAGTCCCGGTTATATTCCCAATACAGCCTCTTAATTCTTCATTTTCCCTTAAAGTTACAAAAGCGCCCATTATTGACCTAAGGACAGGGTCGTCTTCAGTCAGCCCGGGAGTGGTTTTGTTGGTTAAATATTCCGTAATTGAATCGCGGGCTATCTTCAGGAGCTTATTTTTCTCTTGTTTATTCAATAACTCGTCCATTAACAATATTATAACACTTTGAAACAAAAGTGGTATAATAAAAACAAACAGGAGGGTGAGAAATGGTGCGGGTTATCCTAATAATAGTATTGGTTTGGGCGATTTGGCTTGGGTATCAGTATCAAACTAAAACGCAGGCAGCATCTGTGCTTATTCAGAAAAAGATAGAGGAATTTTTTTCTGCTGACCAGAAATTGATCTTACAAGAGGTTGGAAAAGGCCGCATATATAAAACAGTAGAAGTCGAAGGAAAGAAATTCTGGATGAGTTGGGAATTCGATAAAAAGGACGAGAAAACGGTAGTGATGAAAGGGCGTGTGGATTTTGTCGAACTATTACCGTTTACTGAATTGCGGTTTGGGCATATTTTTAGCCCGACTCTTCAATTAGAATAGCGTGTTGGTCTTGTCCATTTAAAGATGAAAACCTGCTAAGTGAGTGGCAGGTTTTTATCTTTCATTTTTGAATGAAGATGGTATAATTGAACAAATATTCACGATATTTGCGCCTGTAGCTCAATTGGATAGAGCACTTGCCTACGGAGCAAGTTGTTGCAGGTTCGATTCCCGCCAGGCGCGTTTTTATTTATATCCGGTAATTTATCAAAGTGAAAAAGATAGATAAGCTTAACGAATTTTTTATGCGCGAGGCCTTAAAGGAAGCACAGAAGGCCTATGAAGAAGATGAAGTCCCTGTAGGCGCGGTGGTTGTCTATGAAGGCAAGATCATTGCCCGCGCGCATAACCAGATTGAGCGCCTTAAAGACCCTACCGCTCACGCGGAAATACTCGCCATCACTTCAGCAACAAATTACCTCGGGACAAAGTGGTTGAACGGTGCAACTCTTTATGTTACAATTGAGCCATGCTGCATGTGTGCCGGAGCGTTAGTTCTTTCCCGCCTGGAGTGCCTTGTTTTTGGCGCGGATGACCCCAAGACCGGAGCCTGTGGTTCGGTAGTGAACATCGTAAACCATAAAAAATTAAACCATCACATAAAGATCGTAAAGGGCCTCCTGAAAGAAGAGGGCAGCCTTTTACTCAAGAGTTTTTTTAAGAAGAAAAGAAAGTAGGTTTGGAGAGGTGGCTGAGTGGTCGAAAGCAACTCACTGCTAATGAGTTGACCTGGGAAACTGGGTCCCTGGGTTCAAATCCCAGCCTCTCCGTTAAATTTTCCACCAAATAAAATTATGTCCTATACAGTATTTGCACTTAAGTGGCGGCCAAAAAACTTCGATGAAATAGTCGGCCAGGACCACATTGTTAACAATTTAAAAAGCGCTATCGATAATGATCGCTTAGCGCACGCGTATCTTTTTGCCGGGCCGCGGGGCGTGGGAAAAACTTCCACGGCGCGTATCCTTGCTAAGGCGCTTAATTGCAAAGAAGGACCGACAACGAAACCTTGCGGAAAGTGCCCGGCATGCCTCGATATCGCGCAGGGCAGAGCGCTTGATGTGATCGAAATAGACGGTGCTTCAAACCGCGGTATTGAAGAGATACGCACCTTACGCGAAAGCGTTAAATTTGCTCCGGCCTCCGGTAAATTCAAGGTTTACATCATTGATGAGGTCCATCAGATCACTGCTGATGGTTTTAACGCTTTACTTAAAACATTAGAAGAACCCCCGCCTTACGTAAAATTCATTTTTGCCACAACTCATCCCAACAAGGTAATGCCGACGATACTTTCAAGGTGCCAGCGTCTTGATTTTCGCAGGATCTCGGTGATGGAGATGATTGCCCAACTTGAGAAGATAGTTGCGGCAGAAAAAATAAAAGTAGATAAAGAAGTTTTGTTTGCCATAGCCAAAAGCTCAGACGGCGCATTGAGGGATGCGGAGTCTATTTTGGACCAGTTATTTTCTTTCGCAAAAGACAAAGTGTCATTGAAAGATGTAGTTTCGATTTTAGGCCTGGTTGAGCAGGATGCGCTTTTTGAGCTGACTGATACAATAATCCAAAAGGACCCTAAAGCAGCATTGGATATCCTAAATCGTATAATTGACAACGGAAAAGATGCCGCTGTTTTTTTGAGCAGCTTGATAGAGCATTTTCGTAATCTGATGGTTGCTAAGGTTTCTAAAGGAGACCAGAAATTGGTGGATCTTCCTTCTGAAATATGCGAGCGCCTATTGAACCAGGCCCAGTCTATGGGCCTGGATGAGATCTTTACCGCATTCAATATTCTGGTTGCAACACAGGAAATGACAAAACGCTTGGATTCTTTACGCATACCTTTAGAGATAAGCTTGGTGAGGCTGGCGTATGACAAAAAAAATCCCGACCTAAAAGCCAAAATGACTGTTGCGCATGTTTCGGAACATCCCGGGAAAGAGAAGAAATCTGCTGTACCTGTAAAGCATGAGGAGGCTAAGAAAGAACCTCCCGCAGAACAACGCAAACCATTATCGATCACTTTAGATAACATTAAAGAAGCCTGGCAGACCCTGGTTCTTAATTTGGGCAGGGTAAAAATGTCTGTAGCTACTTATTTGAATGAAGGGGAGCCTTTGAAATTAGATGGAAATATCTTAACGGTATCTTTCCCTAAGAATTATTCTTTGCATAAGGAGTCGCTTGAGAAAAGGGAAACTAAGGAATTGATCGAAAAAACAATCTTTGAGATCTTCAAGGAAGATATATTGCTTAATTTTATTTTGACCGCGCAGCCAAAACAGACTGATGAAGTAAGGGAGCATCCTACGGTGAAATCTGCTCTGGATATGTTTGATGCAAGGGTAATTAAGGAAGATTAATGGCTGCTTATACTGATTCTATAGAAAAATTGATTGAGAACCTGACAAAGCTTCCCGGTATAGGCCGCAGAAGTGCCGAGCGCATTATAAATTATGTCTTGGGCGCATCGCGGGAGGAAATAAAATCTTTATCCGAAGCCATTGTGAAGGTAAAAGAAAGTGTTCATTTTTGTAAGTTATGCAATAATTTAAGTGAAGAAGATTTATGTAATGTTTGCCAGGACGTGCGCAGGCAAAAAGATACGATCTGCATAGTAGAAAAGCCCAGTGATGTTACCGCAATCGAGAAATCCGGAACATTCAAAGGGGTTTACCATGTTTTACTCGGTTCGATATCTCCATTGGAAGGGCGGGGCCCAAGCGACCTAAAGATTGAGGGGCTGTTTAGCAGGATAAAACAGGATAACATCAAAGAAGTGATCATCGCCACCGATGCCGATACCGAAGGTGAAACTACCGCAATGTACCTGACTAAGGTACTTAAGCCAACGGGAGTGCATTTAAGCCGTATAGGATTGGGGCTTCCGGTCGGCTCAAATCTTGAGTATGCCGACGCGACCACTCTTTCAAAAGCTTTAGAATCCCGCCGCACAATTTAATCTTATGATAAGTATAACAAACCTTTCTAAGAATTACGGCTCAAAAATACTTTTTGAAAAGATCAATATAAGTATTAATCAGGGTGAAAAGATAGGCCTTATCGGCCCCAATGGCGCGGGTAAATCCACGCTTTTTTCCCTTCTTTTGGGAGAGACCGAGCCGTCATCAGGAGAAGTACGGGTTAATAAAAATGTCCACATCGGTTATCTTCCTCAGGAGTCAAGTTTCAAATCGGAGAATACGGTTCTTTCGGAACTTACCGAAGGGGATGAAAGGATCTTGCGTTTAAAGAAAGAAAAAGGCCAGCTTGAGGATGATAATCAGGCCGGTTCGCATCGCTACGGCGATGTTTTGCATGAGCTTGAGTCGTTAGGCTACCTTGAACTTGAACATAAGGCCAAGAAAATACTTATGGGCCTCGGTTTTAAGGAGAGTGATTTTATCCGGCCGATCAACCAAATGAGCGGCGGATGGCAGATGCGCGCTCTATTAGGAAAATTGCTTACTTATCATTATGACTTGCTTTTATTGGATGAACCGACAAACTATTTGGATCTGAATGCCGCGTTATGGCTCAAAAATTATCTGGCAGGTTTTAACGGAACATTTATCATGATCTCGCATGATAGGGCTTTTTTGACCGATGTCACTAACTATACTTTTATTTTAGAAAACGGTTCAATTACAAAAGTGCGCGGTAACTATGAGCATTACGAGGAGATCAAGGCGGAAAGGCGTAAATTCCTGATCAAGCAATCGGCAGAGCAGGAGAAAAAAAGGAAGCAGCTGGAGGAGTTTGTGGCGCGTTTTCACGCTCAGCCTAACAAAGCTGCATCAGTGCGTGCTAAGCGCAGGGTTTTAGAGAGAATGGAGGAAGAGGCGGTAATTGTTCCTGCTGACCCCAGAGAAAGCATAGGTAATTTTCATTTTCCGGCTACACGTAAAAGCGGCCATAGGGTGATCGCGCTTGAGGCAGTATCAAAATCATACAACGAGATCAAGGTTTATGAGAATCTTGATTTTGAGATAAACCAGGGAGAGAAAGCTGTTTTAGCGGGTGAGAACGGAGCGGGGAAGTCCACGCTTTTAAAAATATTAGCTGGAGTGGTTGATATTAGTTCCGGAAGCCGCATACTTGGGCATAATGTAGACGTAGGTTATTTTTCCCAGACACGTACGGATGTTTTGAATATTGAGAACACGGTTTTACAGGAAGCTTATTCTGCTGCTCCCGGGTTTATGTCAGAAGAAGTAATAAGAACAATACTTGCAGCATTTTTATTTACTGGGGATGATGCGGATAAAAAGGTGAAAGTTTTATCCGGAGGAGAGAAGAGCCGCTTGATCTTAGCTAAACTTTTGATCGACCCTCCGAATTTGCTTTTACTTGACGAGCCGACAACGCATTTAGATGTGGATGCTGTTGAAGCGCTGGTGCGGGCACTGGATGAATATCAGGGGACGCTGGTTTTTATAAGCCATGATATTTATTTTGTGCGTTCAGTGGCAAACATCGTTTTTGAGGTAAAAAACGGCAGGATACGCAAGTTCCCCGGGGATTTTGATTATTATCTGGAGAAAAGTGACCGAGAAGAGGTAATTATCAAATCTGAAACGAAAACCGCTTCACATAAACCTAAGCTGGATGAAGAGAAAGAACGCGCAAAATTAGAAGAAAAAAGCAAAAGAGAGGAAGAGAAGAAACGCAAGGTGCATAATGGCGCAATTCGAGTTGAGATAACCAAGCTGGAGAAGGCTAAAGAGAAACTTCAGCTTGAAAGTTATGCCAAAGCCCGCGCGCTTTCGAATCCCCATATTTTTCGCGACGAAGAAACCGCTAAAAATTATGGCCGCCGCCTCAAAGAAATAGAAAAGCTTATTTCAGAAATAGATTCAGAGATAAGGGAACTGGAAACGCAGATTTTGTAAGAGTAAAAGACGGGATTCATTTGTTTAAAAATTGGTTTATATATTCTTGTACCAGGTTTTTTTGTTCTTCATTTAAATATATGAATTTTATTCGTAAAACATGTGTATGGGTGGGGGATTCGGAGCACTCAATTACCTTTCCGCAAAGTTCCTGATTTTCTGATGGCCTAAGCGGGATCCTCATTTTAAGCCATAAATTATCTCCGGTAGAAAATTTAATCCTGCTGATTATTTTAGCGCCCAATACGCTAAAATCTTTAACCGGAGAAATATCCCAAGTTACACTGTCCTTACTGTATTGTATAAGGAGAGGTATTTTTATCCGGATCGCTTTTCTTCTTTCCTCTGCCATAATTCCCTCCTTGCACTTTAAGTATAACAGCCATTTTTTCTATTTCAAATGAAAACCCGGATAATTCGAGATGAGAATAACTCAGGGGAGGCGGGGAAGTCCGGTTATACTCTTTTAAATAATATATCTATGACTTCATTGTCCCGTATAAGCGCATATCCTTCTCTTCTATAAGCATTCTTACTAATATTATTATTTGTGTAGAAATAAAGTATTACATCGCCATCAGTGTATTCATCTTTTAATTCCAGCCAGTCCCTATTATCAACTCCAAACGGCATTTGCGGGCAATTTTTACATTTGGATATATCCAGCATCTCGCTTTTTTCTATTTCTGCTATTGACATAGGCCTGGAAGTCAGCGTTTCTCTATCAGAAAGCTCCAACGTTTCAACCAAGGCAGAATTAGCGTCTTCGATTTCTCCGGCTAAACAAAATAATGGCATAGAAAAAATAACTATCAGGGAAAATAAAAGATTCAATAGGAAGCGTTTCATGATGTGGGTTTTATTTTTTAAGGGAGGTTTTCGCATTATACCTCGTTTGGCATTGTTTCTTCCATGTGCCGGTAAGAAGCATCCATTGATTATCATTCACCAATATATATTTAACTTCGCCTGTTATGCGGTTTACCAATACGATCCTTTTATCTCCTCCGGGCAAAACGACTATTTTGTATAATATTTTATCGATAAAATTTAACGGTAGAGAAGATTTAACAGTATTGCTTATTTTAGTGTCAGGATAAACAATGCTGCATGGCGCAATGCTTATTAGAATACTGAATATGCAGGCAGTTATTAGCTGTTTTCTGATCATTTAAATTATTTTTTATTTACTGATCTTGTCAATTCTTCTTCAATTATTTTTTTAAATACTTCGTAAGGTTGTGCTCCGGTGACAAAGCGGCCATTAATGAAAAATGAAGGAGTGCCTTCAACGCCTAATTTATCAGCATCTTGGATATCTTTATCTACTGCTTCACTGATCTCAGGATTATTTTGGCATTTCCTGCATAAGTTAAGATCTAAATTCAACTCTTGGTTATATTTCATTAATATTTCATTACTAAGCTGATCGCCCATAAGTAATTTATCAAACATCTGCCAGTATTTACCTTGTTTTCCCGCGCACCTTGCTAAAATAGCCGCCGGTTTGGCAAATTGATGGAAGTTAAGCGCAAAATCACGATAAGCAAACTTAACTTTGCCCGTAGAAATATATTCTTTTTCAATTTGAGGAAATGTCTGCTTGTAAAATCTTTTAGTAAAAGGGCATTGAAAATCACTAAATTCAACTATTAAGACTGGGGCGTTGGCTATCCCTTTGATAGGATTTGTGCCGACAGCAACGCCATCGACTTTTTTGTTGCCTATAACTTCCGGGATTTTTTGGTTTATTGGGATCTCTCTGGCCCGTCCTGTACCGTTCCCGTTAATTGCTTTAGCTAATTCAGAGAAAATTTTAGTCGTGGGGTCATTATTTCTGGTTTTTATACTTCCTCCAATTATTCTTGCTGCCCAGACCATGCCGATAGCTATAACTATGGAGCTAATTACTATTGAACAAGGTAATGCTAAGCTGCGCCAAGCGTCTTTCATATTTGCCTCCAATTATAGAGAATTATTTTAGATCATACCTAATTGATAACTGCTGCAGTTTATTCTATCACAGGGGGTTAAGAAGTCAAACTCTCCCTGTATGACGCATTCTTGAGCACTCTAATTTTTTGTATAGCGGAATCCCGCTTGTTTTAGCGGGACGCAACTGGTGCATGATGGAGGAAACGGATAAGCTATATAAAGAATTTGTTATATTAGTTAAGCTGCAATTTTAAATTTACTGATTATATAGCTACCGGCAAAATGGCTTAAGGCAATTACAAAAATAGCAATAATGATATGTTTAAACATTTCTAAATACGGATTAACCTTTCTATTTCTGGCTATTAGGTAACTCATAATGGCTAATAACGCTAAGCCCCAGCAGATTGAAGACGGAACTGCCAAATTTATCGGCAACACGGCAACTAAAATAATAAATGTTAATGAAACAAATACTCTCGTACAAAAATTACTTAAAGTAGCAAACCATACCTCTTTACTATCAATACATTCAGATTCCTGATAAATATGTATACCGAATGAATCAGCTACATTGTCAGCTAAAGCTACCACCAGCATGCCTGCGATAATGCTCAACTTGGGATTAGAAAGAGTATCCAGCCCCGTAATGATCCCTAAGTTAGTAATGATAGCTGATGTGGCTCCAAAACTAAATTTAGTTTGATAACGGCGACATTTATTTTCTAGGTTATTTGACATATTTTTTTAGCTCCGCTGTGTTACTTATTCTACTTCAAACAAAAAGCCCTCGCAAGTAGTTTATATGCAAGGGCTATTTAAGATTGACTTCCTCCAGTATGAAGCATTTTTGAACACTTTAATCTTTTATATAGCGAAATCCCGCTTGTTTTAGCGGGACGCAACTGGCTGATGACAGGGGAAGCGGAAAAACTATGCCGAGAATTGGCTATTATTGCTTAAATTTTCCGTTTAACTCCTTCGATGCATCTGACATATATTCATTTGCTTTTGATTTGTGCTGCTTCCAGCCAGCAACATATCCAATCAGATAACATTCTTCCGCCACTTTCATTTCTTCCAAATACTTTAGTGATAATTCATGGTATTTAATAAGTGAATCCTGCGGATTTAGTTTTTTAAACTCTGCTATTGCATCAGATAAATAGCCTATTTCGTTTCTAATCAGTTTCGCAGAATCTTTGTGATATGTATCAGAATCAATCTCTTTTCTATCGAGTTTATTCATAAGTTCATTTAACTTAAACGTATATTCTTGATCCTGTTTTGTATTATTTAGGCTTATCTCCATAGCCTTTTTCATATACTCATCGGCAGTATCAGCATAGACTGAAGAAATGCTTAAGAATAATACTCCTATTAAAACAAGCACCGTTATTCTGGAACCCGTAAGTTTCATTTTTATTCTCCCTGTAATGATATTTTACTCTAAACAAGAAGCCCTCGCAAGTAGTTTATATGCAAGGGCTTCTAGGAATTTTCTCCCCCTCTAGGACTCGAACCTAGGACAAAGAGATTAACAGTCTCCTGCTCTACCAACTGAGCTAAGGGGGAATAGTGTTAAATATTTTACACTAAATAAGCACCCCGTCAAGCAAAAAGCCTCAAGAATTATATTGCGAATATCCTTTATTTGAGTTAAGATTTAAGCAAAGGAGGGCGTTTAAATGATAGATATTGAAGTCCTGCAGTTAGCTTTATCAAAAGAAGAAGATGCGATAAAGACATATAAGAGTATGCTGATCGAACATCCCAGCTTGAAAGAGTTGCTTTCTTTGCTAATTACGGAAGAACAGAAACACAGGTTATTGATACAGAAAAAAATATCGGAGTTGATGGGGTATTGATAAATATAAGACAGATCGATTAATTTTTGATTATTGTAGATGGCACCGATGACTTCGGTGCCATTTTTGCGGTACCTTTGCCAAAAGGATGGCAAAGTGCGCCCTATGTAGGGCGAAAAAAGTCAAAGAAAAATAGAATTTGCCAATTTACACATTTATGAATGCCGGGTATAGTAAATAGCAAATAAGGAGGTGGGGATGAAAAATTTTTTAAAGATGTTGATGATAATCCTGATTTCGATCTTCGCATTAGGCATTCTTAAGGACCAGATCATAAAATCAATTATAACTGTAACGGCAACCCAGGTTACTGGTGCGCCGGTACGCATCGAGCGGTTTTCATTAGGTATTTTTAAGCAATCCGTGCGCATATCGGGATTTAAAATATTTAATCCTTCCGGTTTCCCCGAAGGGATCCTCGTCGACCTTCCGAAGATTAACGTTGATTACGACTTAGGTGCTCTAATTAATAAAAAATTGCATTTAATAAAGGTGGAAGTAGAACTGAAAGAGATGGATCTGGTAAAAAATAAAGAAGGCGCATTAAATGTTGATTCCCTGAAAGTGGTAAAAGAAGGGAAGAAGCATCAAGCTGTTCCTTCCAAACAGATGCCTATGCAGATCGATGAACTTAAGCTTGGTATGGGCAGGATCGTGCTTAAGGATTACAGTTCTGGCGGACAACTTGAAGTTAAGGTATATGATATAAATTTACATAAAGCTTATAAGAATATAACAAGCGTTCAACAACTGACAGCTCTTATTTTGGCGGAACCCATGAAAGCAGCGGGCATACAAGGCGCTCAAATTTACGGGGTAGCGATGCTGGCAGGGGTGGCGGTTTTGCCTGTTGCGATAGTAGCGACATTTGCCGGAAAGGATAGCGTGTCTGAAGATCTATCGGTTGATTTTGACAGGGCTTTTAATGCGAGTTTATCGGTCTTGAAAAAGATGGGTAAGGTCGATAAAGAAGACAAAAATGCAGGGTTGATCGTTGCTGAAGTAAACTCCGCAAAAGTGGAACTAAAGGTGAGCAAAAAAGCAAATAATAAAAGCGGAATATTCGTTTCTGCCAGGAGATATTTGATGCCGCGCCCGGAAGTGGCAGCTGGAGTGCTTTATGAGATCAAGGGTAAATTGAAATAGGGGTTTTTATTTGGGGTAGCCTGGTTATTAATCAAATAGCTGATAAATATCCCGTTATCTCTTGAATAGATTCTTTTGGAGTCGAGGCTCCTGCGGCAACTCCTACCGAATGCAAATCCTTAAAATAACCCGGTTTTAATTCCTTTTTTGAGTTCACCCAGTAAGTACGTCTATTTAAAGACTTTGAAATCTCATAAAGGCGTTTTGTATTAGCACTTTTCCTGGACCCGATGATCACCATGGCGTCATTCTCTAAAGGGAGGCATCTGATCTCTTGTTGTTTAATCCGGGTGGGCCTGCAAATAGTGTTATAAAATTTTACTCCGGGTATATATTTTTTTAACATTTCTAAGATTGTTCTGACCTTTTCGATATCCTGTGTAGATTGAGCTACTACCGCCGCTTTTTTTATTCCTTTAATTTGAGAAATAGGAATTTTACCTCCGGCATCGATAATAACAGCCTTTTTCTTAAGCTGTCCGGCTATTCCCCGCACCTCGTCATGCTTTTTATCCCCGATGATAATGATATTAAATCCTTTTTTTTCCGCTTCCCTTGCCATTTTGTGGATCTCTTTAACCATGGGACAGGTAGCGTCAATTATATTATACCCGAGTTTTTTTGCTTTATTGAATGTGAGAAGGGATGCGCCGTGAGCCCGGATAAGCAGAGTTTTCCCCTTGCCTTGGTTTAGTTTAAAGGTTCTTTTGATGCCGGATCTCTTTATCAATTTCACAACGGTATCATTATGCACTATATCTCCGAGCATATAAATATCGTTTCCGCTTGAAGCCTGCTGTAGGGCTATATTTAACGCTCTTTGAACACCGAAACAAAATCCGGATGATTTTGCGATGGTAACTTTCATATTTTTAATAAGTGTATTGTTTAAGGCTAAGCATTTTCTTTGAAAATGAATCAAGGGATATTTGGTAACTTGTTTTCATTGAAAGGTTTCTATTGATCTTCTCCGCTTTTTCTAACAAACCGTTTATTTCATTTTTTGCGTAAGCCAGGGCGCCCGAAGCGCGGATCATCTGGCGCATCTTTGCGAGATCATTTTTTTTGATCATTTTCTCCTCCAGCATATTCTTAATAAGTTTTTTATCTTTAGGGCCGGAATGGTTATAGGTATACCAAATAAGAATTGTTTTCTTGGCTTCCTGCAGGTCGGTCGTATTGGATTTTCCGGTTATGCTTTCTTCGCCGAAGCTGCCCAGAATATCATCCTGTATCTGGAATGCCCTGCCTAAATGAATGCCGTAATTATAAAGTTTCTTTATTTCATTCTTAGCGGCCCCCGCCAGAGTCGCTCCCATAACCAGCGGCGTAGAAAAAGTATAGTTAGCTGTTTTTAAGTCGTAGACTTTATAAATGTCATTTTTTGTTATGCTATCTATATTTTTTAAACTAAGGATAAGTTCAATGAACTCTCCCGTGCCTGTATAAAGGGCAGCTTCAATAAGTTTTTTAAAAGACGCTTCTTTGTTTTTCGGGTTTTCCCGCACAGAAAGGAAAGCATGCAAAGCCATGGCATAGATGACATCTCCGGCAATAATTGCCAAATCCTGCCCGTTAAACTTAATATCATGGCGGTTTTTCAGGTATTTGTTCAACGCTACATGCATTGAGGGTTTACTCCTGCGGGTATCGGATTTATCGATTATATCGTCATGCACGAGCATAAAATCGTGGAGAAGCTCTAATGATACCGCGCTCCTGTAAAGATTAGGCGCGGTTTTTTTAGAGTATCCTAGATAGCCGATCACGAAAAGTGTCGGACGTATGCGTTTGCCGCTGCGTTGAGCGAATTCATTGATGCTCTTGAAGAGTATAGGGGAGATGCGCTTAAGACGATAAGTTTTATCGATGTTGCGCAGGAAATACTTTAGTTCAAACTCAATTTTATTTCTTATTTTCAAAAACATAAAGGTATGTTAACATATACCTAAAGTTTAGGCAAATAGAAATATATTTGATCAGGGCCTCTTATGAAAAAGATAGTGATAATCGGTGCCGGTTTTGCGGGATTGAGCGCAGCTGAAAGGCTTTCTAAATCCAAATTAGATATTCAAGTCACAGTAATTGACAAGAAACAGACCTTTGATTTTCTTCCTTCTTTGCCGGATTGTATCGGCAGGCGCATTAATCCGCAGTTCCTCGCTTATGATATAAATAAAGCCGCGCGAGAATTCAGATTCGATTATTTAAATGATGAAGTTGTGTCAGTTGACCTGGAAAATAACAAAATTCAGGCTGCCCTTCAGAACCTGGATTATGATTATTTGATCATCGCCTCAGGCAGTGAAACTAATTTTTACGGCAATGAAAATTTAATGCATAATGCCTGCAAGGTGGATAGCGTCGAAGATATCGCCAATATTATAAATATCATCAAGGCCAAAGATTTTAATAATTATTTTATCTGCGGAGGAGGTTATACCGGGGTAGAGGTGGCGACAAACTTAAGGCTCTGCCTTAGAAAACTTAAGAAGAAAAACAGGCGCATAATTATTGTGGAACACGCGCCTTCTATTTTGGGGCCGCTTCCTGAATGGATGAAGGAATACGTAAAGAAAAACCTTAATAAACTGGGGATAGATATTTTTTTAAATAGTTCTGTAGCAAGAGTGGAAATGGGTAGTGTTCTCGTGCAAGGAAATAAGATCTTCGATAATTCATTTCTTATCTGGGCTGCGGGAGTTAATACTGCCTCGTTCATTAAAAATATGAATGTCGAGAAAAATCCCCAGGGGAGAATTATAGTTAATTCTTGTTTAAGATTAAAGCATAATTGTTTTGTCGCTGGGGATGCGGCTTATTTTGCCGACAGGAAATCTTTTCTAAGGATGGCTGTGATGTTTTCTATCTATGAGGGCAGGATTGCCGCGGAAAATGTCTTAAGAAGCATCAATGGAAGACGAATGAGGGCCTATAAGCCGGTGGATATGGGGTACATTATTCCTATGGCCAATAATAAGTCTTGCGGAGTACTCTTAGGCGTAAAATTGAAGGGCTTTATTCCAACCGTCCTGCATTTTATAATGTGCGTTTATCGTCTGCCCGGCCTAAAAAATAAATTTGGGTTTTTCCGTAATCTTATCGGCATAAAATAATTTATTATAAATATGCATATTCCTGATGGATATTTAGGCCCGGTTACCTGCGGTTTTTTTTATCTGGTTATGCTGCCAGTATGGACTGCTGCTTCAAAAATAGTCAAAAAAACACTTAAAGCGCGGCAGGTTCCCATGTTAGCGATAGGCGCGGCTTTTAGTTTTGTTATCATGATGTTTAATATTCCTATACCGGGCGGCTCGACCGGTCATGCTGTAGGCGGGGCGCTGGTAGCGATACTTTTAGGGCCGTGGGCGGCATGTATCGCCATAACCGTAGCCTTGGTTATACAGGCGTTATTATTCGGGGACGGAGGAATCACTGCGGTAGGGGCCAATTGTTTCAATATGGCTTTTGTATTGCCGTTTGTGGGATATTATATTTATAAAGCAATTAGTTATAATGCTCCGATAAAATCAAGGAGAAGGGTATTTGCCGCATTTTTCGGAGGGTATTTGGGTATTAATGTTTCTGCTTTTTTAGCCGGTGTTGAGTTTGGTTTGCAGCCTTTATTGCACCATTCTGCCGGCGGACAAGCCTTGTATTGCCCTTATGGTTTTAATGTTACTGTTCCGGCAATGGTAGGAGAGCATTTGTTGATATTTGGTTGGATAGAAGCAATTGTTACGGCATTGGTAGTTAGATATTTACAGAAGCAATCTCCGGAGTTTCTTCAGGATAGCGAGCGGGCGCAATGAAACTGGTTACTAAATTCTGGATTGGCATTGCAATCTTAATTATTCTCTCTCCGGTAGGATTGATACTCTCTGAACATTTTAAGTCAGGAAGCGCATGGGGAGAATGGAGTAATGGGGAACTCCAGAAACTTACAGGGTATATTCCTAAGGGATTAGGTGCGCTTTCGAATTTTTGGAAAGCCCCGTTTCCGGATTATGCTTTTAAGGGATGGGAGGGAAAAGGGTTGTCCCATCTTAGTTTTGCGTATATAATATCAGCCATAGCAGGCGTATCTATAATACTCATAGTAGTATTGATAATAGGTAAATTCCTGGTAAAGAAAGGCGACTGACGTTGTTTAGATGTAATAATTTTATAGAGCGCTCGATCTTGGGCGCTTTATCTTTTTTAAAAGAATCGATTTTTGCGGATGAGTACGCGATGAATCCGGGGTTGCTGCAATCGCTTGATCCAAGGGTCAAGTTGGCTACTTTCCTGTTGTTCATTGTCCAGGTGCTTCTTACAAAAAACTTGTTCATATTGTTATTTTTGTACGTTTTCTGCTTGCTATTAGCTTATTTCTCCAAGGTGCGCTTGGGATTTTTCCTGAAACGGACATGGGTATTCATACCTTTATTTTCGCTTTTCATTGCCATTCCGGCACTCTTTAGTATTTTCTCACCCGGAGAGGCGCTGGCTGCCTGGAAAATTTTCGGGATAAAATTAATCATTACACGCCAAGGCCTGGGTGCGGCGGTATTATTTGTTGCGCGTGTAATAGCTTCAGTTTCATTTGCAGTCCTTTTGAGTATTACAACAAGGCATTTTGTTTTGCTGCAGGTTCTACGCATTTTTAAGATACCCCAGATTTTTGTCATGACTTTAGGCATGTGCTATAGGTATGTGTACTTGTTCGTGGAAATTATCGAGAATGCCTACCTTGCGATTAAAAGCCGCGTGGGCAGCCGCCTGCATTATAAAAAAGGACAGAGAGTGGTAGCTTGGAATATCGCGTTCCTCTGGCAGCGTTCCTTCAGGCTGAATGAAGATGTATATAAGTCAATGCTTTCAAGGGGGTATTGCGGAGAGCCGGTGGCAATAGGAACATTTAAAACAGGCGCAAAAGACTGGGTTTGGTTGTTGTTAGCTTCGGAAATATTCTTACTATTAATATGGATAAAGTGATTTTTGAATTAGAAAATGTTTCTTATTCGCACTCCGGGAAATTCCCTGCTTTGCGTAGTGTTGATTTAACGGTAAAAAGCGGTGATAAGATAGCTATTTTGGGGGCAAACGGCACAGGAAAATCAACTCTGCTTGAATTATTGGACGGTTTGATCTTTCCGCAAAGCGGTTCTATAAAAATATTCAGCAAGAAGCTTAGTGAACGCGATTTTGATAATGAAGAATTCGCCCGCGAATTCAGGAAGAAAGTAGGTTTTGTTTTTCAGAATCCGGATGTGCAGTTATTTTGCCCTACGGTTGAAGAAGATATTTTTTTTGGGCCGCTTCAGCTCGGAGTTGATTTGAATAAAGTGCAGGCCCGGTTCGATAGAATTGTAGAGAAACTCCATATAAAACATTTAATTAAAAGAATGCCTCATCAATTAAGTTTGGGAGAAAAAAAGAAAGTGAGTATTGCTTCTGTGCTGGTGATCGACCCGGAGGTCCTGCTTTTGGATGAGCCTACTGCCGGGCTTGATCCGCGTACCTGCAGGGAGCTTATTGATCTGATCGACGAATATCACGCTCAAGGCAGGACTGTCATTACCGCGATGCAGGATTTGCACATCGTTCCTGATATGGCGGATAAAGTATTTATTTTGAACGAAGAAAACTCTATAGCGGTAACCGGAAGTTGCGAGGAGATACTTGCACAGCAGCAGCTTTTGGAAAAATTCAATCTGGCGCATATCCATAAGCATAAGCACGACGGTTCCTGGCATAACCACCCTCATCAACATCTTGAATAAAAAAGGGGACGGGCTCCTTTGGAGCCCGTCCCCTTTTTGTTTTTGTTGATTCAGCTTGAATTTAATAATTATTTGAGTTATATTATTTTACCATGAAAGCATGTAAAATATCTGTTATTGGCATCATATGCGGTTTACTCCTTGCTGTTTATGTTTTGGCTCAAGCTGAAACTGTCCGCAGGTTGGTCATCTTTTTTTCTCCGAGCTGCCATGCATGCTTAGAGGCGGAAAAAACGGTAATACCTGAAGTGGCCAAAGAGTATTCCGGCCGGGTAAAGATGGAATTCAGGGACATTACGAATGTCGATAATTATAAATTTCTTTTAAGTTTAAAATCAGCGCGAAAAGATACAGCCGCGCTTGCTATCCCGCTTTTTTATTTTGAAGGGAATTTCATGGTGGGTGCCAAATCTGCCCAGGACCTGCGCAATTTCATTGAGGCTTCGTTGTATAAGCCACCCGTTCCGTTCCCCGAAGCAATAGTGGATCTATATGAAAACTTTAAGTCTTTCCAGCCGCTGGTAATTTTCAGTGCCGGGCTTATTGACGGAATAAATCCTTGCGCTTTTACGGTCATTGTATTTTTTATCTCATTTCTTGCCCTCCAGGGGTATAGAAAGAGAGAGCTTATTGTAATAGGCCTCACATTTATTTTTGCCGTATTCCTGACTTACCTTTTGCTTGGGATCGGGCTCTTTCAGTTTTTTTACAGCCTGGAAGGTTTTTTCCTGGTTTCAAGAGTAATTAATTTCGGGATAGGCATATTTAGCATAGTTTTAAGTTTTTTTGCCGCATACGATTTTTATAAATTCAAAAGAACCGGCCAGAGCGAGGGGCTCGCTTTACAGCTTCCTAAAGCGGTGAAAAACCAAATTCATGCCGTTATCGGAGCGCACTACAGGAAAAATCCTGCGCAGGTAGAAGCGAGTAAGCGGAACAATATTTCAAAGTTGGTTGTAAGCGCTTTTGTTACTGGATTCCTTGTGTCGCTGCTGGAGGCGGTTTGTACGGGCCAGACGTATTTGCCGACCATAGTCTTCATTTTAAAAGCCTATAAAAGTTTTAGGGCTTTTGTTTATTTGTTAATTTATAACCTGTTATTTATAGCGCCTCTGGTGGTAATATTTTTATGCGCCATCTTAGGGGTTACTTCGGGAGATTTTGCCGCTTTTATGAAAAAACGGATGGGCTTAGTTAAAATATTAATGGCGATTTTATTTTTTACTTTAGGAGTGTTTTTAATCTGGAGGGGATGATGAAGAAAATTATTTTGGCGTTATTTTTAGTTTTATCTTTTAATTTTTTCTGCTTTGCCGAGAATAAACCGGCGGATCCCAATCTTTGGGACTTCGGCACGGTTAAGGCGGGCCAGGTATTGTCCCATGAATTTACTTTAAAGAATGAATCAAAGAAGCAATTGAATATAAAGAATGTCGGCACCAGTTGCGGATGTACCGTATCTGAAGCCGGGAAAAAGGTGCTGTTACCGGGGGAGAGTACTATAATTAAAGTTAAATTTGACAGCAGGGGATATTCGGGCGAAGTGAAGCAGCATGTTTACGTAAATACTGATAATCTTGATAATTCTCTTATTAGATTCGTAATTAAGGCGAACGTGGTTAAATAGAACTTAGGATTTAAGGAGGTAGTAAAATGTTTGGTTTGAAATTGAGGATGTGGTTGTTAGTTACGATATTATTTGCTTTTATCTATACGTTGATCGTTGTCATTGGCAGGGTTTTTCTGCATGTCGGGGACTTTTGGTTCTATGCCGTAATTTCACTGGTAATGATGTTCATTCAGTATATGATCGGCCCGAAGATCGTCGAGTGGACGATGCACGTTAAATATATCAAAAGGCAGGATAATCCCCGCCTTTTTCAGATGGTCGAAAGCCTTGCCATGCGCGCAGGAATTCCTGTTCCAAGGATCGGGGTAGCGGACATTGATATACCGAATGCTTTTGCTTTCGGCAGGAGCACGCGTGACGGCAGGGTGTGCGTGACTCGGGGAATAATGAATTTATTGAGCGATGAAGAGATGAAAGCGGTTCTCGGCCATGAACTTACGCATTTAAAGAACCATGATGTCCTGACCATAACCCTGCTTTCGGTGATCCCCATGGTGATGTATCGTATTGCCTGGAGTTTCCTATTTTACGGCCGCAGGCGCGATGAGAGGGGAGGAGGGAATACGGTATTGATCGGTTTAGCCGCATTCCTTTTTTACTTTGTTACTAATCTGCTTGTGCTTTATGCTTCCCGCATCAGAGAATATTTCGCGGACCAGGGTTCAGTTGAATTAGGCAACCAGCCGTCGGTATTGGCCTCCAGTTTGTATAAATTGGTTTATGGTTCAGCCCGGATAGATAAAGAGTCTTTAAAGGAAGTTGAAGGGCTAAAAGCCTTTTTTGTTAATGATCCCTCTCAGGCAAGGAATGAGATCAAGGAATTAAGCCAGCTTGATTTAGACAAGAACGGCACTATTGATTCTTCAGAACTCGACCTTTTAAGGAAGAGCCAGATCCACCTTAAGTTTGGGGACAGGGTAATGGAGTTATTAAGCACTCATCCTAATATGCTAAAGCGCATAAAGAGGCTTTCTGATTATAAAATGCATGCTTAAGTTTTTAAGCTTAATCTTTATCCTGTAATAGGATACGTGAAATCAGAGAAAGGGGACAGATCCCGTAATCCAGGGGACCTGTCCCCTTTTTCTTGGTTGACATAATTCCTAATTTCCTATATAATTATCAATCTATGGAACTAAACGAAATCATACAGCAAAGGATCGCGAAATTAGAGTTACTTAAGGCAAAAGGGATACCGTTATATCCGGCTTCTGTGCCTGCGCATATTACTGTAGCAGAGGCTTTAGGGGGTTTTAACGAGACGCAAACTGAGCCTCAACAGGTGACCCTTTGCGGACGGGTTACCGCGGTGCGTTCCCATGGTAAGGCCAGCTTTCTTGACCTAAAGGATATAACAGGCAGGATACAGCTTTATATCAAGCGCGATCTGATCGGTGAGGAAAAAGCTGAAATCTTCGCATCTCTTGATATTGCTGATTTTCTCGCTGTTACCGGAGAGATATTTAAAACGCACACAGGGGAGATTACTCTTAAGGTAAAAGATTTAACCATACTTGCCAAAACTTTAAGGCCGCTTCCTGAGAAGTGGCATGGTTTAAAGGATGTTGAGATACGTTACCGCCAGCGCTATTTGGATCTGATCTCAAATGAAGAAGTAAAAAAAGTTTTTCAGATGCGTTCGCGTATTATAAAGGCGATAAGGAATTTTCTTGATACAAAAGATTTCTTAGAGGTGGAAACTCCCATGATGCACGATATCGCGGGAGGGGCGGCGGGTAGGCCGTTTAAGACCCATCATAATGAATATGACGTCGATCTTTTCCTAAGGATAGCACCTGAACTTTATTTAAAACGGTTGTTGGTCGGAGGGCTGGACCGGGTTTATGAGATTAATCGTTCTTTCCGTAACGAAGGAGTTTCGACGCGGCATAACCCTGAGTTTACCATGCTTGAAGTTTACCGCGCTTATGCCGGATATGAAGATATGATGCAGTTGACCGAAGAGCTGGTTACAACGGTTGCAAAAGAAGTCTTAGGAAAAGACGAGTTCGTTTATCAAGGTAAAACCATAAGCCTAAAAACTCCGTGGGCCAGGCGTTCATTTGCCCAAATGGTAAAGGAAAGATTTGATATCGAGCCAAGCGATGAAACCGCCGTGATGCTAAAAAAGTTGCAGCATAAGGGGTTTTCCAAGGATAATGACAGGCTTACCCGTTCACAGGTAAATAAAATCATTGAGGATATTTTGGAAGAGGATTTAAGCGTTAACCCGACATTTGTCACGGATTATTATACTTCTCTAAGCCCCCTGGCGAAAACAAGAAAAGATAACCCGCTTATCTCGGAGAGATTCGAATTCTTTGTCGCGGGCATGGAGATAGGTAACGCATATTCAGAGTTGAATGATCCGATTGAGCAGAAGAAACGCTTTGAGGATGAAATTCGCGAACTGAATACCGATGAGAAGAAAAATGTGGATGATGATTATGTGTTGGCCCTTGAGCATGGAATGCCTCCGGCCGGAGGATTAGGTATAGGCATTGACCGGCTGGTCATGCTTTTTTCGGATTCGCCTTCAATTCGCGATGTGATTTTATTTCCGCTTCTGCGTCCAAATAATGAAACTTGAGTTAAAATTAAGTTGGCGGTACCTTGCGACAAAGAGAAAAGAAAAGTTCATCTCTTTGATCAGCGTAATTTCTGTCATGGGTATCGCTATAGGTGTTGCTGCTTTGATCGTGGTGTTGGCGGTAATGACCGGATTTGACCGCGACCTGCGCGATAAGATAGTTGGAAATTATTCTCATATTACTTTGTCCGGTTTTAAAGGCATAAGTAGTTCTGATTATACCGGTTTAGCAAAAATAATTTCAGGTACGGCGCATGTTACGGGTGTAAGTCCGTATCTGCAGGGCCAGGTTTTAGTAAAAGAAGGAAACAGATTTTTTGCGGTTGGGATAAAGGGGATTGACCCGGCAACCGAACCGCAAGTTACCAAAATAAGTAAATACCTGGTTGCCGGAAATATCAATGACCTCTCGCAGGATGGGTTGATCATAGGAAGGGAACTGGCAAACTATCTTGGCACAAGGATCGGCTCAACGGTCAGTTTGATCTCTCCTCTTGGCAAGCAGTATTTTATGAAGGTCTCCGGGGTTTTTAACTCCGGGATGTATGATTACGATATGAACCTGGTTTTTACCGATCTTAAGGGGGCACAATTAATATTGGGGTTGCCGGATCAGATAAGTGCGGTGTCTATAAAATTGGATGATCTTTATCTGGCGAATAATGTTAGAGACAAGCTTTCTGCAACCTTAGGCCCGGAGTATATTTTAAAGACGTGGACGGAAGCTAACGCTAACTTCTTTGCGGCATTGAAACTTGAAAAGTTGACCATGTTCATTATTTTGACTTTGATCATCTTGGTCGCTGCTTTTAACATTGCCAGCACGCTCATTGTAATGGTAGTCGAGAAGACAAAGGATATCGGCGTGTTGAAGGCTTTAGGCATGAGTGCTAAAGGTATACGCAAAGTTTTTATTTACCAGGGTTTGATCATCGGGCTGCTTGGGACGTTGTTTGGCGCGTTAGGAGGGGTCACTTTATGCGCCTTGCTTAAAAAATATCAATTTGTAAAATTGCCGCAGGATATTTATTATATTGATCATCTTCCGGTTTCCATCGCTTTATGGCCGGATGTCGCTTTAATAGTTTTTGCGGCAATGATGATCACTTTAGTCGCGACGATTTATCCGGCGGCCAGGGCAAGTAAGTTAGAGCCGGTTGAAGCTTTAAGGTATGAATGATGCTTGAAGCAAAAAATATACATAAATTTTATAATAATGGGAAAAAGACGCTGGAAGTTTTAAGAGGCGTCGATTTGAAAATTGAGAAAGGCGAGTTTGCTGCTATAGTAGGGCCTTCAGGCGCCGGAAAATCAACTTTGCTGCATATCTTAGGAGGGTTGGATACTCCTGCTAATGGCAGGGTAATCTTTGAGAATGATGATCTTTATTCTTTGGACGACCTTAAAATCTCCTGCTTAAGGAACAAAAAGATCGGTTTTATTTTTCAGTTTTATAATTTGCTTTCGGAGTTCACGGTTTTGGAAAACGTAATGATGCCGGCGCTTATCAGCCGCCGGTCTCCGGTCTCCGGTCTCCGGTTGGAAGAAGAAGCTGCAACATTATTAGGAAAAGTTGGCTTGGCTGAAAGGCTGACGCATTTTCCAAATCAGCTTTCTGGGGGAGAGAAACAAAGAGTGGCTATCGCGCGCGGGCTGATAAATAATCCTCATTTGCTTTTGTGCGATGAGCCGACCGGAAACCTTGATTCCAAAACCGGAGAAGAAATAATTTCGGTCATTAAAAAAATAAATCTGGAAAATTCGATGGCCGTGGTAATGGTCACGCATAATATAGAATTAACTAAGAAAGCAAACGTGGTATATCATTTAAAAGACGGAATATTATTAAATTAATTTCGGAGGGAACATGAAAATCTATATCAACGGGAAATTTTATGAAAAAAAAGACGCCAAGGTGTCCGTGTTCGACCACGGCTTTCTTTATGGTGATGGTGTTTTTGAAGGTATCCGTGTTTACGACCGCCTGATTTTCAAATTGGATGAGCATATTGACCGGTTATACGAGTCTGCGCATAGCATTATGCTTAAGGTACCTTTGACCAAACCTGAATTCGTGCAGGCGATCATTAAGACCTTGAAAGAAAATAAACTTAATAACGGATACCTGCGTGTAATCGTCAGCCGGGGTGAGGGCGATCTAGGGCTTGACCCGAGGAAATGTTATGGTAAGCCGGCAGTGATCGTTATCGCGGATGATGTGGCACTCTACCCGGATAAATTGTATAAAGCCGGAATGGAGATCGTTACTGTTTCAACTACCCGCAACGCCCATGAAGCATTGAACCCGCAGATCAAATCCTTGAATTACCTGAATAATATCCTCGCCAGGATCGAAGCGACAAATTCAGGTTATCAGGAGGCCTTGATGCTTAATGATCAGGGTTATGTGGCTGAGTGCACCGGGGATAATATTTTCATCGTCAAAAAGAATGAGCTTTATACTCCTCCGGAATGTATGGGTGCTTTAAGCGGGGTGACGCGGGATGTGGTTTTAGGCATTGCCAAAAAAATGAAATTGGTGGCGCATGAGCATGTTTTTACCCGGCATGAATTGTATGTCTCCGATGAGTGTTTCTTGACCGGTACTGCGGCAGAGATCATCCCCGTGGTCAAGGTTGACGGCCGCGTTATCGGTAGGGGTGTGCCCGGAAAATTGACCTTGACCTTGACAAAGGCATTTAAAGAAGCCACTAAGAAAGAAGGGGCCAGGTATTGATATGTTGTGCGACGTATGCGGGAAAAACCCGGCAACCGTGCATCTGACCGAGATCATCGATGATCAGATGAATGAGTTGCATCTATGCGAAGATTGCGCCCGAGAAAAGAGCGCGGCCATGGAACAGCAATTCGGTTTAAGCGATCTTTTGGCCGGTATGGCTGAAGTGAGTAAGCCTACTACTGCAAAAGAGCTGGAAACTCCGGCTGTAAAATGTCCTACCTGTGGTTTAAGTTACGCTGACTTTAAAAAGATCGGCAGGCTTGGATGTGGAGAATGCTATACTGTTTTTAGAAAATACCTTGCTCCTCTTCTAAAGCGTATTCACGGCTCAACCCAGCATACCGGAAAATCTCCTTCGAATATTCCCATTAAGGACACAAAAAAGAAAACGGATATTCAGGAGTTGCGCCTTCGTTTGCAAAAAGCAATAGATGAGGAAGCGTTTGAAGAAGCGGCGCGCTTACGCGATCAGATAAAAGAGATGGAAAGTAAGCAGGAGTAATATGGAGTTAGGCTACTTATTGAAACATACAAGCGAATGGCTCAAGGGCACCGGCCCTAATGCAGATATTATAATCTCAAGCCGGATACGGCTTGCCAGGAATCTGGATAAATTCCCGTTCCCGCACTGGGCCAATAAAAAGCAGAGTGAGCAGGTATTAAATAATATTATCGGCGCCGTAAATAAAGTCGATTATTTGAAAGGAACGACTGTTTTTCGCATGGCAGAGATGGATAGCGTGGATAAACAGTTCTTGATCGAACGCCACCTTATGTCGCTGGAACATGCCCAGAAAACAGAGAACAAAGCGTTAATAGTTGATAACGATGAAATTGTTTCCATTATGGTTAACGAAGAAGACCATATGCGCATACAGGTGATGCAGTCGGGGTTTAATCTTTTTGAAGCCTGGAACATTATTAACCAGATAGATAATTCCTTGGCAAAGGTTCTTAATTTCGCGTTTTCATCCGAATGGGGATATTTAACCGCCTGCCCTACAAATACCGGCACCGGAATGCGGGGTTCGGTGATGCTGCATCTGCCCGCCTTAGTTATGACGCGCCAGGTTGACCGGGTGCTTGCGGCAATAGCCAAATTAAGTTTTACTACACGCGGGCTTTATGGTGAGGGAACACAGGCAAGCGGAAATTTCTTTCAGATATCAAATCAAGTCTCATTAGGCCCGAGCGAGCAGGAGATAATTGATAATATCAACAGTATCATCCGCCAGATCATCGAGCAGGAGGCCCAGGCAAGAGAGATAATGATGTCGAAGAGCATGCCCTTGTTGGAAGATAGGATAAACAGGAGTTTAGGAATATTAAAAAGTGCCCGTATTATTACCAGCCAGGAAACGATCGAGCTGCTTTCCATGGTCAGGCTGGGAACGGATTTGGGGGTAATAAAAAATGTAAGTAGAAGCAGGCTGAATGAATTGTTTATCATTACCCAGCCGGCTCACCTGCAGAAAATAGAAGGGAAGAAGATTTCTTCTGAAGAACGCGATATTAAACGCGCTGAGCTGATCAGGGAAAGATTGAATATATAAGGAGGAACATCATGTTTAACCGTTTTACTGAAAGAGCAAGAAAAGTCATTATACTGGCAAAAGAAGAAGCGCGCCGTTTTAATCATGATTATATAGGAACAGAACATATTCTTCTGGGCTTGATTCGCGAAGGGGAAGGTGTGGCTGCGGCAGTACTGCAGAAGATGGGCGTGTCTTTAGAGAATATAAGGCTTGAGATCGAAAAACTGGTGCAGCCCGGGCCAACTACTCAGATCATAGGGGATATCCCATTTACTCCTCGAGCAAAAAAAGCTTTGGAATTAGCGGCTGAGGAGGCTCGGTCACTGGGGCATAATTATATCGGGACGGAACATTTATTGCTTGGCCTTATCCGTGAGGGAGAAGGTATTGCTTCACAGGTCCTTTTGAATTTAGGAATGGATCTTAATACAGTAAGAAATGAAGTAATGGAGTTGCTTGGTTCAGCTCTGCCCGGAATGGGCCAGCAGCAGCAGGCAAAAACCAAAACCCCGGCGTTGGACGCTTTTGGCAGGGACTTAACCGCATTAGCCAAAGAAGATAAGCTGGATCCGGTAATTGACAGGAAAGATGAGATAGAACGCGTAATCCAGATATTAAGCCGCAGGACAAAAAATAATCCCGTGCTTCTGGGAGAGGCAGGCGTGGGTAAGACTGCTATTGTCGAAGGCCTTGCTCAGGCAATTGTTACCGGGAATGTTCCTGAAATTTTAAGGGGCAAGCGTATCGTAGTTTTGGATTTGGCTTCTATGGTCGCCGGTACAAAATACCGCGGGCAATTCGAGGAAAGAATTAAAGCGGTAATGGAAGAGATCAAGCGTTCGCAGGATGTGATCATCTTTATCGACGAATTACATACTTTGGTGGGTGCAGGTGCGGCAGAAGGGGCAATTGACGCTTCAAATATTTTAAAGCCGTCACTTTCGCGCGGTGAGATGCAGTGTATAGGGGCAACCACCATGGATGAATACAGGAAATATATTGAAAAAGACGCGGCATTGGAGCGTAGATTCCAGACGATAATGGTTGAGCCGCCTTCAGTGGCGCAAGCTATTGATATCTTAAAAGGCCTTCGGGATAAATATGAGGCACACCATAGGGTAACTTTTCGCGATGATGCGTTGGAGGCAGCCGCGAAATTATCCGACCGGTATATCTCCGGCAGGTTCCTTCCGGATAAAGCCATTGATCTGATGGATGAGGCAGGTTCGCGCGCGCGCCTTAACGTTTTAATTATCCCACCTGATATTAAGAAGCTGGAAGAAAAAGTAGAAAATTTAAGGAAAGAAAAAGAATCTTTTATTAAACATCAGGATTTTGAAAAAGCCGCGTCCTTACGCGATCAGGAGAGGCAGGCGCGCCAGGAGTTGGAGAATTTAAATAAGGAGTGGTCGCAGGCAAAAGATAAGACGCGTCCCGAAGTTACCGAAGAAGATATTGCCAAGATCGTAGCGCAATGGACGGGTATCCCGATATTCCGCCTTGAGGAAAAAGAAGGCGAAAAATTAATGAAGATAGAAGAGGAATTGCACAAGCGGGTGGTTGGACAGGAAGAAGCGATCTCAGCCATTGCTCACGCAGTCAGGCGTTCCAGAGCAGGCATCAAAGACCCGAAAAGGCCGATAGGTTCCTTTATTTTCTTAGGGCCAACCGGTGTTGGAAAAAGTTTGCTTGCCCGGGCTTTGGCGGAATTCATGTTTGGCGATGAAGACGCGCTATTACAGTTGGATATGTCCGAATATATGGAGAAGTTCAACGTTTCCCGTTTGATCGGAGCTCCTCCGGGATATGTCGGTTATGAAGAGGGCGGCCAACTTACCGAAAGAGTAAGACGTAGGCCGTATGCCGTAATCCTTCTTGATGAAATCGAGAAAGCGCACCCGGATGTTTTTAATCTGCTTTTGCAGGTTTTTGAAGAAGGCCGGCTGACCGATAGTTTCGGAAGAAAAGTTGATTTTAAGAATACGGTGATCATTATGACTTCTAACGTCGGAGCGGACCTGATACGCAGGACCGGTTCGCTTGGTTTTAAGGCGCAGAAAGAAGAGATGTCTTATCAGGATATGAAAGAAAAACTTCTTGAAGAGGTAAAACACACTTTTAAGCCGGAGTTCTTGAACCGTATTGACGATATTATTGTTTTCAGGCAATTGGTAAAAGAAGACCTGGTGCATATAATCGATATTGAAATAGGTTATGTTGCCAGCAGGCTTAAAGAGCAAAATATTTCTCTTGAAGTAACGCAGGATGCCAAAGATTTCCTGATTGAAAAAGGGTTTGACCCGGTTTTCGGGGCGCGCCCGTTAAAGAGGACGATACAAAGGTTCCTTGAGGACCCGCTTGCGCAAGAGATCATCTCGAAGAAATTTAAAGAAGGCTCGCAGATCAAAGTTACGCGTAAGAACCAGGAGTTAATTTTCGAGTCATGATCGTCAACTTTTTCATTGATTTAGGCCGCAAAACTTATTCTTTCCTTTATTTTTGTGGAGGGCTTGCCAATTTGGCGTGGCAGACTATCTGGCTGTCCCTTTTGCCTCCTTATAAAAATGACAGGGTTATTGAGCAGATAAAAAAAGCTGGTTTTGACAGCCTTCCGATAGTGTCTCTTGTTTCGTTGTTTATCGGATTTATATTCGCTTTGCAAACCGCTTATTTCATGCAGCGTATCGGCTCGGAGCTTTATATTGCCAGCCTGGTAGCACTTTCTTTGGTTAGGGAACTGGGCCCGGTTATCACTGCTTTAGTCGTAGCCGGACGGGTGGGAGCTGCGATCACTGCTGAAATTGGCTCAATGCAGGTTACCGAACAAATAGACGCGTTGGAAACCCTTGCTACAAATCCGATAAAATACCTGGTTGTTCCGCGTTTTCTTGCCTTGATCGTGGTTTTGCCGCTTTTAACTCTTTACGCAGACACAGTCGGTATATTCGGTAGTTATCTGATCTGTACGCTAAAATTAGGGATCTCAAGCAGTTTGTACCTTAAAGTTACTTCTGAAGCGCTTTTATATAAAGATTTATTCACCGGGATATCCAAGACCGTATTTTTCGGGATGATCATCGCTTTGGTCAGTTGCTATCAGGGTTTTAACGTCGAAGGCGGGGCAGAAGGAGTTGGCAGAGCAACCACAAAATCAGTTGTGGCTTCATTTATTCTGGTTATTGCCGCGGACTGTTTCTTTACCGCGCTGTTTTATTTCATATTCCCATGATAGAGATAAAAGACCTGCATAAACAATTCGGAGAACATAAAGTCCTTGATGGGCTCAATTTAAAGATCGAGGACGGCTCTACTTGTGTTATCATCGGCCGCTCAGGATGCGGGAAGAGTGTTTTGCTTAAACATATAGTCGGGGTATTAAGGCCCGATAGGGGTTCGGTGTTTGTTGACAATAAGGAGATAAATAAATTATCGGAAAAGGAGCTGGATGAATTTCGCCTTAAGATCGCGTTGGTATTCCAAGGCGGGGCACTTTTTGATTCCATGAGTGTGGCTGAGAACGTTGGTTTTGGCTTAACAGAGCATTCCCATATCGGCCGCCAAGAACTTTTGGAGAGAATTGAAGAGGCTCTATGTATGGTGGAATTATGCGGCGCGGGAAATCTTATGCCTTCGGAATTAAGCGGGGGTATGAAGAAGCGCGTTGCCCTTGCACGGGCAATTTGCTTAAAGCCTCAGATCATTTTATATGATGAACCTACAACCGGAGTAGACCCTATTACTGCCGATGCCATTAATGATCTTATTAAAAGTTTGCATGATAAATTAAAAGTTACTTCGGTCGTAGTTACACACGATATGACCAGCGCGTATAAAGTGGCTGATAAGATTTCTATGATGTATAAAGGAAAAATAATCGCAGAGGGCCCTGTTCAGGAAATAAAAGACAGCACCAATGCCGTAGTGCATCAATTTATCAACGGGTTGGCGAGCGGCCCGATAACAGAAACTTTAGACAGGGGATAAGTTTAAATAATTAATACGGAGGATATAAAATGATATTCGGAAAAACAAAGATGGAACTTAAGGTGGGCATATTTGTTTTTTGCGGTTTGGTATTGGCTGTTATTTTTATATTATCCATAGGAGGTTTTAAGACTTGGAGTTCGGGGTATAATGTTAAATTCAGTTTTGGTTTCATAAACGGCGTTAAACTGGGAGCTCCCGTGCGTTTTGCAGGGGTCGATGTGGGGCAGGTAAAAAATATCGAAATGTCGGTTCCGGCTAAAGAAGGACAGGCGAAGATCCACGTTAACTGCTGGGTTAAAAAAGATGTAAGGATCCCGCTGGATTCGATCATATGGGTGAATACTTTGGGATTGCTGGGAGAGAAATATATCGAGATAATGCCGGGTAAAGATTACTCCAAAGTGCTGGATAATAATCAGGAGATGGCAGGGGTAGACCCTCTACCGATGAATAAGATCACTGATCTGGCTAATAACATCGCAAAAGATATCAACGATATCCTGGAAAAGGTCAAAAATAAAGAAGGTTCTTTGGGCAAACTTATTTATGACGATACTATTTATAAAGAACTTGAAGCATTGGCCGTGGATATAAGGCAGCATCCGTGGAAATTATTTATAAAAACAAAGTAATCTCATTATATGAAAGCTAAAACTATATTCAGCTGCCAGAGTTGCGGAGCGCAAGCGCCTAAATGGCTTGGCCGTTGCCCGGATTGCGGAAATTGGAACACTTTTGTAGAGGAAGATTTCTCCGCCCCGGTTTCTAAAAGTAAAGAGAGGTTTTCTTTATATAAAGATGAGCCGGTATTATTAAGGGATGTCGAAGTAAAAGAAGCGTCCCGGATTAAAACCAATATCCATGAATTGGACCGGGTATTAGGTGGAGGCGTGGTTGCCGGCTCGGTGATCTTGATCGGTGGAGATCCGGGTATCGGTAAGTCTACGATATCATTGCAGGTATCCAATCAATTGACCAAGCAGGGAAAAACCGTCCTTTATATAAGTGGTGAAGAGTCGGTGGCCCAGACCAAGATGCGCGCGCACCGCTTGGGAGATGATCACAAGACCGGTGAACTTTATATAGTTAACCAGACAGACCTTTCTTTAATAGTGGAGTATATCAAGAAACTAAAGCCAAACGTCGTAGTTATAGATTCCATTCAGGTTATTTTTGATCCTAATATCAGCTCTTCCGCAGGTTCGGTCAGCCAAGTAAGAGAGTGCGCCGGGATACTTACTCAATTAGCCAAGACTACGGATATTGCGGTTTTTATAATCGGCCACGTTACCAAGGAGGGTACGCTTGCCGGGCCGCGCGTGTTGGAACATATAGTTGATACTGTGCTCTATTTTGAAGGCGAGAGGTTTTCTATTTATCGGATCCTAAGGGCGGTAAAGAACCGTTTTGGCTCTACTAATGAAATTGGCGTATTTGAAATGGGCTCAGAAGGCCTGATGGAAGTTAAGAATCCTTCCGAGTTATTCTTGTCGCAGCGGCCTAAAGATGTTTCGGGTTCAGTAGTAGTACCGATATTGGAGGGTTCGCGGCCTTTATTGGTGGAAATCCAGGCACTGGTCAGTAAATCAAGTTTCGGCTACGCCCGGCGCAGGGCTGACGGTTTTGATTTCAACCGTATGTCTTTATTGATCGCGGTGTTGGAGAAAAGGGTGGGTTTGCATCTTGAAACTGAAGACGTCTTTGTTAACGTAGCCGGTGGGATAAAAATAGAGGACCCCGCGGGAGACTTGGCGGTAGCAACATCAATGGCTTCGGCTTTCCGGGAACAATTAGTGATCCCGGAAACAGTGGTCTTGGGGGAAGTGGGGTTAGCCGGAGAGATCAGGAGTATTTCGCAAGTTTCATTGCGCATCAACGAAGCCGAAAAACTTGGGTTCAAGCATTGCGTTCTGCCCGGGAACAATCTTAAAAGTTTAAAAAATCATAAAGGCGGTATAGAGCTGCTGCCGGTTTCAACTTTAAAAGAAGCTCTTGATATTATACTTAAGTAGCAAGGGAGGATAATTTATCATGAACTTATTATTAGTGCGTATTTTATTCTTTATGGGTAGCGTGATCGTAGGGTATCAGTCTTTTATTACAAAAGGAGCAGGTTATACCGGCGTTATAATCGGCGGAGTTGCGGCGTTGGTCCTTATTCTTCTTGAAATCGGTTTGCGCCGTGTTTCCGTAAGCGGGCTCTCCAGTTCCGTATTCGGATTGATCTTAGGGTTGATCATGGCAAAACTCGTAGGGGATGCCTTCAGTATGGCTCATCTTGAAGAAGGGTTGCTTGCAAACATCAGGTTGATCCTTAATCTGGTATTTTGTTACTTAGGCATGATCATGGCGCTGCGCGGAAAAGATGAGTTCAATATCATTATTCCTTATGTAAGGCTGCGCAGGCAGGACCAATCGGAAGAAGTCACTCTTTTGGATACCAGCGTGATCATTGACGGCCGCATTGTAGATATAAGTAAAACAAAATTCCTTTGCGGGAAGATTATAATTCCTAAATTTGTATTACTTGAGCTCCAGCAGATAGCTGATTCGACCGACCCCATTAAACGCCAGAGGGGTAGGCGAGGCTTGGAGATATTGCAGACCATTCAGAAGGAACCGGGAATGGATATATCCATTCATGAAGAAGATTTCCCGGAAACCAAAGAAGTGGATACTAAATTAGTTAAGCTGGCCAAGCTTATGGGGGGTAAAATATTGACCGTGGATTTTAATCTTAACCGCGTTGCTACTATTCAGGGGATCAAAGTTTTGAATATAAATGAGCTGGCTAATGCCTTAAAGCCCGTTGTATTCCCGGGTGAGCAGATGCAGATTAAACTCATTAAAGAAGGCAAGGAATATAATCAGGCTATAGGATATCTCGACGACGGCACTATGGTCGTAGTTGAAGACGGCCGCAGGTTGATCGGGCAGGAAGTAAAGGTTGCGGTCACATCCGTCCTGCAGACCCAGGCAGGCAGGATGATCTTTACCCGCCTTGATAAATAGTGATGTTTACTACGGCTATACTCCTTGCCGCGGGCAAGGGAATGAGATTTAGGTCGCGGACACCCAAACCTTTAGTTAAATTAGGTTCACGGCCGTTGATAGTTTATCCGCTGGAAGTTTTAAGCAGGCATCCTGATATCAGGGATATCATCGTTGTGGTTAATACCGAAAGTGAAAAGGGCATAACTTCAATATTGAAATCCTATAATATAAAAAAGGTAAGCAGGATAGTAAAAGGCGGGGCGCGCAGACAAGATTCTTTAGGGAACGCTCTTAAATTCGCTGACAGCCGTTCGAAATTAATTTTAATACATGATGCTGCTCGTCCGTTCATTAGCAGAAAGATCATATCCGAGACGATAAAAGCCGCCCTAAAAAGCAGGGCAGTAGTTTCCGCTGTCCCTGTTAAGGCTACGATAAAAGAAGGTTCGCGAGGGAAAGTCAAGAAGACATTAAACAGGAACATTCTTTGGGAGATACAAACTCCTCAAGTTTTTGATAAAGACTTGTTTATTAAAGCGTACAAACGCTTTGGCAAGAATAACGTTACGGATGATGCTTCACTAGTTGAAAAATTAGGAGAAAAGGTAAGGCTGATAACGGGATCTTATTTTAATATAAAAATCACCACTCCTGAAGATATGGTTTTTGCTCAGGCTATTATAAGGAAAAAATGGAATATAGGATAGGAGTAGGTTACGATATTCACCGTTTGATTGAAGGCCGCCGTTTATTTTTAGGTGGAGTAGAGATTCCTTTTATCAAGGGGTTGCTTGGGCATTCTGATGCCGATGTTTTGATCCATGCGATCGCCGATGCGCTTTTAGGAGCAATGGGGGAACCTGATATCGGCGAGATGTTTCCTGATACCGACCCTAAATATTTGAATATCTCAAGTATCGAATTGTTGATAAAAGTTTTAGATAAGATGCGCAAGAAAAAATACAGGATCTGTAATGTTGATGCGGTGCTCGTGGCTCAGGAACCTTCAATCAGCCCGTTTAAGGCAAAGATAAAGAAGAAATTATGCGAGACCTTGAAAATAGATGAAAGCTGTTTGAACATTAAAGCCAAGACTAATGAAGGATTAGGTGAGGTAGGAAAGAAAGAAGCGATCGCCTGCTACGCGAATGCTTTATTATTGAGGGAGGAATAGGTATGAGTTTTCTAATAAATTTAATTTTTATATTATTCGTTCTGTTTTTGATCAAGATGATGTTGATCGCCGTGTATTTTCATGATGAGATAAATGAAGCTCGTAAAAAGGACCCGGCGGCAAAAAGTTTTTTAGAAGTACTTATTTTATATCAGGGGTTACATGCTTTGGTAAGTTTCCGTGTCGCGCATTTTCTCTATAAAATGCGCTTATTCTTTCCCGCGCGCCTGATCAGCCAAACCGCGAGGTTTTTTACCGGAATTGAGATACATCCCGGTGCCAAAATAGGCAAACGCCTATTCATTGACCATGGATTTGGTGTGGTTATCGGAGAGACTGCTATAGTCGGAGATAATGTTTTATTGTATCAGGGTGTAACATTAGGCGGAACAGGTTTGATTAAGGGAAAGAGGCATCCGACAGTGGGAAATAATGTAGTGGTTGGAGCCGGGGCAAAAGTTTTAGGGGATATTACCATTGGAGATAATTCTTATATCGGGGCAAATGCCGTGGTTATCCACGATGTTCCGCCGAATTCTACGGTTGTAGGTGTACCGGGCAGGATCACCCGCCAGGACGGCAAAAAGATAGAAGTAAGCTTAGACCATATTCATACCCTTGATCCTATAATGCAGAACATTGAAGAGCTTCAGAAGCGGCTGGATGAGTTAGAAAAAAGAAAGTGATTTAATGTCCATTCATATATATAACTCGCTTACCAGAAAAAAAGACCTTTTCGAACCATTAAATCCTCAGGAAATCAAAATGTATGTCTGCGGGCCTACGGTTTACGATGAGCCGCATATCGGCCATGCCCGTAGTGCGTATATTTTTGATGTTATTAGGCGTTATCTCGTTTATAAAGGCTATAAAGTAAGATTCGTAAGGAATGTGACTGATGTTGACGATAAGATCATTGATAAAGCAAGAAAAGAATATCCGGGAGAAGATTTAAATATTGCTTTTAAGAAAGTAGCTCAAAAATATTTGGATTCATATCATAAGGCCTTAACTGACCTAGGCATACCTTCGGGTAAGCCGGAGATCGATGAACCGAAAGCAAGTGAATATATCGGTAAGATGACAGTCTTTATTACTGATCTTATAAAAAGAGGAGTTGCTTATCAAGCTGAAGGGGATGTTTACTTTGATATATCTAAAGCAAAGAATTATGGAAAGTTATCTAACCAAGCGCTAGATAAGATGGAAGTGGGCGCAAGGGTTGCCGTAGGAGAGAAAAAGAAAAACCCGCTTGATTTTGCTTTATGGAAGTCGGCAAAAGAAGGGGAGCCGTCATGGGAGAGCCCTTGGGGCAAAGGTCGTCCCGGATGGCATATCGAATGTTCCGTAATGAGCTCGGATATTTTAGGTAATCAATTTGATATCCATGGCGGAGGAATTGATCTGATATTTCCTCATCATGAAAATGAGATCGCCCAGTCTGAAGGCGCAGGCAAAGAATTTGCCAAAATTTGGATACACCATGGCCTGCTGACCATAAACGGCCAGAAGATGGCAAAATCTCTGGGTAATTTTGTTACAATACAGAAAATTTTGCAAAGTTATAATCCAGATGTGCTGAAACTTTTCTTTTTATCTGCGCATTATGCCTCGCCAATAGATTTTACGCTGGAAAGAATGGAAGAATCAAAGACAGCTTATAATAATAGATTTGGTTCATTGTTTCAGAGGATCGATGAGAAATTTGGTAGTCGTAGGCTAATGTCGGGAGGTACTGATACTGATAAGGTTGATGTTTATAGATATAAATTGGATTTTGAGAAAGCAATGGATGATGATTTTAACACTCCCCAAGCTATCAGCGTCTTATTTGATCTAGTGGGTTTTTGTAATAAGGTTATCGCCCAATACCAAGAATCCGATAGATTAATATTAAGTCATGCTTTGAATACGATTTATGAATTGGGAGAAGTTTTAGGATTATCTTTCGGGTATATACCTCAAAAGACTTCTGATGCTTGGATAGATTCGCAGATCGAGACCCGTCTTAAGATGAAGAAATTGGGCAAATTTAAGGAAGCAGATGCCATAAGAAGCGCGTTAGATGAGAAGGGTGTTATTTTAGAGGACACAAAAGAGAGTACTACTTGGCGCAGGAAACTTTAAAACCTAAAATAGGGGACAGACCCCTTGTGGGGTCTGTCCCCGGTTAACGATTAAACATATGAAGGGTAAATTCATTACATTTGAAGGTTCGGAAGGATGCGGTAAGAGCACGCAATCAAAATTGCTTTACGAGTATTTAAAAAGCAATGGTTTTAATGCGGTTGTCCTTCGTGAACCGGGCGGGGTGAAGATCAGCGAAAAGATCAGGGATCTTCTACTTGATGTGAAAAATGAATCCATATCCCATGTATGCGAAATGTTGCTTTATATGGCAGCGCGAGCCCAGGTAGTGAAAAAATTGATAAAACCAGAGTTGGCAAAAGGTAAAATTGTAATTTGCGATAGATTCTTAGATTCGACGATTGCCTATCAGGGTTTTGGCTTAGGACTGGATATTAAAGCCATAAAATTTATCGGTAAAGTAGCGACACTCGGGATCAAGCCAAACCTGACTATTTTTTTGGATCTGCCGGTTGAAAAAGGGTTGCTTCACCGTAGGAATTCCCTAGACCGTATTGAAAAACGGGATTTAAAATATCATAAGAGGGTTAGGAACGGATATCTTAAGTTAGCCGCGGCAGAACCACGAAGAATTAAGATCGTAAAGGTGGAGAAGGATTTGAATCTGACCCAAAGTAAGATTAGGGAGTTGGTTAAAAAGTATGCCATTTAAAGATATTTACGGGCAAGATAATGTGGTTGTTCTTTTAAGTTCCTACCTGAGTGAAGGTAAGCTCGAAGGAGGTTTTTTATTTTGCGGGCCTGATGGCGTTGGAAAACGGTTAGCAGCTAAAATATTGGCTCAGAGCGCGAATTGCCTGGAAAACGAGTTTGACGCATGCGGTAATTGTGCTTCCTGTAAGAAAATAGAAAGCTTACAGCATCCTGATGTGTATTTTATCAATGCCGAAACGCCCATTGATATTCCTGGAGAAGGCGTAAATGATGAGAGTGGTACGGGCGCCTTAAAGATAGGCCATGTTCGTCAACTGCAGAAAAATATATCTTACAAAGCTTACGAAGGGAAAAAGAAGTTTTTTATTATTGATAATGCCCATAATCTTACGCCTTCTGCTTCCAATGCGCTGCTTAAAATACTGGAAGAACCTCCCAAGGGGAGTGTGATTATTTTAATAACTGACAAGCCATTCCTGCTTTTTAAGACGATAATTTCGCGTTGTAAGGTTATAAAGTTTGTTCCTCTTCAGCGGGAAGAGCTAAAGGGAATATTGGTTAATGATTACGCCATCAGTAAAGAAAGCGCGCATTTTCTGGCATATTTTTGCGAGGGAAGGCTGGGTAAGGCACTGCAGTTAAAAGATACGGATATATTAAATGAGAAGAACGCGTTGATCGACAGGTTTATCGGTACAAGTAAACTGAAACTGGATAATTTTTCGCTTCAGAAACGCGATGAGGTCAGGGGTTGTCTTAATATCCTGGCTACCTGGTTTAGGGATATTTATTTGTTAAAAGTGGGAGCGCAGGAATCGGAGTTGATCAATTTAGACCGCATAGATGAATTGAGCAGGTCTGTAATTAATTTTCCGGTGAGCAAGCTAAATGAAATAATGGATTCGATATCAGAATCCATATTTTATCTGGAGAGGAACATCAATACCAGATTACTGCTGCATAATCTAGGAGCTGAATTATGGAAGGTTTAGTGTTAGTGAGGTTAAGAGATTCGGGACAAGCATACTTATATAATCCCGGTACCCTGCAGGTTAAAGAAGGAGATTACGTCATTGTGGACCATGACCGGGGGGTTGATTACGGATTGGTCGTTCCTAAGAAAGGTTGTTGTGCTGCCCAGGAAGCCAAAGAGCAGCCTAAAAAGATAATTCGCCTTGCCCGGGAAAGCGACTTGAAACAAATAGAGGATAACCGCGTAAAATCAAAAGAGGCTTTTGCTACCTGCACCAAGAAGATAAACGAGCATAAACTGGATATGAAGCTTGTGCGCGCGGAATATTCTTTTGATAGGACAAAGATAATTTTTTATTTTACCGCTAACGGCAGGATTGATTTCAGAGATTTAGTTAAGGATCTTGCTAAAATTTTCAGGGCGCGTATTGAATTACGCCAGATCGGGGTGCGGGATGAGGCGCGTATTTTTGGAGGTTGCGGCCCGTGCGGCAGGGAACTATGTTGTACAAAGTTCTTGAAAGATTTCGAGCCGGTTACCATTAAAATGGCTAAAGATGAGGGGCTTCCTTTGAATCCCCCGAAGATCTCCGGGCTCTGCGGCAGGTTGATGTGTTGCCTCTCTTTTGAATATGAAAATTATAAGATACTTGCTAAAGGGCTTCCCCGAGAAGGTGAGCGGGTTACCACTCCTCAGGGGAAAGGGAAAGTTATCAGTGTGAATGTTTTTAAACGGACTGCTACGGTTGAGCTCGAAGAAGGCGCCATAGTTCAGATAGTCTATAAGGAAAAAGAGAATGAAAAGTAAGTTTTATATAACAACTCCGATATATTATGTGAATGCTTCTCCTCATATCGGGCATTCTTATACCAATATAGCCGCAGACACCCTTGCGCGGTACGCCCGGCAGACATTAGGTGAAGATAAGGTTTGGTTTTTGACCGGAACCGACGAGCATGGACAGAAAATTCAGAAAGCAGCACTCGAGGCAAAACTTACACCGCAGGAGTTCGTGGATAAAGTGGTTGTGCAGTTCAAGGGCCTGTGGGATAAATTGAATATTTCGTATAATGATTTTATACGTACCACTGAAAACAGGCACATTTCTGTGGTGGAAAAAGCACTGGAAATACTTTATAAAAACGGGGATATCTATTTAGACAAATATGAAGGATGGTATTGTACCCCTTGCGAAACATTCTGGATTGAGTCACAGATCACAGGGCAGCTTTGCCCTGACTGCGGCAGGCAGGTTGAGAAAATATCGGAATCAAACTATTTTTTCAGGTTATCCAAATATCAGCATTGGCTAATTGAGTATATTGAAAATCATCCTGGTTTCATCAAGCCTCATAGCCGGAAGGAAGAAGTGTTAAGGTTTTTGGAGTTGAATAAACTGAACGACCTTTGCATATCACGGCCCAAGGAGCGCTTGAATTGGGGGATACCTTTGCCCTTTAGCCCACAGCATGTTACTTATGTCTGGTTTGATGCTTTGATTAATTACATCGCCGCAGTGGGTAAATTCGACGACAAAGATAAATATGAGTCCCAATGGTGGGATGAAAATTCTTACGTTGTCCATCTTATCGGGAAAGATATCTTAAGGCATCATGCGGTTTATTGGCCGATCATACTAAAGGCGCTTGGGATCAGGATGCCGGATACGATATTTGCCCATGGTTGGTGGATGATGAATGAGAATAAGATGTCCAAGTCGCGCGGGAATGTGGTTAATCCGCTTGAGGTAGTAGATGAATTCGGCACGGATACGTATAGGTATTTTCTCTTGCGCGATGTGCCTTTCGGACTGGACGGGAATTTCTCGCATGATGCCATTATTAAGAGGTTCAATAGTGACCTTGCTAATGACCTCGGCAACCTTGTGTATCGGACACTTACGATGGTTGAGAAATATTTTAACGGCGTTATTCCTTCAGGGAACATCAGCTCCGGAAGCATTGAAGCAGAAGCGATATATGTGAAGATTAATCATCTTGGTTTAAGAATCGCTAGTAATTTAGGTCCCGAATTCGACTACAATTTTAGCGCTTCCTTAGAAAGTATCTGGGAACTTATTAATATGGCAAATAAATATGTAGAAGATATTAAGCCTTGGAATTTGGCCAAAGAAAATAAGACCGAAGAGCTTAAATATTTTATTATGGTTTTGATCAATGTTATAAAAGCAGTGGGGCATGCGATTATGCCTTTTATGCCAACTACTGCGTTATTGATAAAAGAACAGTTTGGCGAAACTTCCATAAATAAGGGAAAACCTTTATTCCCCAGAATAGATACAAAAACAAAAAAATAGTTTTGCTTATGTTAGTTGATACACACTGCCATCTAGATTTTCCTGAGTTTGATTCTGATAGAGAAGAGGTCATCAGGTCCGCTAATTCAGGCGGTATTGGTTATTTTATAAATATCGGCTCAAGCCTTAAATCTTCCCAAGATTCCGTTAAACTTGCCGCAAAATACGATTATATCTATGCCGTAGTCGGTATTCACCCTCACGAAGCTGATTCTGTTAAAGAAGAAGAAATTAATAATATAAAAGATTTGGCAGGGAACAAGAAAGTGGTGGCTATAGGAGAGATAGGGTTGGATTTTTATAAAAACTTCTCTAAACCCGAGAACCAGTTGACGCTTTTTGTATCTTTATTGAAAATAGCTAAAGACCTGGATTTGCCGCTGGTGATCCATACTCGTCAGGCTCAAGATGAAACATTAAAGATATTAAAAGAAGCGGTGCCGGTTAAGGCTGTTATCCATTGTTTTTCCGGTGATGAGCAGTTCCTGCGAATGTGCCTTGATCTTGGTTTTTATATTTCTTACACCTGTAATATAACTTACAAAAAGGCCCAAAATTTACGGGATATGATAAAGCTGACTCCTCTTGATAGGTTGGTTTTGGAGACTGATTGTCCTTATTTATCCCCTGAAGGCCAGCGGGGGAGAAGGAATACTCCTTTAAATGTAAAGGTGCTGGCAGAAGAGGTGGCGCGTATCAAGGGTTTAAGTTTCGAAGAAATTGCTAAGGTTACAACAGAAAACGCGTTCAATTTTTTCAATCTTAAATGAATTCTAAGGTTTCCATAATAAAGTGCTCAAGCTATGAACCTGCTTTAGTCCAGGATTCAATAGCAAAGGCTATTGGCTTATTAGGCGGGATAATGAGTTTTATTAAACCTGATAGCAAAGTCCTGGTTAAGCCGAACCTGTTAATGGCAAAAGAACCTGAAGCAGGGATCACAACCCATCCTGAAGTAGTGCGTGCGGTAATTAAATTATTAAAAGGGATCAACTGCAAGATCTTTGTTGGCGACAGCCCCAGCGTTTGGGGAAAATATATTGAGAATGTGGATAATGTTTATGAACTTACCGGTATCAAGAAGATCTGCCTTGAGGAAGGGGTAGAACTGGTAAAATTTGAAAAACGCCGGATGCGGGAGAAATTTCCTCTGACAACCTGGTTGGATGAGTGCGATCACTTGGTCAATATCGCCAAATTTAAGACCCACGGCCTTACTATTTTAAGTGCAGCGTTAAAAAATAATTTCGGCTTAGTCTGTGGAACATTTAAAACCGAATTGCATAAGAATTATTTTGAACCTGAAAGTTTCGCGGGTATTTTGGCGGATATTTATAAAGAGGCAAAACCAGCGCTAACAATAGTGGATGGTATCTTAGCTATGGAAGGCGATGGCCCGGCAACCGGAGGAAAACTACGAAGGGAAAATATCCTTTTGGCAGGTGCGGATTGCGTTGCTCTGGATAGCGTTTTAGCTAATATAATGGGTATTCACCCGGAAGATATTTTGTCTACGAAGATCGCAGCGCAGAGAGGATTGGGAGAGGCGAAAATAGAGAATATTACAATTTTAGGCGAGAGCTTAAAGGCAGTTAGGCTTAAGCCTTTTTTGCTGCCCGCATCATCTATGCTGAAAAGAAAGATACCAAAACCTTTAGTTGCTGCTCTGGCGCGTAAGCTGATCAAATATTATCCTTGCGTAGAGGCCGATAATTGCATTGCCTGTGCAGCTTGCGTTAAGGCTTGCCCGAATAAGATCGTTAGTTTAAAAAATAAGCGTATTACTTTTGATTATTCTAAGTGCATCGCTTGTTTTTGTTGCCAGGAAGTCTGCCCTAATGCGGCGATAAAAGTAAAGAAAAGCTTATTGGCAAAGATGGTAGGATTATAAAAGGGGGGTTAATGTTAAAAAAGTATACGGTGGCAATTTGGGCGGCAGCTATTTTATTTTTAGGGCTTGATATATCTTTTGCCTGCACTGATTTTCAGGTCAAAGCCAAAGACAATACTGTTGTTATCGGCCGTTCCATGGAATTTCCCGTTGACCTCCATTCTAGCGTTATTATCGTGCCCCGTGGTACGCGATTTGTCAGTATCAACGATAAGAAAGTGAAGGGTGTCAGCTGGAAAAACAAATACGGATTTTTGGGTATCAATGCTTATAATGTTAAGAATAGTTATGTTGAGGGTTTTAATGAAAAAGGGCTCAGCTTTGGAGCTTTGATGTTCGTGGGAGCAAAATATCAGCCTGCGCTTGCCGGTAAATTCGTTACTATCAGCGATTTTGGTTCTTGGCTGCTGGGAAATTTTGCGGATGTTAATGAAGTAAAGCAAGCTTTGCCTAAAGTAAAGATTACAAGCATGAACTTAAAAGGGGCGGGAGGAGAGGTATTTATGCATGTTGCCCTTCATGATGCTGCCGGAAAAAATTTGGTCATTGAGTTTATTGACGGAGAAGTAAAAGTTTATGATAACCCGCTGGGTGTTTTGACCAATCGGCCTGAATTTAGTTGGCAAATTAACAATTTAAGAAATTATATTAATTTGGATGCGTATGATAGAAAAGACAGGCTGCTTAATGGGGTCAAGATCGATCCTACTGGTGTAGGCAGCGGAATGCTTGGTTTGCCGGGAGATTGGACTCCTCCTTCGCGGTTTGTCCGGATGGCATTTTGTATTGACTCTGCTTTGCCTGCGAAAGATTCCTCCGAAGCCCTGAATCTGGCAGAGCATCTTTTGAATATAGTGGATATTCCTAAAGGTGCGATCAAAGAAAACCCTGCTCCTTTTATTACCCTTGAAGGCTATGCTCAATGGGTAGTTATCAAGGATTTAAATAATCTTATTTTATATTATAAGACATACGAAAATCCTGCTTGGAAGATGATAGACCTAAAGAAATTCAACCTAAGATCAGGCGCGCTTAAGTCTATACTAATAGAGGACAAACAGCAAAAGATCATTGATGTAAGTAGTATGTTAAAATAGGTAATTTATGGATATCCGTACAATAGAGTGGATTAATAACGCAATTAAGATCATTGATCAGACTAAACTGCCTGGAAAATTAGAGTATCTTTATATTAAAGATATCAAGGTTCTTTGGAAAGCGATAAAAGAATTGAAGGTAAGAGGCGCTCCGGCGCTGGGAGCTGCAGCAGCGTTAGGGGTTTATCTGGGGGTTAAAGGCGCTGAGGAGAATAATTTCCTAGATTTCAGTAAGCTTATGGATAAAGTTTCGCGGTATATTGCTTCCAGCCGGCCAACTGCACGTAACCTTTTTTACGGTGTAGAAAGAATGAATGTTGTTAGCATAAGGAATAAGCATAAAACTATCCCGGAAATTAAAAAGCTTTTATTGCGGGAGGCGCAACAGATTATTGAAGAGGACAGGCAAGCCTGCCGCAAAATAGGAGCATATGGCGCAAAATTGCTTCGCAATAATGATGTGGTACTTACGGTGTGTAACGCCGGAATATTAGCAACCATAGATTACGGCACAGCTTTAGGGGTAATTTACCGCGCTAAAGAAGAAGGAAAGAATATCGATGTTATCGCCTGTGAAACCCGGCCGCTTCTGCAGGGTGCGCGTTTAACCGCATGGGAATTACAGAAAAAGAAAGTTAACGTTACTTTGATCAGTGATAATACCGCAGCCGCCCTTATGCGGCAAGGAAAGATCAATGCGGTGATCACGGGAGCGGATAGGATAGCGGCAAACGGAGATGTTGCCAATAAAATTGGAACTCTAAATCTTGCTATTTTAAGCTCAATGCACAAAATACCATTTTATGTGGCTGCACCCATATCGACATTTGATTTGAATATGAAAAGCGGGAAGAGCATAATAATAGAAGAGAGAAGCCGCGATGAAGTCGCTGGAATGCACCTGAAGAAAGATATTATTCCGGAAGGTGTTGGAGTTTTTAATCCTGCCTTTGATGTAACTCCCCATGATTTGATCAGTGCTATTATTACGGATAAAGGCGTTATTAATAAGCCGGATAAAAAGAATGTCGGAAAAATAATCGGGAAGCCTTAAAAAATAATGTTGCTTAATAAAGTAGGTGAATTCGGATTGATTGAAAGGTTCAAAAAGCATATAAAAACTGATCCTTCGGTTATCGTCGGCTCTGGTGATGACTGTGCTGTGCTTAAATTTAAAAAGGATAGGTATCAGCTTTTCACCTGCGATATGATCGTGGAAGGGGTGGATTTTACGCTTAGAGACAAGTTGGAGTTAATCGGAAGGAAATCATTGGCTATTTCCTTAAGCGATATTGCTTCCTGCGCAGGTATACCCCGCCATGCCGTTGTTTCTATGGGAATACCTAAAAGGATGAGGGTTGAAGATGTTGAGAAAGTTGCAAAAGGTCTATTAACGCTGGCTAATAAATTCAAAGTAAATATTGTGGGTGGAGATCTGAGTGCTGCTGATAAGCTTACCATTGATGTAAGCCTATTGGGAGAAGTTGAAAAGAAAAGGTTAGTTTTAAGAAAAGGTTCAAAAATAGGTGATATAATATTTGTAACGGGATCACTTGGAGGTTCTATCCGCGGTAAACATTTAAAATTTACCCCGCGTATTAATGAGGCAAGGCTCTTAGTAGCTAATTTCAAGGTTAATGCGATGATAGATATTTCCGATTCCCTTGCTCAAGACCTGGGCCATATTTTAAAAGCAAGCAATGTTGGTGCTCTTCTTTATGAAGCGTTAATACCTATGAGTAAAGAAGCGGTTAAAACAGAAGATGCTTTATATGGCGGAGAAGAATTTGAACTGCTTTTTACCATGTCCCTTAATGAGGCAAGGAAGCTTATGAAAAAGAATTCAGGTATTTTTAAACCAATAGGCAAAATCACCGGTAAAAATTCCGGCTTGATCTTGGTTGATAAATTCAATAAAGAAAAATCCATCTCTCCAGAAGGATACAGACACTTTTAATGAAATTTATTTCTAATTCGGTTAATGATACTATAATTATAGGCAAGGCAATTGCCCGGAATGCCAAAAAGGGTGACATTATCTGCTTATTCGGCAACCTTGGTTCAGGAAAAACCGTGCTTACCAAAGGTATTGCCGTAGGATTGGGTTTAAACAAAGATAATATTGTAAGTCCTTCTTTTGTGCTTTTGAAGGAGTACCTTAATGCAAAGGTACCTTTATTCCATTTTGACCTTTATCGTTTAAAAAATCCGAAGGATATCCTGGATATAGGTTATGAGGAGTATTTATTTGGCGATGGTCTGACTGTTATAGAATGGGCGGATAGGCTCAAGGTTTTAAGGCCTGAAGAATTCTTAAGCATAAGCTTATCCGTTAAAGGCAGATCGAAAAGGCAACTGGTTTTTAAAGCAGAAGGGAAACGCCACAAAGAACTTTTGAGGAAAATACATGAAAATATTATCAATTGACACAACGACCAAGATTTTGACTTTGGCTGCTTATAGAGACGGAATTGAAGCCGAGTATAATTTAGAAGTAGGAAGGTTACTTTCGGGTATTTTAGATAAAACTGTGGAAAGAGTAATTAATGCTTCCGGGTTGGCTCTTCAGGAGATCGATTATTTCGCTTTGGGCCTTGGGCCCGGTTCTTTTACAGGCATGCGCGTGGGTATCTCTTTTGTAAAGGGCCTTAGTTGGGCGAATAATAAGCCGGTGATCGGCATCTCGACTTTGGATATAATGGCGCAAAATATCAAAAAAGATGGCCAGCCTATAATTTCTGCCATTGATGCCAAACGCAACCTTATTTACGGATGTATTTATAAGAAAAAGTCCGGGCAATTAAAGAAGTTATCCCCATACATGCTTTTAAGTATCGATGAATTGTTAAAAAAAGCGCCCAGGGAAAGTATTGTTTTGGGTGATGCTGTCGGTTTGTATAAGGAAAAGTTCCAAAACTCCATTGAAGGCGTGGTACTTTTGGATAAAGAATTCTGGTATCCAAAGGCGCATAATATTACTGCGCTTGCCTTACGAAATATAAAAGAAAAAAAACTTTATAGCGCATTCAATGTCAAACCAATATACCTTTATCCAAAAGAATGTCAAATAAGATAATATTGTAACAAATGGTTTATGATAAATAGCAAAAGGCAAAAGATGAATAAGAAGATAGGGTTTCGGCCTACTTGGGCAGAAATAAATTTAGGTAACTTGGCTTACAATTTTCGGCAGATAAGAAAGGCTGTTTCTCCGGTCACCAAAATAATGGTGACGGTGAAAGCCGATGCTTATGGCCATGGCTTAATTCCTGTATCAAATAAACTCGTTGAGTGCGGCGTGGATTTTCTGGGGGTTGCCTCCATTGACGAGGGAATATTATTGCGAAAAGGGGGGATCAAGCTTCCTATTCTGGTAATGGGGGTTGTATTGGAAGAGCATGTGGGAGAGCTTTTTAATTTCAGGCTTACTCCAACCATTTGTGACATTGACCAGGCAAAGGCATTGCATAAGAAAGCAAGGAGCTTAAAGCAGGATATTAACATTCATATTAAAGTTGATACTGGCATGGGTAGGATCGGAGTATCACACTATGATGCCGCAGGGTTGGTCGGAAAGATAGCTAACCTTAAATCGCTAAAGATAGAAGGGTTGTTTACGCATTTCGCTTTTGCCGATATGAATAAGAAATTCACCCATTATCAAGCGTTTTTATTTTATCATCTGGTTTCAAAATTAAATAGATCAGGTATTCGTATACCGTTGATCCATGCGGCAAACAGCGCCGGGCTGCTTGATTACGGTTCCACCCATTTTAATATGTGCAGGCCAGGCCTTGCGATTTACGGTTTATATCCCCGGGGGAACCTTAAAAACAGCTTAAAGCCAGTTTTAAGCCTTAAGACAAAAGTCATTTTTGTAAAAAGAGTACCCCAAGGTACCGGTATAAGCTATGGCCATGCCTATGTAACAAATCGCGATACGAATATCGTAACTCTTCCTATCGGCTATGGGGATGGTTATCAGCGTAACCTTTCGAATATTTCGCCTGTTTTGATCAAAGGTAGGCGGTTTAAGATCAGCGGCAGGATTTGCATGGACCAGATGATGGTTGATGTTGGTGATCTTCCGGTTAAAGTAGGAGATGAAGTAGTATTGATAGGTTTCCAAGGAAGAAATGAAATTTCCGCACAAGAACTCGCAGAGCTCTCCGCAACTATTCCCTATGAAATTGTTTGTGGTTTAGGCAGCCGCATACCCAGGATATATATAGGTTAAGGTATGCTGCCGATCATGTAGATACCGAAAGAAAGCGCGATGATATGGCTTAAAGAAGCGGCAATTGAGGGAGGAAGCAGCCCGCCTTTACCAAGCGTGATAGAAACGGCATCCAGGATATAATAGAGAAATCCCACCATAATTGAAACTCCGATAGAAGATAATCCCGTAGCGCGCCTGCGCATTATCAGCGAAAAAGGAATACCCAAAATTATAATAATAAAGCTGGTAAAGGGTGAGGCGTATTTTTGATACAAGTCGATCTTGAGGTTGCGTATTACCGTGACTGCTCCGCTGCGCGACAGCTTCCAAATGTAATCATCAAGATTCCTGATGGTCATATGTTCAATATTCTGTTTTTGGTTGATAAAATCGCGCGGTGTCTCAGGGATAGACATGATCTCTTCTTCCATATACAAAGGCTCGTTGGCGATCTGGCCGTTAAGGTCGAAATTATAACTTATGCTTTGGCTGAATTTCCAAAGCCCATCCTGGTATATGCCTTTATTCGCCACTACTTTTTTTATTAAATTCTGGTGTTCATCATGCTCAAGTATGATTATGCCTTGCATAGTATTGGTCGCGGTGAAAAATTTATTTATAAAGAAGAGCCGGTTCCTTAATCCGTACATACATAAGTTAGTAAGTATCTCCTGTCTTTTTTCTTTAGGTTTCTTATTTTCTTCTATTTGAACCTTGATCCGTTGGGCTTGCGCAAGAGCAGGGGGCATTATATTTCCATTTAACCAGAAAATGAACAAGCTAACCAGTAACCCCAGCATCATCAAAGTCCTGGAGATCTGAAAAACACTCATACCTGCAGAGCGCATGGCGATTATTTCATTGTTATGGTTTAACTTTGCGAAAGTATAGAGCGTACTTAACAAACAGGCAAACGGGGCAACTTTTATAAACATAAAAGGCAGATTCAGGAGGTAATATTTGGCCAGGATATTAATATGAATATGCAGTTTAATTAAGTCTTCAAGGTTGGTTAAAAGGTCAATAACTACATAAAGGAAGAGAAATATGAATATGCAAGTTATAAAAATACTTAAGGTCGATTTAAGTATATAGCGGTCTAGGATGCGCATAGCTTTATAGTAAGTATACCTCCGATTATCCCGAAAATTATATTAGGCATCCACATTATGATCTGGGGAGGGGCAAAATTCTGGATAGCTAAAGCTTCGCAACCGATAAACATAGGGTAATAGATGGTGATTATAAGAAGCGCAATCCCGAAATTAATGGATTTTTCCCTGCGGCGCGTGATTATGCCAAGAGAAGACCCCAAAAGCATAAAAATAAAGCAGGAGAAAGCCAGTGTTACTTTTTCATTGATTTCCGTGATTAACGGAATGGCGTCAATTTTTTCTTTTTTAAGTTTTGCTATCTTTGCTTTTAGTTCGGCGATAGTCATTTCTTTGGGTTTTTTTTCGATCTCCCCTCTATTTTTGGAATTCACAAGGTCTAAATTCATAAAATAAGTTTTGAAATTCAACTTATAAAAATTAGTCGGGTTTTCCGGGTCCGGCTCATCGGATGTGCCGTCTATAAGTTTAAGTTTTATCGTATTCTTTTCAGGTTCTGCTATAAACTCTCCTGCTTTAGCAACGATGGTGCGGGTTGGTTTATCTTCTCCCTGCGGTTCATAAATACGGACATTGCTTAACCGGTTCTTTTTCTGGTCAACATGGTAAATAAAAAGGATGTATTTCTCAAACGAATTGATAAATACCCCTTCTTCGAAAGCCGCGGTAGGGTTTTTGAACCCTACGTTAATAAGCGTTTTGCGGTAGGCATAATGCGCGTAAGATGAAGCCCTATCGTTAAAGATGAGCAATGTTAAGCTTAAAATCAAACCGATTATCAAGAGGGGTAGTATTAAGCTGAATAAATTTATCCCGCTTGACCTTATGGCGATAATTTCATTGTCGCTTGAGAGCCTTCCAAAAGCCAGTAGTACAGCTATCAGCACCGATATAGGCAGGGCATAGGTAATTATATATGGGGCCATAAAAAGCAGGAGTTTAAAAACGCTGAATATGTCTACTCCTTTATTGATCACAAGGTCGGCGATTTTTTGAAGGTTACCGACCAATATCATGACAAAGGTTAAGACGCCTATTGTCATGATCAATGGGGTAGTGAATTCTTTTAAAAGATAACTTCGCAGGATCTTCATATTTAATTAGCCAATGTCAGGAGAAAGACAATATTAGCTCCTGATCCTTTTAAGCTGCGAGCCGCTTCTGAAGAAGTGGCACCTGTAGTCATGACGTCATCTATTAACAGGATATTTTTACCTGATATTATTTCTGGCCTTTCCACTAAAAAACTTTCCGCCACATTTATGACGCGTTTATCCATTTCTAATCCGGTTTGAGTTTCCGTATACCGAGAGCGAAACAGGGCGTCATTTAACATAGGCAAATTGAATTCTTCGGCAATATATTGGCTTAAAACCTGGGCCTGGTTAAACTCTCTTTCGCGCAACCTTGTTTTATGCAGCGGCACAGGGATCACATAATCCAGGTATTTTAACGGCAGGTCGAATTCGGATATGAACTCTATTAACAGCCTGCTTAAAGTTTTACCGAGATAAGCTTTGCCATTATATTTAAATTCATGAATTAATTCTTTAATTACGCCGTCGTAAACACAAGGGGAGAACGCCCGGTCAAAATACAATTTGGTTTTCAAACATTTAGGGCAAACACTTTTGCCAAAATTGTTCTTTTTGAGTTGCCTACCGCATGAATTACAGAAAGGGGGAGTATTTTTTATGATCTTCCCCCAGCAGTGCCCGCAGATAAATTCGTTTTCTTCCTGTTCATCAAGTTTGTTTTTGCAGGCAAGGCAGGTTTTAGGATAAATTATATCTTTCAATCCTTTTAACAGCCGGCAAAGCATAACGATATAATAACACTAAACCATTATTTGTCAATCTCGCCACCTGATGATATAATGCATACTATGAAAATTAAATTAAACAGGAAGTTAGCTTTAGCGCTGTTAATAATTGTTATTTTGGTTTTAGGTGTAGCCGCATTCTGCGCATTTTTTGACCAAGCGGTCATAGTCAGAAGAAATACCCTTTATCACATTGTTACTTCGGATAAAGTAGTGGCTTTGACTTTTGACGATGGCCCATCTTTGGAGTGGACGCCAAAAATACTCGATGTTTTGAATAAATACAATGTTAAAGCTACTTTTTTTATGATAGGAGAACATGTATTGAAATATCCTGAAGTTGCCAGGCGGGTAGCTTTAGAGGGGCATGAAATCGGCAATCACACTTTTGACCATCATGTCCTGGTATATTATAAACCGGAAGAATTGGTTCAAGAAATTAAAAAGGCTGAAAAAATTATTAATGAAACCACAAACCAGAAGACAGTATTGTTCAGGCCGCCAAAAGCCTGGATCACTCCTGCCGAAAAATTAATCATCAAGAAACTTGGGTATAAGACCATACTTTGGTCTTTGAATTCTAAAGATTGGGTTAATTTTGATGATAAATATATCGTCAGATACTTGGTTCATCATATTAAGCCCGGTGATATTATTTTATTTCATGATAGCGGGGGGGTATTTAGCACCGAAGGAGGAAGCCGTAAAGAGACCGTAAATGCCATAAGCCGCCTTATTAAGAAGTTAAAAGATAGGGGTTATAAGTTTGTAACCGTAAGTGAGCTTTTGCGTTTCGAAAGGAACAAATGATAAAACCGGAATTTAAAAGCATTTTTATTCTGGTTGTTTTAAGTTTAGTATTTTTTATGTTTGGGAATAATATATTGAGTTTAACCAATCCGGATGAGGTTTTTTACGCGCAGACCGCCAAAGAAATGGCGCAGCATAATACCTGGATGACGCCTTATATATTCGGGGCGCCTCAGTTCGAAAAACCCATATTAACATACTGGCTTTTACGCGTAGCGGGTATTTTCTTTGGGTTTACCAGTTTTGGCGCGAGGTTTTTCCCGGCATTATTCGGTATCTTTGGGGTTTTGGCAGTTTATTTTTTGGCTCTAATCGGATTTAAGAACGAAAGAAAAGCTTTTATCTGCGGGTTGGTATTGATGTCTTCCGGGCTTTATTTCGGTATGGCAAGGACGGTTTTTACGGATCTGATATTTTCGGTATTCATTCTTTTCTCTCTATCTTCTTTTTATTGGGGATATATTTTTAAAGAGAAGAAAGCAGCAGGAACATTGTTATTTTTTATTTTTGCCGGTCTTGCTGTATTAACCAAAGGGCCGCTTGGGATGCTTATTACGTTTTTAATCGTATTTTTATTTCTTTTGGTTAGGAAAGAAACCAAAACCATATTTTCACGGCCGTTTTTTTGGGGTTTTTTACTTTTTTTGGTAATTTCGCTGCCGTGGTATATATTCATGGAAATGAAATATGGCGCGGCATTTAACAAAGAGTTTTTTTATAACGATCACTTCAGGCGCCTGATTTCGGCGGAACACAGCAGCAACGACAAATGGTATTTTTATCCCTTTTCCATAATAGGGTGTATGTTTCCATGGTGCTTGTATCTGTTGTTAGGTTTATTTTATTCTTTCAAAAGCCTTAAACGTAACACCAATCCTTTCTATGACTTTTTGTTTATATGGTTGACCGTGGTTTTTCTAATTTTCCAGCCTGCCCATTCAAAATTAGTCAGCTATATCTTGCCTTTGTTCCCGGCGTTGGCCATGATCTGCGGGGATTATTTATGCAATACCGCCTTGAGCGAATTCCGCAATAAACAGTTATTTATCGCGAATATCGTAACTTTGCTTGTCATCTTGGTTTTTCCCGTAGGCTTGATAGTAACTTCGCATATGTTTTCGTCTTATCTGTCTTCCGTTCTTCCGGTGTATATTTTCTTTTCACTATATATTATTTTAGCTATCTGGTTCGCGTACCTGATTTTCAGGGACAAAATATCAAAGATCGCCTATCCCTTGATCTTTGTGGTACCGCTGGCATTATTCTTTTCATTCTCTGTTCATGAAGATATCGAGCCGTATGTTTCATCTAAAAACGTATGCGCTTACCTTAAAGAAAATTTTTCTCTGAAAATCCCCCCCATAGTTTGTTCAAAATCCTTCGCAAGAGGAATAAAGTATTTTACGGACAGCGATCTTTTGATACTTGATATACCGGCTGGTAACTTTTTTAGCCCGCACCCGTTTGTATTCTTAAATTCGGCTGATAAAATAAAAGCACAACTGGTTAAATACCCGGGTACGTTTTTTATTCTCAATAAACATTATACGAATTTTATTAAAGAGCAATTTGGAAAAGAATACGGTTTTTCTCTGTTTAAGCAATTCGGCAGCGAGTATCTTTTACAATTAAAACCCAAAACCTAAGGGAGGGGACAGACCCCAAGGGGTCTGTCCCCTGTTCCTGGTTTTGAATTGACACGGGTAATTTAAGAGAGTAAAATAAATCCACTATGAATAAAGAGCTGAAAAACAAATTGTTCTTACTTCTTACGAAAGAGGCTTTGAAGAGGGGTGAGTTTACATTATCTTCCGGAAAGAAGAGCAATTATTACCTTGATGGACGGGTTATCACTTTAACTCCCGAAGGTGCGTATTTGGTTGCCAGTATAATATTGGATATGGTTGAAGGAAGGAATATTGCGGCTATAGGCGGGCCGACTTTAGGCGCAGACCCCATAGTGGGAGCGATAGCGGCAATAAGCCATATAAAACAAATCCCAGTTAAAACTTTCATTGTCAGGAAAGCGACCAAGGAGCATGGTACTCAGCGCCAGATAGAGGGCCCGGCTTTGGAAAATAAGGGAAAAGTTATTCTGGTTGATGATGTGGCGACTACGGGAAAGGCATTAATTGAAGCTAAAGCTGCCTTGGATAAAGCAGGGATCCCGGTGGATACCGCTATTGTTATTGTAGACAGGCTTGAAGGCGCGAAAGATAATTTAGCCAATGTCGGCCTGAACCTTGAATCTATTTTTACCATAAAAGATTTCGGCCTCTAAACCTTACAGGTTCATGTGAAGACAAAAAGAATCATCGTTATAGGCGGCGGCCCGGCGGGAATGATGAGCGCGATAAGGGCCGGTGAGCTTAACCAAAATGTAATTCTCCTCGAAAAAAAGCCCTCCCTTGGTAACAAGCTCCTCTTAAGCGGTAAAGGCAGGTGTAATCTTACGAACGCATGCGACTTGGAAGCATTCTTAAAAAGATTTTCGAAAAGAGGGGATTTTTTGCGTGATGCCTTCAAGAAATTCTTTAATCAGGATTTAATTGGTTTTTTTGAGAAAAGAGGGCTTAAACTTAAAATAGAAAGACAGCTGCGCGTTTTTCCGGTTACAGACTCATCAAGTAGCATCCTCAATGTGTTAATCTCTGAGTTATCCAAGAATGATGTAGAGGTCATTCTGAAGGCGGAGGTAAAAGATATTATAGTTAAAGACGCAAAAGTGGAAGGAATCGTTTTATCCGGAGGGAAAATAATTACCTGTGATCACCTGATTCTTGCCACGGGCGGCGTGTCTTATGGTCTGACCGGTTCCAGCGGCGAAGGTTTAAAACTTGCAAGATCGCTCGGCCATCGTATAACTGATTTAAGGCCCGGTTTAGTACCTCTTGAAACAAAGGAAAATTATCCTAAGAAGCTTGAAGGATTGACCTTAAAAAATATCAGGATCGTTTTTACTGACGAGAAAAAAGAGATTATTTCGGAAGTCGGAGAGCTGCTTTTTACCGGGTTTGGTGTTTCTGGACCGCTGGTTTTGACTTTAAGCGGGGAAATCTCTGATTGGCTCGCATCCGGGAAAAAAGTTTTTGCGGATATTGATCTAAAGCCTGGTTTAAGCGAAGAGCAACTGGATGCGCGTTTGTTACGCGAGTTCAAGTCAGGCCCTAAGAAGAATATAAAGAACATATTAAGAGGTTTTTTGCCTCTTCGGTTGATGGATCTGTCATTGGAAATATTAAAGATCGATGCGCATAAGCAGGTAAGCCAGGTTACGCAGGAAGAGCGCAGGAAACTGGTTTTATTCTTTAAATCATTCCGACTTGAAATTAAACGTACATTACCGATAGAAGTAGCGATGGTGACCCGTGGCGGGGTATATTTGAAAGAGATAAACCCGCGCACAATGGAGTCGCGGATAATCAAAGGTTTGTATTTTGCCGGGGAAATTATTGATGTTGATGCGGACACTGGAGGGTTTAACCTGCAGGCGGCATTTTCTACCGGTTATCTGGCCGGGGAGAGTGCTGCAAATAGTTGAAAAATTCAGGTAAAGGAATAGGTAAAGGTAAAGATAGATTTTCTATGCCTGTATCTATTCCTTTACCTGTATAGCAAGATGAGAAAAATATATCTAGCATCTAATTCGAAAGCAAGAAGAAATATCCTTAGGGATTTTGGAGTAAAATTTAAGGTACTTCCAAGCCGGCCCAAAGAGCTTACTTCAAAAGGTAAATTATCCTACGTTGGGTTGGTTAAAAAAAACGCTTTGTTAAAAGCTCAAGGAGCTGCGCGAAGAATCAGGCATGGGATTGTCATTGCTGCTGATACCGTAGTCGTGCAGGATAAGAAAATTTTCGGCAAGCCAAAAAATTTGGGTGATGCCCGTTCCATGTTAAAAAAGCTCTCCAGCGGCCCGCAGTGGATTTATACGGGAATATGCGCCATAGAAAAAGGTAAAGGCAGAGTTAAAGAAAAAATCTTATTAGATTATGAGAAGACGAAGATATATATGGATAAATTAACCGGCCCCGAAATTGCGGCATATTTTAAAAAAGTTTCTCCGCTGGATAAAGCGGGGAGTTTTGATATACAGGGCAGAGGAGCTTTCTTTATCCGTCGGATTGAAGGCTGCTACTATAATGTGGTGGGGTTGCCGGTACGTAAGCTATATTTAATGCTTAAGAAGCTTGGCATCAAGCCTTTTGTTTTTCTGTTCTTTGCCATTTGCTCTTTGCCATTAGCTATTTTAGGCGGCTGTTCTACCGAATATAATATTGTCACCGGAGAACAGGAAATGTATTATTATTCTACTGATAAAGAAGTTAACATGGGTAAGGCTATACACAAGCAGGTGCTGGAGCAATTTAAATTAGCGCAAGACCCGTTGTTGCAGAAACGCGTGGAGGATATCGGCAAGAAGATAGCCGCGGTTTGCGACAGGAAAGAGATAGATTATCATTTTTATGTTCTTGAAGAAAAAGAAGTTAATGCTTTTTCCCTTCCCGGAGGGTATGTTTATATTTTTAAGGGTTTAATTGATAAGACCGGAGAAGGCGATAGTGAGTTAGCTGGCGTTATAGCCCATGAAGTCGGGCATATTGTGGCACGCCACAGCATAAAAAGGCTTCAGGCTGAGCAGTTGTATTCTGTATTAAGGGTGCTTTCGGCAGTTTCTACCAATACTGCGGAAGCAGGGGCTGCCGCGGATATTGCGGTTACCCAGTTAATGCTTGGCTATAGCAGAGAGGATGAATTTCTTGCCGATAAACTCGGGACCAGGTATTTAAAACTTGCAGGTTATGATCCTAACGGCATGATCAGTTTTTTTGTAAAGTTGCAAGAATATGAAAGAAGGCAGCCTTTAAGGCAGATTTCTTATTATAAAACACATCCCTATGTTCCGGACAGGATACGTATGGTCAAGGAGGAGTTAGGGCAAGGAATGAATTTTGATGATTATATTAATATCGAAAATCAACCGCATAAGTAAAGCTCTGCTTTTTTCCCTTATTTTATTATTGGGGATGAATTATTTTCTTAATTTTTCTTGTGTTTTCGCGGCAAATGAGAAAGAAGCGAATATGAATAATCCGTTCGGCGTATTGGAATTCTTGCACTGGTGCCACGATTGGAATAATTATAAATACTCCTGTTCATTAGAGGTTGAGAAGTCTTTGAAATTAATGAAAGAGTCCGGTGTGGGTTGGGTAAGGGTTGATTTTTTATGGCAGGATATCGAGCCAAAGCCAGGAGAATTTAATTTTGATAAATATGATAATATAGTCGAACTTGCGGATAGGTATGGAATAAATATACTGGGGATATTGGATTATACTACCGACTGGGCTTCTTCATGCGGCAAATGGAATTGTCCTCCGGAATATAACCAGCTTTTCATAAAATTCGCTGTTAAGGTAGCCAGCCGTTATGCGGGAAGAGTGAATTACTGGGAGATATGGAATGAGCCGGATTCTGGAACTTATTGGGTGCCTCAGGATGGAATGAAGAGTTATTGTGTGCTCCTTAAAGATGTTTATATAGCTTTAAAGAACGTTAATCCTCGATGCAAGGTATTAAACGGCGGGCTTGCCAATGGTTTAGCCAGCGTAAACCGCCTTTATGATAATGGTGCTAAAGATTATTTTGATATTCTCAATGTTCATTATTTTGAAAATCCGGTGAATAAAAATGCGATCAAAGGTGTTATAGCCTACCCGAAGCTTTGTCGTAAAGTAATGGACCGCCATGGAGATAAAAATAAGAAAATATGGATCACCGAGATAGGCTGCCCTGGGGTGAAACGTGGGCTGAACACTGAAAATTGGTGGATAGGCAAGAATCCGAATGAAAAACAGCAGGCGTTGTGGGTAGCTGAAGTTTACGGTAAGTTATTAAAGGACGCTTCAGTTGAAAAAGTATTCTGGGCCTTTTTCCGCGATACAAAGAACCACTGGGGAAC
>Ga0265316_10000217_pt1 | contig 66919 bp, 58 predicted proteins | sample 4522metaG_FD_202092 | JGI IMG/M metagenome (GOLD analysis project Ga0265316, IMG submission 202092) | Rhizosphere microbial communities from Carex aquatilis grown in University of Washington, Seatle, WA, United States - 4-5-22 metaG | ecosystem: Host-associated > Plants > Roots > Rhizosphere >... | reverse complement strand
CAGTGCGTGCCCCAGTGCGCGGGCTGCACGAACTTCTCCCAGAAGGGGATGTAGCGCGAGCTCACGTCGAACAGGTGCGGCACCACGTCCGTGCGCTGCGCCACCAGGCTCTTGAGGGTGGCGCTTTTGGCGCAGCCGTAATCCAGCAACAAGGCACCCGCGGGCAGCGTGACCTTGTCGAGCAGCACCTTCACCTGGTGGGCGGTGCGGTAGATCGGCGTGCCGTCGGCGGCCAGTTCGTAGATCTGGTCCTCTTCCTCGCTGTGCACGAGGATGTCGTAGTCGCTTTCGTAGAAGGCGGCAGCATCGGCCATCTCCTGCGTCTGCAGGTGGCCACAGGCCGGGCAGGCGTGCACGCGCGTCGTGCCCGGGCGCACCTGGCACAGCGAGGTCAGCGACTGCCCGCCTTCGGATTCATAGAGGCAAGGGCCCAGCGGGCCGCCGCACACATTGCAGGAGAGGGTGCTCATGTCAGGCATTCAAGCGTCCAGGCAAAGCTCGGGGTGCACGGTGGCGAAATCCACGCCGGCGGCGTAGGAGCCTTTCCAGCCGTGCTTCATCCCGGTCGGGTCGTTGAAGTTGAAATAGCGGAACTGCATGGACCAGCGCGAGCGCTGCCCCTGGTTGCGCCCGGAGGCGTGCAGGGTCAGGAAGTCGATGATGACCAGGTCGCCCGGGTTCGACAAAGGCGCGACCTGCTCGTAGCCGGCCACCAGCGCTTCTTCGTCTTTCAGGATGAGGCCGTAGGCGCCGGTCTTGTCTGGGTTGCGCGGGTCGCGGGTGTGCACGGGCACCGGGCCACCGTGGTGGGAGCCGATGCACAGCCGCACAGGCCCGAGCTCGGGCGTCACCGGCACCAGCGGCGACCAGTACACCAGGCCGTCCAGGCTGCGCAGCTGCGCCGGGTACTCCTGGTGCCAGGGCGCGCGGAAGCGTTCCTCGCCGGGGTTGTCCACGCGGATGCCATAGCCGCCAGCGGCGATCGCGGGGATGGCGTCGGCGCGCAACTGGGCGAAGAGGGCCTCGTGCGCCGGCGTGCCCAGCAGGCGCAGGAAGGCCGGGATCTGCTTGATGGCGTCGTACACCTCGCCGCCATGGGCGCGGTTGGCCGCGATCAAGGCCTGGTAGCCCTCGTCGAACGTGGCGGACTGGAAGGGCCCGCGCGTGTCGGGCAGGCCATGGCGCTTGAGCACCTGGCCGATGATCTGGTGGATGCCCTTCTGGATGGGCGCGATGTCTTCGGCCAGGTCGTAAAAACCCGGGATCACCAGGAAGCCCTGGTCGTGGAACTGGCGAACCTGCTCAGGGCTCAGGCCGGGGTTCGGTGCGCTGGATGCGTTCATGACGGGGTCACCTCTGGAGAGACGCGCGGACACAGGCGATGACACGGTCCATGTCCGCCTCCGACAGGTCGTGGTACGCCGGCAGGTTGACGGCCCGCGGCCACAGGCCGTAGGCCACCGTGTGCTCGGGCTGATCTTCGAACATGGGCAGCATGGTCAAAGGCCAGAAAAACACCCGTCCGTCGATGTTCTCTGCCTGAAAGCGCGCCAGCAGGCCTTCGCGGTCGAAGGCCACGCCCTCGTCCACCACGATGGAGGGCATCCAGAAACCGTTGACGGTGCCTGCGGGCTCCGGGTTCATGCGCAAGGGCAGGCCCTTCAGGTGCGCCTGGTAGTAGGCAAAGATGCGGCGCTTGCCAGCGATCAGCTCACCGATGCGCTCCACCTGCGCGCAGCCAATGGCCGCCTGCACATTGGACATCTTGTACTTGAAGCCCACGACGTCCGACCAGAACTGCTTGCGCTGGCCACGGGCACGGCCGTGGTTGGACAGCGTCAGCACCTTCTCGTACAAGGCGTCGTCGTTGCAGACGAAGGCACCGCCCTCGCCCGTGGTCATGGTCTTGGTGCCATGGAAGGAGAAGGTGCCGAAAGCGCCCAGCGTGCCGGCGCTGCGGCCACGCCACTGGGAGCCAATGGCCTCCGCGGCATCTTCGACCACGGGCAGGCCATGGCGCTGGCCGATCGCCAGCAGGGCGTCCATGTCGGCCAGGTTGCCGTACAGGTGCACCGCGATGATCGCCTTGGTCCGCGGCGTGATGGCGGCTTCCACCTGCGCCGGGTCCAGGCACCAGGTGTCGGGCAGCACGTCCACGAACACGGGCTTGGCGCCCAGGTAGGTGATGGGGGCTGCGGAAGCGATCCAGTTGGTGTTGCCCAGAATCACCTCATCGCCCGGGCCCACGCCGAGCGCGGCCAGGCCCATGTGCATCGCCCCGGTGCAGCTGGACGTGGCGATGACATGCTTGGCGCCCAGGTGCGCGGCAAAGCCTTGCTCGAAGCGGGTGATGTAGGCGTAGCACTGGTCGCCCCAACCATGGCGCACCGCGTCGGTGGCATAGCTCACCTCCAGCTCGGTGATGGAGGGCTTGGTGTAGTAGACGCGGCTGCTCACAGGACCTCCAGCTGCGGGATGGCCACCACGAAGTGAGCGCCCCACTCGCGCACGAAGGCGAGTTGGGACATCACCTCGTCCTTGAGGTTCCAGGGCAGGATCAGGACGAAGTCAGGGCGCTGCGCGCGGACCTCGTCCACACTCACCACCGGGATGTGCACGCCCGGCAGGAACTTGCCCACCTTGTGGGGCGACAGGTCGGCCACGGCCGGCAGCAGGTCGGTCAACACGCCCGCGTAGTTCAGCAAGGTGTTGCCCTTGGCCGCAGCGCCGTAACCCATCACGCGCTTGCCAGCCCGCTTCTGCGCGATGAGGAAGCTCAGCAGGTCCAGCTTGATGTCCACCACCTGCTGCGCGAACTCGGCATAGAAGGCGGGCGTCTGCATGCCCAGTGCGGCTTCCTTGGCCAGCAAGGCGTGCACCGCAGGCTGCACGGGCAAGGCGCTGTGTTCCGCGTGCCGGCCATAGACGCGCAGCGAGCCGCCATGGGTGGGCAGCTCTTCGACGTCGTACACGCACAGGCCGTGCGCTTCGAAGATCTTCTGCGTGGTGTAGAGCGACAGGTAGGAGAAGTGCTCGTGGTAGATCGTGTCGAACTGGCGCTGCTGGACCAGTTGCATGAAGTGCGGGAACTCCAGCGTGATGGTGCCGCCCGGGGCCAGCGCGAGTTTCAGCCCCTCGACGAAGTCGTTGATGTCCGGCACGTGCGCGAACACATTGTTCGCCAGGATGAGGTCGGCGCGTTGGCGCGTGCTGGCCAACTCGCGGCCCAGGCGCTCACCGAAGAAGTCCTGCACCACCTCGATGCCCTTGGCCCGGCAGGCATCCGCCGTGGACGCCGTCGGCTCGATGCCGAGACAGGGCACGCCGCGCTCCTGGAAGTACTGCAGCAGGTAGCCGTCGTTGGAGGCCACTTCCACCACGAAGGCGTCCTGGCCCAGGTTCAGGCGCTGGGAAATGCCATCGACGTAGCGCTTGGCATGGGCCAGCCACGACGAGGAGAACGAGGAGAAGTAGACGTAGTCGCTGTCGAAGATGTCTTCGGCGTGCTTGTGCTCGTCCACCTGGCCCAGCCAGCAGCGGTCGCACACCATCACCTTCAGCGGGAAGGTCACCTCGGGCTCGCTGAGTTGCTGCGCGCTCAGGAAGCTGTTGGAAGGCGGGGAGAACTGGAGGTCGACCAGATCGAGGCTCAGTTCATGCTGACAGAAGCGGCATTTCATAGCAGGGTCAGGCCTTTGAAATCGGTGGGAACAGAGGGCAGTTGGCGGTCCCGGTCGGACTGCTGGGCCATGGGCAAGGGCCACGCGATGGCCAGGGTGGCGTCTTGGGCGTGGAAGCCGTCCTCGTGCTCGGGCGCGTAAAACTCCGAGTGGAAGTAGATCAGCTCGGCGTCGTCGGTCAAGGTCTGAAAACCATGGGCAAAACCGTCTGGAATCACGACCATGCGCGGCCGATCGGCGCTCAGCTCGAAGGCGCGCCATTGCAGGAAGGTGGGGGAGCCCGCGCGCAAATCGACCGCCACGTCCCAGACCGCCCCCCTCACGCACCGGATGAGCTTGGTCTCGGTGACGGGCGGGCGCTGGAAGTGCAGGCCACGGACGCTGCCCTTCTGCGCGGTTTGCGAATGGTTGACCTGGGCGATTGCATGGGCCACGCCGGCAGCCGCCATCTCGCGCTGGCAGAACAGGCGCGAAAAAGCGCCGCGCGCATCGCGGCGGACGTCCAGCGTGACCAGCTTCAGGCCGGACAGGTCGGTGTCATGGAACTGCATCGCCATCCTTGTGCGCTTGCTGCGCGATCTGATCCAGACTGATGGCGCGCATGTCCTCGCCCAGGCTGTGCGCCCGGTACCAGTCCACGCTGAGGCGCAAAGCCTGCGGCAGATCGCAGTTGCTGCGCCAGCCCAGGCGGCCGCGCGCCTTGGCGCTGTCGAGCTTGAGGAAGTGGGCCTCGTGGGGCGCATCGGGGTCGGTCTGGTCCACCCAGGTCCGGCCATCGCCCCAGAGCGACGTCATCTGCTGCACCAGCGCGCCCACGGGCTGGCAGTCGTCTTCTTGCGGGCCGAAGTTCCAGGCCTCGGCGTGGTCGTGCCCGGACAACACCAGTTGCTGCGCCAGTTGCAGGTAGCCCCGCAGCGGCTGCAGCACGTGCTGCCAAGGCCGTACGGCGTGCCGGTTGCGGACGATGGCCGGCGCGTTCGCCGAGAAGGCACGCACCAGGTCGGGCACCAGGCGGTCCTCGGACCAGTCGCCACCGCCAATGACGTTGCCCGCACGCACGGTCGCCACGGCAGGCACCGGCTGGCCCGCGGTGTTTGCCGCGCCCACTGAGAAATACGAGCGGCGGTAGGACGCCACCATCAGCTCCATGGCGCCCTTGCTCGCGCTGTAGGGGTCGTGCCCGCCCATCGGGTCGATCTCGCGGTAGGCCCAGCACCACTCCTTGTTCTCGTAGCACTTGTCCGTCGTCACCATGACCACGGCGCGCACCGAGGGGCAACGGCGAACGCACTCCAGCACCTTCAGCGAGCCCATGACGTTGACGTCGTAGGTCTCGACCGGGTCGTTGTACGAGGGCCGAACCAGGGCCTGCGCCGCCAGGTGGAACACCACCTCCGGGCGGTGCGACTGCATCACCGCCAGCAGGTGGGCCTGGTCGCGGATGTCGCCCTCTTCGTGGCGCAGCAACTCCTGCAGCCGCAGCGCGCCGAACAGGTGGGCATCGCCCACCGGCGCCAGCGCGTAGCCCACCACGTCCGCGCCCAGTTGGGACAACCACAGCGCCAGCCACCCCCCCTTGAAGCCGGTGTGGCCCGTGATCAGCACGCGCTTGCCGCGCCAGAAGGATCGGTCAACCGCCATGTTCAGTCCGCCCAGACTTTCCAGGGCGCCTTGCCGGCATCCCACAGGTCATTGAGCTGGTTCTTGTCGCGCAGCGTGTCCATCGGTTGCCAGAAGCCACCGTGCTGGTAGAAAGACAGCTCTTGGCGGGCCGCCAACTGCTCCATGGGCTCTTTCTCCCAGGTGGTGTCGTCGCCCGCGATCAGGTCGATCACCTGGGGCGAGAGCACGAAGAAGCCGCCGTTGATCCAGCCGCCATCGCCATCGGGCTTTTCCTGGAAGGACGCCACATGGTGGCCGTTCAGGCCCAGCGCACCGAAACGCCCCGGCGGCTTGATGGCCGTCAGCGTGGCCAGGGTGCCATGCGCGCGATGCGCGGCGATCGAGGCCGTGATGTCGATGTCGGAGACGCCATCGCCGTAAGTGAAGCAGAAGGGCTCGTCGCCCAGGTACTTGCGCACCCGCTTCAAGCGCCCCCCCGTCATGGTGTCCACCCCGGTGTCCACCAGGGTCACACGCCAGTTCTCGGCGCGCTCCTGGTGCACTTCCATGCGGTTGTTCGCGACGTCGAAGGTCACGTCCGACTGGTGCAGGAAGTAATTGGCAAAGTACTCCTTGATGACGTAGCCCTTGTAACCCAGGCAGATCACGAACTCGGTGATGCCGTGGTGGGCGTAGATCTTCATGATGTGCCAGAGGATGGGCTTGCCGCCGATTTCCAGCATGGGCTTGGGCCGCAGGTGCGACTCCTCGCTGATGCGCGTTCCGAGTCCGCCCGCAAGAATCACCGCTTTCATGCCACCCTCCACGTGCCCTTCGCAGCACAACCAACACCGCACAGCGGCACGACCGCCACGCAGCGCGCGGCCTTCAAGTCATGCAACTTTGCACACACTTGCGATCATGCCCCCGCGATTGCACCTCCTGAAAAGACAAAAAGACGCCATTCCCGGCCCTCTTGAAAGGATGGCCCCGCACAACGGCTCGCCCCCCGGGTTTCAGGCAACAATCGCCGAGGCAGCGCGAAGCCCCTGTCTGCCACCCAAAGCTCCCTGGCCCCCACGACGTGCAGATCCCCCAAGTCATCCACCAGATCCTGCTGGACAAGCACCGCATCGCCCCCAGCATCGCGGACAACATCGCCCGCCTGAAAGCGCTGAACCCCGGCTGGCGCCACGTGCTGCACGGCAACGACGACATCCAGCAGCACATCGGCACGCACTTCGGCGCCGACGTGCTGAAGGCCTACAACAGCATCAACCCGCTGTACGGCGCCGCCCGTGCCGACTTCTTCCGCTACCTGCTGATGTTCCAGGATGGCGGTGTGTACCTCGACGTCAAATCGGGCTGCTCCCAGCCGCTGGACAGCATCATCCGTCCCGACGACGAGTTGCTGCTCTCCCGCTGGAACAACCAACCGGGCGAGAAGTTCGCGGGCTGGGGCGCGCACATCGACGACGGCGTGCCCAGCGAGTTGCAGAGCTGGCACATCATCGGCCGCCCGGGCCACCCCCTGATGCAGGCCGTCATCGACGCCGTGCTGGCCAACCTGCGCGGCTACTCGATGCGCCGCCATGGCGTCGGCAAGTTCGGCGTGCTGCGCACCACCGGGCCCATCGCTTACACCAAGGCCATCGAACCCCTGCTCGACCAGCACCCGCACCGCTTCTTCGACAGCGACGCCGCCGGGCTGGTGTACGTCGCCCTGACGCTGCCGCCCGGGCAGAGCTCGCACATGGGCCTGTTCAAGCAGCACTACACCCGGGTGAAGATGCCGTTGGTGTCCAGCGGGCCCCAGCGGCCCTGGCACTACGCCCGCTACAAGGCGCTGCGCCTGCTGGGCTTGATGCGCTGACGGCGCTGACCGGTTGACGCGCTGGAACACCCCCGGGGCCATCAGGCCGTCAGACACCCGCCTTCTCCGGGCTTTCCCCTGCCAGCGCGCGTGGCACATTGCACATCAAGCTGTACCATCAGCCGTCCATCCGACCCCGATCCTCCAAGTCCCTCCATGGCAGCTGAGTCCACCCTGGCCGAGACCCCCGGCACGCTTTCTGGCGTAGCCCGGGTGCTGGTCAATGCCGGCAAGCTGGACGCCAAGTCCGCCGAAACACTGACCCGCGCCGCCCGCGAGCAAAAGCGCAGCTTCGTCAGCACGCTGATCGGCAGCGGCGCCATCCAGCCGACCGACCTGGCACAGACGCTGTCGCAGGCACTGGCCGTGCCGGTGCTGGACATCTCAGCCATCGACGTGCAACGCCTGCCCAAGGGCGTGATCGACAACAAGCTGTCGGCGCAGTACCAGGTGCTGGTGCTGTCCAAGCGCGGCAACCGCCTCTTCGTGGCCGGCGCCGACCCGACCGACCAGGAAGCCATCGAGCGCATCAAGTTCGCCACCCAGCTCACGCCGGAGTGGGTGATCGTCGAGCACGACAAGCTCGCCAAGCTGCTGGAAGGCCAGAACACCTCGGCCGAAGACCAGCTCAACGCCATCGCGTCGTCCGACTTCGAGTTCGATGTCACCGACGATGCCGTGCCCCCCCCGGAAGCGGACGCCGCGGCCACCGAGGTGGAAGACGCGCCCGTGGTGCGCTTCCTGCAGAAGATGCTGATCGACGCGATCAACGCGCGCGCCTCCGACCTGCACTTCGAGCCCTACGAATACAACTACCGCGTGCGCTTCCGCGTGGACGGCGAGCTGCGCGAAGTGACCCAGCCGCCGGTGGCCATCAAGGACAAGCTGGCCTCGCGCATCAAGGTGATCTCCAGGCTGGACATCGCCGAAAAGCGCGTGCCACAAGACGGCCGCATGAAGCTGAAGTTCGGCAACAAGGCCATCGACTTCCGCGTCAGCACCCTGCCCACGCTGTTCGGCGAGAAGATCGTGATCCGGATCCTGGACCCGTCTTCGGCCAAGCTGGGCATCGACGCCTTGGGCTACGAGCAGATCGAAAAAGACCGCCTCATGAAGGCCATCGTGCGGCCTTACGGCATGGTGCTGGTCACGGGCCCGACGGGCTCGGGCAAGACCGTGTCGCTCTACACCTGCCTGAACATCCTCAACCAGCCCGGCGTGAACATCTCGACCGTGGAAGACCCGGCGGAAATCAACCTGCCCGGCATCAACCAGGTCAACGTCAACGACAAGGCCGGGATGAACTTCCCGACCGCGCTGAAGGCCTTCCTGCGCCAGGATCCGGACGTGATCATGGTGGGCGAAATCCGCGACCTGGACACCGCCGACATCGCCATCAAGGCCGCCCAGACCGGCCACATGGTGATGTCCACGCTGCACACCAACGACGCGCCCACCACGCTGACCCGCCTGATGAACATGGGCGTGGCGCCGTTCAACATCGCCTCCAGCGTCATCCTGATCACGGCGCAGCGACTGGCGCGCAAGCTCTGTGAGGTCTGCAAGTCGCCCGCCGACTACCCCCGCGCGGCTTTGCTGCAAGCCGGCTTCAAGGAGGAAGATCTCGACGGCAGCTGGAAGCCTTACAAGGCGATCGGCTGTTCATCCTGCAACAACGGTTACAAAGGCCGCGTCGGCATTTACCAGGTCATGCCCATCAGTGAGGAAATCCAACGGATCATCCTGACTCAAGGCACCGCCATGGACATTGCCCGTCAAGCCAAGGTCGAAGGCGTGCGAGACTTGCGCGAATCGGGCCTGGTGAAGGTCAAGGCCGGCCTGACATCGCTCGAAGAAGTCATCTCGGTGACCAACGAGTAAGCAGCGCCAGCGGCACGCAAGCACCCCCGCCGATTTCTGTCACGGAGTCCCGACATGGCCACGGCCACCGCCAAAAAGAACGCGCAGGAAGCCATCTACGAGTGGGAAGGCAAGGACCGCCAAGGCAAGGTCGTGCGCGGTGAAATGCGCGCCGGCGGCGAGGCCGTGGTGGGCGCCACCCTGCGCCGCCAGGGCATCCTGGTGCAGAAGGTCAAGAAGCGCCGCCTGAAGACGGGCGGCAGCGTCAAGGCGAAAGACATCGCCATCTTCACGCGCCAGCTCGCCACGATGATGAAGGCCGGCGTGCCGCTGCTGCAGTCGTTTGACATCGTCGCGCGCGGCAGCACCAACCCCAAGGTCACCAAGCTGCTCAACGACATCCGCGGCGACGTGGAAACCGGCACCAGCCTGTCGTCGGCCTTCCGCAAGCACCCGATGCACTTCGACGCCCTCTACTGCAACCTGGTGGAAGCCGGTGAAGCGGCGGGTATCCTGGAAACGCTGCTGGACCGCCTGGCCATCTACCAGGAGAAAACGCTGGCCATCAAGCAGAAGATCAAATCGGCACTGACCTACCCGATCGCCGTGATGGTCGTGGCCTTCGTCGTGGTGGCCGTCATCATGATCTTCGTGATCCCGGCCTTCAAGGAAGTGTTCACCTCCTTTGGCGCCGACCTGCCGGCCCCGACGCTCTTCGTCATGGCCATGTCGGAGATCTTCGTCAAGTACTGGTGGGCCATCTTCCTGACCATCGGCGGCAGCATCTATTTCTTCCTGCAGACCTGGAAGCGCTCGGAGCCCATGCAAAAGCGCATGGACCGCCTGCTGCTGAAGATGCCGATTTTTGGCGACCTGCTGTTCAAGTCGGCCGTGGCGCGCTGGACGCGCACGCTGTCCACGATGTTCGCTGCGGGCGTGCCCCTGGTCGAGGCGCTGGATTCGGTCGGTGGCGCGGCCGGCAATGCCGTGTTCGCCGAAGCGACCGAGCAAATCCAGAAAGACGTTTCCACCGGCACGAGCCTGACCAACGCCATGATGGCGGCCAACCTCTTCCCCAACATGGTGCTGCAGATGTCGGCCATCGGCGAGGAATCCGGCGCGCTGGACCAGATGCTGGGCAAGGCGGCCGACTTCTACGAAGAAGAGGTGGACGAGGCGGTGAAGTCGCTGTCCAGCCTGATGGAGCCTTTCATCATCGTGATCCTGGGCACCATCATCGGCGGCATCGTCGTGTCGATGTACCTGCCCATCTTCAAGATCGGCCAAGTGGTTTGACGACGGGCCCGACACCGCATGCAGTTCGTTGACGATGTGTGGCCGGTGCTGTCCGGCGTCCTGCTCACCCCCTGGGGCCTGGCCGTGCTGGGCCTGTGCGTGGGCAGTTTCCTCAACGTGGTCATCCACCGCATGCCGCTGATGCTGGACGCGCAGTGGAAGCTGGATGCCGCCTTCACGCTGGGCCAGACCGTGCCCGAGCCCGACCCGGCCCAGGCGCTGACCCTGTCCAAGCCGGCCTCGCGCTGCCCGGCCTGCGGTCACCAGATCCGCTGGTACGAGAACATCCCCCTGCTGAGCTGGCTGGCCTTGCGCGGCAAGTGCTCGGCCTGCGGCACGCGCATCTCGGTGCGCTACCCGCTGGTCGAGTTGCTGACGGCCGGCCTGTTCGCCTGGTGCGGCGTGCACTTCGGTGCGCAGCCCACCACGCTGCTGTGGTGCGGCTTCGTGGCCGTGCTGGTGGCGGCGTCGCTCATCGACTGGGACACCACCTTGCTGCCCGATGACCTCACCCTGCCCCTGCTGTGGGCCGGCCTGCTGGTGGCCGCCCTGGGCTGGAACCTACCCCTGAAAGACGCCTTCTGGGGTGCGGTGGCGGGCTACCTGTCGCTGTGGTCGGTGTACTGGCTGTTCAAGCTGACCACCGGCAAGGAAGGCATGGGCTACGGCGACTTCAAACTGCTGGCCGCCCTAGGCGCCTGGCTGGGAGCGAGCATGGTGCTGCCCATCGTGCTGGGCTCGTCCGTCATCGGCGCGGTGGTGGGCATTGGCATGAAAGTCACCGGGCAGTTGCGCGAAGGCGTGTACGTGCCTTACGGCCCCTTCCTGGCCGGCGCGGGCCTGGTCGTGACGATGGCCGGCCCCCAGCAGGTGCTGGCCTGGATGGGCTGGGCATGAAACCCCGCCTTGTCATCGGTCTCACCGGTGGCATTGGCAGCGGCAAGTCCACCGTCAGCCAGATGCTGACCGAGTTGGGCGCGCACCTGGTCGACACCGACGCCATCTCTCGCGCTCTCACCGCACCCGGTGGCGCGGCCATCCCCTTGATCGCGGCGCAGTTCGGCGAGCACCTGATCGACGCCCAAGGCGCCATGGACCGCACCCGCATGCGCGAGCTGGCCTTCGCCGACCCGAGCGCCCTGGCCCGCCTGGAGGGCATCCTGCACCCGCTGATCGGGCAGCACGCCGACACCCACGCCGGCCTCGCGTTGCCAGACCAGCACATCGTCTACGACGTGCCGCTGCTGGCGGAGTCCAGCCGGCGCTGGCGTGACAAGGTCGACCGCATCCTCGTGTTGGACGCCGAACCAGAGACACAGATCGCCCGGGTGATGGTGCGCTCCGGCTGGCCGCGCGAGGCGGTGGAGGCGGTGCTGGCCAAGCAGGCCACGCGCGAGGTGCGCCGGGCCCTGGCCGATCACGTGTTGCTCAATGAGGGGCTGAGCCTGGAAGAACTTCGCGCCGAGGTGAATAAGCTCTGGCGGCTGTGGAACAATGGCGCCTGAGCGTTTTTCAGACGTTTTCAGGTGGCGCGTTGATCCTCTACGAATACCCCTTCGGTGAAAGCATCCGCACGACCCTGCGGTTGGAACACTTGTTCGACCGTCTCACCACGCTGATGTGGCGTGAGGACCCGATCGATCACCACTTTGCGCTGGCCTCCATCTTCGAGATCATGGACGTGGCCGCCCGCGCCGACCTCAAGAGCGACCTGCTGCGCGACCTGGACCGCTACAAGGCGCAGTTCATGGCCTGGCGCGGCAACCCCGCCATCCAGGAAGGTGCGCTCGACGAGGTGCTGGCCCGCATCGAGCGCGCCCACCATGGCCTCAACCAGGTCAGCGGCAAGGCCGGACAGACCCTGTCCACCAACGACTGGCTCATGGGCATCCGCAGCCGCATCAGCATCCCGGGCGGCACCTGCGAGTTCGACCTGCCCTCTTACTACGCCTGGCAGCACGAGCCCGCCGCCAAGCGCCAGCAGGACCTGCAGCAATGGGTGAGCACGCTGGCGCCGTTCGCCGAAGCGGTCAAGCTGGTGCTGGGCCTGCTGCGTGACACCGGCCAGCCGCACATGGTGGCTGCGCCTTGTGGTCAGTACCAGCAGAACCTGAAAGATGCGCGCAGCTACCACCTGCTGCGCCTGCGCATCGACCCCACCCTGGGCCTGGTGCCGGAAATCAGCGCCAACCGCCTGATGGTGTCCATCCGCCTGATGCGCCCCGATGCCGAAGGCAAGCTCAAGATCGCCTCGGACACCGACGCCAGCTTCGAGCTGACGCTGTGCGCCTGACCCTCCACTGAGCACCATGTCGTCCCCCAAACCCCAAGGCGCCGCCGGCGCGCCCCAAGGCCTGCAGGTGCGTTGCCCATCGTGTGGCGTCATGCACACCTACAGCACCGACAACCCTTACCGCCCGTTTTGCGGCAAGGGCTGCAAGGCCATCGACCTGGGTGCCTGGGCCAGCGAGAGCTACCGCGTCGAGGCCAAGCCCACGACGGAAGACCTCCTCGACGATCCGGGGACATGACGCTCAGCCTCCCTTTTTGACGCCGGCGCGCCCTGCCCATCGGGCGGGTGTGCCTCAGAATTCACCCCCGTTTTGGAAGAAACCATGAAGACTTATCAATGCGTTGTGTGCGGCTTTGTGTATGACGAAGCCAAGGGTCACCCGGAAGACGGCATCGCGCCCGGCACCAAATGGGAAGACGTGCCCGCAGGCTGGGAATGCCCGGACTGCGGCGTCGGCAAGGCCGACTTCGAAATGATCGAAATCTGAGCCTGGAGCACAGCGCATATGAGTGAAGCGGTCGTGATCGTCGGCGCCGGCCTGGCGGGCTACAACGTGGCGCGCGAGTTGCGCAAAGCCGATGCGGCCGTGCCCATCGTGCTGGTCAGCCGGGACCACGCCGGCTTCTACTCCAAGCCCATGCTGTCCAATGCGCTGGCCAGCAAGAAAACGCCGGCGACGTTGGTGATGAAATCGGCCGAGAAGATGGCCGAGGAAGTCCAGCTGCGGGTGATCGCCAACACGGCCGTCACCGCCCTGGACACCACCGCGCGCACGCTGACCCTGTCCAGAGGCGAGGTGCTGCCCTACCGCGATCTGGTGCTGGCCCTGGGCGCCGACCCGATCCGCATCCCGCTGCAAGGCGATGCCGCCGACACCGTGGTGTCGGTCAACGACCTCGACGACTTCGCGCGTTTTGCCGATCTGCTGGACACCGCTGCCGGTGGCAAGCCGGTGCAACGCGTGGCCATCCTGGGCGCTGGCCTGATCGGCTGCGAATTCGCCAACGACTTGCTGCACCGCGCCATCCAGCCCACCGTGCTGGACCTGGCCGAGCGCGTCCTGCCCCGCCTGCTGCCGCCCGAGGCCAGCGCCCGCCTGCAAGCCAAGCTGCAGGAAGGCGGTGCCAGCTTCCGCTTCGGCGTGGGCGCCGTGGCCGTGAACCGTGCACCGAATGGCCAGGGCCTGACCGTGACGCTGTCCGATGGCAGCACGCTGGAGACCGATCTGGTGCTGTCGGCCATCGGCCTGAAGCCGCGCACGCAACTGGCGGCCGACGCCGGCCTCGCCGTGGGCCGTGGCGTGCAGGTCAACCGCGAACTGCGCACCCATGTGCCGCACGTCCACGCCATCGGCGACTGCGCCGAGGTGGACGGCCACCTGCTGCCCTATGTGCTGCCCCTGATGGCCCAGGCCCGCGCCCTGGCCGCCACGCTGGCGGGCAAGCCCACGCCTGTGAGCTACCCGGCCATGCCCGTCGTCGTGAAGACGCCGGCCTGGCCCACCGTGGTCTGCCCGCCGCCCGCCGAGGCTCAGGGCCAATGGCAAGTCAGCGAGACCGACGAGGCCGTGGAAGCGCGTTTCGTGGGCACCGCCGCCGACGGCAGCGACGTGCTGCTGGGTTTTGCCCTGCAGGGCAAGGCCGTCTCGCAACGGCAAGCCCTGGCTGCGCAGGTGCCAGCCCTGCTCGCTTGAACTGCTGTTGAACTGCGGCGTGAATCGGCCAAGCCGAGCGCCACACCCCACCACCCAGGTCTCAGCCAGACTGGCTTTGGACCTTGACGCGGATTGCGGTAACCTTGAGCCCGCTGTCGGCCAACGCCATCGCCAGGCGAGGCTGCAGCTGACGCAATTTGGCCGACACCGCCGCATTGGCCGCCAGCAAGGTCCAACCTTCTTCGTCCAGCGGGCCCGCTTTGACATGCGCTGCCAGCGCAGGCGGCAGGCAGCGCTTGACCGCCACCAGGCAGGCCTGTGAGGCCTGCAAGCGTTGCAACAGGCTCGCCAATGGCGCGGCACGGTCGAGGGCTCGGGCCAGCGGAGGCACGTCAGGCACCATCGGCTTCAACGTGGCCGTGGGCGCGATGTAAATGTGGCGGCGATCGGGCCGCGGTGCGTCGCTGGCGCTCATGGTGTCATTTCAGCAAGGACGAGCTGCATGCAGATTCTCATCACGACCAGCGTGCTGTCCAGGCCCCGGGTCGTGCAATTCACCCCCTGGCGCCTGGCCCTGGCCCTCTTGGCCCTCACCCTGCCGCTCATGGTGGTGAGCTTGTTGTTGTACCACGCGCTGCTGCTCAAGGCCGCGCACGAGCACTGGCCCATCATCTCGGAAGCGGTGCGTTTCGTGGAGCGGCAGGAGCTGGCCCAGCGCGACCGCTACATGCGCGAAAACCTCGATGCCATGGCCGTCAAAGTGGGCGAAATGCAGGCCCGCATGATGCGGCTGGAGGCGGTCAGCGAGCGCGTCGCCGGCATGGCTGGGCTCAAGCCAGACGAGCTCAAGAAAATCGAGGCCGAAACCGGTGCTGCCGCGGGCGGCCCGCTGGTGAGCCAGCTCGATGCAGCCCGCGACGAGCGCCGCACCTCCAACCAGCTCTTGCAGGCTCTGAACACCCAGATGGACACCTTGCAGGGCCTGGGTGACCGCCATGGCGACGTGCTCACGCTGATCGAATCCCACCTGTTCGAGAAACGGCTGGACGCCTTGATGGTGCCCAGCATCGCGCCGGTCGATGGCCCGGTGGGCTCGGGCTTTGGCTTCCGCGCCGACCCCTTCACCCACCGCACGGCCCTGCACACCGGCCTGGACTTCCCCGCCGAACCCGGCACCCCTATCTTGGCCGCAGCGGGCGGCGTGGTGCTGTCGGCCGAACCGCATCCGCAGTACGGCCTGCTGGTCGAGTTGGACCATGGCAACGGCCTGGTGACGCGCTACGCCCACACGTCGAAGATGCTGGTCAAGCCGGGCGACCTGGTCAAGCGCGGGCAGGCCATCGCGGCGGTGGGCAACACCGGGCGCTCCACCGGCCCGCACCTGCACTTCGAAGTGCTGGTGGAAGGCGTGCAGCAAAACCCTGCGCGCTTCCTGAACGCAGCGCTGGCGGCGCCGACTTCACAAAAGAGCAACGCACGTGCGGTAAATTGAGGTGATGTTGTTGCAAGGCATGCGCTCATGGCTGTCGCGACGCGGTGCATCCGGTGCCCGCGTCTGGCTGCTGCATGTCCTGGCTGCGCTGGTGCTGCTCACGCAGCAGGCCGGCGTGTTGCACAACATCCAGCACGAGCGGCGCGACGAGGGCGTCGCCGCCCACAGCGTCTGCAAAGTCTGCCTGGCCTTCCACGCGGTCGACCACACGGTCACCACCCAACCCAAGCTCTGGGTGGGCGCACAGACCGATCACCTCCTTTCGGAACACCACGGGCAAGCGCAGTGCGCCACCGGGGTCTCTGCGGGCTTCCAGCCCCGTGCACCGCCGCACGGCCTGAGCTGAGACACCCGCTGCGAGCACGCTGTGCGGCGCCATGCGCCTGCAGCCCCCGTGCTCGCCCTGCTGACCTGGCAACCCCTTCCTTGTCGCCGCCCCAACCAGGGGCGCGTGCGGCATGGGGCGCCAGCGCCAACCCCGAAAGTTTCCCGAATGTCTCTCCTCCGACACCCCACCCGGCTGGCGCTCGCCACCGGCTTGCTGCTGAGCGCCACGGCGCATGCCCAGAGCAAAGCACCCACGCTGGACGCCAACGGCCTGCAGCAGTTGCGCCAGCAGATCGATGAACTCAAGCGCAGCTACGACAGCCGCATCCTGGCCCTGGAGGCCCAGCTCCAGCAAGCGCAGCAGCAGCTCACGCAACAGGCCGCGCAACAGCAAAGCACCGCGGCCGCCGTGGCGGCGGTCACGGCTGCGCCCAACAGCGTCCCTGCCGCCGCCAGCGACACCGCCATGGCCGCAGACAGCGCTGGTGCGGCCTCCAGCGGCAGCAACCGATTCAACCCGGATGTCGCACTCATCCTCACCGGCGGCTATGCCGGCCTGTCCAAGAGCCCCGACACCTGGCAGCTGAGTGGCTTCCTGCCCAGCGGCGGCGAGGTGGGCCCCGGCAAACGCGGCCTCAGCCTGGGTGAGTCCGAGTTGACGCTCAGCGCCAACATCGACCACCTGTTCTACGGTGCGATCACCCTGGCGGTGTCTGGCGAAGACACCATCTCGGCCGAAGAGGCCTTCGTGCAGACCACCGCGCTGCCGGCGGGCCTCAAGCTCAAGGCAGGCCGCTTCTACGCCGGTCTGGGCTACCTCAACGAGCAGCACGCCCACACCTGGGATTTCGTGGACGCGCCCCTGGCCTACCAGGCCTTCCTCGGCGGCCAGTTCAAGCAGGAAGGCGTGCAGGCCCGTTGGGTGCTGCCGCTGGAGCGCTACGTGGAGCTGGGCCTGGAACTCGGCAACGGCCACGGCTTCCCGGGCAGCGAACGCGACCGCAACGGCGCTGGCGCCACCTTGCTGACCGCCCGCACCGGCGGCGACGTCGGCTTCAGCCACAGCTGGCGCGCGGGTGCGTCCTGGCTGCAAACCCGCGCCGACGGCCGCGAGTGGACCAGCACCAACCCGCTCGACACCGCCGCCACCTACACCAACACCTTCAGCGGCCGCAGCCGCATCTGGGCACTCGATGGCGTCTGGAAATGGGCACCCAATGGCAATGGCCGGGTCACCAACTTCAAGCTGCAAGGCGAGTACTTCCGCCGCACCGAAAACGGCCAGGTCGCCTTCGACACCGCCAACCTCAATAGCATCGACGGCTACCGCTCGGCGCAATCGGGCTGGTACCTGCAGGGCGTCTACCAGTTCATGCCGCAATGGCGCGTGGGCCTGCGCCACGATCGCCTCGACAGCGGTCGCAACGACTTCGGCGCCAACGCCCTGAACCTGGCACTGCCCTCGTACAAGCCCCAGCGTGACACCCTGATGGTGGACTGGTCGCCCAGCGAATACAGCCGCTGGCGCCTGCAATTCAGCGACGACCGCGCCCGCCAGGGTGTCACCGACCACCAAATCTTCCTGCAATACCAGATGAGCCTGGGCGCCCACGGCGCGCACAGCTACTGACCGCACACGAAGGACACACCACCATGATGAACAAGACTTCGCTGCTGGGCCTGGGCCTCACCTCCACCCTTGCCAGCCTCGCCCTGCCCGCCCACGCCCTCAAGGTCGTGGCCTGCGAACCCGAGTGGGGCGCGCTCACGCAAGAGCTGGCAGGCGACCACGCCAGCATCTACGTGGCCACATCGGCCCTGCAGGACCCGCACAACATCCAGGCCCGCCCCAGCCTGATCGCCGCCGTGCGCAACGCCGAGTTGCTGGTGTGCACGGGCGCCGAACTGGAGGTGGGCTGGCTGCCCGTGCTGCTGCGCCAGGCCGGCAATGGCGCCGTGCAACCTGGCCAGCCTGGCATGTTCAATGCCGCCGACTTCGTGCGCAAACTGGAAGTGCCCACGCGCCTGGACCGGGCCGATGGCGACGTGCACGCCTCGGGCAACCCGCACATCCAGACCGACCCGCGCAACATCACCGCCGTGGCCCCGGCCCTGGCCAAGCGCCTGAGCGAGGTGGACCCGGCCCACGCCGGCGACTACGCCAAACGACTGGCCGACTTCCAGAGCCGCTGGGGCCAGGCCGTGCAACGCTGGACCCAGGCCGCCGCCCCGCTCAAGGGCTTGCCCATCGTCGTGCAGCACAAAGGCTTCCCCTACCTGGAGAACTGGCTGGGCCTGCAGCAGGTCGCCACGCTGGAACCCAAACCGGGCGTCGAGCCCAGCAGCAGCTACCTGTCCTCGGTGCTGGGCAAGCTGCAGCAGCAACCGGCCAAGGTCATCGTGCGGGCGGCCTACAACGACGGCCGCAGCGCCCAGTGGCTGGCCGAACGCACCCACCTGCCCGTGGCCGTGCTGCCCTTCACCGTCGGTGGCAGCGACCGCGCCAAGGACCTTTTCGGCCTGTTCGATGACACCGTCGACATCCTCCTGAAAGCCGCGAAGTGAACCTGAGCATCGATTGGGGCATCGTCGGCCCCGCCCTCATCGCCGGCCTGCTCGTGCTCGCCACCCATGTGCCCCTGGGCCTGCAGGTGCTGCGCAAGGGCATCGTCTTCATCGACCTGGCCATTGCACAGATTGCCGGGCTGGGCGTGATCGCGGCCGACGCGCTGGGCTGGGAGCCACAAGGCTGGGCCGTGCAGGCCGCGGCCATGGCGGCGGCGGTGGCCGGCGCCCTGCTGATGACCTGGATGGAGCGCCGCTGGCCCGACATCCAGGAAGCCCTGATCGGTGCCTTGTTCGTGCTGGCGTCCAGCGTGGGCATCCTGCTGCTGGCCGGCAACCCGCACGGCGGCGAGCACCTGAAAGACCTGCTGGTCGGGCAGATCCTGTGGGTGACGCCTGGGCAGCTCTGGACCGAGGCCGGCCTGACGGCGGTGCTGCTGGCGCTGTGGTTCGGCCTGGGCCCCCGCCTGGGCCGCGTGGGCTTTTACCTCTTGTTCGCCGTGGCCGTCACGGCGTCCGTTCAATTGGTGGGCGTCTACCTCGTCTTCAGCAGCCTGATCATGCCGGCGCTGGCCGTGCGCCACGCCGCCGCGCGCTGGCAGTTGCCCCTGGCCTGGCTGGGCGGCGCACTGGCCTACGCCCTCGGCCTGGCCCTGTCGGCCGTGCTCGACCTGCCGTCCGGGGCGGTGGTTGTGGTGGTGATGGCGGGTGTCTGCACCGGGGTCGCGGTCGGCCTGGCCCAACGGCGCACGACCGCATGAGCCCTGGAACCCCCGGAACCGAGGGCTGGCCGTCCCTGCCACGCTCCGGTCACCCCCCGGTGCTACACTTTTTGGCTTTGGTTGACTGGGCCACGTGCGTGCCCGCGTCAACCGCGCAGCTTCCTTGCGCACCCCCGACCCGCACCGCACGACCGGATTGACCGCTCCATGTTGCCCAAGCTTCTCACCTCGATTTTCGGTAGCCGTAACGAACGCCTGCTCAAGGAATACCGTCGCACGGTGGCCAAGATCAACGCGCTGGAGTCCAGCTTCGAGCCCTTGACCGACGAGCAACTGCGCGGCAAGACCGAGGAATTCAAGCAGCGCATCTCCCAGGGCGAAGCGCTCGACGCCATCCTGCCCGAGGCCTTTGCGGTGGTGCGCGAGGGCTCCAAGCGCGTCTTCAAGATGCGCCACTTCGACGTGCAGATGCTCGGCGGCCTGGCCCTGCACAACGGCAAGATCGCCGAAATGCGCACCGGTGAAGGCAAGACCCTGACCGCCACCCTGCCCGTCTACCTCAATGCCCTGACCGGCAAAGGCGTGCACCTGGTGACGGTGAACGATTACCTCGCGCGCCGTGACGCCGAGTGGATGGGCAAGCTCTACACCTTCCTGGGCCTGAGCGTGGGCATCAACCTGCCCCAGATGCCCCGCGAGGACAAGCAAGCCGCCTACGCCGCCGACATCACCTACGGCACCAACAACGAGTACGGCTTCGACTACCTGCGTGACAACATGGTCTACGAAGTGGCCGACCGCGTGCAGCGCGGCCTGAACTTCGCCATCGTCGACGAGGTGGACTCCATCCTGATCGACGAGGCCCGCACGCCACTGATCATCTCTGGCCAGGCCGAAGACCACACCGAGATGTACGTGAGCATCAACGCCGTGGTGCCGCGCCTGAAGAAGCAGATCGGCGAGGCCGACCCGCGCACCGGCGAGGGCGTGATCGAACCCGGTGACTTCACCGCCGACGAAAAATCCCGCCAGGTCTTCCTGACCGAAGCCGGCCACGAGAACGCCGAAGCCCTGCTGCTGGAAGCCGGCCTGCTGGTCGAAGGCGCCTCGCTGTACGACGCGGCCAACATCACGCTGATGCACCACCTGTACGCGGCCCTGCGCGCGCACCACCTGTTCAACAAGGACCAGCATTACGTGGTCCAGCAAGGCGAAGTCGTCATCGTCGACGAATTCACCGGCCGCCTGATGTCGGGTCGCCGCTGGTCGGATGGCCTGCACCAGGCCGTCGAGGCCAAGGAAGGCGTGCAGATCCAGGCCGAGAACCAGACCCTGGCCTCGATCACCTTCCAGAACTACTTCCGCATGTACGGCAAGCTCGCCGGCATGACCGGCACGGCCGACACCGAAGCCTATGAATTCCAGGAAATCTACGGCCTGGAAACCATCGTCATCCCGCCCAACCGCATTCTGGCGCGCAAGGACCAGCTCGACCTGGTCTACAAGACCTCGCAAGAGAAGTTCAACGCCATCGTCGGGGACATCCGCGACTGCCACGAGCGCGGCCAGCCGGTGCTGGTGGGCACGACCTCCATCGAGAACTCCGAGCTGATCGCCCAGCTGCTCACCCGCGAGAAGCTGCCCCACCAGGTGCTCAACGCCAAGCAGCACGCCCGCGAGGCCGACATCGTCGCGCAGGCCGGCCGTCCCGGCATGATCACCATCGCCACCAACATGGCCGGTCGTGGCACCGACATCGTGCTGGGCGGCAACGTCGAGAACGACATCAAGCTGATCGAAGCCGACGAGTCCCTGGACCACGCCGCCAAGGAAGCCAAGATCGCCGCGCTGAAGGCCGAGCAACAGGTGCTCAACGCCAAGGTCAAGGAACTGGGTGGCCTGCGCATCATCGCCACCGAGCGCCACGAATCCCGCCGCATCGACAACCAGCTGCGTGGCCGTGCCGGCCGCCAGGGTGACCCCGGCTCCTCGCGCTTCTACCTGTCGCTGGACGACACGCTGATGCGCATCTTCGCCGGTGACCGCGTGCGCGCCATCATGGACCGCCTGAAGATGCCCGAGGGCGAGGCCATCGAGGCCGGCATCGTCACGCGCAGCATCGAGAGCGCGCAGCGCAAGGTCGAAGGCCACAACTTCGACATGCGCAAGCAGCTGCTGGAGTACGACGACGTGTCGAACGACCAGCGCAAGGTCATCTACCAGCAGCGCAACGAGATCCTGGAGACGGTCGATGCGACCGAGTCCATCGTCAACCTGCGCCGCGGCGCCATGACCGACGTCGTGCGCACCTTCGTGCCCGCCGACAGCCTGGAAGAGCAGTGGGACCTGCCCTCGCTGGAGAAGGCCCTGGCCGAGGAATGGCAGCTCGACGTGGACCTGGTCAAGTGGATCGACGCCCAGCAAGCCGCCGAAGCCGATGACGTGCTGGAGCGCGTGGTGAAGGCCGCCGACGCGGCTTACCAGGCCAAGGTCGAGGCCGTGGGCCGCGAGCAGTTCGTGTCCTTCGAACGCATGGTGCTGCTGCAGTCCATCGACACCCATTGGCGCGAGCACCTGGCCGCGCTCGACTACCTGCGCCAGGGCATCCACCTGCGTGGCTACGCCCAGAAGAACCCCAAGCAGGAGTACAAGCGCGAAGCCTTCGAGCTGTTCGGCCAACTGCTGGACGTGGTCAAGATGGACGTCAGCCGCAAGCTGCTGACCGTGCGCATCCAGAGTCGCGAGGAAGTCGAAGCCGCGGCCCAGGCCATCGAGCACCAAGGTGAAAGCTTCACCAACGTCACCTACACCCATCCCAACGAGGATGGCTCGGTGGCCACCGAAACCGACCCCGCCACCGCCGCCCAGCCGGTGGCGCGCGTGGGCCGCAACGACCCCTGCCCCTGCGGCAGCGGCCAGAAGTTCAAGAACTGCCACGGCAAGCTGGCCTGAACCCCGCGCCAGCGTCCCCCGACACACAAGGCCCCTCGCGGGCCTTGTTGTCATTTCGGGCCGCCAGCTGTCAGGGCCTGTCGCGGCATCACCCATTTGTCGTGCGGCCTTGCATGCAGATGCGGGGAGCCCCAGGCGAACCCTGATCGCTTTTCACGGCAAGCCCGCCAACGATGTCGTCCACACACAGACGGCGCCCAGAGGCGCCGCGACAGGAGACTCCTTTTGAGCTTGAGCGCCGCCCATTCCCTGCCTTCCGCGCACCCTTTGAGCCAGACCTGGCTCGGTCGACTGGTCAAGCTGAGCACGCTCGGACTGCTCATCCTGATCCTGGTGATCAGCACCGGCGAGATGGTCCACGGTCAACTGCTGAAGTTCGGCGAACTGATGTTCAACGACCCCAGCCAGAAAGTGCAGTACTTCCTGCTGCGCGCCGACCCGGACAAGCCCACCTGCGACCCCACCGTCAACGTGGATGCGGAGGTCGCCAGGCAAGCCGCAGCCGCGGGAGCCGGCCTGCCTGCGGGCGGCGCCGTGGACTCTGACGGCCTGGACGACCTGCTGGGCGCCAAGGCCTTCAACGAAGCAGCGACGCGAGCGTCCCTGTCGGCCACAGTGCAGAACTGCGTTGAGCGCCACGAACTGTACGAGCACATCCGCGCGCACATCACGCCGCCACTCAAGGCCTACCGCACGCTGGAAACGAGCTTCTTCGCGCTGTTCAAGTTCGGCGCAGACAACCGCGCCATGATCTTGCTGATCCTGCTGGCGGTGACGGCCACCTTCACCACCGCAGGCTTCCACCACATCAGCCTGCGTCCGGCCCGCCGTGCGCGCGACTTCCAGGCGCAGTCCTGGTCCATGCTGGCCGCCAGCCTGCTGATGCTGTACTCCTGTGTGCGCTACTACCAGATCTCGGTGGATTCGGGCGTGGCCCTCGACGACCCGCGCATCTACTTCGCCTGGATGGGCCTGTTCGCATCCCTGTCTGCCGTCAGCGCCTGGCGCGTGGTGAGTCCACCCGCGTGCGCCGCCGACGCCGACCCGGGCACCTGGCTGGAGGCGCTGGAGTGCGTGCCGCTGATCGCCAACCTGGGCATCTTCAGCTGCCTCTACTTCCTGGCGCAAGGCCACCCCTCAGGCCCGGCCATCTACGCCCACAAGATCCTCGACTTCATCAGCATCCCACTGGCGCTGGCCCTGCACATCTGGGCCGGCATGCTGTTCAAGCAGAGCCGCCTGGTGGACCTGTTCATGAACATCCTCAGGCCGTGGAAGCTCTCACCCGAGGCGCTGACCTACATCATCTTGCTGGCCGCGGGCCTGCCGACGGCGTATGCGGGCGTCTCCAGCGTGTTCGTGATCGCGGCCGGCGCCATCGTGTACCACGAGGTGCGCGCCGTGGGCGGCTCCAGCCAGTACGCGCTGGCAGCCACGGCCATGTCGGGCTCGCTGGGCGTGGTGCTCAGCCCCAGCCTGCTGGTGGTGGCAATCGCCGCGCTGAACCGCCAGGTCACGACCTCGCAGCTGTTTTACTGGGGTGGCTTCGTGTTCGCGCTGACATCGACGATGTTCTTCATCGCCTCGCAGGTTCACCGCCACAACCGCCACGAACGCGCCAGCATCGCATCGCCCCGGGTCGCGGTGCCGGCCATGCTGCGCGAGGTCAAGGTCGTCATCCCTTACGTGCTGGTGATCGCGGCCATCGCGCTGTTCTACAGCCATGTGCTGGACACGCCCTTCAACGAGATTTCCGCGCCCAGCATCCTGCCCATCATGATGCTGCTGGTGCTGGTCTTCGACAAAAAGATGGCCGCACGGCAAGAGGCCAAGGCCACGCCTGGCGCCACCGCGCCCAGTGCAACGCACGAACCCGCCTATGCCGCCCAGCGTGAGAAAACTGCGCTCAAGGCCATCGACACGGCCACCACCGAAACCATCGAGCACGTGGGCTCCTACATCAGCCTGATCGTGTTCACACAGCTGGTGGGCGGCGTGGTTGAGCGCACCGATGTGATGAGCCTGGCGCCGCAGGTCTTCCCCAATGTCTGGCTGGCCATGGGCTTCCTGATCGTGGCCAAGGTGCTGCTGGGCATGGTGATGGAGCCGCTGGGCGCCATCTTGCTGGTCTCCAGCACCCTCGCGCCCATGGCCTACGCCAACGGCATCGAGCCCCTGCACTTCTGGATGATGGTGCTGGTGGCCTTCGAACTGGGCTACCTGCTGCCACCCGTGGCCATCAACCAGTTGCTGACGCGGCAGGTGGTGGGCGAAGCGGAAATCGACCGTGCCGATGCCGAGGTCGCAGGGCAGTCCTTTTACCGCCGGCACGAGCGCTGGATCCTGCCCTGCCTGGTGATGTCGCTCAGTTTGGGCATCGTCGGCTTCGGCCCCTTGCTGGTCCAGCATGTGGACGCGCTGCACCCCGTGATGGCGTGGTTCCACGGTCCAGCGATGCCTTGAGCAAGGGCGCGGTGAAGGCCCGCGCCATGCTGCACAATCTGGTTTCCCCTCCGCAGCACGCCTTGAAGCCCGCCCACCATGCCCGTCAACCTGTCCGCCCCGAACCCCTCTGACCTGCACCCCGTGCCCGGCGTGAAGCTGGGCATCGCGATGGCCGGCGTGCGCAAGGCCAACCGCCGCGACCTGACCGTCGTCACCATCGACGAAGGCAGCGCTGTGGCCGGCGTGTTCACCCAAAACCGCTTCTGCGCCGCGCCCGTGCAACTGTGCCGTGAGCGCCTGGCAGGCAGCACCGACATCCGCGCCCTGCTCATCAACACCGGCAACGCCAACGCCGGCACCGGCGAAGACGGCCTGGTGCGCGCCCGCGCCAGCACCATCGCCCTGGCGCGCCAGCTGCACATCTCGCCCGAACAGATCCTGCCGTTTTCCACCGGCGTCATCATGGAAACGCTGCCGGTCGAGCGCATCGAGGCCGGCCTGCCCGCCGCCATCGCCGACCTGAAGCCCGACAACTGGGCCGTGGCCGCCGAAGGCATCATGACCACGGACACGCTGCCCAAGGCCGCGTCCCGCCAGATCACGATCGGTGGCGCCACCGTCACCATCACCGGCATCAGCAAGGGCGCCGGCATGATCAAACCCAACATGGCGACCATGCTGGGCTATGTGGCCACCGATGCCAAGGTCGCGCCCGGCCTGCTGCAGGCCCTGGTGACCGAAGCCGCCGACGCGTCCTTCAACCGCATCACCATCGACGGCGACACCTCGACCAACGACAGCTTCGTGCTGATCGCCACCCGCCAGGCCGCCCACGCCGAAATCACCGACCTGAACAGCGCCGAGGGCCAGGCCCTGCGCGCCGCCATCGTCGCCGTGTCGCAGCAACTGGCCCAGGCCATCGTGCGCGACGGCGAAGGCGCCACCAAGTTCATCACCATCACCATCGAAGGTGGACGCGACGAGGCCGAGTGCGCCAAGGCCGCCTACGCCATCGCCCACTCGCCGCTGGTCAAAACCGCCTTCTTCGCCTCTGACCCCAACCTGGGCCGCATCCTGGCCGCCGTGGGCTACGCCGGCATCGACGACCTCGACCAGAGCCTGATCGACCTGCACCTGGACGATGTCCATGTGGTCACCCGGGGTGGCCGCCGTCCTGAGTACCAGGAAGCCGATGGCCAGCGCGTGATGAAGCAGTCGGAAATCACCATCCGCGTCGGGCTGGCCCGCGGCACCGCCTCGGCCACCGTCTGGACCTGCGACCTCTCGCACGACTACGTCACGATCAACGCCGACTACCGCAGCTGACAAGCCCCCGATGGGCCGCTGACGTCGCAGCCCTCAGGGTAAAGCCGCTCAAGCCCGGACGGCGCAGGCCGATATCCTCGATACGCCACGCTGTGGCGCACGAGGAGGCACCATGTCCCCAGCCCTGACCGACGGCGGTTTCCAGACCGCCAACCCCCATGCCCTGGCCACCATCCTGGAGGCCAGCGAGACCCGGTCGATCATCGCCGCGCGCGACATCTTCGACATCCACGGGATGAAGCTGTGGGCGCGCGACCAGCCCGTCTCCCGCGATCTGCAGCGCAAGCTGATGGACCGCGCCCTGCAGCAGCCGCTGGAAACCTGCCTGATCGCCGAAGACGGCGTCACCGCCGACACACTGCGCGCGGCCGTGCAGCAACTGATCGAGGCAGAAGGCCCGCTGGCACCGCTGCTGCGCCAACATGCCGCGGCCTTGCAACACGGCGCACAAGCCGTGCGCCTGCACCCGGTAGCGCAACTGTTGCTGAGCGCCAGCCAAAGTGCCCGCCCGCGAGCCTTCGCCCACGCCGTCGAGGCCATGGCGGTGGCCGGCGCCCTGATGCACGCCCAGACGCTGACGCGTGGCGCCGACGCCCGCCTGGTCGTGCTGGCCATGACCGCCGGGCTGCTCCATGACATCGGCGAGATGTACATCGCCCCCGAGTTCGGCGAAGCCGATGCCGACAAGGCGCTGGACGTGGACACCTACCGGCAACTCGTCGTCCACCCCCACATCGGCCAGCTGCTGCTGTCCCAGCTGACCGATTACCCGAAAGACCTCGCCCGCGCCGTCGCCGAGCACCACGAGCACCTCGACGGTTCGGGCTATCCCCACCGCCTGCAGAGCGACCAGATCTCCCCCCTGGGCCGCTTGCTGGCCGCCACCGAGATGGCCCTGGCCGCCTTGCGCCAGCCCGACGCCAACCTGCACCACGCCAGTGTGGCCCTGCGCGTGGTGCCCGGCGAATTCGACGAGCACCTGGCCGGGCCACTGGCCGCGGCCGCGCGCATCGTCACGCCCCTGGTGACGCGCCAGTCCACCGAGGACCTGCTGCACCACCTGGCCCAGCTCGACCTGGCACTGCAAGGCGCCCTCAACCGGCTGGACACCGTCCTGCCCTCGGACCCCAGCCCCGGCTTGCAACGTGCCGCCGACCTCAGCCGCTACTTACTGCACAAGCTGCGCCAAGGCTGGAACGAGAGCGGCCTGTGGAGCCCGAACGCCATCGGCGTGGACCAAATCGCCGAAGCCGAGGCGGTGCAAGACGCCTTGCGCGCCCGCCTGCACGCCATCGAGCGCATGGCACGCCTGAGCGCAGGCGAGCTGTCTGCCGACGACGAAGAGCTGCTCGACCAGCTGTGTCGCAGCCTGACCGCCGATGTGAAGGCCGATGTGCGCGGGAGCCCTTGAAAAGCCCCTGCGCCACCCCAGATGACAGATATGTCAGCGGCGGCGGGTCATACCGCCTACAATGACATTCTCTCCCTGGGGCCGACCTGGTTTCGACGTTGGTGCGGATTCGGGACAGGGCATGTCGAGCACCAGTCAGCTCGTAAATCCATCTGGAAAAAAACCAAACGCCAACGATCAATCGTTCGCACTCGCCGCTTAATACCGGTGAGCCTCGCAACAGTCGGCCCATGGGCTGGGTCTGAGTCGCAAGACAAAGACTGCGAGGTCACTTTCATGGGCTGGGTCTGCACCGGGTCACTCGGTACAGGTCGAGATTCAGTGACTGGCTGGACTGGTAGCGTGCTGCTGCGCGATCAGGACAGCGAGAATCAAATCAGACAGCTAAACATGTAGATCTTCTCGTTGATGGCTGACGGACGGGGGTTCAATTCCCCCCGGCTCCACCATACACCTGCCTCAAGCACCCCTCTTGAGGCCCAAAAAGCCCTGAGTCACACCGACTCGGGGCTTTTTCCTTGTGGCGATCACTGCGGAAAAATTTCACATCGCGCGAAAATAACGCTTCGCATTACGCGCGTTTCGTGAAGAAACACTCCGAGAGCCCTGCTTACCAGTCTGCAACACGTAGTTTCCAAATCCATCCTTCAGAGCGACTCCATCCCGCGCGCAAGTCCAAGCAACTCGGTACAAAGTCCCTCAAAGGCTGCGAATTCGACAGCGCGCCGCACCTCGAAGGAAACCACATGGCCCAACCCCACTTGTACGAGCTCGTCCGCTCGCTGCTGATTTTTCTGCACCTGGCCTGCCTGATCGCCGCCGGCGCCTCGATCGCCTTCGGTGACTACGCCATCCTGAGACACCGTCCCGTGAACCGGGCGCTGATGCTCAAGGCCAGCCGAGCAGTCGCCTGGTCGCTGCTGGCCTTGTGGTTGACGGGGCTCTCCGTCATCGCGCTGGACATGTCCACCGTTGCGCTCTCCCTGGCCAAGGCGCCCAAGTTGCTGGCCAAGCTGACGGTCGTGGTCATCCTCAGCCTCAACGGCTTCCTGCTGCACCGCTACACCCTGCACGCCCTCGGTGAGACGAAAACGCCCACCGAGTCCGACGTCCGCCTGGCAGCCATCCTGGGAGCCGTGAGCGCCGCCTCCTGGGGTTATGCGGTCTTCCTGGGTGTTGCCAAGGCCTGGACGCCCATCCTGGGTTACAACGGTTTCATGGCCCTGTACGTGATGGCCGTGCTGGCGGGCGTCGCCGTGTCGCTGCGATGGGTGCGCCCCCTGCTGCTGGAGCAGACCCCGCTGGGCACCTCGAACGCCCGCACCCCAACGCTGAACGAGGGCCTGACAGCCGAAGACCTCAACGCGGCCATGGGCTGACACACCGCGACAACCACCAGCCATCGCACAACGTCCATCGTTTTTCCACCGTTTCTGCCGTTGGCCTGTCATGCTTGTCATGCCAGAATCAATGGCAAACACGAGACAACAGTCAGGCCATGGACGTTTACCTTGACCGCACGGTGGAGCTGGGGCAGCAGCGGCCCTATGGCCCACCCGACTTCGGTATCGAGCTGGGCGACCACGTGTTCCACGTGGCCGAACCTGGCTCGGCCTGTCGCACCTTGCCCGTGCGGCTGTCGGCGGCGGTCTATTGCGGCATGACCGATGTGCTGTATTTCGTGGCCCACCCCCTGGACGAGGCCATGCCTGCGCGCTGGGTGCAGCTGGCCGACCTCCTCCACGGCCCTTTGGGCGAATTGCCCCAGCTTGCCTTCGACCCGGAGCGCATCGAGCGCATCGCACAAGCCAATGCCGACGCTGCCATCGGCCCGGAACACGCGCGGCTGCGGGGCTTGTCGGTGACATCGGGCACCGATGGCCGACAACACCTGCAGCGCGACCCGCTGGCCCAACCCCGGCTGCTGAGCGGCGTGCGCTCACAAGACCAACAAATGCGCCTGACCGCCGCCAACGCGCAAGGCTTGCCCACGGCCGAGCTCAGCGTCAGCCTCGACGAGCTCACGCCCGATGCCCGCCAGACGGCGCTGGAGTGGATGTCGGCGCGCCATGCCGCCCTGGCCGACATCGACGCCCTGCATGCCTTGCAGCCAGCGCTGCGCGCCATCAGCCGTGCGCGCCGCCAACGCAAAGAACGTGGCAACCCCGACACCGTGACGCACACGATCCAGGAGCACCGCGCACGCGCGCACCAGGACCTCTCCCGCCTGCTCGACAGCCTGCGCGAGCCCTCGCAAGACTGAGCCCTGGGCCGAACGGCCTGCGCCTGCATCACGGCACCGTCAAACGCCCCGCGCACAGTCCGGACGATCCATCGTCATCGGAGTGCACACCATGGGCCGTCCCAGCCACGTCAAACCACAACGCACCGGCACCAGCCGCCGCGATTTCTTCAAGCGTTCTGCGGGCGGTGCCGCCATGGTCGTGGCCGTCACGCCGCTCGTGCCCATGGCCGGCCTGTCGGCGGCACCGGCCGAGCGCAACCGCGCTGGCGCCAACATCGTGTTCCAGCATGGCGTGGCCAGCGGTGACCCGCTGCAGGACCGCGTCATCCTTTGGACCCGCGTGACACCCCGCCTGGACGCCACCGAGCCAGCGCTGGTCGAGCGCGAGGCCCATGAACGCGACGCCGATGCGCGCGAAGACGACGACGAGGCCCATCGCGACGGCAAGGTCATGGTGCGCTTCGAGGTGGCCCTGGACCCACAGTTCAAGCGCCTGGTCACCCGCGGCAAGTTCAAGACCGGCGCCGAGCGCGACCACACCGTCAAGATCGACGTGACCGGCCTGCGCCCCGACACGACCTACTACTACCAGTTCCGCGCCCTGGGCGCGACCTCGGCCATCGGCCGCACCAAGACCCTGCCCAAGGGTGAAGCCAAGCACCTGCGCATGGCCGTGGTGAGCTGCTCCAACTTTGCCTACGGCTACTTCAACGCCTACCGCCAGATCGCCGAGCGCGCCGACCTGGACATGGTCGTGCACCTGGGCGACTACATCTACGAATACGGCACGGGCCAGTACGGCGATGTCCGCCCCTGCGAGCCGGCCCACGAAATCGTCACCCTGACCGACTACCGTCAGCGCCACGCCCAGTACAAGGCCGACGCCGACTCCCAGGCCATGCACCGCCAGCACCCGCTGATCGCCATCTGGGACGACCACGAAACGGCCAACAACTCGTGGAAAGACGGCGCCGAAAACCACCAAGCCGACACCGAAGGCGCCTGGCCCGAGCGGGTCAAGGCTGCCCTGCAGGCCTACTACGAGTGGATGCCCGTGCGCGTGGTCGACCCGGCCAACCTGCGCCGCAACAACCGCAGCTTCGCCTTCGGCAACCTGGTGGACCTGATCATGCTGGAAGAGCGCCTGGGCGCCCGCGCCGAGCAACTCGACGGCAGCATCCCCACGCCGCTGGGCCTGGCCTTCACCCAGACCGGCGCTTTCGCCGATCCGTCCCGTCAACTGCTGGGCGCCGACGAAGAAACCTGGCTGTTCGACAAGCTGCGCACCAGCACCGCGAAGTGGAAAGTGCTGGGCCAGGGCGTGATGTTCGCCCAGCTCAAGGTCAAGGGCGCGCCCAATGCACTGGGCGGCGGCATCTTCTTCAACTCCGACCAGTGGGATGGCTACCAGCCCGCCCGCAACCGCGTCTACGACGTCATCAAGGGCGCCAACGGGGCCAAGCCAGTGAACAACGTCGTCGTGCTGACGGGCGACATCCACAGCGCCTGGGCCGCCGACCTGACGCAGGACCCGAACAACCCCGAGCCCTCGCTGGGCGGCTACAACCCGCTGACGGGCGAAGGCTCGCTGGCCGTGGAATTCGTGGGCACCTCGGTGAGCTCGCCCGGCGTGACCGACCCGACCGGCGCCGTGGCCAACAGCCTCAAGCCCGCCAACCCGCACTTCAAGCACATCGACCTGGACAAGCGCGGCTACATGCTGATCGACGCCAACGCACAGCGCTGCGTGTGCGAGTTCTGGCAAGTGGACACCGCCGCCGCCATCAGCAACGTGCAGACGCTGGGGGCGGTTTTCGAGGTGCGTGACGGCCTCAACCGCCTGCAGGTGTCGTCCATCACCAGCCCGAAGGCCAACCCAGCCAAGCTGGCGCCCTGAACGGGGCGGGTTCGCCGCGCGCTCGGGTCTGGCTCAAGCCAGGCCTTCCGAGCGGCGGCCCATCGGCGGTCAAGCGGAGGCTTCTGCGCGACTGCCGACCGGCCTGCCTGCACCACCGATCACCAACAGCGGATCACACACAGCGATCACAAACGACAACGCCGCGAGACATCCCCTGGGGGGACACCTTCGCGGCGTGATCATGTGCAATCCTGGTCGGGGTGAGAGGATTCGAACCTCCGGCCTCTACGTCCCGAACGTAGCGCTCTACCAGGCTAAGCTACACCCCGATGTGATTCGACTCAGCTCGAGCGCTGAATCGAATCAATCGACAAGTGTAGCAGAGCTTCGCGCCATTCGGACGCAGGCAGCGCGCTCAGGCTGCGCTGGGCCTGGTCCACCTGGGCCTGGGCGGCCTCGCGGGTGGCGTCCAGGGCGCCCGTGGACTTCACGATCTCGACGATCTGGGCCATGCGCTCGACCTCGCCGTGCTCGATGGCGTGGCGGATCAGCGCGGCCTGCTCCGGCGTGCCGCGCTGCATGGCCACCAGCAAGGGCAAAGTGGGCTTGCCTTCGCGCAGGTCGTCGCCGATGTTCTTGCCCAGCTCGGCCGTGGAGCCTTCGTAGTCGAGCAGGTCGTCGATGAGCTGGAAGGCCGTGCCGAGCGCGCGGCCGTAGTCGGCGCAGGCCGCTTCCACTTCGGGCGGGGCATCGGTGATGACGGCGCCCAGGCGGGCCGAGGCCTCGAACAACTTGGCGGTTTTGTACTCGATGACGCGCAGGTAGTCGTCCACCGAGATGTCGGGGTCGTGCATGTTGATGAGCTGCAGGACCTCGCCCTCGGCGATCACGTTGGTGGCCTCGGCCAGGATCTCCATCACCCGCATGCGGTTGGTGGACACCATCATCTGGAAGGCGCGCGAGTAGAGGAAATCGCCCACCAGCACGCTGGCGGCGTTGCCGAACAGGGCGTTGACGGTTTTGCGGCCGCGGCGCAGGTCGGACTCATCGACCACGTCGTCGTGCAGCAGCGTGGCGGTGTGGATGAACTCGACCACGGCGGCCAGCTCGTGGCGTTCGCTGGAGCGGTTGCCCAACGCCCCCGAAATCAGCAGCAACAGCATGGGGCGCACGCGTTTGCCCCCGGCACTGACGATGTAGTGGGAGATCTGGTTGACCAGGACCACCTGGGACGCCAAGCGACGGTGGATGACCTGATCGACCTCGGCCATGTCGGCGGCGGCAAGGGTGCGGTAGCTGGCGGGGGAGGTGGAGGAGGTCACGCGGTCGGCAAGCGGTAAGCGCCCTGAGAACGCCTCAGCAGCGTCGTCCCGACTAAGGGACGAATGCGGATTATAGAAAGCGGCGCCATCCCGACTGTGTCAGTGCCCTCAAAGCACCTCACAATGTGTGGTGCGTGCGACCCGCTGGGGCCTTGGCGCCCGTGCTTGCCCCCAGCCTGTCGCTCAATGACTCCTGCTTTGCCTGGCCTTCTGCCCGGCCCCCCGCCATGCATGCCGCCCAGCCTGAACTTCCGTCCGATGCGCCCGCATCCCCCGCACCGACCCTGCGCCTGGCCATCGTCGGTGCCGGCCCGGCCGGCCTGAGCCTGGCGCTGCAGGCCGCGCGAGCCCTGCCCGAAGCCCGCATCACCGTGTTCGATGCCCGCCCGGCCGATGCCGACATCTCCGGCGACGCCCGCACCCTGGCGCTGTCGCAAGGCACGGTGCAGGAGCTGACCCGCATCGGCGTGTGGGAGGCCATCGAGCGCAGCGGCCGCCAGGCGCCGATCCGCGCGGTGCATGTCTCACAGCAACAACCCACCGTGCTGTGGCCGGGCACCGAGCAACCCGAGGTGCGCATTTCGGCCGCCGAGCAAGGTGTGCCGCAGCTGGGCGCCGTGGTCAGCTACGGCACGCTGGTCGCGCCACTGCAAGCAGCCTGGGCGCAGGCCGTGGCACAGGACGAACACCGCCTGGCCATGCGCTTTGGCACGCCGGTCAAGGGCCTCAAGCCGGTGGCAGATGGCGTCGAGGTGGATGCCGACATCGCCGAGTGCCATGACCTGGTCGTGGTGGCCGAGGGCGGCGTGTTCGCGCACCAGCCCAAACTGAACTGGCCCGAAGGCCTGAGCCACGACTACGCACAGACCGCCTGGGTCGGCCAGGTGCTGCTGGAAGATGGTGCCCCCGACGCCCATGACGGCACGGCCTACGAGCGCTTCACCCCGTCAGGCCCGGCCGCGCTGCTGCCCCTGCCCCCTGGCCCGGTCGTGGCAGGGGGTGCCAGCGGTCGCCGGGCCGCCTTGGTGTGGTGCGTGCAAGCCGATGACGATCCGGTGCGCGACCTCGACGAGGCCCAGCGTCTGACGCTGCTCAACACGATCTTCCACCCGCGCGTCGGTCGCATCCTGCAGACCTCACCGCTCAAGGCCTTCCCGCTGGGCCTCAACGCCCACCGACGCCTGGTGAGCGAGGGCGCGGTGGTGCGCATCGGCAACGCGGCGCAAACACTGCACCCGGTGGCGGGCCAAGGCTTCAACCTGGCGATGCGGGATGTGCACGAGCTGCTGGCCGCGCTGAAGGCAGAGGCATGGCACACGGACGCGGATGTCCAGCCGCAGGTGCGGCGCGCTTTGAACCGCTTCGAGCGCCGCCGTCAGCCCGACCGACTGGCGCTGCTGGCCACGACCGATTTCCTGGCGCGCAGCTTCACCTGGCCTGCACCCATCCTGGCGACAGCGCGCGGGCTGGGGCTGGGCGTGGTGCAGCAATTGGGGCCGCTCAAGCGCCTGGTGGCGCGCAGCATGATGTTCGGCTGGCGCTGAAACGGCGTCCGGGGCGTCCAGCCGGAGGCCCTCGCAGGCCTCAGCGCATCGCCATGGTCTGGGCCGAGAAGGGCCCGGCGGTGAGCGAGGTGTTCGCCGAACTGGGGCCGTGCGCCAGGTGCATCGCCCAGGCAGCGACGGCCACCAACAGGGTGTGTTGCAGCAGCTTTTTGCGCATGGGGCCTCCTCGGGGTGTCGTGGCTGGGTCGGTGAAGCCATCGTAGGCAAAGCCGCCAGGTGCCATCGCCGGAACAAGCCCCTCGACAGGCCTCATTTCGTGCCAGATTCCACAGAATGGCCGATGGCAGCACGGTCTGGCTGCGTGACCAAGTCCAGGCTGGCGTCACAACCACTGCCCGCGGAGATCAGCCGGCGCACCCAGGCCAGCCAGGCCCGCCGCCACCACGGCCCCACCCGCCAGTCCAACCCATCGGCCCCGGCCGCGCGCAACATCAGCCCGCACTGGTAGCGCGCGGGAGCGGTGTCGCTCGGCTCGGACCACACCAGCGCATCGCACGCCCCATGGCGCTTGCGGCTGATCAGCATGCCCGCCGGGCAAGGCTCGGCCAGGCAGCACACGCCGCAGCCATTGCAAGGCGCACCCAGCGGCGGCTTCGGCGGGGCCTCGGGGTGGATGAGGATGACTTGGTGGTCGCGGGACATCAGGACAGCAAGGCGGCAGGACGGGTGCCCCCGCAGCATAGCGGGTGCAGGGTTGGTCGGGGTTTGCGACAATGACAGGATGAACACCGCTGCATCCACCGCCGCCTCTGCCTCCGTGGCCTGGTCCGAAGGCCAGTCCGTCACCGACTACATGGACGCCGTGGGCCGTGCCGCCCGCACCGCCGCCACCGCCATGGCCGCCGCCAGCACCGCCGCGCGCAACAACGCCCTGTTGGCCCTGGCCCAGCAGATCCACACGCACGCCGGCGAGCTCAAGGCGCGCAACGCCAGCGACATCGCTGCCGCAGAAGCCCACGGCCTGGCCGCCCCGATGGTGGACCGCCTGCGCCTGACCGACAAGGTCATCGCCACCATGGCCGAAAGCTGCGAACAGGTCGCCGCCCTGCCCGACCCGGTCGGCGAAATCACCCACATGCGCCGCCGCCCGACCGGCATCAGCGTGGGCCAGATGCGCGTGCCCATCGGCGTGTTCGGCATGATCTACGAATCGCGCCCGAACGTGACCATCGAAGCCGCTTCGCTGGCCATCAAGAGCGGCAACGCCTGCGTGCTGCGCGGTGGCTCCGAAGCCATCCACTCCAACCTGGCGCTGTGGAAGCTGGTGCAAGCCGCCCTGGCCGACGCCGGCCTGCCGACCCACGCCGTGCAGCTGGTGCAGACCACCGACCGCGCCGCCGTGGGCCAACTCATCACCATGCCGCAGCACGTGGACGTCATCATCCCGCGCGGTGGCAAGGGCCTGATCGAACGCATCAGCGCCGAGGCCAAGGTGCCCGTCATCAAGCACCTCGACGGCAACTGCCACACCTACGTCGACAGCGAAGTGGACCTGGCCCTGGCCGTGACGGTCACGGACAACGCCAAGACGCAGAAGTACAGCCCCTGCAATGCCACCGAATCGCTGCTGGTGCACAGCGCGCAGGCCGCGGCCTTCCTGCCACTGATCGGCCGCGTGTTCGCCGACAAGGGCGTGGAGATGCGCGCCGACGCCCGCGCCAAGGCCATCTTGGCGGACGTGCCGGGTGCCCAGGTGGTCGATGCCACCGAGCAGGACTGGTTCGAGGAGTACCTCGCCCCGGTCATCGCGGTGAAGGTGGTGGACTCGCTGGACGAGGCCATCGCGCACATCAACCGGTACGGCTCGCACCACACCGACTCGATCCTCACGACCAACCACCCCAACGGCATGCGCTTCATCCGCGAGGTCGATTCGGCCAGCGTGATGATCAATGCCTCCACGCGCTTCGCCGACGGCTTCGAATACGGCCTGGGCGCTGAAATCGGCATCAGCACGGACAAGTTCCACGCCCGTGGCCCGGTGGGCCTGGAGGGCCTGACCTCGCTGAAGTACGTGGTGCTGGGCCAGGGCGAAATCCGCAGCTGATGCAGCCTCGCCTTGCTTGAGCTGAACCCCACGAACCTCGGCCTGATGCTGCTGGCCTCGGCCAGCGCCGGGCTGGTGGACGCCATCGTGGGCGGCGGCGGGCTGATCATGGTGCCCTCGCTGTTCGGCCTGTTCCCGCAGGCCATGCCGGCCACGCTGCTGGGCACGAACAAGGCGGCCTCGGTCTGGGGCACGGGCTGGTCGGCCTGGCAATACGCGCAACGTGTGCGCCTGCCGTCGGCCCGGTTGTGGGGCGCCATGGTCGCCGCCCTGATCGGGGCGCTGCTGGGCGCATGGCTGGCCACCCGGGTGCCTGCGGCGCACTTCCGCCTGGCCCTGCCGCCCGTGCTGGTGGCCGTGTGGGCCTACACCCTGTGGCGCAAGGACCTCGGCCACGCGCACGCACCGCACCTGTCACACCGGCAGGAAGCGCTGGTCGCCACCGCGCTGGGCGCGGGCATCGGTTTCTACGACGGGGTGTTTGGCCCAGGTACGGGCAGCTTCTTCGTGTTCGCGCTGGTGCGCGGCCTGGGCTGGGATTTCCTGCACGCCAGCGCCGCCGCCAAGCGCCTGAACTTCGCCACCAACGTGGCCGCACTGGCCTGGTTCATCCCCCACGGGCATGTGGTGTGGGTGCTGGCGCTGCCCATGGCCGTGGCCAATGTGGCCGGCAGCGCCCTGGGCACCCGCCTGGCGTTGCGGCACGGGGCCGGCTTTGTGCGGGTGGCTTTCCTCGTCGTGGTGGGCGCGCTGATTCTCAAGACGGGTTGGGACGCCTGGCAGACGTCAGGTCCCTTAACGGCTCACTTCGACGGATAAGCCATCCAGCCCAGGCTGTGCGCATGCAGGCTCTGCACGAAGAGCTTGCCATCGGCCTCGGTGGCCGCGGTGGTTTCGGGATAGGCGCCTTGCGGGTCTTGCAGGTCGGCCAAGACCTTGCCTTCGTCATCGAACGCGATCAGGTGGCCATAGGCCTTGGGCACAGGCCACAGCGCACGCGGCAGGCGCAGGGTGATGCTGCGCAGCATCGGGTGCTTGGCCGTGGCGTCGATCACCGGGCTGCGTGGCTTGGTCAGGCCCACCCAGATGCGCCCGCCCTCGCCCCGTGTGAGGTTGTCCGGGTAGCCCGGCAGGTTGTCGATCAGCACCGTGGCCGCGCCTTGCGCCATGGCCTGGGACAGCGTGGGCACGCCGGTGTGGCCCGAGGCGGTGCGCACCAGCGAGAGCTTGGCCAAATCCAGCTTGAGGATGCGGTAGGTGCCGGTCTCGGACAGCAGCATCTGCTTGCCATCGGCCGTGAAGGCGATGCCATTGGGGAAGCACAGGCCGTCCAGCGCCACGCGGGCCTGCAAGGTGACGGGGTTTTGCGCGATGAGGCGGCCGGTGCAGCTGTGCTCCAGGATGTCGAGCACGCTGGCTTCGAAGGTGCCGCCCAGCGCCTGGGCACCAAAGCGACGCGTGGCATCGGTGAGCCACAGCGTGCCATCGGGGCCCACCTTGACCGCATCGGCATAGCGCACCGGGTCGTTGGGCACGGGGTGGGACACGGTGGCCAGCAGCGTCTCGGTGCGGGCCTCGGCACCTTGTCCGGTCACGCGCAGCAGGCCCTTCATGGCATCGGCCACCAGCAGGCGACCTTGCGCATCCATGTCCAGGCCCAGCGGGCGGCCACCCGTGCTGACGACCACGCTCTGGCGCTCGCCGCGGGTGTCCAGGCGCAGCACATCGCCATTGGACAAGCCACTGTAGAGCCAACCGCCGTGCGCGAGGATGTGCTCCGGCCCGGCCTGCCCGGCCCCCAGGGGGATCTGCTGCAGCGGCGTCAGCCGGGTGTTGACGGCGTGGGCGCCGCTATAGCCCAAGTTGGTGGGCGCATCCCAGGCCACCGGGGTGATGGGTGTGGGCCAGAAGAGCAGGTAGGCCGCCGCCGCCACCAGGGGCGTGAACCAGGAAGCCAGCCAGTGGACCCGGCCTGAAACGGCGGAGCTTGCGGCTGAAGAGGAAGCGGAGACAGAAGACGAGGGCGCGGCGGCGCGGGGGAACACAGGCATGGATGGACTCCGTTGAACCGTGAAGTATTCAACAAAGCGGCACAGCTGCCATGGGCACGACCCCGAACAGGGGGCCCGATGGCCTGCGCCTATCGGGGTGATGCACACGCTGGCCTTGCGAAGTGGTCCGCCATCAAGATAATGAGAATCATTCTTGATTGAAACCCATCCCCGAAAGGATCACCCCATGGCCAAGACCGCAACTTTCGGCGCCCTCCACGTGGGCACGTCCTTCGGGGTGACCTATGCCCTCACGGGCAACCTCGCGGTGGCGGGGGCGGTGACCTTCGTCGAGCCCCTCGTCAACACCGTGATGCACTACTTCTTCGACAAGCACTGGGACCACCCGAAGGTGGCCGCCTGGCGCGCTCACTTCTCGACGAAGGCGCGCTCGATGACGTAATCGCCAGCCTCGCCCTGCGAGGGCGAGATCTTGAAGCCGCGGGCGTCCAGGATCTTGCACAGGTCGGTCAGCATGGAGGGGCTGCCGCACATCATGGCGCGGTCGGTGTGCGGGTTCAAGGGCTGCATGCCGAGATCGGCGGCCATCTTGCCGTTCTCGATCAGGTCGGTCAGGCGGCCCTGGTTGCGGAATGCCTCGCGGGTGACCAGCGGGTAGTACAGCAGCTTGTCGCGCACCAGCTCGCCCAGCAGCTCGTGGTCGGGCAGCTCTTGAGAGATGAAGTCGTGGTACGCCAGCTCGCTGACGGTGCGCACGCCGTGCACCAGCACGACCTTGTCGAATTTCTCGTAGGTGTACGGGTCCTGGATGATGCTCATGAAGGGCGCCAGGCCGGTGCCCGTGCCGAACAGGTAGAGGTTGGGCGCGGGCTTGAGGTCATCGACCACCAGCGTGCCCACGGCCTTGCGGCTCACCAGGATCTTGTCGCCCACCTGCAGGTGCTGCAGGCGCGAGGTCAGCGGGCCGTTCTGCACCTTGATCGACAGGAACTCCAGGTGCTCTTCGTAGTTCGCGCTGGCGATGGAATAGGCACGCATCAGCGGCTTGCCGTCGACTTCCAGACCGATCATCACGAAGTGCCCGCTGGCAAAACGCAGCGCCGGGTCGCGCGTGGTCTTGAAGCTGAACAGGGTGTCGTTCCAGTGGTGGACGTAGGTGACGGTTTCTTGGTTGAACGCGGCCATGGTGTCGAAAGCGCCTGGTGTCGGCTCTGGGCTGGGAGGAAACCCTCTATTGTCACGCAGAACAGCGCCCCGTGGCGCACAGGGGCATGCCTTGGATCGGGGTGAAAGTCACCATCCGAGGCGCATGGACTATGCTCTGGCCCATGTCGCCCACCCGCCCTTCCACCCTCGCCACGTCCGCCTCCACCCCGCTCGACCCGCGCACCGCCCTGGTGGTGTTTTCCGGCGGGCAGGACTCGACCGTGTGCCTGGCCTGGGCACTGTCGCGCTACGCCCGCGTCGAGACCATCGGCTTCGACTACGGCCAGCGCCACAAGGTCGAGCTGGACTGTCGCCCCACTGTGCGCGCGGCCCTGGCCACGCAATTCCCGCACTGGGCAGATCGCCTGGGCGACGACCACCTGCTGGACCTGCGTCTGCTGGGGCAGATTTCCGACACGGCCCTGACCGAGGCGCGCGCCATCGAGATGCAGGCCAATGGCCTGCCCAACACCTTCGTGCCCGGGCGCAACCTGCTGTTTTTGACCTTCGCCGCCGCCGTGGCCTACCGGCGCGGCGCCTCGGTGCTGGTGGGCGGCATGTGCGAAACCGATTTCTCCGGCTACCCCGATTGCCGCGACAACACGCTCAAGGCGCTGCAAGTGGCCGTCAGCCTGGGCCTGGACAGCCCCATGACAGTGGAGACCCCGCTGATGTGGCTGACCAAGGCGCAGACCTGGGCCTTGTCCGAGCAACTCGGTGGCGCGCCCCTCAACGACGTGATCGTCGAGCACACCCACACCTGCTACCTGGGCGACCGCAGCCAGCGCCATGCCTGGGGATACGGCTGCGGCAGCTGCCCGGCCTGCGTGCTGCGGCGCGATGGCTTCGAAGCCTTCGTCACACAAGCGCCGGCACAAGCCTGAGACACTGCGCACACAAAACTCAACAAAGGGAGAGACTTTTTTGGACACCTCCATGCTGATCCTGTTGGGCGCGCTGGCCTTCACCGTTGTGTGGGCCACCGGCGCTTACAACCGCCTCGTGCGCCTGCGCAACGACATCGCCAACGCCTTCGCCCTGATCGACGTGCAGCTCAAGCGCCGCCATGACCTCATCCCCAACCTGGTGGAGGTGGCGCGCAAGTACATGGAGCACGAGCGCGACACGCTGGAGCGTGTCATCGCCGCACGCGCGCAGGCCATGGCCGCCAACGACCTGGCACGCGGCAAGCCGCTGGCGACCGGCGCCATCGAAAGCCTGACGATGGCCGAGTCGTCCCTGGCCAGTGCGCTGGGCCGCTTCCAGGTCGTGGCCGAGTCCTACCCCGAGCTCAAGGCCGATGCGCAGATGCGCGACCTCTCCGAGGAGCTCACGCACACCGAAAACAAGGTGGCCTTCTCGCGGCAGTACTTCAACGACGCCACCCTGCTCTACAACAACGCCGCCGAGGCCTTCCCCACGCGCATCGTCTCCGGCCTGTTCGGCTTCAAGAGCGCCGCCATGCTGCAAGCGACCTCGTCCGAGGCCGAGCGCGAGCCGGTCAAAGTCAGCTTCTGATTCCTGAAACCCCGCCATGCAGTTCCGCGAGCACCAGCAACAGGCCCAGGCGCGCACCATCCGCCTGTTCGCCTGCTTTGCCCTGCTGCTGCTGGCCCTCACGGCCTTCATCAACCTCTTCCTGGCACTGGCCTGGCGGTTGCTGACGCCCTTTGGCCAGGGCTATCCGGCCCTGTTCTTCGAGGCCAACACCGCGGTGGTGGTGCTGTTCGTGCTGGGCGGCTGCTGGGTCGAATCCCAACGCCTGAAGTCTGGCGGTGGCCCGCGTGTGGCCCGCTGGCTGGGCGGCCAGCCCGTGCAGGACGATGGCGATGCGCTGTCGCGGCGCCTGCTCAATGTGGTGGACGAGATGGCGATCGCCAGCGGCCAGCCCGTGCCCCAGGTCTTCGTGCTGCCCCGGGAGGACGCCATCAACGCCTTCGTGGCGGGCTGGGGTCCGCAAGACACCGTGCTGTGCGTGACCCGCGGCGCACTGGAGCGCCTGCAACGCGCCGAACTGCAAGGCCTGGTCGCCCACGAGTTCGGCCACCTGCAGGAAGACGACCTGCCCCTGACCATGCGCATGCTGGCGCTGGTGTGGGGACTGTCGCTGGTGCACGGCTGGGGTCAGAGCCTGATGGCCACCGACGATGCTGGCCAGGTCAACCCCCTGCGCTGGCTGGCCGGCGTGGTGTTTGCCGGCGTGGGCTGGCTGGGCTGGCTGGCCGGGCGCCTGCTGCAGGCCGCGGTCACGCGCCAGCGCGAATTCCTCGCCGACGCCTGCGCCGTTCAGTTCACCCGCACGCGCGACGGCCTGGGCGGCGTGCTGCGCAAGGTCTGGTACGACCAGGAAGTGCTGGCAGGGCGCATGCGCCACCCGGCAGCCGACATGGTCTCGGCCCTGCTGCTGCACAACACCGACAGCAGCCCCTGGCTGGCCACCCACCCGCCCTTGCCCGAACGCATCCGCCGCATCTGCGGCACCGCCTTGCCGCCGTTGCCCGCACCGCTGATCCGCCTGGAGGCCTCCGAGCCGCGCCGGATGGTGATGACCTCGCCCGCGGCATCGCCCACATCCGAAGGTGCCCTCGCCGCCACGCCTTTTGCCGCGCAGGCCAGCCTCTCACCGGGCGAGCTGCGCCGCCAGCAACTCGCGGCCGACCGCGAAGCCCTGGCGCGCCTCAAATTGCTGGGCGGCCCCACCGAGCTGCGTCTGCTGGTGCTCGCGCTGATGATGGACCCCCACAACGGCCGCGAGTGCAAGCTCTGGCGCCAACTGGCCGATGGCGTCCACCACAGCGAGCGCATCCTGGAGGATGTCGCCACGCTGCTGCCGGCGCGGCACGTGCCGGAATTCGAACGGGTGACGGAGCTCGTGCGCGAGGCCCCCATCGAACAGCGCCGCACCCTGGTCGAGCACGCCCGTGACCTGCTGCGTGCCGATGGCAAGGTCAGCCCGCGTGACCGCCTCTGGTGGCTGGCCCTGCGCCACCGCGTGGCCGAGCACCGCCCCACACCGGGGCAGATCCTGCGGCCCATCGCGACCCAGGGCCAGGCCCTGCACGAGCTCAACGCCGAGCAACGCCACCACGCCGCGGCACTGGCGGCCTACTTGGCTCGCCTGGTCCCGTCAGATGCGGCCGGCGCGGAGGTGCCAGCGGCGAACATGGCATGGTTCGCTGCCGTGATGAAACGCTGTGGCGCACTGCACCAACCGGCTGCCGACCAGCAAATGCCCGACGCCGACGCCCTGGCCCACGCGCTGTCGGCCATCCAGGAGCTCTCGTGGATGCTGCGGCCGCAGTTGCTCAAGGCCTGGGTGGAGGAAGCCTTCAACCACAGCCCGCAAGGGGTTCTCTCCGACGCCAGCGCAGACGCGCTCAGGCTGATGGCCCGTTTGCTGGACGCGCCCTTGCCGCCGATGCTGGAAGCCCACTACCCGCGGGCCTGACGCGGACCTGAAGGGCCTGATGTCAGTCGCCCGCGCGCGGCAGCCGGGTCAGGCCCAACAGGCCATTGCGCAACTCGTCCGGAGCGTTCTGTCCGATGTACATGCGCAAATAGACTTGGTAAGCCAATTCGTCGTTGATGGCCAGCGTGGCGCCGCCATCTCCCGTCAGGGACTTGCCGTTGTGCGTGGCCATCCAGCCCACGCCCGGCACCCAGTCCAGGTTGACGACGTCGCCCTTGCTGACCCGCTTGACGTTGGCGTAGGCCGCACCGATCAAGCCGATCGGGCCGATCAGGCGCTTGAACTCTTCCTCGGTCGCCGACTGCTTGAAGTCGGACAGGAAGATGCGCGTGATCGTGGACGAGGTGAACTCGCGCAGGATGTTGAGCTGGATACGGCGGACACCGTTGAGCTTGTAGATGGCGTCCGGCGTGGTGCGCTTTTCGGGCAGGTACAGGGCCGTGACGTCGGCCTTGAAGTAACCCCGTTTGCGCACCGCGGCCCCATTGAGCACCAGCTTCTGGCCGTAGGCTGTGGTGGTCTCCGGCAAATCCACGCCTTCGAGCTCCACCATGGGTGGCGCCGCCTGGGCCGTCGAGGCCCAAGGCATCAGCGCCGAAGCGGCCGCCACGCCCAGCACATCGCGTCGGCTGACGCAGGGCTGGGTCGAGTTCAAAGGGTCTTGCTCGGACGGATCCAACATCTTCCAACCTCCCGCCACCGTGGCAGCGACATCACAGGGGCTTGGACACGGTCAGCCAGAAGGCCTGACCCTCGGTGCGGTTGCGGGCGCTGAACTCGCGCAGGAACTTGCCCTCGACCATCATCTCGCCGCCGTTCATCAACCAGCCCACGGCCGGGCCGATGGCGTTCACGCTGCTCTTGTTGCCCGAGATGATTTCCTTGCGCAGGTTGCGCTCGGTGATTTCAGTGGCGGAGAAGCCGCTCAGGTTCTGGGTGTCGCGCGAAAGCTGGCGCACGAAGTAGCCTTGCAGGCCCACGCGCCAGTCGTCGCTGACGAAGGCCATGGCCTGCCAGTCGAGGTTGAACATGTTGCCCGAGTAGTAGCCGTTGTCCTTGTTGCGGGTGTTGAACGAGAGCACCGTGCGGGCGCCCACGTCCCAGCCGTCGCCCACGAAGCTGTACTGCACCGAGGGGCGGAAAGTGTAGAAGTTGCCGTATCCGGTGTTCACGCGGCGGCTGACGTTGTAGTTGCCGCTGGGCAGCACCACCGTGGGCGCGAAAGTGACCGCCTGGTGGTCGCCGATTTCCCAGTGCAGCACGGGCGAGACTTCCAGGTCGCCCAGGCCAGACTGGTCGCCGTCCTGGGTGGCATCGACACGGGCGTTGATCCCGGCCGTGACCAGAGGCTGGAACGCTGCAGCGGCGCCCGACGCGTAGGGCGTGCCGGCGAATTTGGGCGAAGCGGTGAAATTGGCGCGGCGGTTCACCACCGGCAGCATCACCGTGAAGCCGACGTTGGCGCCCAGCAGGCGGTGGGCGCTGAGGTAGGTGAGGCGAGGCAGGAGCGCGTAGGAGTCGGCATCGACGCCGATGTTCGAGCGCAGACCCGGTTGCGCCGGCACGGGGCCTTGCGCATCCACCGGGGTGGCGCTGGTCGCCTGCTTGCCGTCGTTGCCCTTGATTTTGTTGGCGTGGTAAGCCACCAGGGGGGCCTGCACGTACCAACCGGGCACCAGGGGCGCGGTCATGTCGCTGCCGCCCACGCCGGGGGAGTAGCGCTGCAGGCCGTTTTCAGCCGCACCCACCTGGGCGCTGGCCAAGGCCAGGGGCAGAACGAGCGCCGAGGCGAGGCCACGGGCGCTGAGGCGCAGGGACGGATGCGAGGAAGGGCGCGGGTGAACCATCTTGGACTCCTGGATGCGTGGCGGCCGCCTTGACGCACATCAAACGCTCATCGCGCATCGAGCCCGGCAACCTTGGGGTCAGACTGTGCCAATTTCGCGCAGCCCGCGGTGGCGCGCTGTGGTCTGTTCACGACAAACTCGGCACTTTTTGCGGAAGATGACCGCGTTTCACGCCCGGATGGAGGGGGTGGTTGCCCGAAAACGTTGCCTGGACACCGCGATGGATGCCCGCAGGCGGCGTCACTCGCCTTCGCCGAACTTGTCGTTGATCAGGGCAACGAGGGCCTTCATGGCGTCGTCTTCGCGCTCGCCATCGCACTCCAGTTCGACGCTGCTGCCCAGGCCGGCGGCCAGCATCATCACGCCCATGATGCTTTTGGCATTGACGCGGCGGTCGTTGCGGCTCATGAAAACCTGGCAGGGGAAGCCGCTGGCGAGTTTGGTGAGCTTGGCCGAGGCCCGGGCGTGCAGGCCCAGCTTATTGCTGATGGTGACGGTGGTCTTGATCATGGGTGGGCTGACTGGCCTGGTTCTGGGGCCGGCTGGTGGCGATCTGCATGACGCCCTGGACACCGCCTGCCACCGCCCGGGTGATGAGGATGTCCAGCGTTTCGGAAGAGTAGTTCAGCGCGCGCCACAGCATGGGCAGGTTGACGCCGGTGACGACCTTGGCGTGCACGCCATCGGCCAGGCGCTGCACGGTGTTGCAAGGTGTGGCGCCAAACACGTCGGTGAGGATGAGCACTTCGCCGCGGCTGTCGCCCGCGCTGGCGGTCTCCAACATGATGCGGGCCTGGGCTTCCAGCTCCTCGGGCGTCTGCTGGGCGTGCACGTCCAGCGCCTGCAGGCTGGCGGCGGCCTCCGGGAAGCAGTGCTGGGCGGCCATTTTCAAGGCAGAGGCCAGCGGTGCGTGCGCGATGATGATGAGGCCGGACATAGGTGCGCGATTATCGGCGGCTCAGCCAGGAAAGTGGAAGCCCCGAAGGAAGGTGGTGACCCCTTCCCGCCCGGAATGCGCATTCGCGGCCTCGCCCGTCTGCCAGACCGAGGCCTGGAAGACCGTGAGTCCGTGGGAAAAATGCGACGCTGTGACGGTCAGGGGCACGCTCGCCCCCCCGCTCTCCCCTGGGCGGCGGGCCTCGAAACGCCAGGTGCGGGAGTCCGGCTGGGGCGTCATGCGGGGCACGGCGGCGGGCGCCAGTTCGCTGGCAACCACGGCCGGCTGGTCCAGGGGCGTCTGCGGCGCTTCGCCCGAGGCTGCCTGGGTTTGCCGGGCAGCTTCGCGCGAAGCGGTTTCCAGGTTGCCGCGGGTGGCGGCCGCCAGCGCGCGCAGGGCCACAGGCACCAGGCTGGCGTCTGACACGCTCAGGTGGCTCAGCGCCCAGCGGCTGCCGTCGGCCTCGCAGCTCAGCAGGTGGACCGTGACGACATCCGGCAGACCCGGCAGCGGGATCTGGCGCTGTGCGGCCTGCGGCTTGCACGGGAAGGTGGCGAGCAGGCCCTCGGCGTCCGCCGGGCGCACCTCGCGCCAGTTCAGGGCCGGCGCGCACGCAGCGAGCCCACAGGCGACAAGCCCCCACCCCATCCACGTGAACGCCGTCCGCAGGGAGGTCAACTGCAGGGAGTTCATCCGCAAGACCGCTCAGGCCGAGGCGGGCGCCGCCAACAACTTGGCCAACAGCGCATGGAAGGCCTCGAAGTCGGGCTCACCGATGTAGCGTTTGGCGATGCGGCCCTGCCGGTCGATGACGAAGGTCGTGGGCGTGAGCTGCACATCGCCAAAACCCTTGGCGATGCCGCCGTCGTGGTCGATGGCCACGCGGAAGGGCAGCTGGCGCGTCTGGGCGAACTGCATGACGTAGGCCGGCGGGTCGTAGGACATGGCCACGGCAAGGAACTCCAGACCCTGGGCCGCGAAGCGCCGGTGGGTCTCGACCATCTGGGGCATCTCTTTGACGCAGGTGGTGCAGCTCGTGGCCCAGAAGTTGACGATGGCGACCCGGCCCTTGAATTCGGTGGTGCGGTGCGCGCTGCCATCGAGCTGGGTGAAAGGCAGGTCGGGCAGCTGGCTGCTGGCTTGGCTGGAACAGGCGCTCAGCCAGGCGGGCGCCGTGACCCAGCCGCCCCAGCCGATGGCAGCGGGCAGCGCGGGGGCGGACTGGAGCAGGCGGCGGCGGGTGAGCGTCATGGCAACGGGGCGGCAAAGCGGTCGGGGTGCGCCATTGTCGGTCAGGGCGAAGACCCTTGTGCGGGCTCGGGGCTGCCCTCCAGCTTCGGGCCGCTGCCCTTGCTCACCTGCGGGTCGGCCCAGGGGCCGGTGACCCAGAACTCGCGCGTGGCCGCTTCGGACACCTGCTTGCGCAGCAGCATCTGCGCCAGGAAGGTGCCCAGCCCGACCACGGGGTTGATGGCCGCGTAGGCCAGCGAGGCGGTGCCGGCGTTGATCTCGGGCACCACGAAGACGTGCAGGTTCTGCGTCTCCTTGACCAGGTCGGCCTGGCCTTCCATCAGCACGATGGCCTGCACGCCGCGCATGCGCAGGTTGCGGGTGGTGGCCACGCCTTGGGCGATCTTCACGTCGCCATCGATGCTGTCGAAGGCGAAGCCTTGCTGGAAGAGGTCGCGGAAATCCAGCACCAGGCGGCGCGGCAGGGCCTGCAGGCTGAGCACGCCCAGCAGCTTGGCCATGCCCGGGTCGGCCTTGAGGAACTGCCCTTCGTTGATCAGCACCTTGACGTCGCCCCCCATGCTGCGGATGTCGAGGTCCAGCGGCGAACCCAACCAGCTGATCTGCCCGGTGAGGGTGCCTTTGCCGCCCTTGACCGCCTGCGGCATGCCCAGACGCGCCAGCAGGGCGCCGCTGTTGTGCAGGTCCAGCGTGAACGCGAAGGCCGAGCGCGGCTTGCTGCGTGGCATCACAGGCTGGGCCGCGCCCAGATTGGCCGTCGCCTGGGCGCCCAGCGCCGTCCAGTTGCCGGTGGCATCGAGCTGGGCATCGGCGTTGCTCAGACGCAGGCGGGTCATGCGCCACTCGGGCAAGGCCGGGCCGTTGGCCACGGGCACCTGGCGGTTGACGGCCTCGACCTCGATGCGGCCCAGGTTCAGGCCGCGCCATTCGAAGCGGTCGATGACGATGTCGAGCGCGGGCAAGGTGGTGGCCTCGCTGCCCATCATCTGCGCCGAGGCCTGCTCTGCCAGGGCCTGGGCCTCGGAGGGCGGCACCGACAGGCGCGACAGACGGGCCACCAGACGGCTGGCCGCGCCACCACCGGCCACGGGCGTGCGGTCGGGCAGCCACTCGACCTGCCCGGCCAGCTGGGGCGACTCGACCTGGGCGCGCCAGATGCCCGGCCCCGGGTGGGCCACGGTCAGCGAGATGTCTTTGAGGGTGCGCTGGCGCCAGTTCAGTGCCGAGCTGCTGATGGCGATGGTGTCGGGCACGTAGCTGTCGTCGGCGCTGGTGTCGACCGATGTCGCGGGGCCGGTGCGCAGGGCCGCGCCCTTGCCGCCGCGCGGTGCGGGCGCTGGCGCCAGGTCGAACACCGCGGTGAGGGCTTCGCGCCAGGCATCGACGTCCAGCGGGCCGCTGGCCACCTGCACCGCCATGCCCTTGGCCGGCAAAGGCTGCAAGCCCGTGGCGCCGGCCAGGCCAGGCTGCACCAGGTTGACCACACCGCGCTGCAGGCGGGAGATGTCGGTGCGGGTGTCGCGGCGCAGGTCCACGCGCAACCACGGCAAGGTGCTGGACGTGATCTGGGCCACCTGGGGGTTGCCGAGGTCGACCAGCACAGCATCGCTGTGGCCGTCGTCGTCTTCCAGGCGGTAGGTGAGCTTGAACGGCCAGGCTGCCTGCGCCGGCTTGTTCAGCGGCACGGGCAGGGCCGCGGCCACCCCGCGCAGGTTGGACACCACGGTGACCTCGGTGCGCGCAGGCTGGCCATTGGGCTGCTTGCCGCCCGTGCTCACGGAGACCGTCACCGGCGCCTCGCCGCTCAGACGCGGCGCCAGGCGGGCGACGAAGGGGTATTCCTCGGCCTGGCGCAGGGCCTCGGCGGTGATGCTGCCCTGCGCCGTGAAGCGCAGCAGCCCGTCAGCATTGCGCTGGCCTTCGACGGCCATCTCCTGCCCCCAGACCTTGGTGCGCGCCGACACGTTCAGCAGGCTCTCGGTGAAGGTGATGCGGCCTCGCACCGCCGTCATGGGCGGGATGGTGGCGCCGAGCTTGAGCGTGGCACGGTCCTTGTCCTTGAGGTTGACCTCGCCTTTGAGACGGGTCTCGGCGCTGCGGTTGAGCGGGATCTCCAGCGCCAGCTGCATCGCGCCGCGGCCCTGGCCCTGTGCCTTGGTCAGGACGCTGCCCAGGCGGCTGGACAAGGGCGAGGCAGACAGGTAGCTCAGCACGTCCTGCAAGGGCCCCTCGCCCTGGCCACTGATCTTGAGCAGCGGGTCGGGGTCGCCCAGGTCCTCGATGCGGCCTTCGACGTTGACCAGCTCGAACTTGCCACTGGCCACCGTGCCCAGGCGGGCGCGGCCATGGTGGATGAGCAAGCGCTGCCCTTCGAACACCAGGTCGCCATCGAGCGCGGTGAAGGGTGGCCAGCGCAGCTGGGCGTTGTCGCTGCCCATGAGGCCGGCCGGGGCGTAGTCCAGGGCCACGTCGCGCAGCGGCACCTTCACGCGGAAGCGGCCGCCCTTGTCGTCCTTGAACGGGAACTCGGCCAGCTCGCCTTCGGCCTCGAAGGTGGCGCCCTCGGAACGCCCGCCCTGGATGGCCAGGCGCACGTACTCGCGGGCCGGCGCACCGATCATCAAAGGCAGGTAGCGCCACACGCGCGAGGCCTCCACCCGCTTGAAGCCACCCTTGAGCGTGAGCAGGCCGGGCAGGCGCGCCACCGGGGCCGTGCCGGTGCGCCAGGTCGCTTCCAGCTGACCGGCCACATCCGCATTGGCAAAACGGGCCTGCTTGACGTCCACTTTCCACTGCGAGGGCTCGCCCGGCTGGCGGCCAGGCTGGACGGTCCAGCTGACCTTGGTGGCCAACTCGTCCAGGTCGAGGCGCGGCACCTCGAACACGCCTGGCAGGGCCAACCAGCCGCGCTGGATCTGCAACTCGGCCTTGCCACCCGCCTCGGTGGCGCTGATGCTGACATCGGCACCCGACAGGCCCGGCCGACCTTCGGCGGGCGACTCGGCCAGGCCCAGGCCCTTGACGCGGCCGGCCAGCTTGTAGGCCGAGGGTGCGCCCGCCGGGCCATCCCACTGCCAGGACAGCCCTTCGACCACGCCATGCGGCGAGAGCTCGGCCAGGCGCGCGCGGGCCTGTGCCGCCAGGGGCAGGCGATCGGCCAGGGCGGCCAGCAAGGCGAGGTCGAGGCGGTCGGCGCGCAGGCTGCCGGCCAGGGTGTCCGACCAGGTGCTGGCGGGCCAGCCTTGCGGCCACGCGGGGTGTTGCCAGGACAGGCTGCCGCTGCTGGCCGGCCAGCTCACGCCGTCGTCCAGCGTGAAAGCCAGGCGCGTGTAGGACAGACTGGCCTTGCGGTCTTCGTTGGCGGCCGACACCTCACCGCTGAGGCGCTGGAACGCCAGCGGCTGCAAATCAGGCGCCAGGCGCAGGCGCACGGCCTGCAGGTCAGTTTGCAGGCGCACGCTGTCGATGCGGCCGCTGCGCAAGGCCAGGGAGGCGCTCAAGGCGCCGTGGCCGCTGTCCACCTCGATGGGCAGGCGCACGTGCTGGCGCAGGCGCTGGACGTCCACCCGCGGGAAAGTCGCGGCCACCTGGCCAGACCAGGTCTGCCAGTCAGACGGGCGGGTGCTGTCCACGCCCCAATGCCGCGCCCAGAACACCGCGCGGTCCAGCGCATGCTCCACCCAGGCCGCAGGCGCGGCCGCGGCCATCGCCACGGCCTGACGCTCGGCCGGCGCCCGCCCCACCAGCCACAGCGGCTGAGACACCGCACCGTGCAACTCGAAGCGCTGGCCAAAAGCCTCGGGTGGGGTGGCCGCCACGTCCAGCTCATGCACGCGCCCGCGCAGGCTGGGGCGGCTGCGCAGCTTCACGTCTACGTCGCGCAAGGCCAGGGTGGGTGCGCGCATCCAGTCGTCGCTCCAGCGCACCGTGCCCTGGCGGATGTCGATGCGCGATTGCGACAACACCCAGTCCAGCCCGCCGCCATCACCCGAAGTTGCCGAGGACGCTGGCAACTTCAGCCCGGCGATGTGGATGTCGCCAGCCGCATCGCGGCGGATGTCCAGCGCGGGGCGCACCAGGGTCAATCGGTCCAGGCGCAATTCGCCATCGAGCAAGGCCTGCGGGCTGAGCGTCGTCAGCGACAGGCGCGCCTCCACCGCGGGCAGGCTGAGCGCCACACGCCCATCGGCATCGAGCAGGCGCACGTCTTGCAAGGCCAGGGTGGGCCAGATGCCATCGGCGCGGCCCTGCACCTGGCCGATCTCGACCTTCAGCCCCAATGCCTTTGTGGCTTGCTGCGTCAGGTCAGCACGCCAGCCATCCACGCGCGGCAGAATCGCCCACAACAGGACAGCCCAGGCCACCACCATGAGCATGACCAGACCGCCCACGCCCCAGGCCAACGCCTTGAACAGGCCGCTGCCTGCCCGGCCCAGCCACCGCGCGGAGGGCTGGCGCGGCGTGGCCGACGGGTCTGGCGATGCGGCCCCGTCGTCGGGAGAGGAAAACTTGTCTGACATGAAATGCGGTGACGTCCGTCTATTCCCCGACTTGCAGGCACCAGGTGGTGCACTAACATCGGCGCATGGGATTGACCCATGGGCTCGCAGGCAGCGGGGTTTGACCAGCGCGAACCCTAGCACAGACCTGCCGTCGCACCTTCTGAACGCATGATGGATTCCCTCCCCGACGCCGCCTCCCGCGCACACCCGTCCACCGCAACAGCGGCGCACTCCCGTTACGTCCAACGCATCCGCCGCCGCTACGAAGGCGAGCTCGCCGATTTCGCCGTGGCCACGCCCGGCCTGCCGCGCAGCGCCGACATTGCCGCCCTGATCGCCCGCCTGCAAGCCGGGGGCCGCGACCTCACCAGCGCCCTGCGCGTGGCCCGCCAGCTCGTCATGGAGCGCCTGGCCGTGCTCGACGTCGAGCAATCCGCGCCCATGCAGGACGTCACCGTGGTGATGACCGAGCTGGCCGAGGTCACGCTCGACCACGCCCTTGCTGCCGCCCAGGCCGAATTCGACCTCAAACACGGTGCCCCGCTGAACGAACAGGGCCAGCGCATCGACTTCTGGGTCATCGGCATGGGCAAGCTCGGCGGGCGCGAGCTCAACGTCTCGTCCGACATCGACCTCATCTACGTGTACGAGGAAGACGGCCTCACCGCCGGCATCGATGGCCAGCCGCACACCCAGGTGACGGTGCACGAGTACTTCGCCCTGGTGGCGCGCAAGCTCAGCACCCTGATCGCCGACACCACCGAAGACGGCTTCGTCTTCCGCGTGGACCTCGCCCTGCGCCCCAACGGCAACTCCGGCCCGCCCGTGGTCAGCATGGGCATGCTGGAAGAGTATTTCCTCGTGCAAGGCCGCGAGTGGGAGCGCTTTGCCTGGCTCAAGAGCCGCATCGTGGCGCCGCGCCATTGCATGCCCGGCGGCGCCCACCACGCCCGCGCCCTGGCGCTGCGCGACCTGGTCATGCCCTTCGTCTACCGCCGCTACCTGGACTACGGCGTCTTCGAAGGCCTGCGCCAGCTGCACCGCAAGATCCGCGACGAGGCCACGCGCCGCGCTGCCGGCCGCGCCGACCGTGCCAACGACGTCAAGCTCTCGCGCGGCGGCATCCGCGAAATCGAATTCACCGTGCAACTGCTGCAGGTGGTGCGCGGCGGGCAGTTCCCGGAAATCCGCACCCGCTCCACGCTCAAGGCCCTGCCCCGCCTGGTGGCGCGCGGCCTCATCCCGGCGGCCACGGCCGAACGCCTGGCCGAGTGCTACACCTTCCTGCGCCGCGTCGAGCACCGCATCCAGTTCCTCGACGACCAGCAAACCCACCTGATGCCCACGCAGGATGCCGACGTCGACTGGATCGCGCGCAGCCTGGGCATCGGCCAGCGCGGCGCAGATGCCCCACAAGACGACGCCACGGCGCACAGCGACTGCCTGACCGCCGCCTGCCAGCTGCTGCACATGCTGTGTGAGGTGCGCGAGTTCGTCGCCATGGAGTTCGACGCCCTGCTGCACGATGGCCGTGAAGGCGGCAGCGGCAGCGATGGCGGCTGCAAAGGCTGCAACGGCCCCGCCCTGCCGGTGGACCACGAAGACTTCGCCGCCCGCCTGCCCAACGAGCTGGCCCCGCACGTCATCGAATTCGCCCGCCAGCCCAAAGTGGCCATGCTCTCGGACACCGCCAAGCTGCGGCTGGCCAAGCTGATCGGCCGCGCCACCAAGCTGGCCCTGAGCACCCCCGAAGACGCCGACGGTCAAGCCACAGAGCCCCTGGGCCTGGACGCGGTGCGCCACTTCATCGACTGGCTCAACCCGCTGCTGCGCCGCGACAGCTACCTCTCGCTGCTGGCCGAGCGCCAGGAAGTGCTGCGCCGCCTGCTGCGCCTGCTGGGCCTGGCGAAGTGGCCAATGCGCTACCTGCTGCGCCACCCGGGCGTGATCGACGAACTCGCCGACCCGCGCCTGCTGGAAGGCCGCTTCGACGCCACCGCCTACCAGCGCGAGCTCAACGAGCGCCACACCGCCTGGGCGCGCGCCGGCCAGGCCGACGAAGAGGCCCTGATGGACACGCTGCGGCGCGCCCACCACGCCGAAATCTTCCGCACCCTGGTGCGCGACATCGAAGGCCTGCTCACCGTCGAGCAGGTCGCCGACGACCTGTCAGCCCTGGCCGATGCCACGCTGGAGACCACGCTGCGCTGGTCCTGGCGCGAGCTGCAACAGCGCCCCGGCAAACAAGGCAAATGGGCGGTGGGCCGCGAGCCGCACTTCGCCGTCATCGCTTACGGCAAGCTGGGCGGCAAAGAGCTGGGTTACGGCAGCGACCTCGACGTCGTCTTCGTCTTCGACGACCAGCAGGACGCCCCCGACACCGACAGTCAGGCCGACGCCGGCCCAGACACCCCCAGCCCCATCGACGCCTACCTGCTGTTCGCGCGCAAGCTCATCAACTGGCTGACGCTGCGCACCGCCGCCGGCGAACTCTTCGACATCGACACGGCGCTGCGCCCCAACGGCAACTCCGGCCTGCTGGTGACCTCGTACCACGCCTTCGACGACTACCAGCGCCAACGCGGCAGCAACACCGCCTGGACCTGGGAGCACCAGGCCCTCACGCGGGCACGCTGGTGCGCAGGCGATACCGCCCTGGCCGAGCGCTTCGAAGACACGCGCCGCGGCGTGCTGTCCTCAGGACGCGACATGGCCGCGCTGCACGAAGAAGTGGTCGCCATGCGCCAGCGCCTGCGCGACGCCCACCCCTGCGCGCCCGACCACTTCGACATCAAGCACAGCCATGGCGGCATGATCGACGTCGAGTTCGCCGTGCAGTTCCTCGTGCTGGCGCACAGCCACGCGCACCCTGCCCTGATGGACAACCTGGGCAACATCGCCCTGCTGGTACGCGCCGCGCAGGCTGGCCTCATCCCGGCCGATGTGGCCGAGCCCGCGGGCCAGGCCTACCGCGAGTTGCGCCGCATCCAGCACAGGGCGCGCCTCAACGAAGCACCCACCGTGCTGTCCGGCGATGCCCTGCAGGCCGTGCTGCACCACCGGGATGCCGTGTGCGCCTTGTGGCAGGCCGTCTTCGGTGACCCCAAGCACTGAGCGCTCAGGCCTGCGCCTGTGGTGGGCGCTGTGCCTGGCACTGGCCCTGCCCACCCTGCTGCTGGACACCGCGCTGCGGACCTGGCTGCCTCAAGGCGGCGTGCCGCTGGACATGCCCGTCACAGCGTGGCCGCCACTGGCGCAAGCCCTGGTGATGCGGCCGGACGCAGGCCTGTCGCAACACCCTTGGGCCTGGTGGACCACTGCCTGGCTGCACGGCAGCACCCCGCACCTGCTGCGCAACCTCGCGGGCCTGACCCTGATGGCCGCGCTGGGCACGCTGGTGAGCCCCTCACGCCCAGCGGCACTGGCCGGCTGGCTGGCCTGGCCGCTCACCCAACTGGGCATGCTGGCGGAACCGACGCTGAGCAGCTATGTCGGCCTCTCGGGCGTGCTGCACGCGGGCGTGACCGTGCTGGCACTGCATGCCGTGACGGCGCCCCTGCGTCAGCCAAAGCCAGCAACGACATCGCCGACGGTGTCGTCATTGGCCCCCTCGAACACGGGCCTCCGTCTGAGCGGCATCGCCCTGCTCGCGGGGCTGGCCGGGAAGGTGCTCATGGAAAACCCCTGGGGCCAGGCGCTGGTGGCGTCCACTTCGTCGGCTATAAACGTGGCCCCTTGGGCCCATTTGAGTGGCTGCGCGGCAGGCGCGCTGGCCACCGGGGTGCTCTGGGTGCTGGCCGCAGGGAGCCGGTTGGCGCGCCCATGTCACTGAACGACAACGTTGCATGAGCTGACATCTGCGCTCCATACACTCGTTTGAGTGTCCATGTGTGTCCCGCGGGAACTTCATGGGCGCTTTCTGAATCTCGCACACAGGCCGACCGTTCCGGCACCTGTGCACCTTCACTGACCAACCTCTTCACACCCGACCATGCAACACCGCCTGCACGCCCTTGCCCAACCCCGTACCCTGCGCCTCCTGGCCCTGCTGCCGGTGGTCGTGGCCGCCACCCTGGCCGCCGGTTGCGGCGACAAGTCCAAGTCCGAAGGCAAGGCCAGCCAGGCAGCTGCCCGCGTCAACGGCTCCGAAATCACCGTCCACCAGATCAACCAGGTGCTGGAGCGCCAGCAAGGCCTGCGCCCCGAGCAGGCAGACGCCGCCGGCCGCCAGGTTCTGGAAGGCCTGATCGACCAGCAACTGGCCGTGGCCAAGGCCGAAGAACAAAAGCTCGACCGCGACCCGCAAGTCCTGGCCGTTCTGGAAGCCACCCGCCGCAACATCCTGGCGCGCACCTACATCGAGAAGGCCTCCGTGGCCGGCACCACCCCGCCCACCGGCGACGAAATCCGCAAGTACTTCGACGCCAAGCCCGCCCTGTTCTCGCAGCGCAAGGTGTACGCCCTGCAAGAGTTCACCGTGCCTTGCACGCCCGAGCAGTCCAAGGTCCTGATCGAGAAGCTCAAGACCGTGCGCACCCCGAACGAGTACGCCCAGGCCATCCAAGCCGCCGGCCTGAAGTTCACCACCAACCAGGTGACCCAGGGCGCCGAAGGCCTGCCGATGCCCATCATCGAGCCCCTCTCCAAGGTCGCCAACGGCGAGTCGCTGTTCCTGACCGCCAAGGACGGCTTCAAGGCCCTGCTGGTCATCGCCAGCAAGGACCAACCGGTGACCTTCGAGCAAGCCAAGCCGGCCATCGAGCAATTCCTGACCGTCGAACGCCGCCGTGAATTCGCCCAGAAGGCCGTGAAAGACATGCGCACGGCCGCCAAGATCGAGTACATCGGCAAGTTCGCCGAGAAGGCAGCCTCGGGTGCCGCTTCGGGCGCAGACGCTGGCGCCAGCGCTGTCTCGGCCATGGCACCGATCGCACCGTCGGCACCCGCCGAAGGTGCCAGCACGGCCCTGGACGCCGCTGCGGTCACCAAGGGTCTGTCTGGCCTGAAGTAATTCGGCAAACTCGCCGATATCCCCTGAGCAGGCGGGGCCGAGTGTGCTGTCACAGCCGCTCTGGCCCCGGTTCATGGGGATGGCCTTGCCCAGGCTGACCGGGCCCCGACCGCGACGGGCACATCGCAGGAGTGGAATGCATGACGTTTGACCAGTTTTTCAGAATCCTTCGCGCACGTTGGCTGCTCGCCCTCGGCGTGATGGGCTTGCTCGTGGTTGTCACCATGGGCATCTGCCTTTGGCTGCCCAAGAGTTACAAGGCCACCGCTTCGGTCATGGTGGACCTCAAGCCCGACCCGGTGGCGGGCATGGCTGGCAACGTGGGGCTGCAATCTGCCACCCTCATGGCCACCCAGATCGACATCATCACCAGCCCTGCGCTGGCCACCCGCGTGGCCCGTCAGATCGGGATGGACAACAACGACGATGTGCGGGCGCAGTGGCTGAAGGCCACCAAGGGCAAAGGTGATTACCTGACTTGGGTCGGTGAGTTCATCGGTCAGAGCCTGGAGGTCAAACCCTCCCGCGAGTCGAACATCATCGACATCAACTACACCTCGGTGGACCCGCAGTTTGCGGCCGTCCTGGCCAACGCCTTCGCCAAGGCCTACATGGACTCCAGCGTCCAGTTCCGCGTGGACCCGGCGCGCCAGTACTACTCCTTCTTCGAAGAGCGGGCCAAGCTCGCCCGTGACAAGCTCGAGGCCGCACAGGTCAAGCTGGCCCAGGCCCAGAAGGCTCGCGGCATCGTCGCCACCGATGAACGCCTGGACGCCGAGAATGCCCGCCTCAACGACCTGTCGGCGCAAATCGTGTCGCTGCGGGCCGCGCAGGCAGACACCAGCGTGCGCTCGGCCACGGCCAACAAGAGCGCCGATCAGATGCAGGATGTGCTCAACAACTCGTTGATCACCTCGCTGAAGTCGGACATCTCCCGCTACGAAGCCAAGCTGGAGGAGATGCAGTCTCGCTTCGGCGATGCCCACCCGCAAGTGATCGAGGCCAAGGCCAACCTGAGCAGCCTGCGCGACCGGCTTCGCGTCGAGACCAACAAGCTGACCAAGAGCCTGAACATCAACGACAACATCACGTCGTCGCGCTCAGCCGCCGCCCGCGCCGCTTACGACGAGCAACGCAACAAGGTGCTGCAGTTGAAAGACGCACGCAACGAGCTGGCGGTGCTGGAGCGCGAAGTGGACAGCGCCCAGAAGGTCTATGACGCCATCCAGGCGCGGCTCAGCCAAATGGGCCTGGAGAGCAACAACACGCAGAACAACATCGTCATCATCAGCCCGGCCACAGAACCCAGCCGCCACGTCTTCCCCAAGCTGACCCTGGCGCTGGCGCTGTCCACCTCCATCGGCGCGCTGCTGGGCATCCTGGGTGCCCTGGGCGTGGAATTGTTCGATCGCCGCATCCGTGGGCCGCAGGACTTGCTGCAAGGCACGGGCTTGCCCATCGTCGGTGTCATGCCTTCACCGAATGCACGTGGCTGGATGCACCGTCTGCGCATCGCCACAGGCCGCAAGCGCCTGTCCTCCAACCTGGCACTGCAAGGCTCCGCCATGGGGGGCAATGCCCTGGAAGCCGGCCGGAGCGCATGATGATGTCGAGCACCCACCCCTCCTTCCAGCCTTCGTCCATCGACGCGCGCGAATCCGCCTTCCCCGAAACGCAGCAGGTCACGCACGACCGCTCCATCGGCGAAATCATCAGCCAGGCCAACAACCTGTCGGCCGAGCAGATCCAGCAGATCCTGGAGTACCAAAAGGCCCACAGCGTTCGCTTCGGTGAGGCCGCCGTGGCCCTGGGCCTGGCCAACAGCGACGATGTGCTCTGGGCGCTGGCGCAGCAATTCCACTATCCCTATGCTGCCGAGCAGACCTCGCGCCTGCCGGCCGAACTGGTCGTGGCCACCAAGCCCTTCTCGGAGCAAGCCGAAGCCTTCCGCACCATGCGCAGCCACATGATCATGCGCATGTACTCGGACAACGGCCCGCGCAGTGCCCTGGCCGTGGTCAGCCCGGACAGCGGCGATGGCAAGACCTACTTCGCTGCCAACCTGGCCGCTGCGTTCTCGCAGCTGTCGGGCCGCACCCTGCTGATCGATGCCGACATGCGCAACCCGCGCCTGCACGAGATCTTCGGCCTGCAAGGCAAGAGCGTGGGTCTGTCGTCCATCCTGTCGGGGCGCGCTGCAGGCAACGTGGTCTGCCCCATCAAGGAACTGCCCAGCCTGTTCGTGCTGCCGGTGGGCCCGACGCCGCCCAACCCGCTGGAATTGCTGGAGCGCCCAGCCTTCGGCCTGTTGATCCGCGAGCTGCTGACCAAGTTCGACCAAGTCATCGTGGACACCCCTGCTGCAGCCCTGGGTTCGGACTACGCCGTGATCTCTGCGCGCTGTGGCGCCGCGGTCGTCATCGCTCGCCAGAACAAGAGCCGCATGTACGCCATGCAAGACCTGCTCAACACCGTGAGCATGGGCCCGACCAAGCTGGTGGGCTCGGTCATGAACGAGTTCTGACCCGGTCCGGGCTCAGCGCTCCCGGGCCAGCGCCTGCCGCGCCTCGTCGTAGATCGCGATGAGGCGCTGGAGGTTGGTTGCGGGGGAGTACAGCGCCTCGTAGCGCGCCCGTGCGGTGCGCCCCATGGCCTGCATCTGCGCTGGGTGGGCTTCGGCCCAGGCCAGTTTGTCGGCCAGGTCCCGGGCATTGCCGGTTTCGAACAGCAGGCCCGTGCCCCCCTCTTCCACCAGTTCGGCCAGTGCGCCGATGCGACTGGCGATCACCGGCAGGCCGCAGCAATAGGCCTCAGCCAACGTGCGCGGGAAATTTTCACCGCACAGGCTGGGCAGCAACAGGTAAGACGCCCGCTTCATGCGCGCCAGGATCTGCTCCACGGGCAGGAAGCCCGGTGCGCGCGCGCCCAACTGGGCTTGGGTCTGCTGCGACCACTCGCCCTCGCCGATGACCTCGACATCCGCGGCTTGCAGGCGCAGGGCATCGAGCAGCACGCCGACGCCCTTTTCATCGGACAGACGGCCCACGAACAAGCCACCCTGGCGGCCTTCGGTCAGGCCATCGCCGGCATCTTCGACGAAATTGGGCTTGATGATGACCCGCTCGGGCGCCAAGCCGCCTTCGATGAACTTACCGCGCGAAAACTCGCTGAGGGCGATGAAGCGGGTGACGGCCCGGTCATAGGTGCCCAGGCCGCGGTGCAGCATCACGGTGGCCGCCACCACGGCGGTTTGGGGCACCGAGTGGCGGTAGCAGCCGCGCACCACGCCACGCCAGGGCACACGCCCCAGGCAATCCTCACAGGTTTTGCCATCGCGCAGGAACATGGCCTGCGGGCACATCATGCGGAAGTTGTGCAGCGTCTGCACCACCGGCACACCTGCACGCCTTGCGGCCCAGAACACCGAGGGCGAGATCAAGGGCAAGGTGTTGTGGACATGGACCACGTCCGGGCGGAAGTCGGCGATGCGCTGGCGGATGGCATCGGCCGACTGGCGCGACCACAGCGCCTGCGCGGCCAGCGACAACTTCGACACGCCGGGCACGTCGTCGTTGTGGCGCAGGTAGGTGTCCACGGGATGGCCATGGGCGCGCAACAGCGCGACCTCCGAGGCCACCACCGAGTCCTCGCCACCGCGTTGCTGGTAAGCGTTGTGCACCAGCAGGACACGCAGCGGCGCGCTCATCGGACACGCCCTGCGGCGGCCGGCATGGCCTTCAGCACCGCCTGCCAGATGCCCTGGGCGGCGGCATCGAAGTTGTAGGCGGCCACCCGCTCCCGCGCGGCTTGCGACATCTGCGCATGAAGCGCTTCATCGCACAGCAGTTGTTCGCTGGCCTGCGCCCAAGCCTCCACGTCCATGGGCATGACGCGGCCGTTGACCCCGTCGATGACCAGATCGCCCGCCACGCCCGCCTCCGGGGTGACGATGACGGGCACACCGGCAGCACCGGCCTCGTTGGCGACCACGCCCCAGGTGTCCATGGCGGTGGGGAACAGCAGGACGCGAGCGCGGGCGTAATGCCCGGGCAGGCTGTCTTGCTGCGCGAAGCCCAGGAAGTCCACCTGCACACGTTCGGAGGGCAACTGGGCCGCAGCTGCGCGGACCTCGTCTTCCATCTCGCCGGAGCCCAGGAAGGCCAGGCGCACCGGGCGCTGCATGCGCTGGGCGAGGCGCTCTGCCACCGCCAAGGCAAACATCGGGTTCTTGCCAGCGACGATGCGGCCGGCCACCAGCAGGTCGTGAACGGGCGGCACAGGCGGCATGGTCAGGAAGGCCGCGTTGTTGGCGCACAGGTGGGACTTGAACAAGCGCGCATCGGGCAACCCGTAGGAGCGGTACAGCGCCATCGAGCCCTCGCTGGCGCCGATGAAGGCACCGCTGCCCGCGTAGACCACACGCCGCAGCAGTCGGTGCACACCGCTCAACAACTGCTCGGACGTCCAGGTGCCATCGGTCATGGCCACATGCGCTTTGCCGTGCAGCCGCGCCCAGGCGAAGGCCAGCAAGTGGGTGGGGTTGAAGCCGGTGGTGATGACCACGTCGGGCTTGGCCTGGCCCAAAGCGGCCCACACATCGGGGTTGATGTGCACGTAGCGGCTGCGGAAGGTCACAAAGCGCGGCTTCAGGTAAGTCGCTTCAAAGGCCCCCTGTTGCAGTTGCCAGGCGCGGTCCGGCTCGATGCCGCTGCAGTACACAACATGCAGTTCGCAGCCCGGCTGACGGGCCAGACGCTCCAGCACCGGGATGCGGTAGGGCGCCGGGATGTTGGTGACCAGGGCCACGCGCACCGGGCGCACCATGGAGGAAGACGGAGCAGACATCGACATCAGTGGTTTCGCTTCGCGGCACGCCAGCGGGCCAGCAGGCCATCGCGCCATCCGGTCGGCATGAGCAGGAAGGCCAGGCCCGCCAGGTCCTTGCGGGTCGCTTGGTGCCAGCGCATCGCACGCAGCCACTCGCCCAGGCTGGCGCGGCGCTCACCCAATTCCATCAGCATGACCGCACGCATGCGGTGCCAGTCGGCCAGGTGCAGGCGCAGGCTTGGTCGGCGCGGGTGGGCGCGGACCAGGTCCTCCAAAGCCGCGGCCACCACGTCAGGCGACTGCGGCCGGCGGATGGCCGCTTTGCCGAGCCCCACCTGCACCGGCGGCTCGACATAGCAGGCCGTGCGCTCGGCCGACAAGGCCACCGGCCCCGCACAAGCCATGCGGGCCCACATGAGCAGGTCCTCGCCTGCGGTCACGCCTTGCATGAACCCACCGACAGACAGCGCCACATCGCGACGCAACATCACCGAGGAGCTGTTGAAAGGCAGGTGGTGATCGTGGGCTTCCTGGAAGTAGTCGTCGATCAGGCTCAGGCCGTCGGGCGCACCCAGGCGCTGCGCCGAGAGCGCGGGGTCGTACACCCGCCCCTGCGCACCGAGGTAGCTGCAAGCGCCGCCGCACAGCACCACGCCGGGGAAGCGTTGCCGCAACTGGTGCAGGCGCGCCAGGTGTGTCGGCCGCCAGTGGTCATCGGCATCCAGCAAGGCCACCCACTCGCCCTGGGCCGCCCTCAAGCCGGCATTGCGCGCAGCCGCCACGCCGCCATTGGTCTGGCGCAAGCAGCGGATGCGCGGGTCGTTCAGGGCGTCGACCAGGCTGGCACCGTCGTCGGTGGAGCCGTCGTCCACCACCACCAACTCCCAATCGGTGAAGGTCTGGGCGCGCACCGAGGCCACCGCCATCAGGATGGTCGCGGCCTTGTTGTAGAGCGGGATCACCACCGAGATCAGGTTCATGCCAGCCCCTTGTGCGCCACTTCCCGGCGCAGGAACCACAGGCTCAACCCGCCTGCCAGCGCCACCGACAGCATCAGGCCCCACTGCACGGCAGCGAGTGCATGGCCCACAAAAGCCAGGGTGCAAGCCACCTGGGCCAGCAAGCCGGCGAAGGCAAACACCATCAGATGCCATTGCTTCTGCCAGGTGATGAGCGCGCGCTCCAGCACACCATGGGCAGACGACACCAACGCAGCCGCCACGCTCACCCACATCAACTCGAACAGGCCCATGCCCTGCATTCGGTAGCCCTGCTCGATCCAGTGCCAGGCCAGCAAGACCGCCACGCCCAGCACCGCCGTGACCAGCACATTGCGGCCCATCAGGCGCCAAAGGGTGGCCCACAGGGTGTGGTGGCTGTCGGTGCGCAAACGCTGCTGCGCCAACTCGCGCAGCACCACACCGCCCCAGCTGGTGGCGGGCATCAGCACCAGCGTGGTCCACTGCGTGGCCACCGCCAGCAAGGCCACCCCAGCCGCACCTTGGTGCTGCTGGACCAGGTAAATCGAACAGAACCAGCTGCCCACCCCGGCCGCCACCAAGGAAATGGCGTTGGGCACGCCGGCTTTGACCTGGGCAGACAGGACCTGCCAGGGCCGCTCGGCTTCGTCGTGCAGCTCGCCCTCCCCCGCCTGCCAATGCCGCTTCAACCAGCGTGCCGCCAACCCCAGCTGCAAGGTCACCGGCAACAGCGCGCTGAGCACCAACATGCCCAAAGCCCCGTGCAGGCCAAAAGCATGGACGCTGGGCAAGGACAGGGGCATCAGCACGGCCGACTGGAGCGCGGTCTGACGCGCAGCCGGCAGTTGTGCCCCGAGCCCATTGAGCAATCCCGTCAGGGCGAAACCGAAGACCTGCCCGGCCACGCTGCACACCCCCGCGAGCATCAGCCAGGGCCACATCGTGCGCGCGCCATCCACCGGCGCACCACCCAGTTGGCCATGCATCCACCAGAACAACGCGGCCAACACGGGCATCCAGGCCAGTGCCATCCAGGTGCTGGCACGCACCAGGCGCCGACCCCAAGCAGCCGAAGGGGCTGCGGTGGCGGCCAAGGTGCCACCATTGAACAGGACCTGCGCCAAAGGCGTGGCCACGACCGCGGCGGTCACCACCGTGGTGACATACAGCGCCAGCGCCTCGGCTCCGGCAAAGCGGGCCAGCGAGAAGCTCGCGATGAAGCCCGCCCCACGCGTGCACAACGCACCCACGAAGGCCCAGGCGCGCGTCGACTGCCACAAAGCCGCCACACGCTCATTCCACCGCACTGCACCAGACCCACCTGAGCTCTGCAAAACGTCCCCTCTGAGGCTCAGTTGCGCGCGGCAGCGCAACCGATCATCGGCATCGGCCCCAGCAGCCAGGCCCCCGTGGGATCCCGCTCCGCCGGCCGCCCCGACACATCGCGCACCAGCTCAGCTTGCTCGAACACCGCAGGTGAAACCTTGACCGGCGCGCCCGAGGTCCAGGCCACCACGCACTGGCGCCCATCCTTGCGCCACTGCACACGGGTCACCGGACCAGGGCCGGACGGCAGCGGGCGCAACGCGGCCCCGCGCATCCAGCGCGCCAGGTCTTCGTACAGGTTGCCCAGGCGGGTGTTGGTGCGGAAATCAGACTGCACCATGCCCACGCCCCCGACCTCACCTTGCGCCCCCTCCCAGGTGTAGAAGGTGAAGTTGGCCATGCCCATGGCCGCGTGCAAAAGCGCCGCTTGCAGCACCGTCTCGTCGTGGGTTTTCTCGCAGAAGATCTGGGTGGCCGGGTCCGGATCGCCACCGCACGCGGTGTTGGACTCGGTGTTCCAGATCGGCAGGTTCAGGCCGTGTGAACGCAACATCTCTCGCACATTGCGCAGGCGCGACAAGGCCTGCCCAGCGCCGAAACCCAGGTAGGCGTGGACGCTGACGCCATCGATGTACTTGCCGCCGCCCGCCACCAGGAAATTGTTGAGGAAGTACAGCCCGTTGGTCGTCACATTGGGCCCGATGAGGGTGCTGCGCGGGTCCACCTTCTTGGTCTCTTCGGCAGCGATGCGCACCAGCTCGGCCATTTGCTGGGGCGTGCCCAGCCAGTGCATGGGCACATCGGCCTCGTTCCACACTTCCCAGATGCTGATGCGGCCGCCCTCGAAACGCTTGGCCACCTCGCGCACATGCTTGCGCCACAGCTCCAGGTCAGCGGGCGGCATGCAGGTGCGCTCGCCATAGCCCGAGGTCGCGCAGGCGCCGTTGTCACCCGCTGCCGCGGCCCAGGACGGCGTCATGCCCAGCGTCATCAGCATGGCCGTGTCGCGGCTGTAGCGGCGCACATGGCCCGAGAAATACTCCAGCCGCTGCCCGTGGGGGTTGCTGCGCCAGTCGATGCGGCCATCTCGCGGCTGCAGATCGTGCCAGGTCGTGCCCGAATCCCACAAGCGCACCAGGTCGGGCTGGAAGCTCGGCCAGCCGTTGTGCCTGCCCAGCTTGTTGAGGTGGATGCCGAAGAAGTGCTCAGGCACCGGGTGCCAGGTGTCATCGGCCCCCACCCCATCGGGATGGATCTCGCGCAACTCGGGCTTGCCCAGGCAGATGGCCGTGCCGTCCTGGCGCAAGGCGATGCGCACCGAACCCACCTTGGGCACATCGTAGACACCACGCAGCACCACGGTCTGCCACTGCGGCTTGGCCCACACCGTTTTGACCGAGCTGGTCTCGTAATAAGGAGAGTCGCGCCGGAAGAAGACGTCCACGCCCCCCTCACCACGCAGCAGCTTCACGGGCAACTGGAGCTCATACGCCTTGCCCGGCGACAGCACCGAAGGGATGATGAGCTCGGCCGCGCCCCCACCCGATCGGGTCTTGGAGAACAAAAACCCCGGCGCGGCGCCTGGCGAACCGCCAGAACACTCGGCCGAGGGCGACGCATCGGCCACAGGGTCAGGCTTGCCCCAGGCTTGCAGCACCCAGGGCCGGTCGGGCAACGACACCGCATCCGCTTCACCGGCCGTGCCGATGCAAACGGCACAGCACAGCATCAAGAACCTACACCACCAAGGTCGCAGCATCTGCCTGCTCGCTTTCTCGCTGCACGCGCATGAGGGTGAACAAGAGGAAGGTCAGGAAAAAGTAAATGAGCGTGTTGTCCGTGAAGAACAGGATGTTCTGGAACAGGAAGGCCACCCGCAGCGAGTAATGCCGCGATGTGTACATCACCCAAATCATCACCGCCGTGACGATGTAGCCCACCTCGTAGGACAGCTTGAGCAAGTCCGAGTGCAGGTTGATTTTTTCGTAGGTCCCCACACCCGCTTCGGCGATCGTGTACACCGCGCCCATCCCATGCCCAATGAAGGCATGGAACGGCGAGTCCAGCAGGTCCCGGACCACAAAGCGGTGGATGGACTGGCGCCCCTGGCCGAACTCATTGGGACTTTGGCCGGTGAGCTGCAAGATCAGGTAGTCCATGGCACCGGTCGAATACGCCATGTCGGCGATCAGCACCAGCGCATTCAGCGCCAACATCACTGGCGGATTGAGCAACCACTTGCCACGTTTGGGGCCCACAAAGGCCATCACACCCGCACCCAGTGCGGCCAACACCGCGATGCGTTTGAGCGAAAGCACGGTCATGAGCAGGCTGAGGAAGGCCAGCAGGTAGCGGCGCTGCATCACCGCGAAAGGCACCAACAGGCCAAAGACGAAGCTGAAGTTGCCCTCGAACGAGGACTCCGATTTCAAGATGTTGAACTGCAAGCCCCCACGGAAGTTGCCGAACGCAGCAAACTGGAAAACGAAGCACGCCAGCAGCGCCAGGAAGACGGTCCAGAGCTTGACCTGAGGCAGCCTGGACAGGAACGCCACAGACACGCCCGCAAAAATGAAAAAGAGGTCTTTCCAGCCGTCGGTGTTGGCGAGGGGCCCGAGGGTCAGGCCCGCCACCAGGATGACGAGGAACGGCTTCGTTTCATCGCCCAACTGAAGGGTCTGGTCGGCCACGCAGGTCAGCAAAACCAACATCGGCACACCGTACGCGAGGTAGCGCAGCGGCGCGATCGTCAAGCACGCCATGGTCAGCGCGAACGAAGCCCAAAAGATGAAGGCACGGATCTCAAGCTTGTTCTTGTGAAACGCAGGCCCACGCAGGTAAGCCGCGGGCACTTCGTGGTACTGACGCTTCATGACGAACGGCTCCGTGTCACGAATCACTCGTGGTAGTCATAAGCTTGGAACCCTGCTTGCTTGACCAGGTTGTCGCGCTTGGCCGAGGTGTAGTCGCTGATGACCATCTCCTTGACCAGCTCGGCCAGGGTGGTCTTGGGCGT
>Ga0265316_10000216_pt1 | contig 67009 bp, 59 predicted proteins | sample 4522metaG_FD_202092 | JGI IMG/M metagenome (GOLD analysis project Ga0265316, IMG submission 202092) | Rhizosphere microbial communities from Carex aquatilis grown in University of Washington, Seatle, WA, United States - 4-5-22 metaG | ecosystem: Host-associated > Plants > Roots > Rhizosphere >... | reverse complement strand
CGATAAAGAACAGAATCCTTAATAATCCTATATTTGTCATAATTCACCTCATAGCTTTGTTAAGTGCACAATTCCGTTTATGTGTCATAACACAGGGCAAAATAAGATGTTAGGACCATCACATAAAGTGAGCAATTGCGACGCTGTAATTAGGCAATATGCCTATATGCCCTTAAATGAATGCAGGAGTAAGATACTCAATGTTAGTTGAGTTTTAAGCGGTAATATTTAAATAATTTACGATCTCATCGAGTAGAGGGGATGGAGATTATGGAAACTAAAAATAATGCCGGGCTGTTGTCAATAATTATGAGGGCTCAGGACCACCGGTTGTGCCCTGAATGTGGGAACAAAATGACCGAATCGGAAAGAGCATGTGAAAATGGCACAACCTTTGTATGGTTCAGGTGCAGCGATAAAAACTGCAATGGGCAGTGGCTGCAAAAAATGCCCAGGCAGCAGCCCGGTTATTCTGATTTGTCTGTAAATGTCGCGTAGGCACATTGATAAAAGCTCAAAAAATTAGAACAGGGGCACGTAAGCCCAGGAACAGAAAGGACAGCAGTAATGAAAACTTTTATGCTGGGATGGGAATTTCCCCCCTATATCAGCGGCGGGTTGGGGACGGCTTGTTACGGCCTGACGAAGGCGATGGACAAGCTGGGCATAAAAGTTACGTTCGTTCTGCCAAAGGGTACAGGCAATCGGGTTGGTTCAGTTAAAACTATCGGTGCAAATGATGTACGGACAGCGACGCTGTCTGAGCAATTCACCAATACGAAATTTCGCATCATATCTTCGAACTTGAAGCCCTATGCCAGCGTCGGCTTTCACGAACATAATTGCCGTTCCGGGAAAATTTTGCTTGAAATACCCGATGTCGACCCGATGCTCAGCCCGGACAATTATACGGGGGATATACTTGCCGCGGTCAATCAATATGCCGAAAAGGCGATGATGATCGCCGACGTTGAGGATTTTGACGTAATCCACGCACACGACTGGATGACGTATCCCGCCGGCAGGGCCGTGTCTTGTCAAAATCACAAACCCCTCGTTGTGCACGTGCATTCGACAGAGTTTGACCGGAGCGGCGAGCACGTCAATCAAACAGTTTACAACATCGAACGAATGGGTATGCACGCCGCCTCAAAGGTAATCGCCGTAAGCAATTTAACCAAAGAAACAATAGTAAAACATTACGGAATCCCATCGGCGAAAGTCGAAGTCGTTTATAATGCCGTTGAGCACAATGGCGACGGTATCTGTCATATCCCGGCGGAAAAGAAAGACAAAATCGTCCTGTTCCTCGGACGAATCACAATGCAAAAAGGCCCGGAGTATTTCCTCGCCGCCGCCAAAAAAGTCCTCCAGGTTACCGATAACGTCAAATTTATTATGGCCGGCTCAGGCGATATGATGCATCAAATTATCGAGCTTGCGGCCTCTATGGGTATCGGAAACAAAGTCCTCTTCACCGGCTTCTTAACCGGCGAGGATGTTAACAGGGCGTATAAAATGGCTGACCTCTATGTAATGCCCTCCGTTTCCGAGCCGTTTGGAATTTCTTCCCTCGAAGCGATGAACCGCAACGTCCCGGTCCTTATGAGCAAACAAAGCGGCATCTCTGAAGTGGTAACACATGCCCTGAAAGTCGATTTCTGGGACATCGACGAAATGGCAAACAAAATGATAGCCGTCCTCAAAAGACCGCAGCTTAAGTCAACTCTCAGCAAAAACGGCTTTCATGAATCCTGCAAGTTTAAGTGGGAAGACTCAGCAATGAAAGTAAAGAGTATATACGAGGAAGTAATCACACAGTCCAAAAGCAAGGAGGCGAGATAATGGCTTCGGTATGTTTTTATTTTCAGGTTCATCAGCCCCAAAGATTGCGGCATTATACCGTTTTCGACCACAGTCATAACTACCTCGACGACCATAAGAACGCCGAAATATGCAGGAAAGTCGCCAACAAATGCTACCTCCCTGCGAACCGGCTGATGCTGGAGCTTATCCGCAAACACAAAAGAAAATTTAAAATATCTTATAGTATCACAGGCGTACTGCTTGAGCAGCTCGAAAGATTCGCGCCGGAGGTATTGACCACGTTCAAACAACTGGCCGACACCGGCTGCGTGGAATTTCTCGGCGAAACGTATCACCACAGCCTGGCTTTTCTATATTCCAAGGATGAGTTTATAGAACAGGTAAAGGCCCACAGGCAGGCCATAAAACAGTTATTTGGTCAAACACCGCGTATTTTCAGAAACACCGAGCTTATTTATAACAACGGCCTGCCTCCTGTTATCGACCAGATTGGCGGCTTCGATGCGATAATTGCCGAAGGCGCAGACCACATCCTCGGTTACAGGAACGCGAATTTTGTTTATCGTCCGCCAACATCGACAAAGCTTAAACTGCTGCTGAAAAATTACCGGCTAAGCGACGATATCGCGTTTCGGTTCTCTAACCGCGACTGGAGCCAGTGGCCGCTTACCGCCGATAAATTCGCATCATGGATTAACGCAGTCAACGGCTGCGGCAACGTCGTCAACCTCTTTATGGATTATGAAACCTTCGGCGAGCATCAGTGGGAAGACACGGGCATTTTCAACTTTTTAAGACATTTGCCCCAGGCCATTTTAAGGCATCCGGACAACAACTTCAAAACGCCTTCGGAGGTAATACGCTCTTACCCGCCCGTTGATACTATCGATGTGCCGCATACCATAAGCTGGGCGGATATCGAGCGAGACCTCTCCGCCTGGCGAGGCAACTCGATGCAGGAAAACGCGCTGGGGGAACTCTATCGCCTCGAAGGCAAAGTCAAAAGCACCGAAAACCCTGGTCTTATCGACATCTGGAGAAGATTACAGACCTCGGACCATTTCTATTATATGTGCACTAAATGGTTCGCAGACGGCGACGTCCATAAATACTTCAACCATTACAATTCGCCCTATGACGCCTACATCAATTTTATGAACGTCCTGGACAATCTCGACAGTAGTTGTTCCGAAGCGATTCTTAAAAAATCGCCGCGTATATACGAACTCAGTGCCTAACGGCAGAATAAAACAAGTAATGATAACGTTGCAAATAATTTGTGTTTTTATGAAAGGACTTAAGTTATGAAAACAGCAAAATTTTCAAAAGCCAAAGTAGCATCGACAACAATGTCTTCAACAATCATAAGCCCCGGGTCTTCAGCTATAAGCGCCACTAAGCCGCTTGGCCCGTGCCAGGTCGGAGATAGCGTTATTTTCGTAGCGTCTTATCCCCAGGCAAACAGCGTTCAGATTGCCGGTGATTTCAACAACTGGCAGCCCGAAAAGACCGTTATGAGGAAAGCAGGCGACGGCACATGGCAGGTCAGAGTGCCGCTCACAAAAGGGACTTACCATTACAGATTTATCGTGGACGGCCATTGGCAGCAGGACCCCTTTAATGACGCCACGGAACCCAACCCATACGGCGGAGTAAATTCCGTCGTGAAAGTTGACTAAATAGTAACAGAGTATCCCTCGGGAAATCCTGGCTTGTAAAGGGCATTGAGACAGGCCGAGGAGATAAATGCAATTGCGCCTAAACACGGCAGGGGCTTTTTCCAGTCCCTGCCGTGCCTTCCTTTTTACAGCGATTATCCGTTACACATCGCTCCCAGGTTAGCCCACAAATGCGTGCAAATCGCTTGACTTTAGGACCTAAGAAAGCTACCCTCATTTAATCAATTGAGCAGTACCGGTTTTTTGTTTTTTTATGTAAGGAGGTTAGTTTTGAGAGTATTTTCGGGTATTCAGCCGTCGGGTCGGCTGCATATAGGCAACTATTTCGGCGCGATGAGACAGCATATACAGATGCAGCAGGGTAACGACTGCTTTTTCTTCATCGCCGACTATCACGCCCTGACGAGCAACCCCCCGCCGAAGGACGTCTCTGAATTCACCCTCAGCGTCGCTATGGATTACATAGCGCTGGGGCTTGATACTGAAAAAACGATATTCTGGCGTCAGTCCGATGTGCCGGAAGTTACGGAACTGACCTGGCTGCTGTCGTGCATTACGCCTATGGGGCTTTTGCAGCGTTGCACAAGCTACAAAGATAAGGTCGCCCAGGGTATCAGCCCCAATCACGGGCTGTTTGCGTATCCTGTTTTGCAGGCGGCGGATATTCTCGCGTTTCAAAGCGATGTTGTGCCCGTTGGCGCAGACCAGAAACAGCACATCGAGGTTACACGCGATATCGCGGGATATTTCAACAATACTTATGGCGAGATTTTCGTATTGCCCAAGGACCACATTATCGAATCGGTCGCGGTCGTGCCCGGTATCGACGGCCGAAAGATGAGCAAAAGTTACGGCAACACGATTGAGATGTTCGAGCCGGAAAAGAGCATCAAAAACAAAGTTATGAAAATCGTTACCGACTCGACGCCGGTTGAGGCGCCCAAGAATCCTGATAAGTGTAATGTATTTGCGCTTTTGAAGCTTTTCGCCTCCGACGAGGAAATCAAACAATGGGACGACAAATACCGCAAAGGCGGCACAGGATACGGCGAAGCGAAGAAACGTTTGGCTGAGCTTATCGTAGAATATTTCAGGCCCTACCGTCAAAAACGGACGGAGCTTGAGAGTAGCCCGGATTACCTCAAACAGATTCTGGCAAAAGGCGCTCAGCGGGCAAGGGCCATCGCGGTAAAGACGCTGATTGAAGCGCGAAAAGCTGTAGGGTTAGGTGAGTATTATGGCAGATAAACTTGTTACAATAGCCGAGTATATGGATTCGATACAGGCCGAGATGGCCAAACAGGTCCTTGGGGATTTTGATATCCCGGCTATAGTTGTGGGGGAAAATGCCGGAGACGGACGAATCGGGTTTGTTGAACCTATAAAGCTTCAGGTGCTGGAAAAGGACGCTGATGAGGCCAAACAGATACTTGAGGATCAGCAACAGGGTCACGAGCCGGAAGAATATGAAGTAATGGATGAAATGGACGAGGCGGATAAGCCCTATGACCCAAAAGAGGAGGAGCTGTAATTGGCTGATTATCGGGTAAATCTTGAGATATTCGCGGGGCCTTTGGACCTGCTTTTGTACCTTGTCCGCAAGGAAGAGGTTGATATTTACGACATACCCCTTGCGAAAATCACCGACCAGTATATTCGTTATATCGATATTCTCAAACAACTCGATATCGACGTGGCGGGCGATTTCCTGGTAATGGCGGCGACACTGATGCAGATAAAATCTGCTATGCTTCTGCCAAAGACGCAGGGAGAGGAAATCGGGGCGGAAGATTTGTCAGACCCGCGTGCCGAGCTTATAAGACAGCTTTTGGAATACAAGCGATTCAAAGACGCGGCGAATATGCTCGCGGCGTCAGCCGAGGAACACGGCGACCGGTTTGCCAGGCCTGATACGGTCATCGAGCAATTCAAACCCAACGCCGAGCCGACGGTTGACCTTGACCAGGTCAGCGTGTGGAATCTGCTTGAGGCCTTCGATGCTATTATGGAGGCGACCGGCGCCAAATACGATACCCGTCTTATTATTGATGACACGCCGATTGACCTGTATCAGATAGAAATTCTTCATCGGCTGCAAAAAGAAGGCCAACTGAGCTTCGAGCGTATTTTCGAGCCGAGGAACAGCCGGCTGGTGCTGGTAGGACTGTTTTTGGCCATACTGGAGCTTATCAGGTCGCAGTTAATCTGGGTGGAACAGAACCAGGAAACAGGCAAAATATCCCTGCGTGCGCTGACCGATGTGCCACCGGAAGAGGCCGTTCGTAAAGCGATAATGAGAATCGAAGCAGAGGAAGCAGCCAGCCAGCAGGCAGTGGCGGCAATAGAACAGCAGCCGGCGCCTGCCCCGGCTGAGGAATTACCCGCCGAGCCCGATTCAACGGACGAAGAAACGATTGAAGAGGTATATGAGTTACCGATACCAATAGTGGAAATACCGCCGGCGGATAATTCAGTAATCGAACAGCCCGTCGAAGAAACACAAATGGAATCGCCTCTGCCTATACCTATTGCGGAATTGCCTCCAAAAGATAAATCCAAACAAACAGCCGACGAGCCGGAGCCGCTGGACGGCCAAATAAAAGAACAATCATAAGAAGAAAAACATAATAAGCGTTTGACAGCGGTTGGCCGACTCTATAAAATCCGGTTAACCTGAGGCCAATTTGGGAAAGGAATCAAAAAATGGCTGGCAATGTACTTGAGCTTACCGATGCAGATTTCGATGAAGTGATTCATACAGCAGGCTTGCCCGTGCTGGTAGATTTCTGGGCGCCATGGTGCGGCCCCTGCAGAATGATGGGGCCGATTATCGAGGAATTCGCGAAGGACTACACAGATAAGGCAAAGGTCTTCAAGCTCAACACCGATGAGGCCAGGGATAGCGCTATGGAATTCGGCATCAGCGCAATACCGACAATCATCCTTTTCAAAGACGGACAGGTCCAGAAGAAATGGGTCGGCCTGACCAGCAAGAAAGACCTCGCTGCGGCAATCGACGAGCTGCTTTAAGCGAAACTCAAAGTCCCCCGGCCGCCGGCTGGTTCCACCAGCTTGAATCGCGGAAATAATTTTTCAGCATCATCGCCGCGTTTACCCCGTCGCCTACGGCCGTCGCAAGCTGCATCGCGGCTGTCGCTCGGCAGTCACCCGCCACGAATACCCCCGGAACGCTTGTGCGCAGATAAGCGAAATCGCACTTGATAAAACCATCGTCGGTCAAATCAACAAAACCCTTAAGAAACCCGGTGCCGGGGACCATCCCGACGAAAATAAAAACACCGTCGCAGGGATAACTTTCTTCTTTATTGGTTTTAATATTTTTCAGCCGGACGGATTCGACCCTGTCTTTGCCCTCGATGGCAACGGCCACTGTGCTGTATTTAACCAGCAGATTCGTATTCGGCTCTTTGGTCTTAGCGATAAGCTCTTCCTGAAGGACTTTGGTCGCGCGGAATTCGTCCCTGCGATGGAGCAGTGTTACTTTTGCCGCAAATTTGCACAGGTGAAGCGTTTCTTCCAGCGCGGTATTGCCTCCGCCGATTGCGACAACAGATTTACCTTTGAAAAACGGCGCGTCGCAGGTCCCGCAGTAGCTTACACCCGCGCCTGCGTTGCGAAACTTGTCTTCGCCCGGGATGCCGAGCTTGCGATAGTCGCTTCCGGGGGCCAGTATGACCGCGCGTGCAAGGTATTTGTCTTTATCGCAGGAAATTTCGATGTCGCCGGTATCGAGCTTTTTCAGGGCCGTTACCTCGGCGCCGTTTTTAATCTCGGCGCCAAATACAAGCGTCTGCTTTTGCATTTTTTCTACAAGCTCATAGCCGCTTGTTCGCTCGATACCGGGATAATTCTCAATCCTGTCGGTGTTGTTGATTTGTCCGCCCGCGACGAATTTTTCGAGTATCAGCGTTTTGAACCGGTCTCTCGCGGCGTACAACCCGGCTGCCAGTCCGGCTGGGCCCGCGCCAATTATTATGCAATCGTATCTTTCTGCCATACCTGTAATCCTTTACCTTTTATAATGTGCCATAAGATAACATAGCGGGCCGTTCAGTGCCAGAGTATTGACAATCGATGATTGATAATTGATGATTGAGGAAAATATTTGAAGATAATCAATTGCGTGGAGGTTTCCAGTGCGAACGATTAAGGGCACAATCATATTATTATGCCTTACGATAGCAACGGCAGGCATAAGTAAACCAGTTAAAGAGCCGCTGGTTCAGGACGTTAACCAGCCCGATGCAAACGGCATCAGCGAATACTACGGATTCGGCGAGATGGAAATCATCAAGCTGGACTGGGGTATTAGTAATTTGCAGGTTGCCGATTTTGACGGCGACGGCCGAAACGATATCGCCGTGGCCAACAACCGAAAGGCCGCGATAGAAGTTCTGCTTCAAAAGGATTCAATCGGCCCGCAGGATGAAGACGTGGCGGTTGACCCCAATGATATCGATATCAACGCCTTGGTAGACCCGAGCCGATTTGCCAGGCAAACCGTGCCCGTTTCGCAGCGGATATACAGTATGGTTTCCGGCGACCTCAACGGCGACGGGCTGATTGATTTGGCGTACTACGGCGAGCCGCGAGGCCTGTATATATTGTTACAAAAACCCCAAAAGGAAAAACACAAGTCGAAAACATTAACCTGGCAGCCGGTCAAACGCATCAATATCGACGACGCACTGCCTAACGAGAATGCCCTTATCTGCGAGGATATAGACAACGACGGCAAAAAAGACCTGATTGTTGTCGGCAGAGACGCCGTATACATCCTGCTCCAGAAAAAAGACGGCTCTCTCGGCGAGCCGGTCAAGTACCCCGCTGCGGCTCGAATCATCGGCGCGGAGGTCGGCGACCTCACCGGCAACGGCATAAACGACCTGCTGCTTGTTACCGACGATGCCGAAAGACCCATCCACGTCCGCCTCGGGCAGAAAATTAACCAGTTAGGACCCGAAATGCGCCTGTTGTCCGAGCCGCCGCTTGCACTGGAGCTTGCCAGCATGGGCGGCAAAGAAGGTAAAGACATATTCGCCATTGACGCTATAAGCAGACGGCTGACCTGCTATAAATTGGCCTCAGACAACTCGCAGGGCGATGACTGGCCCGTGCTGTTTTATCCCCTCGTGGCAGGACAGGGCAGCGAAAAGCGAGACCTCGTAGTCGGTGATTTTGACGGCGATAAACTCGCAGACGTCGTAATCAGCGACCCCGGTGCGGCGGAACTCGTATTGTACAGGCAAATATCCGGTGTAGGATTGGCGGAACCGGCAAGATTCCCGAGTTTGGCAGATGCCGACGCATTATCAGCCGCAGACATTGACGGCGACGGCAAAACGGAGCTTGGCGTCCTGAGCATCAAGGAAAAAACAATCGGCATAAGTAAATTCGATGCGGGACGATTGACCTTCCCGAAAGCAGTCGATTTGACAGGTGAGCCCCTTGCTATGGAATTAAGCGATATAGACGGCGACAAGTCGGCTGATTGCGTATATGTTTCCCGTTCACAATCCGACACAAGGTCGCTTCGGATAATTTATAACGTGGCAAAAGCCGACGCCAACGATACCCTCGCGGTCGAGCTTCCGCAGCTTGCCACGAATCCCCAGGCAATCAAGGTCATCGACGTTGACCACGACGGCTTAAAAGACGTGCTTATATTTGTCAAATACGAGCTTCCCATCCTCGTTCGCCAGACCCAAAAGAGAACCTTCGAGGTTGTCGATTCGCCAAAGGCACAGACCAGCTTGATAAAGGAAGCGACCCTTCGCTCGATTTACTCGGCTGACGTTGACGGTAAACCTGGCGACGAGCTTTTGGTTGCTCAGAACAATTTCGCCAGAAGTATGACATTCGCAAACGGAGAGTGGACGGTCATTGACCAGTATAACGCCAAAAACGCCGAGAACCATATTTCGGCTGTCGCCGCGGCAAAAATGAAAGTTGACGGCGCAAAAGACAGCAAAGCGATACTGTTATTGGATGGCCAAAAGGGCCGGCTCCAGATTCTTACCCCGGACACGGATAAAACATTCCGCTTCGATAAAGAATTAGATGTCGGGGCATGGAACCAGGCATCAGGCGTCAAAATGTTAATCGCCTCCCTCACCGGCGGCGGCCCCGATGATATTCTCCTGTTCGACGGCGAAAAATTCGGGCTCGTTATCCCGCCCGGAGCCAAAAAAAATCGGTATCGACTCGAACAAAAATTCAGTTATGAAACAAAGATAAAAGACGGCGCCTACGGCAATTTCACCACCGGCGATATCAACGGCGACAAACTGACGGACATCATAACGGTCGAATACAAACATAACCATATTGAGATACTGACCCTTGATTCGGCAGGCAAACCTGTCCCAGCTATGCGGTTCAAAACATTCGAAGACAAGACCTATCGCGAAGCCAGAGCGCAAGGGGCGGGCGTCGAGCCGCGGCAAATGAAGGTTGCCGATGTTACAGGCGACGGCAAAGCCGACCTGGTAACGGTTATTCACGACAGGATTATCATTTACCCCCAGGATTAAACCGGACAGGATAATCCTTAAAAGATGGTTTTGGTGCTGTTGCCGGCAAAACAGGCGATTTTATTTGCGTCTTTGTCACTCGCAAACCCTCAATAATACTGTGGTTATACAATAACAACATTGTCCCCTCAAAAAAACGCTTCGTCCTATAATTTTCTTGACATTTAGTGGCTCAGGTGGTTAAAATTGAGAGGGTGATGAGGAGTTAATATATCCCTGAATAGAGAGCAGGGGTACCTCAGTAAAAAAGAAAAAGGGTGAGTGACTAAAGAAGAAGAAGGAGGAGTAGAGTATGTGTAGATGGTGCATTTCTGTTTGTCTGGTATTGTTCCTTGTATCAACCGGCTACAGCACGGTGCGTATTCCCCCCCTGCCTGGCCCGGGACAACCGGTTAACGGGCCGATCGGCTTGGGGGCCATCGCAGAAAAGGATATCAATCCTGCCGATTTTATGGCCAACTCAAAAATAAGTATTGACGTCACCTCATTGACTGCCGATTGGCCAGGCGATACCGGCTTCCAGTTTAGCATGTCCATTAACAGCGATTTGACCGGCTGGCAGCAGGGCGGTCTTACGCCCCCGTGGAACTCTGCTGATGGCGACAGGACGATTACGGCCACATTTGATTACGGTGCGATTAAAACGGGTTCTTCCTGCGCTTATGCTCAAGTATACTTCTACGAGAACAGTTATTCAACCGACGGCCAGAATACACAGGCCATTCTGTATCTTAACAACTTTAGGTTAACTCCTGAGCCGGCGACAATGGTTCTGCTTGGTTTAGGCGGTCTTGCTTTGATTCGCAGAAAAAAATAATATCCCTGAAAAGAGAGCAGGGATAAATCAGTAAATAAGGAAAAGGGTTAAGTAATAATAAAGAAGAAGGAGGAGTATGAGTATGAGTAGAATAGTAACAGTATGTTTAGTATTAGCACTTGCATCAGTCAGCTACGGCGAATGGGTTATTCCCAACACCGCGTTCAATCCCCGTGGTACGCTTATTACCAGTTGGGAAGAACCGGAAGTGGAACCCATTAGTGGTTGGGGCCCGTGTACAGAGATTCCTTATCAAACCATTGGCGTTACAGATGCTGGATGGGGCGGCCAATACAGCCTCGGTTTAGGGGGTAGTATCGGCTGGGGATTCATTGGCCAGGTTAGCGGCATCCCGGGCGCGAACGGAAATAGTTGTAATCCTGCCGATTTTGCGGCCAACACAAAATTACATCTTGACGTCACAACAATAGCTTCGGAGTGGACTCCAGAGTCCGGTTTCCAGTTTGGCCTTGTTATTAACAGCGATTTGACCGGCTGGCAGCAGGCAGACCTTGGAGAGTGGTGGAACGGCGGAATGGGTGACAGGACTGAAGTCATTACGTTTGATTACAGTGCGTTTAAGACGGGTTCCTCCTGCAGTTGGGTACAAATAATCTTCCTTCAGAACAGCTATTCAGATGATGGGTCGCTGTCAACCTACTCTTATTACGTTGACAACCTGAGGTTAACTCCTGAGCCGGCAACAATGGCCCTGATGGGCCTTGGCGGCCTTGCTTTAATTCGTAGAAAAAGATAATCAGGACCAAAGTCAAGATTGGCAGGGGCCTGTCCCGATAAACGAGACAGGCCTTTGTTTTTTGGAAACAGCAACAGCATTTCAGTATTGATACTGACATTTCCCGAAATAACGCAAATTACCCAAATTAACAACAATGCTGCATCACATAACTTCTTGATAATACAGCAGTTACGCAACACGGCAAGGTCTATAACTTTTTTTGCATCCTATAATAAATTCCCTTGACATACAGAGGGCATTTGTGGTATCCTCACTATTGTAAAGAGTTACCACGCAAGTGTGTAGATATGGCTCCCTCTCTGGAGGAGGGTAAAGCCAATTGAAAAGTGAATAATTGTAGCGTAGAAGTTGTCGCTTTATTTAACGTTAGGCAAGCGCAAGGTTATAAAAAGGTGAAAGTCAAACTGTAGTGCTTGTTGTTGTTCGAGATAAAATCAAAGTAGAGAGTGAGTTTGTCGAGAACAACTAAATCTCTGGCTTGTGGCTGGAGATTAACAACGAGAAGAAAGTGATAACAACCGAAGAAGGAGGAGTAAGAATATGAGTAGAATATTAGCAGTATGTTTGGTATTAGCACTGGCATCAGTTAGCTACGGCGATTGGCTCGCACAGAGCTGGGAAGACGGCGGCTCAGACATCGGTAGCTGGGGTCCGACATGCGTTGGCGGTCAAACCACTGGCGTCACAGACGGCTCATTGAGCTGCGGTATTGTGAGTGCTGTCGGCTGGGGATTCATTGGCCAGGTTGCGGGCTTCCCGGATTCTTATGGCAATTCCGTTAATTCTACAGCTTTTGACACCTACTCAACAGTAAGTCTTGATGTCCACGTAGAAGGCGCGGACTGGCAAGGCGATAATGGTTTCCAGTTTGGCCTTGTCGTTAACAGCGGTTCCACCGGCTGGCAGCAGGCAGACGTTGGCGCCTGGTATAATGGCCTCGACGGCGCAGATTTCTCGGAAACCGTTTCGTTTAATTACAGTGCATTGAAGAGCGGTAGTCCCTCTGGTTGGGCACAGATCATCCTCTACCAGAACAGCTATTCACACGATAGCAGCATCACAAGCGCGACTTATTATGTTGACAACCTCAGATTAACACCGGAGCCGGCGACAATGGCGTTGCTCGGACTCGGCGGTCTTGCTTTGATCCGCAGGAAGAAATAATTTCTGCTCACAAGGCATAACGCTTCAAAATAGTATTAAACCGGGGCCTGCTTGAAAAAGCAGGCCCCGGTTGTTTTATGTAAACGAAAAACGCCGAACGTCCAACCCGCCTTGGTGAGGTCTCGCCCGCCAACGGCGAGGCGGACATTCAGCATCCCAATGGCCGGTTTTTATAGGGTGGGGCAAACCCCGTCCTAAAACGACAACCTATGATTGCGCGAGAAATAATTAGAATGTGTATTATATCACTAACGATTTCTTGTACATCTCTTCCGCTTTATCAAAATTGCTCCACATCCGGTAAATCACGCCGAGATTTCCTGACACTGCTGCTTTTTCTAACGAATCTTCCTTGACAATTTTTGAGGCCCGCAAAAGCAAATCTTCAACGGAATTCAGCAAACCAAGGTTCTTAAGCACTGCTCCAGACTCATTTATAACTGCGTTCACGAATGCCTTTTCTCCTTCAGTTACCAAAATGTGCTCAGGCAATCTCACCGCCGCCAATTCATCCGGCTTCGTATGCTCTTTTTCTGCCCTTTTTAACTTTCCCCTGTAAATTTTCGCCGCTCGCTTATGATATTTCTTCTTTTCCTCCTCGCTCATTTGCCCCAGTATGTAATCGGCTAATATCGAATGATATATTCTCCTGCCGCCCGACTCATCTCTCAAAAGCCCCCGCAGGTATTTGTCGTTTTTCAACCGCTTCCTTGTTGTTGTCCCCACTTCACTTACATAGTCCACTATGTCATCCGGCACCGCGACCTCTAAAATAGCGTATGCCTCAAGAAATTTCATTGCTTCAACGTTTGTTTCACAAACTTTCTTCCATTGCAATTCCGCAAATTTTGTTGGCTCTGACTTTTTCGGCAATTCCTCTAATTTTGTCCCTTGCTCAACCAAGTCTAATGCGGCTCTAATGGCGTATGGATGCCCTTCGCATCGTATCAGAATTTTTCTCAAATCTGAAATCTCAACTTTCAAATTCTCTCGTCTGCAATTCACCAGTTCATCAACATCCTCTTCGCTCAAGGTATCGAGGGTTTTATCTGGTATCCGAACTACGTTATCAAGCCCATCTATTACCTCGCTTCCAACCAGTGCATCTTCCGTCCTTTGCGCAAAGATAAGCTTTATCTTCTCCGGCAAATTCTTTATCACAATAGCCCAGGTCTGATCGCTGTCCTTGGCCATGTACTTTTCAGGGTCAATAATAAATATTGCACGCCCATCCTTCGACATTCGTTTTGAAATAAGTTCTAACCGTTCCAAGAATTGCTGCCGTGTATCTTTGGCTGGATCTCGACGTAAACTCGTCATAAGTTCAGCCAGTTGCTCCCCTTTTGGCATAAAGGTCTTAAATAGCGCCAGCCATTGCCTCTTTCTTTCCGGAACATTATCGAAACTCCCCGGTTCTGTACTTGCCGCCTCAAATGCGTTATCCATCATAAGTGACATCGTAGAATCAGGGCTGTCCGTCGGAGTAATCTCATACCGAACGAAGCCGCATTTAAGTGTGGGATGTTCGCTTGCCAATTCCGCCATTCGATTGACAAGCCATGTCTTACCCATTCCCCTGTTGCCAACGACAATAATTGCCTGTCCCCTCTGGTCTTCAAGGGCCTTTGTAAATTCCTTGAGCTCGTCTTTTCTTCCTACGAATATCTCGTTATTGGCCATTAGCCATTGTCTCCTGATTCAGTCGGACCGGAATAAATCTCTAAGAAAATCACCTTCAACCTGCCAAAACAGATATATTTTCCTGAATTGCATTGTATCCAGAATTTGGTTCTGTTCAAGTGGCAATTTCTCGAAGCGCAGCGGAGACCCCGCCTCAGCATTTAATCTGTGTTAATCCTCTCTCCTTAGGAAAGACTCATACGGTCAGCTTTACAAAAGTGCGATTAGCACTTGTGGGTGAAGGCGGATGGCAAACCGGATTTTAATCACATCGAATTCGATGGGTTTAGGAAAAGAAAAGGATCAGGATTTTTTTCAGGGCGATTCAAAAACAAAACCGGCAACCGCACACGCAGCGAAGCGCAGAGCCCGCTTCGGAAATCTGCGTCATTTTACAGTCAGCCGGCAAACACCTTAGGTGTGGGCGACAACGTCGCCCGGCAGACGAGATAAAGGTCTTGCGCATAAACCACGTTTAGAGCACAGACCTTATCGAGTATGCCCCTCGGCTGACAAAATCCGTGAGAATCCGTGTAATCCGTGGTTCCAGAATTTCGTGTTTCTTCATGTCTTTCGTGGTGAAAAAAACAGTGTTAATCCGTGTAATCTGTGCAATCTGTGGCTAAATTTTTGTGTCTTTTGTGCTTCTTCGTGGCTTGGTGTCTTAGTGGTGAAAAAGTACTCAAAAATCGCTCGTTTTCACTCTCTACTCATTCAAAGCACCCCACTTTCCATTACTTTTTTACGAAAATTTACGCGTTTTTATACTTTTCGTTACTTTTCCTTACTTTCGCTTATAACGTATCCGTTTGCCTGTTTTAAGTACTTATACGATATTTTCGCTTACTCCCACCCTCATTTTTAGCGTATTAACGGGGGTGGGGCAAAAATGCACACTTTTTTACTATTTTAAAAATTCCGCAAAATCAGTTTAATCTGCGTAATCTGTGGTTAAAAAACTCCCCCTCTATTTTCTTGCTGTTCACCCAGTTTCTGTGTATAAATACCGCGAAGAAGAACCCATCAACATAAAAAATAAAACAACTATTTACGGAGGCAATACAATGTTCAGACGCACGATTTCAACAACGCTCGCAGCAATCATATTAGCTTTATGCGTTCCGGCATTTGTGCAGGGGGCGGACAAAGGTGATGCGGTGCTCAGTATAATTCCCGCGGACGCTATTTTCTGCGTTCGGATTAACAACCTCAATCAAGCCACCGGCAATCTCGACCAGTTTATTATGGGCGTCTTGCCGATGCCGGTTTCAACGGCCGGCCTTATCAAAGGTCAGCTCGGCATGATGTTCGGCAACTTCGAACTGAAGGGCTTTGATGTCAACGGCTCTTTCGCGGCGTTCGCAACAGCCGAATCAGGCGATAAGGAGCCGGATTTCTATATTCTGCTGCCTGTTACCGATTATGCCCAGCTTACCGACCCCAACTTCCACGTCAGCCCGCCCGATACCAATGGCATATCAGCCGTTGGAATGGGGGTTTCGGCGCAATTCTTCATAAAAAAGGTCAACTCGTTTGCACTTATGGCGAAAGATTACCAAAAACTTGGCACTATGGCCTCGACAATCGCCGGCGCAAAAGCGACTAATTTAGCGTCGTCTCTTGATGCCGCACAGGCCAAACAGTCATCTTCTGAGTCGATATGGGCCTACGCGAATCTGGTAAAAGTATCATCCGTTTACAAAAAACAGATTTCCGACGGCTTAGAGGAAATGAAAAAGCACATGGCCGACCCGGGAATGGATATTCAGTCCAATATCGACAATCTCGAAAAGACCAAACAACAGATGGCCGCAAAAGACCCCAACAGTCCGATGATTGCCCGGCTTGATACTCAGATTGAGTCTATGAAAACCCAAAAGTCACAGGTGCAGAAGAGCCCGGTATTTATGGCCGGCCTTGCGAATGCCTTCGCGGGTTACGGAAAGGATTTCATACAGCAGTCAAAGTCGATTACGCTTTCCTGCAATCCGAAACCCGCCGTGCTGAATTTCAGGGTTGGCCTGGATGCCCTGCCCGGAACCGAAATGGCCGGAATGCTCGTCGCTGATGGCGCCGCCAAAAATAACCCGCTTATCGGCTACACTGAGGATGGTGCGGCGATGAATTTTGTCGCGAGGATAAATCATCCGGTGTATAAAAAACTCAACGCCAAGTGTATTGACCTTGTGGCGATAATGACGGGAAAAGATGCCAATGACCCCAATATCGTTAGAGCCCAAAAGCTCCTCGATGATTCCGCTGATTCGGTTGGCAACTTTGTTGTTTGCTCGTTCAAGGTTGACCCCAATACCAAGCCGCTCTTCGACGCAAAATATGTCCTTGAGGTAAAGGATGTTAACAAGTTTAACAAAGTTAGAGATGAATTTGTCCAGCTCTGGACCGGCAGCGCATTTGGCGACCTCTACAAGAGTATGGGTATGGAAACCGGCTTTACAGTCAAACACGGTGCAGAAAATTATAAGGGTGTTTCAATAGACGTCGCGAAGCTGTCTATGAAGATGACCGACGCTAATTCGCCGCAAGCAAAAATGATTGAGGCGATGTATGGCGGCGGCTTCGAATATCGCTGGGCTATTGTCAATGGCATGTTTGTATGCAGGATATCGAACGACCCCAATGCCGTTTGCAAGCTCATCGACCAGGTAAAGGCAGGCACTCCCGCGCAGGTATGCTCGGAAATGCAAAAGGCAATTGCCGTTATTCCGGACGCCGACAGCAAGGACGCCATCGTTACCTATAATTATCTGCGCCTGATGAAAATGATGAAGGCCTTTGCCCCGATGCCATTTACGATGCCCGATATTCCAAGCAAGAGCAATCTTGTCTTTGCAGCCAAAATCGATAACGGCTCATTGGCTATCGATTTCGCATTAACCAAAGAGCACCTTTCTGAGATGATGACGGCGTTCCAGATGATAATGCAGCAACAGACGCAGCAGCAAATGCAGCCGAAACCCGACCAGTTGCCGCCGGGTGCGACAATAGAACCTTTGCAGCGAAAGACGCCTGCCCAGCCGATGCCTGTGGCTCCATCCGGCAAATAGGCAGACGGATTGCGACAAAGGAAAAACAGGATTATTGCCCACAAAGGATAATTGTGTGGCTGGCGGGGTTACTCTTCCCGGTCTTTATCCTTGAGCAGTTTTTGCAGGTAGTCGTTTTCTCGGCGGGTGGCCTCAATGTCCAAAAGCAGGTATTTGATGCAAACCCGCAGGTAATCGAGCGATTCCCGCAGGCAATCGACGCTCGCCTGAAGTTCTTTCTGGTTTACTTCCGCCTTTTTGGCAAGGACTTCGAGGCGTTTCGATGTGGGGTCTGCGGCGCCTCCGAATTGCTTCACAAGTTCATTCAACTCATCTGCCAGCCGTGCTTCATCCATCTCAGTACCCTCGCAAAATCTCAAATCAGCGTCGCCTGCTGTTCCGTTATCGGCACTGTCTCAACTTTATACGTGCAAAATGCGTACTCGTTACAAAGTTTTATCTGTATTTGTTGCGATAATTTATCCGGTTGCGAAAACGGCTCAATACCGGCGTCCGTTGTATTGGCTTTGAGTTTTGTTTGATTATTCACGAGTACAACCGATTTGCGGGTTAGGGCTGGATGTTGCCAAAAAGCAACAGCTATGCGATGGTCTGAATTTATGGTTTTCCCCCCATTTCTGGCTTGTAGCTTGACGGTGCGCTATTTCAGCTAAGGTTGCAATATGCCAACGACAATGTTTACAAAAAGCAACATATACGCGGTTTCAGTAAAGAAAATCGGGCTGAATATTGGCCTGAAGCTATAACGGCAGAGTGGCATCAGGAATATACAATCAAATTTTTTCGGAATTATTCCCTTGGCAAAGCAGATGGTCTGTTTTGTCTTAGTTTGAAAAACATATAACAATGTAAAAAGATAGGCAAAATACGAAAGGAAAAGAGTATGAAAACAAACAATAAGAAAAAAAGAGTATCAGATAAAACATATTTTATAGCATGTATCAATCATAATACCCACGCTATTGAAAGCGCACCTTTGCTATATCATAAAAACAAAAATAACAAAGATATAGACCAATTATTTAATAGTTTAACAGGCAGGTCGTTAATATACCCCGAAGATTGTTAAAAATTCAATGCTTTCGACATTATCGTTTTGAAAATTTCACGGTCTCTTTTTTGTTGTTCTGGGTCTTTTATTTTAGGCGGATTACCTATTGCGATAACGACCTCGCATTGTGGGCAAATCATCGCCGTTCCTTCAACTTGAATAGTGCTGGTTTTTATTGTTACGGGTTCCGTTTTAAAATCGACTTCTTGCTGACATTTTGGGCATTTGCTCATATCTTTGCTCCTTAAATTTGGGGTTAATAATTAGCTCGCCGGGTTTTCTCAAAAACCTAATGCTTTTTGTGCTATGTCTTTGAAAATAGCGTGTGCTTTTTTCGCTATATCCTTATCTATTGTATGAGATGGATTATTTATTGCACCAATTATGGTCTTACATTCGGGGCAAACTATGGCTAACCCATCCGCTTGAGTATCGGCGGTCTTTATTGTTGCTTGCTCTGTCTTGAATTCTGGTATGTCTTTTTGGCAATTGGGGCAATTGCTCATCGTTTTGGCTCCTGTAAATAGTCAATAAATATCGCTTATGACTTAACATATTTGGGGTATATTGTCAAGAAAAATCCCCGCCAAACGCATAATAGCTTAAAAATGTCCTTGACAAAACGGGATATATAGGTTATAATGGTGGCATAATAACCGATATGTTAAGGAATTGACAATGAAATTTATGCCACCGAAATTTGAGAAGTTGGACGAAATGGCTTCAATAGACGTAGGCAGATTGACGGTAGACGAGGCAAGGGCAATCCTTGAGGGTATCAGGTGGCCTAATGGTATTGCCTGTCCTCATTGCGGGAGCATAAAAATAACAAGATTACAAGCCAAGTCGGATAAGGTTCGGGATGGTGTTATCCAATGCAACGATTGCCGAGGACAGTTTACGGTAACAGTAGGGACGATAATGCAAGGTTCGCACATAACATTAAGACAGTGGGTTCAAGCATTTTATTCAATGTGTTCGCATAAGAAAGGCGTATCAGCCCTTCAATTACAGCGCAATTTAGGATTGGGTTCCTATAAATCCGCTTGGCATTTAGCACATCGTATCAGGGCGGCAATGAGCGAAAAGCCGCAGGCAAATATGCTCAAAGGAATTATCGAGGTGGACGAAACTTATGTCGGAGGCAAACCGAGAAAAGATGGCACAAAACATAGACGGGGAAAAGGCACAAAGAAAACTCCGGTGCTGGCGATTGTTGAAAGAAATGGCAAAGCCGTATCGATGCCAATGGACGTCGTTAATTCTGCAAATTTAAGAAATGCCGTCAACGAGGTGGTTAACAGACAATCGACTATAATGAGCGATGACCTGCATAGTTATTGTGGGATAGGTCAAGGATTTGCGGGCGGGCACAAGTCGATAAAACATTCAGCGGGTCAATATGCGGACGGCGATATTTCAACAAACACGGTGGAAAGTTATTTTGCGCTGCTCAAACGTGGTGTTCATGGCACATTCCATCACATATCGAAAAAGCATTTGCATAGATATTGCGATGAATTTGCCTGCCGGTGGAACAACCGGGGGGTATCCGATGGCGAAAGAACGGTAAACGTAATAAGGGGCATAGAGGGTAAGAGTTTGCCCCGTAAACAAATAATGTGTTCGGGGGTGATATAATGCTTTACCAGATTAGCATATTGATTTATATTTTGATTATATGCACAATTTTATTCGATATTTTGGGAAATTATCCTGGCGAGCAATTAAAAGCGCGTGGACAATTTTGGGAATTGTACTGCTGCCCCTCACAATTTTTAGCAGGTACGTTATCGACAAATACCCAGCCCAGGGAGCTGCTATGAATACTGCACTATGGACGATTCCCTTGTATCTTTCCCCCTTATTAGTATTTATAGGGTTTATTGCAGCCGGATATGAATTATACATAGAAGAAAAGGAGAAAACAGCCGAAGCACAAAAACAACTCAACGACTTACAAAAACGACTTTATGATACAAAGCAAGAGATAAGAACATTTCTTGAATCAGTAAACCCTGCGATTTTACAAAAGATTGATGCTGGGGAAAAAGAATTTTGTGTAGGTTTTGGTGCTTTAAAACAAGTGGAACTGGCCGATTTATCTAAACGTCCAGATTTTGGCAGGTTTTTGTTGTTTAGAAAAGGTAGTAACCTTGGTTATCTTCATACGGCCAATGGAAAGTTTGGCCCCCTTATACTCGAATTGGGACAAATGGGCATATTAGAAGAATATTATCTTTACCCCAAAGACGTACTCATAAAATAAAACAACATCTTATCAACTGTCAATCTGGGCAATATGCTTTGCCAAGGGAATAATTCCGAATTTTTTTGAAAAATTCACAAAAATCTTCTTGACAAGACGATATACTGTAATATAGTATACTGGAAGAATATAAATTTTGATTATGTAAGTAATATAAATGTTGAGATGAGATTATGAATCTTGAAAACTGGCAGACGCAGCTTCGCAAGGGGCTATTGGATATCGTTGTGCTGAACCTTCTTAATCGCGGCCCATCGCACGGCTACGAAATGGTGCAGACAATGAAACGAATTGAAGGTTTGCAGATTCGCGAGGGCAATATCTACCCGGTCCTTGCCCGTCTGGAAACCGATGGCCTGGTAACGAGCTACCCGCAACCTTCTACCGACGGCCCGCCGAGAAAGTATTTTCAGCTTACAACGGCTGGCCAAAAAGCACTTGAAGATATGAACAGGCACTGGGACCAGCTTATCAGCAGTTTTGAATCCATAAGGAAAGGAGCCGGATTATGAACACTCAATACAGGCACAGCCAACCAGGATATTTGATGATTGTTATCGGTGTGATTCTGCTCGTGGCCGCAGCGTTCGTGTGGGTTTACGGTCTGCAACCACTGGAGATAATTTTAGGCGCAACAGGAATCTTTCTTCTTGCTTTTGGTTATAAGCTGACCGTCGAAATAAAAAACGGTTTTCTGAGATTCTGGTTTGGGCTGGGGATATTTTGGAAGAAGATTGCTATTGAGCAAATTGTGTATTGCGAACCGTTCAGAGGTGTTTTTGCCGGCTGGGGCATTCGCTTTGTCTGGAACGGCTGGCTTTATAACGTCTCCGGAATGAAGGCAGTAACCGTTGTCCTGAAATCCGGCAAAAAAATACACATCGGGACCGATGAACCTGTGCAGCTTATCGAGGCGATAAATTCGGTTTTGCATGGACAGGTCGGAGTTGAGTCAACACAAATGTGGAGTGAGGTCAAGGCGGATTATCTTAAGAGGGTGGAACAGGCATTGTCCGTTGCAAGGCATCCTCGCAGCTTCGAAATCCTGGCGGATGTGGGTAATCATCTTGACCGTCGGTTTACCGAACTCGAACCGCGGCAGCAAACCTGGGAAAATTTTCAAAGGATTATTACGGAGATGGGCCCGCCTTCGGAGTATGCAGAGCTTGTAAACGAGGATAAGAAGTCCGGCAGGTCAAAACTTACTAAACTTGAGCTGGGTGTCATTGGTATATTGCTTATTATGTTTGGCGTCAGCGCATATCTTTACCCGCGGATGCCGGAAACAATCGTAACCCAGTGGGGCTTTCATGGGCAACCGAGCAGCTCTATGCCGAAATCTGTAGGTATGTTTGGAACCCCCGTCCTTTTTGCGGTCTTAGTAATCGCTCTTATCGTTATACCAAGAACCGCTTCGGTATCTGTGAACATAGAAGGATTCAGGAGGTTTTATGGTGGTTTGTTAATCGTGTTTTCCATCATTATGCTGGCGGTTCAATACCAGATAATTTTGTGGAACCTGGGAATAAAAACAAATCCGAATGTGGTTGGTATTATCTCGGCCGTTGCAATTATTACATGGATAGCTGTTCGGTTTTATCGGGCACGCCGACACAATTAATTGTCTTGCGAAGTAGGATTTTCCAGTCGGCCCAGGAACAGGATGCTGCCCGTCTGATTATCGCGAATCAAAAAGATAAACGGGTGATCCGCCCTGAAAACCGCCGGCGGGATGCCGATTGAGGTTAATTTCATAGTAACGCCGGTTGCCGCCGCCGCCTCGGTTCCCTCTTCGTTGACATCGACGTATGCCTTGTGAACCACAGCCGATATGAAGAGGTCACGGCTGCCTGTCATACCGGAAAAATCCGCCTTTCCCGAAAACGCGTCCGGCATTCCCATCTCGCTAAGTATCTTGCCTAACCCAAACTCGCTTGCCATCTTGAACTTTGGGAAAAGGACCTGCACTTCATGTTTGTGAATCTTGGTAAGCCAGGCGGTGAGATTGTCAGGAACAAGCTCTTTTTCAAGGTCTTTGACGCCATTGGCTTGTTTAGGAAGCAGAATGACCATCGACAGGTCATTATTCACATAAGACAACTCCAATGCCTGCATGGCATCGGTCTCCATATAGCCGAATTTGCCCGTCTGGTTCATCGTTGGGACATTTATCTTTTGACCGTCAAGAAGAACAAACGGCGAATCCTGTGTGCGTTCGGGTTTGAACGGGCTTGACCATTTGCCCTTGGAGTAAATGGCGTTGGTCAAAACGAGCCGGGTCATAGAATCGAGCATCCCCGGCTTGATTAGCTCTTTTATCTTGTCTTTGGTTTTGCTTTCAACCCAGGCGTTGATTGTTTTTCGGGCCGTTTCGGTCTGTGCTGCAAAGTCAATCTGCTGTAAGTCGCCGTCGTAGTTTGTCTTTACGAGCTTCAAATAATCCGGCAAAAAATTAAATCCCTTTTGCCCCCATAACGCGTTTGCTACTACCAACTCATAGCCGCCTTTTTCGCCCGAAGTGTTCAATTGTTTGATGATTTCGCCGAATGTCTTATGAAATTGCTCGTTCTTCATAGGCGCAAAACAAAGCGCCTCGGCCATCTGTTTCTCTGTTTGGCCTTTTGCTCCCGCGTAGGTCATTGCCAAAGCCGTCGATATGCTGTAAGGCGACAGGAAAAGATTGCCTTGCTGGCCTTCGAGTTTGCCGTAAAGCTCAAGGGCGAATTTGTTATTGCCCGACACTACGGCTTGTTGGTTTGAGTCAATAGCTGCTTTGACTGAGTTTGTCATCCCGGCCAACAGGATTGCGACTAAGGTTAACTGGTTGATAGTATCCATTTTCAATATCTCCCTTTAAAGTGGTATATTTGCCTTTGCCTGTTTTCAGCGATATTGACAAGGCCGCCGCAAAAGGATTATAATAAATACGCGGTTTCCTGACAGCACTTATTTTTAAGGAACAGCTATGGAGCACGGAAAAAACAACCCGCTGACGAATTTCAAGAACCTGTTCATTGTTTACGGCGTAATCGCGGCTGTTGTTCTGGTTGCGCTTTTCGCGGGCATTTTTGGGAAGGAGGCGTCCGGCATTACCAGCGCATTGGGGCTGCTTGTGGCGTTATTCTCACTGATAACGCTGGTGGTCATTTTCGTATCATCCCTTAAAATGCTCGACCTCGTTGACGACACCAACGCAAAAACGGACAAGGTTGCCGATGAGCTGGAAAAACTCCGCCAAGTCGTCAATCAGGTTAATATAAGCACGCACGTCAGTGAAACGGCCAAGATGATTGCCTTTCGCGACAATGATATGCAGACACTCCGGGATGCCGTATTCGACAAGCTGCAGCAGAATGATTTTGACGCGGCATACGAAATTATCGACGAAATAGCTCACAAAACCGGCTATAAGAAACTCGCCGAGCAGCTTCATTTGCAGGCCGACAAATACCGCGACGCCAATGACGCTGAAAGAATGAACCAGATAATAAGCCACATCGAAAAGCACCTTGACGACCATCAGTGGGCAAAGGCAAGCGCCCAGATTGAGCTGCTGATAAAGGAATATCCCACTAATGACAAGGCCCTGGCGATGAGGCAGCGGCTGATTGAAAAGAAAGAGGAACGCAAGAAATTACTTCTCAACGCCTGGGATGACGCCGTCAGACGCCAGGTAACCGACCGAAGCATCGAAATCCTGCGTGAGCTTGACCAGTATCTTACGCCCAACGAGGGCCTTGCCCTGCAGGAAGGTGCAAGAGACGTTTTCCGCACAAAGCTGCATAACCTCGGCGTGCAGTTTGCGTTGGCCGTATCCGGCAAGCAATGGACTAAGGCGATTAATACGGGCCAGGAAATCATACGTGATTTCCCGAATAGCCGAATGGCCGAGGAAATCCGCGAAAGCCTCGATGCCCTCAAAACACACGCCGCTGGGCAGCAGGCGTAAAATTAACTTGCGAAAATAGCGCGCAGAGCGGGACTGTTTATTCTGTTCACGGGAGTTAATTCACGGCCTGGTTTTCCGACTATTACTGGAAGTCAAACAGCGACTGCGTTTTTACAATCGCTATCTGGTCGGGATATGCGGCGAAAGTGTGAACGTGAATCTCGGTTTTTCTCGCCTCGAAATCTATGTAGCAGAAGGGCTGCAGGCCGTCTATCTCAAGTTCAGGGAACCGGACGAACACGCCGCGGTCTCTGCCGAATCTTTCGAGGTCGTTGAAGCTCTGCCTGTACAGCGCAGGCGTCAGACGCTCAACCTGGAAATCGGTCATATAGCTGACGTTTTTGCTCAGTGTGCATTTGTGCGAGCGGGGGCCGTGGAACTGGAAACGCTCAATCAGGCCTCGTTCGGGAAGCATCTGGGTCGGTGTGCTGATGACTTCAGCCAGACATACGTCGCCCGCGAATGCACTTACGACGTGAGTGCAGCCGGTAACCCATATTAGCGCCTCGTACTTCTCGCTTTTGAGCCGTCTGCTGGCGTAGATATTGAACAGCTCAGGATGTAATGGTCGCTGGAATAAGCTGAAGGATAATTCCTCGATTGCTACATTGACTTGCGGTGATTCCATAGTTTGTCAGGCCCCAAATCTATATGTTATAATCTCGTTCCACGTCCTCATTATACAATAAAACAAGCGTAAAATTCAAGCCCATTATCAGTATTGATAGGGCCTTTTCGCTCACTTATAGGACGATTATTACACAAACCACGGGTTTTAAACGGTTAACAGAAGTGAAATTTCGACAAAAAATTTTGCTGCCAAGCGATTTTTTGCAATATTTTATCGCTGGAAGATGATCGCGTTAATCAAAGTTGCGATTATGTCGTAAAAAGCGTGCGTTCCAGCTGTAATTCCGAAGCCGCGTATTGCGAATAACGCCGCGAAATAAACCCCGGCCGTTGTCCGGAATGCGAATTTGGACCAGTCGAATAAGTCGCTCTGGTTTACCCGCCCGGTCAGGAAATCGATGTGATGATGCGCGCCGAAAAGGGCTGCTGATACCAGCACCGCGATGATTACGGCGCTGTGCTGATTTATTCCAATCACGTCCTGCAGCAAAAGCATTATCGCGCATATCAGTATCAGCCGGAACAACAATTCCTCATAAATACCCGCGCCGATACCGGTAACAATATCGGCAAGCAGCGATGATTGTGGCTTTGGCTTCACGATTACCGTTGCTTTTGGCTGTTGATATTTTGTTTTTGCCGGCGCCGCGTTTTGTTCGGCTGCGCACTGCACAACAACCGCCCTTGGCACAACGTCATTAATTCTGCTGTGTTTTGGAGCGCCCGCGCTATTCAAAAACAAGCTCAGCACGATAAGCGGTATGGCCAACAGCACGCACTCAATTGTCATAGGCAGCATATCGCCGAACGAAACCCACCATCGCTTTCTCGAAACAAGCTGGTATGCAAGCAGTATGACGACCACGACTAATGCCGGTGCCGCCCAGAGGAATTTGCCGCCGAATCCGAGATGCCGCAGCAGCTCCTGCAGCCAGACAAATGCCACCACCCTCACCTGCGTCTGGCTCAGAACGTCGGTATTGATGAAGATTGTGCCTAATTCATAAAAGATTATGAAGGGTAGCAGATAAACGATTGCGTAAACAGGCCGGCTCGTTCGCTCGAGGTACGAGTCGCGTGCGAAGTTGAACCATTGATTCGATGCAGCTCTTTGTCTTTTTCTTGCCATTCCGTTGGCCTTAACCTTTGTTTCTCACCGCGAAGTAATGAAGAAATTTATAACAACTTTGTGTCTTATCGCCTCCCGTAAGGGATGGCCGAGCCATTCGTGGCAAATCTTATATCGCGGCCAAAGTTTAATTGACTAACAGCAAGATTACAATACCAAATTGTTTTATGGTTGCTGTTTCGGGTTTGCCGCCTTCCAGTCATCGACAAAATTCCTTACCTGTTCTTTGACGGTTTTTTCGACGGCGCTTTTGACGGTTGCGACCGAAACGACGCCGAACCTGCTCTGCCCGAAGGATGGCCAGGTCAGGGCCTCTGTTCTTATGGTCGTGTCCCGCGACAAATTCGCAATCTGCAAAAGCGACGATTGAACGTCCATCGCAATGTTCAGGCTGTCACCCGCCGCCGTTACTTTGGCCAGCACCACGTAAATTCCCACTTCCGGCGTAGGTTTGGCAATCTCGATGCCGGCGCTTTGAAGAGCAACCTCGACCTCATTCTGAAGGGTCTGTTCTTTGAGAAACGGCAGCATATTCGGTTCATCACGCATAATTACCACCCTGACCGTCACTCCGCGAAGCCCCTTCAGCGTCGATACCTTGAAATTGTCCAATTGCTGTTTTTCCGACGGGCTGATTGCCAGGACAATCCCTGTAAGCCCCATCATCGCCGTAATACAGCAGCATCTGATAAGTGTTTTTGTCATTGCTTTTTTCCTCTCAAAATTTTACGGACAAAATTTATAAGCGTTTGCTGTTCGAAGTAGCTTTCCGGCAGATGCAGATACGCCGTTGTCTCGTCGGCTACAGTATATCTGCCGGCGACGTTTTTAAACAGTTGTTTTGCGTGTTTGTTCGCGTTCGCCGCAAAAGAAAATACCAGGTTTCCGCCGTGTCCCACGATACTCTTTATATCCAGCTCGCTTGCAGCTATTCGAAGCCCGGCGATACTCAAAAGCGATTTGACCTCCTCAGTAGGCGGACCATACACGTCCGCAAGCTCCGTTTCGAGATGTTTCAGTTCTTCCGCGTTTTTCGCAACCGCGATTCTGCGATACACGTCCAGCCGGATTCTGTCCGCCGGAATATAGTTTTTGGTTATGTATGCCGCGAATCCCAAATCGATGTTGGCGGTCGGTATCCCTTCAATCGGCTCGCCTTTCATTTGCTTGACAGCGTTAGCCAGCAGTTCGCAATACATTTGATAGCCGACCATTTGAATGTGCCCCGACTGCTCCGCGCCGAGGATATTTCCCGCCCCGCGAATTTCCAAATCCCGCAGCGCAATCCTGAAACCCGCGCCTAAATGCGAGTATTCCTCGATGGCTTTCAGCCGCCTCGACGCGATTGGCGTGATGGGGCGAGATGCCGGAATAAGCATATACGCGTATGCCCTGTGCTTGTATCTGCCCACTCGGCCTCGTAACTGGTGCAGTTCCGCTAAGCCGAACCGGTCCGCGTCGTTGACTATCATCGTATTGGCGTTGGGGATATCCAGCCCCGACTCAATTATCGTCGTGCAGACCAGCACGTCGGTCTGGCCCACCACAAACGCAATCATCGCCTTTTCCAGCTCGTGCGAAGTCATCTGCCCGTGTGCAATCGCTACTTTGGCATCCGGGACCAGTTTCTGAATCTCCCAGCATTTCTTTTCGATTGACTTGACCCGGTTGTGAACAAAGAAAACCTGTCCCTGCCTGTTCAATTCCAGGCTAATCACTTTTCGTATCAACTCTTCATTGTAAGTAGTTACGCTCGTAACGATGCTCCGCCTGTCAAGCGGCGCAGTCGCGAGCGAGCTTATGTCCCGAAGTCCCAGCATCGCCATATGCAGCGTCCGCGGAATCGGCGTCGCCGTCATCGTCAGGATGTCAACGTTCACACGCAGCTTTTTCAGCTTCTCCTTGTGCTCCACGCCGAATCGCTGCTCCTCATCGATTATCACCAGCCCCAAATCCTTGAATTTTACGTCTCCGCTCAGCAGCCGGTGCGTCCCAATCAAAATATCGACCTTGCCCACTCTTGTTCGGGCAATGATGTCCTTTGCCTGGGCGGTCGTCTTAAACCGGTTTAGCGATTCGACTACAACCGGGAAATCCGCAAAACGTTCCGTAAACGTTCGGGCGTGTTGGATGCTCAGCACTGTTGTCGGCACAAGCGCAGCGACCTGCTTGCCGTTCTCGACCGCCTTGAACGCCGCCCTCATCGCAAGCTCTGTCTTGCCGTAACCCACGTCCCCGCAAAGCAGCCGGTCCATCGCCGTGGGCTGCATCATATCCGCCTTTATTTGCGATGCGTTTGTCGTCTGGTCAGGCGTTTCCTGGTAGGGGAATGACGCCTCGAATTCTTTTTGCCATTTCGAATCCGCCGCAAACGCGAACCCGCCTATCGCCTGGCGTTTGGCCTGAAGTTCCAGTAGTTCGACAGCGAGGTCATTGACGGATTGTGTGACTTTTTCTTTCTGGTTTAACCATCGTTTCGAGCCAACCTTCGATAGTTTGGGCCGTTTTGGGCTTGTGCCGATGTATTTTTGCACCAGCCCGATATTATTCACCGAGACCTGCACCTTGATGCCGCCGTCGTATTCAATCGTAAGGTATTCTCCCTGACCGTCCTTTTCCCTGATGGTCTCGATACCTGAAAATTTTCCCACGCCGTAAGAGCTGTGCACGACGTAATCGCCCTGTTGCAAATCCTCTAAGGTATCAATGGGCGTTGTCGCACGCATAGGCCTCTGTCTTCGCCGAAGCGCGAATTGTCCGAATAACTCGTGATGGCTCAGAATCATCGTGTTCAACGACGGTATAGCGAACCCCTGATGAATGAATCCCTTGAGCAATTTGAATCTCGGCGGAATTTCGCTATGCTCCTGCCTGACGATTTCACTCACCCGGTCAATCTCCGCCTCCGCTTCGCAGTAAAGCAGCACGTCCTGATGTTTTGCAAGCTCGACCAATTCAGCCAGCGCCTCCTTATGCCCCGCCCAAAGCGATGCCGCCTTGTGCTGATACTGCTGGACGCTCCTTATATCCAGTTTTGTAAATTCGTCCGGGTTTTCGGTCGCGAACCGGGAAATGTGAAGCTGCGTGAATCGTTCGAGCGATTTATGAATCTGTTGCCAGTCATATAGCCGGTCTTTCTGCTCGGCCCGTTCGAAATATACCTTTGCCACCTCCTGGCAGTCCGCCGGCTCATCTAAAATCACAATCACGTCAGCAGGCAGTATATTCAGAAATAATTCCCGCTGTTCCTGTTTGTCCCCGCACGTCGCCGATACGATGCTGACCGCCGACAGTTGATGCGTTGATACCTGCGTATCCAAATCGATTGTGCGAATGCTCTCGATTGTGTCGCCAAAAAATTCAATTCTTATTGCCTGCGATTGTCCAATAGCATTGTCATTCCAGCGAAAGCGGGAATCCATCATAGGCGAATAAATATCGACGATGCCTCCACGCCTTGCGAATTGCCCCGGCAAATCAACCTTGTCGGTCCGCTCGAATCCGTTATCAATCAGCCATGCGCTTACATCTTCAGGCGTTGTCTGTTTTCCGGTTTGAAGCGCAAGCGAGCCGCTCTCGATGGCCGATAGTTTCGGTATGGGCTGACTTATCGCCTGCATCGACGCCGCGATGATTACGTTCTGACCGTCTCTACGAGATACGAGTGCCGAGCAGCGAGCGACGACTTTGAGCCGTTCCGCCCGAATCTCATCGGTCGCGTCCGCTATTTCCTCTTCGCCTTCCCACGCAGGCAGTAATTGAACCTCCTCGGCCCCACCTGTGGTGAGCGAAGTCGAACCAAACGTCTGCAAATCGTCAACCGCGTTATCTGCATCATCTATATGCGGGCAAACGTAAATAATAGGCCTGGATAATTGCTTTGACAGATGTGCCGCCAAAAGGCGCGCAAAAGACCCCCACGTCCCAGCGACCTTTACCACCCCCCCAGTGGTGAGCGCAGTCGAACCACCGGTAGCAGCCAGTCGTGAGCTCAGTTCAACGATCAACTTGTCGTGTCCAAGCTCCATAAATCCCAAATATACGCAGAGCTTCCGCTATTCTACGATTATTTGCCCCATTAAGCCAGCCCCCGACGTATAATGAATTCATTGCAGATTTTTTAGTGTGCAAACGATATTCTATTATGGTAGAAATGCCGCCTTTCGTCCCGTTCTCCGGCAGGGGCCTTCGTCCTGACGAGTCGGATTGTTTAATTATTTGGTGAAAGCAGTATGTGGTTATATCTTAGCGCGTTTTCAGCCGTCTTCATTGGGCTGTATGATATATGCAGAAAAAGGGCTATCCACAATAATGCCGTAATACCGCTGTTGTTCTTTTCGGTATCAGTGGAGGCGGTGCTGCTTTTGCCCGTTATCGTGCTTTCCGCGGTTTCGCCTCACTTTTTAACGCCGTTAGGGATATATATCCCGCCTTTCGGCCCGCTGGCCCATTTCTGCTGCTTCGTAAAGGCCATTATCGTCGTCTCGCTCTGGCTGCTCGGTTTTTTTGCTGTCAAGCACCTGCCCATCTCAATATACGCCCCCATAGGCGCTTCCGGTCCCGCCTGGACGCTCCTCGGAGCAATGCTCGTCTTCGGCGAACGCCTCACCCCGTTTCAATGGGCCGCATTCGGCGTGCTATTTGTCTCATACTATATCTTTTCTCTCGTAGGCAGCCGCGAAGGCATTGTTTTTCACACTAATAAATGGGTCATCCTTCTTTTCCTCTCGGTCCTCATCGGTGCAGGCAGCGCACTTTACGACAAATATCTCGTCCACACGCTTGGCTTTGCCGCCGTAGGCGTACAGGTTTGGTTTATGATTTATGCGGTTCCCGTTATGACCTTTGTCCTGTTTGTTTTCTGGTGGCCGGTCCGCGCAAAACACACCCCCTTCAAATGGCGCTGGGGCATCCTCCTTATCGGGGCTTTACTGGCTATTGCCGATGTTGCTTACTTCAAAGCGCTTGGTTATCCGGGCGCGATGATTTCGCTTGTAACTGCCGTCCGCAGCGGAAGTGTTGTAATTTCCTTCCTCGGCGGGGCGTTTATTTTCGGCGAAGTCCAAATCCGCCGTAAAGCCGTCGCGCTCGTCGGCGTCATCATCGGCGTCCTTATGCTGCTCTTATCGCACTAAACGCTCCGTCGTTATTTCCCCAGTAACTTCTTCGCGGAAGCTATAACCGCGTCCGTTGTTATCCCGAATTTCTCGAAACAGACCTTGTAGGGAGCTGATGCCCCGAATGACGACATTCCAATAAATGTACCCTTGTCCCCAATCCACTTGTGCCAGCCAAGCTCAACCCCCGCCTCAATCGCGACTCTCGCCTTCACATCGGGCAGTATTACCGAGTCGCGATATTCCTTGCTTTGCTTCTCGAATAATTCCCAGCAGGGCATACTAACCACTCTGGCCTTAATTCCTTCAGCGGAAAGTTTGTTGTACGCTTCGACTGCCAAAGAAACCTCCGAGCCGGTTGCCAAAAGCAAAACATCCGGCTTATCTGCACCAATCAAAACATAAGCGCCTTTGGCGAGATTGTCCGCCGGCGCATATTTGGTCTGGTCTATTACGGGCAGATTCTGGCGAGTGAGCAATAACGCTACAGGCCCTCCGCGGTATTGCAAAATAAACTTCCACGCCTGCGCGGTTTCGTTCGCGTCCGCGGGCCTGATAGTCAGCAGGTTCGGTATTGCCCGCAGCGCAGCGAAGTGTTCCACCGGCTGATGCGTCGGCCCATCTTCACCCACGCCGATACTGTCGTGCGTCCACACAAAAATCGTCGGGTAATGCGATATCGCCGCCACCCGCACCGCACCGCGCATATAATCGCTGAATACCAAAAACGTCCCGCCAAATGCCCGAGTAAGCCCGCTTACCGAGATGCCGTTCATAATTGCGCCCATCCCGTGCTCACGGACGCCGAAGCGAATATATCTGCCGTCGAGCGAATTCGGCTGATAATCCTTCACGTCTTTCCATCGTGTATTATTCGATGGCGTCAAATCCGCGCTGCCTCCCAGTATAAACGGCATTTGCGGCATAAGGGCATCTAATGTCTTTCCCGATGCTGAACGCGTCGCAATAGCATTGGGCTTGCCTTCCTTCACTATGTCGAATTTGGGCAGCAGCGAATCGATATTGACAGTGATTTTGTTCTCGATGGCATCCTGAAATTGTTTTGAAAGTTCAGGGTATGTCTCGGCGTATTTCTTGAATAATCGGTTCCACGACGCTTCAGCTCTTTTGCCCTTGTCGATGGCGGTGCGGGTATGCGGCAGGACTTGCTCAGGGACATTAAACGTCTTTTCCGGGTCCCAGCCGAATGCTCGTTTGGCTGCTTTAATCTCATCTTCACCGAGCGGTGAGCCGTGCGCCTCCGATGTATCGTGTTTTGTCGGTGCGCCGAAGGCGATGTGTGTGCGAAGTTTTATCAGCGTCGGCTTGTCCTTCGTCCGTTTCGCTTTTTTCAGCGCCTTTTCAAACGTCGCCATATCGTTCCCGTCGCCCGGCACCTCAATCACGTTCCACCCGTATGCTTTATATCGTTTCGCCGTGTCCTCAGTGAATGATAAACCCGTTTGGCCGTCGATTGAAATATGATTGTCGTCGTAAATGACGATAAGATTATCCAGCGCAAGGTGTCCCGCCAATGAACTTGTCTCGCTTGATATTCCTTCTTCGAGGTCGCCATCGCCGCAGGTTACGTAAATTTTGTAATCGACGACCGGGAATCCCTCGCGGTTGAAATAATTGGCCGTGTACTTTTGCGCAATTGCCATACCTACCGCGTTCGATATCCCCTGGCCCAGTGGCCCCGTCGTCGCTTCGATACCCAAATCAGGTTTGTATTCCGGATGTCCCGGCGTCTTGCTTGCCCACTGCCTGAAATTCTTCAGGTCATCTAAAGTCATATCATAGCCCGTCAGATAAAGCAGCGAATAAAGCAGCATACACCCGTGCCCGCCCGAAAGAATAAACCGGTCCCGGTTGAACCACTTCGGATTCGCCGGGTTGAATTTCAAATGCCTCATCCACAAAGTATATGCCGCCGGAGCCAAACCCATCGGCATTCCCGGATGACCCGACTTGGCTTTCTGCACCGCGTCCGCCGCCAAAAACCTTATCGTATCAATTGCTAGCTCATCGAGCTCAGTCATGCCTTTTACTCTTATCGCTTCACCCATTGCAATTTTCCCGCAAATTAATGATTAACTCTAAAATTTTGACTGCCAAAACGAACCCCAAACGATAACCAAACAGGCCCGTTTTCGCAAGGTTTTTGTCAGGCCTCTTACATTTGACAAATCGCCTATTTATTGGGATAATCAACAAACTTACATGAAAGGATGCGGTAAATGACCGGCGAAAACAGGCCAAAATACAATGTCGAAATAATACGCCCGCAGATGACGGCACACGATGTTCACCTCAGAAGCAAACCCGTTGACCCCGACAAATTAAAAGCCCTCAAAAAAGCCCTTCAGGCCTTTCACGCCCTCGAAACTATGGCCGTCAACATCTACAAATTCCAGCTCACCAAAGCCCCGTCCGAGTTTAATCGCCAGCTTATCGTCGCTATGTGCGACGAGATGACCCACCTCCAGGATTTCCAGGTCAAACTCTACGAATATGGTTTCAGGCCCAACATCCTTTGTCCCGCATACTCGCTCCTCGGTTTCATTTTTGGCTTTATCTCTCGCCTCCTCGGACCAAAAGCTGTTCTAAAAATCGGTATTTGGGTTGAAACCAAGGCCGTAAAACATTATGCTGAACTCCTTGAAACCGTCGATTGGGACGAACAAACAAGAAAGATTATTGAAAAGGACCAGGCCGACGAAGATGGACATATCAATCGATGGCGAAACATGCTCGGCCAAATCAGTTAGGGGCGTCATAAAAAACAGAATCTGCAATTCATAATTTCAGGAGTGCTAAAAATGGAACGTATCGGACGTCGCGAATTTCTTGCCGGCTCACTCGTCGGCGCATCAGGACTGCTTCTTGGCTCGGCATTGACAGGATGCGAATCTAAAATGGCAGCATCGGCGAAGAGCAAAACCTTCGATCCCTGGGAAATTGTCCCCCTCGGCAAAACGGGCCTCAAAGTTACCCGCGTCGGCTTCGGCACCGGCATGAGCGGCGGAAGGCACTCCTCGAATCAGGTCCGCCTCGGCAAAGAAAAATTCCAGGGTTTATTGAAAGAAGCTTATGACCGCGGTTGTCGCCTCTTCGATTGCGCCGATATGTATGGCTCGCATCCCTACATCATCCCTGCCCTCCAGGGTATCCCCCGCGATAAATTCACCATCGTCTCCAAGCTGATGATTTGGGACCCGCCCGCCGAAGAAAAAGAAAAGCCGCTTGTTACAATCGACCGCTTCCTCAAAGAATTGAACACCGACTACATCGACCTGCTCCTGCTCCATTGCATGATGGCGCCCGACTGGAACAAAACCCTAAAGCCGTATATGGATGGAATGAGCGAAGCCAAGGCAAAAGGCAAAGTCCGTGCGCTCGGCGTTTCCTGCCACTCGATGGACGCCCTCAAAGTCGCCGCAGAAGAACCCTGGGTCGAGTCCGTCCACGCCAGGATCAACATAACAGGCGTGGATATGGACGGCTCCGTTGACGAAGTTGTCCCCATCATCCGTAAAATCCACGACGCAGGCAAAGGCGTCGTTGGTATGAAACAAATTGGCGAGGGCCACTATCGTAACGACCCCGAGCTTCGCAAAAAAACCGCCGACTTCGTTTTCAACCTCGGCTGCGTCAACGCCGTCGTCGTCGGCTTCGAATCCATCGACGAAGTTAAGGATTACGAGGATATCGTTCGCAAAACCCCGCGCAAAAACGCGTAATCCGGTTTCCTTAAAATATTTAACCCCGTCATTTTCGCCGAAGGCGTATGACGGGGTTTTTATTTTGTCATTATCCCTAAATCACCAATCGCCAATCGTCAATCCTTTATCCGTTCTCAACCAGCTCACTGAAATAATTAGGCACTCTCGTTTCAAACGTCATCCGCCTGCCGGTTGTCGGGTGTTTGAATGAAATCGATTTGGCATGAAGAGCTAATCGTCTGCAGCCGTCCTTCGATTTTCCGTATTTGCCGTCGCCCACGACCGGGTGTCCCTTATCAGCCATATGCACGCGTATCTGGTTCTTCCTGCCCGTCAAAAGATTTATCTCCAGCAAACTAAACTGCCTGCTTTCTTTAAGCACCTTATAAGCCGTATGTGCCAGTTTGCCTTTTTCGGTGTCTTTTGTGGAATAGACAACGTATGCCTTGTTCTCAGCTAAATATGAGCTAATAACGTCCTCTTTTTTGGCCAACTGCCCATAGACCACCGCGATATATTTCTTTTCCGTGTCCTTCCACTCCTTTTGGAGCTGGAACTTCGCCTCTTCGGTTTTCGCAAAAACCAGCACGCCGGACGTTGACTGGTCCAGTCGATGAACGATGAAAATCCGGTTTCGCGACTTCGGATTGCCTTTGCGGACGTAATCGGTCAGCATATAGTAAGCCGTCCTCGTTTTATTGTTGTCCGTCCCCACGGTCAACAACCCCGCCGGCTTATCCACCACGAGGATGTCCTTGTCTTCATAGAGTAATTCCATCCCTCTCGGCAGATACTTACTCGCTGAATGTCTTTTCTTCGGCATATCGTGTTCTCTGTTATCTTGTGCAAGTTTACCTGTGCAGTTTATAGCCCATTGCCGCATTACTATCAAGTCACAATACAGGCAACCGGATTTCCAGAACCGCAGCCTGCCCTGAGCTATGTCGAAGGGATTGCACAGATGGCACGGATTTATTTTTCCGCATCCTCCCGCCTGCCCCCGAGAAGTTGCTACTTTGGTTTTGCAGCAGGGGGCCCAGTTTTTAATTTTTCAGTTCTCATTCTTTTCCGCTGGCCTTTCAGTTTTGAAAAATCGTATTGTTTTCGAGTAGTTCACCTCGCCTGTGAAGCTTTAGCGAAGGAGAATAGCCATTCTGTTATTATTTCCTTTTTTCCATTGACTATCGCCGGCTAAAAAGTACAATTTATAGTGTCTTTTGCCGGGAGCAAAAGGCGAAGAAGGCAGAAGGGTGAGAATGAGCAAAGGCCAGAAGAGAGACTTTGCTGTGTTCATTCCGCACGTGTTATTTCCTGCCTTGTAACTTTATCGCTTTTGGAAAAAGGAGAAGAGAGATGAGAAGTGAAACATGCCGTATTTTATTGTTTGTTTTGGTGGCGCTCACCTTGTTGGCCGGTTCCATCACATACGCCGATAACATTTATGTATCGTGTTACGGCAGCGGAACGGTTGATAAAATCGATTCGTCTGGAAATAAGACCATCTTCGCTTCCGGTCTGAACAACCCTACCGGCCTCACATTCGACAGCAGCGGCAACCTTTGGGCGTCTGAAGGAGGTCACGGTGGTAACGGTGATGGAGCCATTGATAAATTTAACTCTACCGGAAACAAGTCTCGCTTTGCCTCAGGATTGAACAGCCCTCAGGGACTTGCGTTCGACAGTAAAGGCAATCTGTTCATGGCTGGATGGTACGATGATGCGATTTACAAATTCGATTCCAGTGGAAATAAGTCCGCCTTCAGTGGAATGTTTTGGCATCCTGAGGGTCTTACATTTGACAGAAGCGGAAATCTCTGGGCATCCAGTTATGACGGTCAGATTTGCAAATTTGATTCGACCGGAAATAGTACCGTTTTTGCATCGGTCAACTTACCTTTAGGCATTGCCTTTGATAGCAGCGGCTACCTCTACGCGGCCAGTAGCACTGACGGCACAATTATAAAATACGGTACAACGGGAAACAGAACCATATTCGCATCAGGCTTGAACGCACCTTGCGGTCTGGCGTTTGACAGCAGCGGCTATCTCTATGTGGTCAATGAGGGCAGTGGGACGATTGAAAAGTTCGATCCGACCGGTCATGGGACTATCATCGCTTCGGATTTGAGCGAGCCGTTGTGGATTACAACACAGGTTCCCGAACCCGCCTCCGCTTTACTGATTGGAGCGGGTTTGTTTTTCGCCCGACTAAGACGCAGGCAGAGTTAATTTCGGATTGCGGATTGGCGATTGTAAAGTGGGGCCCCTGTTACAGGGCCAAAGAAATAGCTTTCCGGGAATCTCCGCTACGCTACGAGAGTATCCTCGCCTACTACATGCTTGGGCAGACAGGTCGCTATGTGTGCGATTTAACGTTTTCTTCGCAAAGCGAGTCCGCCAAGGGCGAATAATAAAAGCGTTGCCGGATCGGGCGTAAGCAGAAACGCATGGATATAACCATCAGGATTAATGCCTTCACCTACAATCCAGCCATTGCTGTTTATGCATTCTGCTCTTACCAATGTCCAGTGGGACGATGGATCTATGAGGGTATTAAGGTCTATATTATTGCCTTGGCCTGTTGAGTCAAAAAGACAGGCATGGGAATTTCCTCCGTTTCTAATTTCACCAACAATCTGACCTATATCGTTGTTGTACCATGCAAGACTTTCAGCAAAACCACTGACAACGCCAAGATCTATATTGGCTCCGCCGCCTGTAGCGTCAAAAAGGCAAGCATGGTTATATCCCGAACCGGTCAAAGAATAACCAATAATCTGATCACTGTCATTTATAGAATAAGCCCCGCTCAAAAGACCTCCAAGGGTTCCAAGGCCTTTATTGGCCCCGCCGCCCGTAGGGTCAAACAGACATGCTTGCTGCCTTCCTAAAGCGTTATATGCCGCTCCAACAATTTCACCTTTTTCGTTGATGGAACGGGCTATAGACATTTGGCCTCCAAGAGTTCCAAGGTCCTTATTAACTCCATTACCTGTTGAGTCAAAAAGGCAGGCATGGTCGGTACTCGAAGAAGTGTAAGCCCTTCCTACAATCTGGCCACTGTTGTTTATGGATGCAGCAGAACCTACAGAACGGCCAAGGTTTCCAAGATTTTTATTCGCTCCTGCGCCTGTTGAGTCAAAAAGGCAGGATTGTCCATTACCGGAAGTGTCATAAGCCATACCTGCAATTTTACCATTATTATTGACGGACCAAGCCCAACTATCGCTACCTCCAACGGTTCCAAGGTCAATATTCGCTCCGCGGCCAGTAGAATCAAAAATGCATGCACGGTTATAACTGGAACCGTTCCAGGCGTATCCTACTATCATACCGTTGTCGTTGATTGAATAAGCGCCACTGGTCGTACCGCCGAGGGTACCGAGGTCGACTACCTGGCGGTAGGCAAAGGCAGAACTACCAAGAACTAAAAGAATTGCCGCTGCTGTGGAAATAGAAAGATTTCTCGTCTTCATCACTTCTCTCCTTCTTTTTATGCCTTCATTCTCTTCTCAGGCCGATTTTTGTCCCCCGAAAATCAGCCAACTCATTCTCAAAGTAGATTGCCAGATATTAGCTTAGATGTCAAGCTGTTTTGTTAAGATTACGCACGGTTTTCAAGAGCTTAAAAATAAGATTTGCCCGCCTCCCGTTCCCGTTAGGGATGGCCAAGCCAAAACGGCAAAGTGCGGGGAAGCCGCATGATACAGGCACTTGACATATTCAGGTAATAAAAGTAACCTCATGCCAAGTGTAGCGATAATAACTTTAGTAAATTTTTATTGAGGGGTTGAAAAATGGTTAAGTATTTGTGTTCCTGCCTGTTTCTAAGTTTGCTTGTGTCATTTACGCCTGCGTTCGGCGATACCAACGTGCTGAAAAATCCCGGTTTTGAAAACGGTACCGAAGATTGGGAAGGCAGGTCGTGCCAAATCGAGGCGGTAACAACGCCGGTTCACAGCGGCGCAAAAAGCGTAAAGGTGTCCGGAAGGACCGCAGACTGGCAGGGGGTGAAACAATCCCTGTTGGGCAAAGTATTGAATGGAAAGACATATAAAATTTCAGCGTGGGTTCGCCTGGAAAATGCAGATGCCAATACCATAACGATATCCATCGAGCAGGCCGACGACAAGGGTACAGTATATAAGAATGTCGCCAAGGCAACGGCGAGCAAAACCGAATGGGTCGAGCTTTCAGGAGAGTTCACACTTACGGCCAACGGGACTTTGACAACATTAGACGTTTACCTCGAAGGCCCGGCGCAGGATATCAATTTCTTTGTTGACGACGTTGTCGTATTTGGTCCGGAAGTGACTAAGGTCCAGCAGGCCGACTCGAATGCGGTTAAAACAGAACCGAATGCCCCCAAGAAGAACGCTAAATAAGCTTTATCAGCGTCGAAAAAATCTTCGTGGTTCCTTTTGTGCTTTTTTGTGGCTAAATCAGTGCCATCTGTGTAATCTGTGGTTGCGGTTGATAAATTTAAAATGAGAACGGAGGCAGATTATGACAGATAACCAGCAGCAAGGGTCCGACATCCCCCCGGCTAACGAATTGCCAACTCAGGCAAGCGGCATAACGCCGGAGACGCTCAAGAGTGCAATGAAGGCGTTCAAAAAGCGGCTCAAACTCACTGCGCTGGATGAAGATTCGAGCTTGGGGCGCGGGCCTTTTTCGAGCGGGGCCAAGGGCGTTTACGCGATACAGCCCCCAAACCAGTTTCCGCGCGAGGTCTGGGAGGAATTGTGCCGCCTGGGCAAACTCCGCAACAGCGGCCACGGAATGTATGAGCTGGTGAAAGTGGAAAGCTAACAACAGTTGCTTTTGCGACCCCGGTTTTTTGCCGCTGTCCGCAATTGTTTGTAATTTTTTTGATTTGGTAATTGTGATTTGTTTAGGATTTAGGGTTTAGTATTTAGAATTTCAACCTGTCTATGGTCTTACGTCCGTGTCTAAAAAAACAATTCTCTGCGGTCTCCGCGTTCTCTGCGGTAAATCCTTTTGTGCCTTTTCACATAAGCCCCAATCGTTCCGCTTCCGCATAAAGCCCGTAGCGTTTCATCTTCTTAAAAAGCGTCGTGCGGTTTATGCCAAGTGCGTCTGCCGTCTCCTGCCTGTTCCACTTGTGCGCCTCCAGCGCCTGGCGAATGATAGTTTTCTCCGGCTCAGCAACCGCCTTTTTCAAACTCACCGCCTTATACTCCGGCCCCTGTATGACCTGCTCCTGCCTTATACCTGTCGGCAAATCGTCGGGCGTTACGAAGCTGTTCTTGCCCAGCAGCACCGCCCGTTCTATCGTGTTCTCAAGCTCCCGCACGTTGCCGGGCCAGGGGTAACGTTCCAGAAACCCAATTGCATCATCGGTTATTCCCATCTTCTTTTTGTTGTGCTGCCCGCTGTATCTATTCAAAAAATGCTTGGCCAATAGCGCAATATCCCCCACCCTTTCCGACAACGCAGGCAGATTCACCGTAACGACGTTTATTCTGTAATACAAATCCTCTCTGAATCTTCCCTGTTTTACCTCTTCAATCAAGTTTCTATTCGTCGCAAGTATAATCCTTGCGTCAACCGTAATCGTCTTATTGCTTCCCACCGGCTCAAATTGCCTGTCTTCTAACACTCGCAATAATTTCACCTGCAGCGCGGGCGACGCGTTACCTACTTCATCCAAAAATATTGTCCCCCCGTCCGCCGCTAAGAATTTACCCTTCTTGTTTGCCACCGCGCCGGTAAAACTGCCTTTGATGTGCCCGAAGAGTTCGCTTTCGAGGAGCGTTTCAGGCAGCGCGCCGCAACTCACCTCGATGAAGGCCTCTTTGCGTCTGCCGGAGTGGTGGTGAATCGCGCGGGCGAGCATCGTTTTGCCCGTTCCCGATGGCCCCGTCATAAGAATCGTGGTCTTGCTGTCCGCTACCGCTTCCACCAGCTCGAATATCCTCGCCATTTTATAATCATGACTAAGGATGTTGTCCAAACTGTATCTTTGCTCGAGCTGTGAGCGCAAGCTGACGTTTTCACTGATGAGCGACTGCTGTTTTATCGCGCGGGCTACCGCCAGGCGTAATTCGTCGTCGTTAATCGGCTTAGTGAGATAATCATAAGCCCCGGTCTTTATCGCCCGCACCGCACTTTCGATAGTGCCATAGCCGGTGATTACGACGACAACGGTCTGAGGATAGTTTTGCTTTACGATATTTAATAGTTGAAAGCCGTCGCCGTCGGGCAGGTTGATTTCGGTAATAACAAGCGCGTAGTCCTGCTTTTCCAGCTCAGCAGCAGCGCCTTTGACCGTCGCGGCAGCGCCGGTTTTGAAACCCTCGGCCTTCAAAAACTCCGTCAGGCAATCCCGGATTACCAGGTCGTCATCCACGACAAGAATTGTCTTTTCAGCCATCGTTTTACCCGGCTCCATTTTTGGGCGTTCCCGGCCCGCCAGCTGTCCGAAACTCGAATTGATTTACAATATCAATGATAATAGTTATGTTGATTTTGTCAAGCATTGATGTTGACAAAAAGCAACATATCCATTTTAGCCCAGTCTGGCAGGTGTTAAAATGGGCAAACATCCAACCCCTATATTATGTAAACTTGGAGGATTTGGACTGCCGGACCGCTATTATTGGACTGAGGCAAAACACAAAAATGCGAATTTAGTTTTTTTTATTGTTGACATTTAGGTAATTTGTATTACAATGGCACATTGGACTAGCTCTTTTTTAATGAGAAGGCTCCAGAAGAAGGCCTTGGGTGATGAATGCCCTCGATAATGGGCAAAGAATGCTTGCTTAGTTGGGTGGAGGAGAATGATGGTGAAAAGAAAATTGAGTCCCTGTCTTGCCATATTACCTATATTGGCGATGTTTTGTCTATGTTCTGTGTCTGTTGCCGCTCTGACGAATCCCACGTTGGTTTTCAAAATGACTGCGGATGAAACGTCCCTTGCGCCCGGTGAAACAACTACTGTGCACATCTGGGCATGGATATATACTCCGGCCGGTATAGAAAAACCCAACAATGGACTGGATACGTGGGAGCTTGACCTTGGTGTCAACAATACCAATGTAATTTCAATAACATCTCTGAGTGTTCTGGCGCCTAATCCCAATCCGGCGTATCATGCATATCAGCTATCCTCTTTGAATAATCCGGTTACCGGCGAGGTTCGACAAGTTGGTGTGTCACAGCTTGTCACCGGTGCGCCATCGCTGATTGGCGTAGGTGTGAACAATGATATCGATAATGCCGCCAATTATTCCGAGATATGCCGCTTTACCATTAAAGCGGCTCAAAACCCCATGGCGTCTGCGGCTTATACCATTATGAATCAAGGAGCCGGCTGGTTCGGCGTCCTCGCCGACAGTGCCGGCACAACATTTGACAACAGTGATAATACTGCATACGGCGGCACATATTTTTATGCGGCGGGATCCCAGAATGTCTTTACAATCACCCCTGAGCCTGCCAGCATGGTTTTATTAGCGACTGCGGCGGCGTTCGCGTTGCGACGCCGAAAATAATAGTAATTGACTTTGGTTGGTTGCTGTCTGTTGCTTTGATTTTTAAGCATCAGCTCCTACACCCCAGTTGGCTGGCCGGGTTTTTGCCTTTGACTGCCGGGGCGCAGTTTCCTGCGGTTGAGGAAGGAGAAGAGATGCTGAACGGGAAAAAACTCTTCGCAGGGCAGGGTGTGCCTATAGGTAGCTGTGGAGGATTTATCGTCTTTTTGGTGTTGCTGGTTTCGTCTCATGCCTATGGCCAGTTGGGACCGCAGGATGTGGTTATTCTTGTAAACCAGAACAGCCCAACAAGCCGGTATATCGCCAAAATGTATCGGCAGTATTATCCCCAAATCACCGATTCGCAGGTGCTCAGTTTGTCAGGCCTTGCTGATTCCAGTGGTCCCTCAGCGACCCCTGCCGATGAAATAATTACAAGGCAGCAGTATAACGATCTGATTGCCTCGCCTCTCAGGGCATATCTGGCCGACTCAAACTATCCGAATCGAATCACACAGGTCAAAGTAATAATCACAACCGCCGGTATGCCGTATCGCATCCTGGATACTGTTTACTCCGATGCTGTTTATCCCGCCGGTTCGAATTATAATACGGTCATTAGTCAGGTAGCTTCCATTGACGCGGCGTCCGTAGAGTCCGAACTTACCTGTCTGTGGACCTGCGACTATGATGTCAACAGCTTCTCGCGCACTAATCGAATGGTTAACCCTTACCAGGGTTATCACAGCAGTATGACGCTGTTTTCGAGAGCGACTCCGGGCACAAAACAGTTCCGCTGGACAAATGCGATTTCTCTGATCCAGTCGGTTGCAAATCCGCAAATGGAAGGAGTTATGCTTCCACCTAAACCGGGGAAACCTCCCAATTTCATAAACACATATTACTATGGCACTGTCAACCGTAGGTTTAATGTTGGAGATATGTATTTAACCGCCCGGCTTGATGGACCAAAGGCACAAGGTAAAAGTGCAGTTTTCGCTGTCAGAGCGATGCTCGAAAGAGCCAAAAGGGCCTCAAGTCCGTTATACGGTGTTAATCCGGCACAGGCAGTAGCTGTTTTTGACGATGCGCCAGGCCAAACCAAGAACTTCGACTACAATCGCACATACAACCTCACTTCCGGTGTGGAATACTGGCAATACAGCGATGTTGTCAATCAGCCGCCTGATGCCGACCAGTGCAGGGTCAGAGAGGACTACATCAATGGCTATATGATGTTGACGGACAGCGACCCCCACGAAGGAATCCTCAACGTTGGCGGATTTCCGGTCTCAACCGGTGCGGTCGGCGTGATGCTCGACCGGCGAATCGCAGTTCGCACATCCCAGACGGACTTAGACAGCTATGCGACAGCCAATCCCGCCAGCAGGGTCAATCCGCAGGGAGTTGTGTTGCTGGCAACCTACGGCAGAAATGGCGATGAAGGTAGTGCATCCAATTATCTTCTGGCAGGCGGCCCAGGCGGAGGGACGCTTTTTAACGTTGTAAACGGGGCTGTCTTCACCTCTATCGAAAGCTATAACGGAGTAACGATGTTCTCTGATGTTAATACAGCACCGACTCCGCAGGGTAAATTAGTGGATTTCATATCCATAGGGGGCACAGCCGCCATAGGCCATAGCTTTGAACCACAGTCAGATGCTGCTATTGATAATGAATTTCTGTTTTATAACCTCCTTGCAGACCCCAATGGCACGGGCAAGGCGGATTTGACCCTTGTTGAAGCCGCTTTTACGGCAATCCCCTACTTGAGCTGGTCGGAAGTCCTTATCGGAGACCCGCTTATGAGAATCGCCTATGGGCCGGGCGGACTTGCCTGGACACCGAAACAGGGCGATACCAATTTTGACGGCATAATCAATTTTAAAGACGTCCGGCTCCTTAATATGGCCCTTGGCGGCCAGTTAAACTCATCTGACCCTAACACCTTTGATTTATATGACGACCTGTGTGATTTTGATCAGGATGGCATTATCAACTTCAAGGATGTCCGGATTCTTAACCTGTTGATGCAGTAAGGAGTTTTAAAACCCCTAAAAAAAGTAGGATTTTACTTGACAAACGGAAAACCATCCGTTAATCTTATAACAATTGAAATGCCGCCGTCAGGGATGGCAGCGGTACACGGAAGAGAGTGAAATGAGAAGAAGAAGAAGGAGGAGTAGAGAATGAGAGATGCTAAAGCTGCGCTGTTGGCGGTTGCGCTGGGGGTCTTTGTTCTCACAAGTGCTTCATTCGCCGCAATTATTCAGGACATCGGGGGCACCCTTACCTCGACCGATTGGTATTACGGCAACGGTCACTACTTTAAACCCAATTCTGCGGGCGGGACAAGCAACGCACAGATTAATCTGGTGGGGATTACCTCCCAGGGCCAGATTGACCCGGATTACTATATGTTCTATGGCGATTTTGCTATGGGGCGATCGAACCTGTTGCTGGATAAATCAAGCGGAGGGCTTGCGGACGGTATCTTTGCTTCAGGCGCTACTTTGACTATCAATGGCGATTTATATGCGAATGATTTTTCCACAATCGTCGCCAGCGGCGATATTATAACAGCCGTAGTGACGTCCCAGTGGGAGCTTAGAGTGTTGCCTCAGCAATCCGAGAACAACACGGTCATTGGCCGGGCATTCTTTCACATAACAGGCGGCGCACTGTCAAATTCATCGCTCAATGATGCTGGTTTGTCTATGGGCGATTTTTACATAGATTTCACGTTTTCAGGTTGCATGCCCAACGTAACTGATTTTTCCAGCTCTCTGGGCAATGCGACATATAATTGCTTCGATCCTACGATTCAATTTGGTTTTACTCCTGAGCCGACTTCCATCGCTATTTTGGGGCTTGGAGGATTTGCTTTAATTCGCAGAAGAAGGTAAACATACCCTTGATACGTGTCGGGGATTTTAAGAAGAAGAGTGATAGTTTTGTTGAAAGAAAAGAGGAGAGCGTGATGAGTAAACATGTAATTGTATTATTGTCTTTAGTTCTTGTTCTAACTGTCCCGGCAGGTGCTGCGCCTGCGGCTTCTGTTCAATCAATGGACGTCCAGGTTTCTGATATAGACAACCTCGCTGTTCACTCCAGCTATAATGCCGCAACCCACCAGCTTACCTGGTCAAATGGCGGCATTGCGACATTGTATTTTGCGACGGGAAATACCAAATTACGTGTCAATGTTGATGCCACGTTTGACAGCATGACCGACACCAGTTCGGGCGGTCTGGCCTCCGCGGCATTCGCGAGCGGCAGTTTTACCGTAAATTTCTATGCTTTGACTGATACGGCAAAACTAACTTCTCTTGGGAGTACAACCGGACAGTTTTGGCCCGGCTGGACGTATAAGGAAGGCGAAATATTGGAAAACCCGAGCAAGTTGTATGGTTCTGTCCCTATGGAGCTTATTTCATGGACTCTCCCCGGCTATGCCTGGTCCGGAGGACTCAATACTGAAGGCGGCCTGACAGCGACCACGACCAATATAAACCCGCTCAATATCACTGATTACCAGTCTAACTGGTCGTCCAGTAACACAGTAGTTAGGATTCTCGCAGATGCGACCGGTATTCCTGAACCGGCGACGATGTGTCTGCTTGGTCTTGGTGGACTTGGATTGCTTCGCAGAAAGCGCAGTAACGCATAAGGAAGTACTAAGTGCGAAGTTAGAAGTACGAAGTAAAGTAGTAATTTGAAATTAAAGGGCTGTGTTCAAACAACACAGCCCTTTTTCTGTTCAGGGTTTTAGCTGATATTAAGTCCGTTTTGCGATTTTGGTCAGGCGGCGGATTACTCCGGCTCGCCGGGGCTGTTCCTCGTTTCTTTTATTGCTTCCCTGTGGGGTATTACTTTACAGGCCACTCGCCGGTAAATACCTCTACGGCAGGCCCTGTCATATAAACGCAGTTGTCCTCGGTTGACCAGTTGAGTTGCAGTTGTCCGCCGGGCAATTGGGCGGTTGATGACCTGCCGCATCGACCTGTTATGGCCGCTGCGACAGCGCACGCGCAGGCGCCGGTTCCGCAGGCAAGCGTTATCCCGCTGCCTCGCTCCCACGTTCGCATCGTAAATCCGTCGCGGTTTTTAATCTCGACGAAATGCACGTTTATTTTTTTGGGGAACAAATTATGGTTCTCAATCTCCGGGCCGATTACGTCAAGTTCGACCGCCGCGACTTCATCGCAGAAAAATATCACGTGCGGATTTCCCATTGATACGCACGTCATAGGCAATTTTTCACCAGCGACCTCGATTTTGTGCTCGATGACCCTTTCGCCGGGAAGATTCACGGGTATTTCTTTTGGCCTGAATTTCGGCTCGCCCATATTAACGCAGACCTTCTGCACGATTTTTCCCCGCAAAGCCAGGCCTACCGTCAGGATGCCCGCGCCGGTTTCGATTTTGAACGACGCCGGGTATTTCGTCCCGTTGCCCATTGCAACAGGCCCTCGGGCTTTGGCGAGGTCGTGTTCGTAAACGTATTTTGCGACGCAGCGAATTCCGTTGCCGCACATCTCCGCTTCTGAGCCGTCGGCGTTAAATATTCGCATTCGGGCGTCCGCTTTTTTGGATGGGCCTGCCCTGAGCGAAGTCGAAGGGCATATCAAAATCAGGCCGTCAGACCCCACGCCTAAGTGCCTGTCGCTTATTTCTCTTGCGACTTTGGCCGGATTCGTTACGCGTTCATGGAAGCAATCCACGAAGATGTAGTCATTGCCGATACCGTGCATTTTCGTAAATTTCATAGTTTGTCGCCTCATATCACCCGCCATTATACCTCAAATAGCTTCCTCGGCAAGGCGGTTACTGCGTGGAGTTTTTACATTAGCTAATAAAGGTTTGTTCACTCAAACTTGCCTAAATAACCTTGCTGGCAAAGCGATTACTGCGTGAAATTTTTACATTCGGTGATAAAGGTTTTGTTCACTCAAACTTGCCCGCTTTTGGTCGGCTGGCTTGGCTTATGCGTCCTTAAATCAGAGTTACTGCCCGCCTGGTCCGCTTAAGCCGGTGTAGCGTTTGCTGCCCGATGCTGATTCCGGAACGCCTTCCGGCCAAAGGTTAAACATAACCGACTTGCGGTCAAGCGAGGCGTCGGAGCTGACCGTTAGCGACCAGAACATCCGGTGATAACGCCTGATGAGGGTTAATTCACTTTGAACGTTTGCCCTGTATTCGAAATCATACTGCTGCGAGAAAACAAGGGTGTATCGCGAGTCAAGGGCATAGCTTGCCGCGAACACAAAGGCATTGGAGCCGTGCTGCTTCAGCACCTGGACATCCCGCAGATACCGAGTGCCGATGTAATAGCTCAGGTCGGGCATTCTCGTCCGCGAAAACCCGATATCGAACTGCTCGACCTTCTTGCTGCGAATGTCATAATACCCGCTGGTCAACAATGCCGTGGTGTCGCTTATCTGCCACATATAGTCGGTATCAAAGTAATCTCTTGCCGGCCCGTATGTCTCGAATTTCTTAAGCCCATGGTCGATGTCGCCTTTTTTGTCGATGTCGCCGTTCAATATCTCCGGCGCAGCTAACGTCCGCAGGGGCGTCATAGAATTATTCCATAAATATCTGTATGGTCCCGAATCGGGCGTCCTCTTGTCGTTATCCTGGAACCACGTCATGCCCATATTCAGCCGCATCCAGTCCACAGACCGGTCATCGGGACCGCGTTTTGTCTGTAATCGCTGCAACAGCTCTACTCGTGCCGCGTCGTGCTGCTTGACTGCATCGTCGCTTGCCCCGTAAATCGAAGTGCTTACGCCGGGTGTTACGATGTGCCGCAATCCGTTTAAGTCCCACAACCGGCTTTTGACGTCGGGGTATGTTTTCCAGAATTCAGTTGAGCTGCGCACCCCGAATTCGCCGACTCCGGCGGTTGTATCATCCGGGCTGCCCGTATCGCTGCCATCGACCATTGACCTGTTAAACCCGCTGCGTTCGTCGTATCCAACCGTTCCCGCGGCGTAAGGCACCACTTTTACCCCATTGGCCCACATCGGCAAATCGACCTCGGTCCGATGCGTTGCAAGACCGAAATCGCTTTCGTCCATTACCGTTGTGTGGTCCTTGCCTATTTGCTGCTTGTATCGCCCGCCGTAAGTGTCGCTGTACAGCGTCATCTTGTCGTCGAAAATCGACTGGCCCGTCAGGTGATATTCGCCTGTGGGGGCTTCTTCCAGCTCGTCGGCGAAATTATTAATCCGCTCCTTGGCCAGGAACGCGAGACCCCAGTTGTCTTCGATTCTTTTGATGTGTATATACGTTTCGCGGTCGGGGCCTGTGTTGTACTCGCGCCTGCGGTAACTTTCGAGGAAGTTTTCGTCTGATTCGTAATCGATACCAGTCGTAACCTGCCAGTTATACGGCAAAAATTCCCGGTCAACCCAGCTGAATCTCCCGCGCAAATCTTCCGGCGGCTTGAGGTTTCGCCTGAAGTCAACCCGCCCCAGCCGGTCTTTGCCCCTGTCGTCGATTAAATAACTCGTGATTTTCCCCATCCGTTCATCCTGCTGGTAATCCACGTCCACTCCCGTGCCGACGCCGCGTTTGCTGAGGTAATCCAAATCGAATGTTCCATCGGTTCCATCCGGCTCGCGCAGGCCTAAGAGACGCGACAAAAACCACCGCGACTCTATCGTTGATCCCCAGATATTGTCGTTGCCGATGCGCAAACTCTTGAGGGGCGTGTCCGGCCTTTCGAGATTGCTCCGCATAGAAGGCCAATAGAAAACCGTTGTATCTCCAGCCTTAAGCCGGATATCCCGCATCTGTGCGTCGTAACTGCTGTCTTTGGGCTGGCCCGCCTGCTGGTCTATTGTTGTCGTATCGGTAATGATGATGCTCGCCACATTAAGCGAAATCTGTGGCGTCGCGAACTCGCTGCTTGTTACGACCACGTTGTCGGCGGTGAATTTGCCCTCCGCCACCTGCCTGATTTTGGCAGCCCTGACGTATATAGGTATCCCGCGCTCGACATCGAATGTTCTCATCGTCGCGTTGACCGCGAGACCTCTTTTGTCATCAAAATTATAATATATCTCGTCGGCCCGTATCGTGCGCAACCCCTCGGTCATAACGACGTCGCCGCGGGCGTAAATTGCCTTAATTACCCCTTTTGCTCCGACGTCCTTTACGCCGCCCGATTTTTCGTCCGTGCCGAGTTTTTCGCCTGCGTAAAATACAACCGCATCGTTCGCCTGTATTTCCAGCAACTGGCCCTGTTGCTCATCCTGTTTTTGCCACAGGTAAAATCGTCCGATTACCGTTGCGAAATCCTCGGTCTTTGATGAGCCATCCGCGGCGGGCACAGTCGAACTGCCAAATTCGATATTCGGTTCCTGCTCGCCTGCCGGTGACAAATTTACGGGGTATCGTATTTTTATCTGCTCCGGGGCTTTCTCGACAGGCGGTTTTTTGGTTGGGCCGCCAAACAACTGGTCAACAAATCCTGTCTCAGCTTTCGCGGCCTCTGCCTGGGGTTTGGCGGGGCGATTCGGCTCGGCTGCCGCTACAACTATCACCGGCGAAACCGCGACGCAGTCATTCGCGAAGTTTTTATATGTTTTGGCGGTTGCAGTGAACGCATGGTTGTAAAAATCATCGCGGCGGACATCTGTCTTCGCAATTTTATTTGCCGTGATAAATATCTCGCCGGTCGCTTCGAAGCTGACAACCATCGTTTTACCGTTTTCAATTGTTTCCCAGCTAAGCCCGACTATTCGAGTGCCGCTGCCTTTTTTCGCGGAGATATTGCCCGACACGCAGCACCAGATGCTGGTGTTTTTGCTTCCCGGTTTTCTCTTCAGCCACACGACGGCCTTTTCGCCTGCGAATGTATCCGCGCCTGCCGCAATCGAGACCTTTTTATTGATGACAAGAACATCCGTGCCGTTGGCGTCGTGATAATTGGTTAATTCGTCAGCGGTGATTTGAACGTCGCGTCCGGCGAAGGCCCTGGCTTGTGTGCTGTCAATCGCGTATGCCGAACCAGCCGGCACACACAGTGCAATCGCAATCAAAATCAGTTTCGATGTCTTTGCGCTCATATCCTCAATGGTTTTTCACTACGGCCATCCTGGCCGGCATTTTTGACAAGATTATACCTAACCGGAACCCTAATACCAGTGTAAATCCGGCGAAATAAGTGGGCAGTTAAGACGCAAGACCACAGGCCCAAGACGGAAGACAGAAAACGAAGGACGGAGCAGCGGGTTTGTCATTTCACTCCGGGAAATTTAGCCGGGCGAATTCCCCGTGGTACTTTTTCGCCGCTTCATCGTATGCCTTCGCGGCTTCGATTTCGGAGTCGAATCTCCCAAGCCATATTCTCTTATTGCTATGTTTGATTTTAGCGGCCCATTGGCCCCTGCTTTTGTCAAAAGTAACCCCGAGATATCGCGACGTTGTGTTTGTTTTTGTCTTTCGCTTGTTGAACTGGTTCTGTGAGTGAGTTGCTAATCGCAGATTGGACCTTCGATTATCGAGCGAGTCGCTATTTCTATGGTCAACGAGAAGGCCCTTGGGGGCATTCATAATCTCTCTATGTAAACGCATAGTTTCAGTTTTTATTTGGCCGACTTTTACATTTCTGACGGCGTAAAATTTGCCGTCGTTACCGATGACGACCCATTTGAAATGCCCGAAGCGGTAATAATCCTGACGGTCAAGAATTGTCCAGACGCCTTCACCCAAATAAATCCGCCGATATGTATAGCCGAACTTGCGCCACCGATAAAGCATTACCGGCCATGCGAAAAGCATATCCAGCCAGTTTGGAACGTTGATTTGGATGGTTGTCATTTTAGAATCCTCCTTTTTTTAGCCACAGATTACACAGATTTCACTGCTTTATTTTAGACGCAGATTAACGCTGATTTGCGCTGCTTTGCGTTCTGCGGCAAGGCCTTTTTTCCGAAGTACACTTCTTCAAAAGGCCATTGCCTTGTCCGCGAAGTCCTTCAGCCTTCATTATGAAGCCGACCAAAATCTAACAGTCCGAAACTCATTTCCGTCCTCCGACCTCGGACATCCGTCTTTGGGACCACACGGTCCCTCTATCCTTAATTTATTTGATGCTCAGCTCCGCACTTTTCTTCGAAAAGGAGACGCGGGGCTAAGGCCCAATTCGAGGAACATCGTTCCTCTATAATTGGGCCGACTTGCGCGGTTTTGACTAAAACTAAGGGATTTCCTGATGGGGTCAAAAACGATAAGTCCTTGTGCCGAAAAGAGATAAATTTTTTTATTTTTTTCACATCTAAGGGTTTTCGACTTGCGCGAAAATAGTGAACAGTTGTATCATACAACTGTTTGATACAAGTGTTTTATAGGATGTTTTGAGTCCAGAATTTAAGCCGTGATAAGGGAAGGAGTTACGGCGAAAATGACCACGGAAAAAGACGTTAAAAACAGGCCAAAAAATGACCAAAAAACGACCTTAACCACGGATTAACACGGATGGACACGGATTTGTAACTGCTTATAGAAACTGAATTTAAGGCTGTTTTACGGAATTGTGCACTTAACAAAGCTATGAGGTGAATTATGACAAATATAGGATTATTAAGGATTCTGTTCTTTATCGTATTTTTTGCCGCATTCGTCGCATTTGTAGTATTGAATCTTCAAACCAACTATCCCAAATACGCTATGAGGTCGTATATCGAGAAGTTTGCCCTTGGGTTGCTGGCAATAGGGGCATATATCACCGTGAATGGTCTTATCGCTCTCTATTTGCTGGAGCTTGGTTTTAAGCTTCGCATTCTCCGCCTCCAAAACCGCCATTTTCGCCTTAAGAACCGCATTCTCCTCTTTAAGAACCGATATTTCAGTTTCCTTATCGACCAAGCGTTCTCTGAGAACAGCATTAATTGGTATTCCCGACAGTATATCCAAGATTTCTCCCATAAAGTTCTCCTATGCTCAAATTACAAATTAGGTTTTTTGGTTTTATTTGCGGTGAAAAGTGTAAGGTCTTTTAATTCGTTTCGTCAATATGTATCTCGAAAAACGATTACTTTGTTAAGTGCATAATTCCCCTGTTTTATAATGTCCCCATAGCCGTTATTTTTAACCACAGATTTCACTGATTACACTGGTTTATTTTAGACGCAGATTGCGCCCGCCCATGGCGAGGTCTCGCCTCCCGTTAGGGATGGCCAAGCCATTACGGCGGACAGGTTTCGCTGTTTTTTTGGATACTGATTTCGGCCAGTAGTGTGTTCATGACGAAGTCCGCTTGGAAAGCAGGCTTTGCCGCGGGTTTCGTCTTTGCCCACAGCGTCAATTATATTGCCGCCCGGCAAAATGCCAAAATGGCCGAAACACACGGATTGACACTGCTTTTTGATAACAAAAAACTTCGTGGCCCTTCGTGAACTTCGTGGTAAAATCGTTTGTATTCGGGCAGGTTTTGTCGGTAGAATCGAAACCACAGATGACACAGATTAACACGGATTGACACTGCTAAAAAGAGAAGTGAAAAAGGCAAAAATAATACTTAGTGCCTTTGGTATAAAATAAAATTATGGCATGACGAAGAACAGTTAGTAGACTCAGTTTCTCTGAGGAGGATGTCACAGAATGACAAACCCGCTTGATGCGATTACAAAATTTTATTTAGAATCTCGTCAATTCAATGGGTACCCGTTTGTAAATTTAGAGCAAAAGCTTGGGATGAATTTTCATGATGCCTTTAAGTTTGTAATAGAGAATGTTAGTAATGGAGTTCTTACGGTTGTTTTTGGTGATATACACCCAAATCCTCACATCAAAGCGTTTTCTGATGAACCTCAAAAGGTAACAATTGAAAAGCTAGATAAACACAAAGACACGCTCAGCGGTAATTATCATATTTGTCTTTATCCAACAAGGTTACACCTTGAGAAAATTGTTAATCCTGAGAAATATAGAGAAAAACCATATACCTATGAAATGGCATTGGGGGCAGGCCGGTTAGAGTTTCGCTTTTTTGATTTAGTTGTACTTGAATTCTATAGGAATGACCCGAGATATTATTATAGATGTGATGATATTTATGGCAGCATTTCAATACATGATGAATATTATGATTCTAATTCAATGCCAGAAAAAGATAAGGTCTTGCTGAATACTTTTGGATTTGCCTATAACAAGAGCAACCATCGCGTAGTAACCACTTTTGTTGGCTATCTATCCCATTTATCCTCAGAACACCAGCAGATTTGGAAAAATAGAGAATTGAACGCTACGGAATATTCCCCGCATCCTGACTATGTGCGCAGCTCAATTTTGGGAGATTGGGGTGAAGGGATTCCTATTTGTGCCGCGTTTACGATGGAATTAAAAATCATAAATCAAATGTGTAATGCTATGAATAAACCAAGCTTGTTTCTAAAAGATTTTAATGGCGATAATAGACCTCGCAATTTTTATTTTCTCGTTAGACCTACTCATAAAGAATATTATGATTTTGTGGGGCTTTTGGACAAAATGATGTCTGATAATATTAATAAAAAGTTTTTCGAGAACGATATTTCCTGTGAAGAGGAGAATGTTCGCTCCGATAGCAAAATTGTAGTTAAATCAAAAGGAACAATTCGATTATTTGAGGAGTGGATGAATAAGTATTATCATCCTAAAGATCAAGAACCAATAGATAGTATCTTCAAAGCATTCCGTAGAGTAAGAAAGGAAAGGCAACGTCCTGCCCATGCCATAGATGACAATAAATTCGACCAGAAGTATTTTACTGACCAGAGACAGATATTAAAAGAGGCTTATGTCGCAATCAGAACCATACGTTTGGTCCTTACCAATTTTCCTGCGGTAAAATCTGGAAATATTGATATTCCTCAGACTTTATTTGAGGGCAAAATATGGACTATTTGATTTAACGGGGAAGTAGAGCCGAGGATGGGCACTTATTTTTGCTATGCGAAAAGCATATGATTTTTCAAAAATGAAACCCCGGCGGAATCCGCGGTAAAAGAAAACCCTGCCATTCTCCGACGAAAATCGTCGGAGTAAGTGGCAGGACTAATTATTTTAAGGAAGAATAAATCCGTGAAATCTGTGCAATCTGTGGTTAGTTTTTTGTGCGTTTCAACACTTGATTTTGCCGCCGATTTGAGGCAAAATTGTTCCAGCAAGACATAAGACCAAAGACATAAGACATAAGGCACAAGACACAGGACGCAAAAATGGCTAAACAGGAATATTCAGCGTATCAAAAAGATGTAATATCGAATTACTACAACAACCGCAGCGATATTGCCCTGAGCAAGTTGAGCGAATTAGTCAGCGAGCTTTATTTAGCGGACAATGACACTAAACGCGCCAAGCTTTGGGAGCGTGCGCAAAAGGCAATGGTCAATCTCAAAATCCCGCCCGCGATTATCAGTCACATAATGACAAAAAAGGACGTCAAAATCTTAGCCAAGAACCTCAACGAATGGCTGGCGAAGGCCAAATAACCGTCCCAAAAAACGCCTCAAAACTGCCAAATTCAGCTTTTTCGCCCCCTGTTTTTTGCCGATACACCCCTTGCCTATATTAGTGCGCGGGGGCTTTTGGAAATCCCGAATCCGGAACTTATAATTTATATGGTTGTTTTCTTAAGGAGCGGGAAATGGCGGTAGTTCACGAGGTCAATAAGAACGTATATCCCACCGAGGACATGGGTCAGTTGAGCATCCGGGATATGCTGACCTATTTCGAGCATATGGGGACGATGCGGGTTTCGGACCTGCACCTAAAGGTCGGCACCCCGCCGGCGTACCGCGTCGATGGCGACCTCGAAAGGCTCAAAGGCCCGAACCTTACGCAGGAAATGGCGGAGCAGCTGATATTGCCTCTCCTGTCGGAGATAAGCATCGATAAATTACGCGAGCAGCACAGCGTCGATTGTTCATACCGTATAGACGGGACACATTTTCGAATCAACGTCTTCAAGGAAAACGACGGCATCTGCGCGGCCATTCGTGCGCTGTCGGCAGACATCCAGCCCGTGGAAAAGACGGGGTTTCCCAACGATGTATGGAAAGACATTATAAATCGCAAGCACGGCCTGGTATTGCTTACGGGCGTAACCGGGGCCGGCAAATCGACGACAATCGCATCGATGATTAACCGCATATCCGAAGAGAAGGCCTGCCGGATAATCACCATCGAGGACCCCATCGAATATATCTTCGACCAGAAAAAAGCGCTCATTTCGCAGCGAGAAATCGGCAGGGACGTGTATTCGTTTATCGACGGATTACGCTCGATGCTGCGCGAGGACCCGAATATCATCTTTGTAGGCGAAATGCGCGACGCCGAGACAATCGCGATGACCCTTATGGCGGCTGAGACGGGACATCTGGTTTTCTCGACGCTGCACACAAGGGACACCGCGGGGACAATAATGCGCATACTCGATTACTTCCCGCCCGGCAGGCAAAGCGAGGTGCGAAACCAGCTTTCGCTCGGGCTGGCGTATATCATCAGTCAGAAACTCATCCCGCGAAAAGATGGCAAGGGCCGAATCGTGGCGATGGAAATTCTCAATAATAACTACGCCACAGCCAACCTCATCAGGACGGGCAAGGTCGAGCAGATATATTCGCAGCTCCAGACCAAGACCTCCAACCGGTACGAGGAGAAGATGATTACGATGGAACGACACCTCGCCCGCTTAGTTAAAGCAAATATGATTGATCTGGAAGAAGCGCGAAAGTGGGCCAACAGCCCCGCCACGTTCGCTGAGGCATTGAATCTCGAATAACGGATTGAACCAATCTATGGCAGTTTGAACCCTCGGAGGCCGGGGGTTTTTTATTTGTGACCGGCGACGACGATATTCAAATCGACCTGAATCTTGTCCCATGCGCCTTTGGGGGCGGTTACAGCGTTCTTATCGCCCGATGTCAGGACCGGCTTGGGGATAGTGGTCAGGTCCGAGAGTGAACGGTCGGTCAGGGCCAACATTTTTTCCTCGGGCATAATCTGCGAGACGCTGTTGATGACCGCAAAGTCCTTCGCTAATTTTACGCGTTTATCGATTGTGTCCTGTCTGGCAATATCGGCAATCTGCTCCGGCTTCACCGATGCGACGGTGATATACTGGCCGAGGTTATCGGTATGCACAACTAATGTTGTCGAATCGAACTTTGACCACACCGTCGCCAAATCGTCCATCATCGCCTCAAGGCCGCCTCTGCTGCAAAGTATTTTGTATTCGCTTTTACCCGGCTGGTTTTTTGTCGCTTCGTATCGCAGCCAGGGGCTTTCTTCGAGGAGTTTAGTTACATAAGCATCAATCGCGGCAAAATCGGCGGTCTGCAACTGGAGTGAGTACAGGCCTAAGCTCTTAGTGTCATCGGCTGCGGCAACAACAACCGCTTTTTCTGTTTCCAGCGGTTTCGTTGCTACTGCCATTACGGCTGGTTTGATTGCCGGCGCAGGTTTCATCGCGACGATTGGCGTGGAAGTTTCCTCCGGTCCGACAATCTTATACACCACCGCAACCATAATGCCGACAAGGCCGATGATTATCGACGCCGCCAGGGCCTGACGAATGAAAAGGTGTCGTGTCCCTCGTTGTTTATTAGTTTCGGAGGCGGCAGCGACTATCGGATGGCTGCGAATAAGTTCTTTAATTCCGGCAACCACCGCGGCGGGCGGTTCGGCAGGGGGTAGTGAGCTTACCAGCACTTTGCATTTTTCGAGCTGAAGTAAGCGTTGTGCTATCTCCTGGCTTTCGCTTACAAGGCGTTCCACTTGTGAACGTTCATCAGCCGACAACTCGCCGTCTATGTAACCGTTCAGCAACTCATCAATTTTCGGGTTTTGTTCGAAATTCATAAGGCCTCCAGAATCTGCCTCAACGCGGCCCGGGCCCGGCTGAGCCGGCTTTTAACCGTGCCCAACTCTGTGCCCAGCACTTCTGCGATTTGCTCGTAATCCATTCCTTCTATATCCCGCAGCACAATAATTACCCTGTGTTCTTCATCGAGCTTGCTGATACTTTTTTGTATCAGGTCGCACATTTCCTTGTTTTCAGCGACCTGGGCGGGGTCAGGCGACTTATCGTCCGATAAAATCGTTGCCAAACCCTGCGTGGCCTGCTCATTGTCCGAAGCCGTTTCCGCATCCAGCGAAGTAAACCCGACGGATGCCTTCCTTTTGCGGTAATTCAGCGTCAGGTTGACAGCGATTCTGAATACCCATGTGTAAAACGCACTTCGGCTCTCAAACTTGTCAATGTTCTCTATTAATTTGACAAACGTATCCTGCATTAGTTCCGCGGCGTCGTCGGGATTTGAGCAGATTTTCAGGATGAGGTTGTAGATTCGGCCCTGGTATTTGCAGACGAGCTTCTCGATGGCGGCGGTGTCACCCTTACGCCATTTTTGCACTAAAACTGCGTCTTCAATGTTTATCTGCTGACTATGTGCCACTCGTTTGGCCCTTATAGGACAATTTTGTTGCCCCAACAACCCCTCCATTAAGTGAGGTCGTTAAACCCGGGGAATATAATCACAGATTAGGTCTTGCAGGTCAATTGAATTTACGGATACAGGAACGCTATTCCACGGCCTCCAAAAACCTGTTACAATGTTACAAATCACAGACCTGCTGGAGCAAAAAATTATTAAAACCTACCGAAAAGAATTTTGGATTGGGTTTGAATATGAAGACGATAAGTTTCTGCGGTTTGCTTTGTAACGAGTGCGGGGCATTCATTGCAACGAAAAACGATGACGACAAAAAAAGGGCAGAGGTGGCACAACTCTGGTCAAAGCAATATGGCGTTAATCTCAAGGCCGAAGATATTAACTGCGATGGCTGCACTTCAGACAGCGACCGCTTAGTCGGCCACACAAGGGTATGCGAGATAAGAAAATGTGGAAAACAAAAGCCAATAGCAAATTGCGCATATTGCAGCGAGTACCCCTGCGAAAAACTTGGGGAGTTCTTTAAGCTCGTTTCGGATGCCAGGAACCGGTTGGATGAGGTAAGAAGCGGGCTCTAATTTTGCCTCGATTGACAGAGGATATACTATGAAAAGTTACAGAAAAGAGCTTTGGTTCAATACGCCTCATCGCAGGGACTTTATCAATGTCACCGGCGAAATTCAGCAGTGCGTGGCTGAATCGGGCGTCAAGGAGGGTATTTGCTTAGTAAACGCGATGCACATTACGGCGTCGATATTTATCAATGACGATGAGCCGGGGCTGCACCAGGATTTCGAGACGTGGCTGGAAAAGCTTGCGCCGGAAAAGCCGTATTCACAGTATCATCACAATGGCAGCGAGGACAACGCCGACGCGCATTTGAAGCGAACGGTTATGGGCAGGGAGGTTGTCGTCGCGGTTACCGAGGGTGAGCTGGACTTTGGACCGTGGGAGCAGATTTTTTACGGCGAGTTCGACGGCAAACGGAAAAAACGCGTGTTAGTCAAAATCATCGGGGAGTAGGCGAAACGGGTGATGGCATTAGCGCTGTTTTTAATTCAGGTGTTTATCATTTCGATATCGGGGGCGATGCAGCCGGGGCCTGTTACGGCAACGGCGATTACGATGGGGACACGCAACCGATGGGCCGGGTCGTTGCTGGCAGTAGGGCACGGCATCGTTGAATTTCCCCTGATGATTCTGATTGTCATGGGGGTGGGGGCGATTTTTCAGAAAACTACGGCGCAAATCGTTATCGGTATTGCGGGCGGTCTTATTTTGCTTTATATGGCATACGGGATGTTCAAAACGGCTTCGCATCCTGTGAGCACTGAGGCGGTGACGAGGAAAGACAAGCCGGTTTGGGCGGGCATAATTTTTACCATATCTAATCCATACTTTCTGGTATGGTGGGCAACTGTGGGCCTGGGGCTGGCGACCAGCGCGACGAAATTCGGTCTTCACGCTTTTGTGTTATTCGCGGTTGTTCACTGGTTAGTCGATTTTATGTGGGTTACGGCGTTGTCATTCGCGAGCTTTCACGGCACGACGCTGTTTGGGCCTAAGGTTCAGCAACGGGTTATGCAGATCTGTGCCGGTGCGATGCTGTTCTTCGGTTTATTTTTTCTCTACAAAGCCGGCGTGGTGCTGATTGCTTAACCTGCATGGTCGTCTTCGCCGCCAATAAGATGCGTAACATTGAACTGCGAGAACATTTCCTGCTGTGACTGGGCGACTTTACGCAGGCCCGCGGGCGCAGCGGCTGACTGACCGAAACCGGCCAAGGCAATGGCGGCGGCGATTTCAGAGAGTTTCATATCGTCGGGAGATTTGGCGAGCAGGAAGCCGTCTTTGGGTTCGGATACCCGCACCAGAATACCCTTGGCCGCTAAGTGCGATAGAACCTTTTCCGCGAATTCGGGCGGCATATTGAGTTTGCCGGAAATTGTTTCGGCTTCGACTGCGCCGTCGCCCGCTTTAAAGGCGGAGGCAATTTCGCCTACCATATTCATTATGGTCAGGTCGTTAGCGATGAAATATTCTTCGCTTTTTTGAGCAGAGGCGATTTCGGCGGCATCGAGTGTGCTGATGTGCTGGGTGGTATATGTGAGTTGCAGGCCGAAGAGGACAATGAGCCAGCTAAGATAAATCCAGAATACCCCCAGCGGTATTAGTCCCAATGCTCCGTAAATCTGATTGTATGGGATGAATTTTACGACGTAGAGTTTGAATCCCCATTTTACAATAGTCCAGACAATCGCTGCGATAATCGCTCCCCAGATGGCGGCGCGGACTTTGACTTTGGTATTGGGAAGAAGCAGGTAGAGCAGGAATAATGCCGCGACCGAGGCGAAGTATGAAACTACGGCGGGGGCGGTATGTGAGAGCACGGTTTTTTGTATCTGGTCGATGGCGGCGTATTTTGTGGCGACGTATATCGTGGCAACGAGCAGCAGGGGGCCGCCGGTCAACAGGGTCCAGTAGTTGACGACCCTGTGGATAATGCTTCTGCTTCTGCCGACGCCCCAAATCTGGTCAAACGCCCCCTCGATAGTTGAAAGCATCATCAACGCCGCGAAAATAATAAAGACCGCGCCTAAGACGGCGATTGTTCCATGATTGAAGCCGGCGAAAACTTTGGCGACGATTGCGTCCAGATTATCGGTTAGTTTTATGTTGGAATTAGGGTTTGCGGGGTCAGGGTACTCGATTGTGGAAAGGTGCAGTTGCGAGTAAACCGCGTCCTTGATGTTCTGGCCCGCGTCCTTATAAGCCGGGAAAAACTGGACGACCATCAGCATCACGACCGCCAGCGGGACGATGCCGAACATTGTGTAATAGGATAGGGCGGCTGCCTGCTGGCCGGAGCGGTTTTTTTTGAGCAGCCGAAAGCAGTGAATCCAAAGCTTAATCTGGAAAACCACAAACCTTCCGACTCTGCCGACCTGTGCGGTCGGGGTGGACAAAATTTTATCGAACATATTTTATTACCTCCCGGCCTGAATGGTTATTCGGTTATCTTCCCTTTTTGGCGCCTTCCATCAGGAGTTCGAGGCCCGTCTGTACGGCGTTATCCTTAATCATTTTACCGAGGTCGAGCGTTGGTTTGTTCGGTGTACCCTTGATATGCACGGTTGTTCTCGAAGTTCCTTGGCTGCCGGCTTTGGCGATTTTGCCGGTAATGCTGATTGGCAGGGTGACGCTGAAGTTTTCTATTTTTCTGTTCGGATCGATGGGCACGCTGCCGCTGAAGTTGATTGGCGTTGTCCCAATATCAACCTGCATATTGGGATACTTTACGTATCCGTCCCTGACAGTGAACTGCGTCGGGTGAATCATCATTGTATCGCTGGTCGAGCCCATGGCCGTAAGAATCAACGGCAGCAACCCTGTTGACTGCATTTTGACGTCCGCTAGGGAAATTGTTCCGGCAATGTTTGCATCTTCGGGTTTACCGCCGCTTATGGGGACAGCGAGCTGGTCGCACTGGAAATTGGCTTTGCCTGTGATGCTTGATGCGCCGAAAAAGATGGGGTTAACTTTGCCGATGAGTTTGTCGGCCATTTCCTTGTTTACCTGCACGTCCTTGATAATCTGCATCTGGCCCGGCGTTCTGAATATAGCGGGTTTCTTTTTGAAGTCGGCTGAGCCGCCGAAAGTAAGCTGGCCGTTGTTCACCGGAGCGGTAAATTGCGTTATGGTCATAAGCCCTTTATCGACTTTCAAATCCACGTTGGTTGTCCCCACGTTGAGGCCCATATAAGAGACCTTGTCGAAGCCGACTTTGGCCTGGGCGTTGAGGTTCGCGAGCATCTGGTTGGGGTCGTTAGTGGGGTATTTGCTGGCGAAATTGATCGAGTCCTGGCGTTTGCCTTCGATAGTCAATCCCGCGGGCATAAAAGGCGAAAGCATTCCAGCAATTGCCTTCCATTCGAAGTCGAGCTTTGCGGTTCCCTGTACGGAGCTGTTTTGCCCCTCTATTTTCTGCTGGACACTGGCTTTTATTTTTATGTCGGGGCTTGTAATCTCCGCGTTGTTGACGGCAACGGTTTTTGTCGTCGGGTTCACTTCCGCGTCGAGAACAATTGCGACGGGGTCCTGTTTAAACGCCTCTTTGCCGGGGGTTTTTACCAGCAGGTTTGATATTTTTGTCGAATCGGTGGTGATTTTGTAGCTGCCGGCTTTGCAATTGAGCGTGATATCCGAATCAACCATGCCGCCGAGCACGACGTCCTTCGAAATTGCCTTTGTCATTACAAGGTATGGCTGGACTTTGGCGAGGTTGAGGCCTTTGACGGATGCGGTAAACGAAATCGGCTCTTTAACATCCTTACCTATCGGAAGGCGTCCGTCTTTGACGCTGAACTGTCCCATGCTTGTGTCTGCCTTGAACTGTTTTACCAGCAGCACGTTGGTTTGTTTGTCAAGCGAGGCGGTTACATCGATCGCTGCATTCGGCTCACTGACGGTTATATCAGAGGTGGGGTTTACCCGCAGGTTCGATATTTTCGACGAGCAGACAATCGTCGCGGTTTTTGGGTTATTGGTTAGCTGTCCTTTGGCGGAAAGCTGCCCGGCAAGCTTGTATTTGCTGAGGTCGGCGAACTGGCCCAGCTCAGAGGCGGTTTTTGCGAGGTCAATTTGCGTATCGTAATTAAACATTTCCATGGTGCCGTCGCAATTGACGGTCGCGAACGACGATGACACGGCGACTTTTTCGAATTTCACATTTTCACCTTTGGCGGATATTTTCGCCTGCACCTGCACCGGCTCGGAAAGGGATACCGGTTTGCCGTCCATCGTGCCGGTGAGACCTTCGACGCTTACCTGGCCGGCCAGCATTTTACCGCCCGTTTCGTTAACGGTCTGAACGCTGCCTACGAGCTTGCCGCCCGTTAATTTTGTCTGACTATTGAGGCCGAGCGTTTTGGGAAGCATCGTTGCCACTGCGGGCAGGTCGCATTCGAGATTTGCCTTCAATTCGTTTTTCGAATCCTGTTTCATAAATTCCGAGACAGATGCCAGTGACATTGGTGCGGCCCCGGTTGCATCGACTTTGAGCCAGTCGGTAGCGATATTCATTTTCCTGACGTTGATAAGATTTCCCTGCTGACTGATTTCCATCGCGACGTTCAGGGCACCGGTTTTTATCGTGTCCCCTTTAAGCTGCGGGGCGGTTATTTCGATGGAGCTGCCCTGCACATCCAGACCGACGTTTTCCGCGACGCCATTTTTCAGTTCGCCTTTTAAATGCCCTGAAACTGTTCCTTTGGCGGTTACGTCAACGCCCGCGAGAGCCAATATGGATTCCAACTGACTCAAGTTCAGATTGTTCACGTCGGCTGTAATATTTGCGTTTGCTTTACTTAAGTCCCAGTTTTTGCCCGGAGTCAGGTCGCCGCGGGCGTTTACCGTCGAGGCGGCCCCCTGCCCGACGATACTGGCGTCCAGGGCGAGAGTGGTTTTTTCGCCGGGTCCGAGAAGGGCCACTTTGCTGTTTATCTTCGAGACCTCGACAGCGCCGCGTTTGTCTTTTATTTTTACGTCCCCGTCTTTTACGACGAGGTCTATTCTTTTGATTGGTATGCCGGCAGAGGTTTCCGGTTTGCCTTTGGCTGCCGGCTTGGCGGCGGTCTTCTGCGTCTCGGCGGCGTTCTGTTTCATTTTATCAACATCTATTTCCACCCTTGGTTCATCGATTACCGTTTCGCCGAGGGAAATACTGCCGGCCAGCAGCGCGCCGTAATCGGGTCTGGTTGAGACGCCTTTTACCGCCACCGAGAGTCCCCGGTCGGCGTTTTTGAAACTGATATTGGTAACGTTGATACCTTTGAACCAGCTCATCGACAATTTAGCGAAGTCGATAACCCCTGCGCCTGAGGCATTGGCTTTCGAGAGTATCAATTTTCGTCCGCTTTCGCTGGAGACATACGCCGGGACAATGAACGCCACCAGCACAATCGCCAGCAAAAGCAGAATAACCACTGTGCCTGCCGTGATTTTAAATATCTTTTTGCCGGTTTTTTTCTTTGTTACCGTTGTGTTGTTTTCTGAAGCTTCCATAGGATAATCCCCGAAACCGAATAAATATCAATTACGTCCCTCGATTGACAATTAAGAATTTAGAATGAAGAATCGAGAAACGCTCCAGCGGCCGTTTTTTTGAATTCTTAATTCTTCGTTCTAAATTCTAAATTCCGGTTCTAACCCTGCATTATTTCATCCGATTTGTGCTTGACCATATGGTCAAGCTTATCGGTATATTGTTTGGCCATATCGTCAAGCTGCTTTTTGCCTTTTTCCAAGTCGTCTTTGGTTATCAGCTTGCCTTGTTCTTCTTTTTCAAGCGTTTTTATTTCGTCTCTTCGGACATTTCGGACGCTGACCTTCGCCTGTTCACCAAAGCCCCTGATTTGATGCACTATTTGTATTCTGCGCTCCTGGGTAAGGGCCGGGACATTAAGGCGAATGACTTTGCCATCGACCATAGGCGTCAAACCAACGTCGCTGGCGAGTATGGCCTTGTCGATATCTTTGATTGAGCCGGGGTCGAAGGGCTTTACTAAAATCATATCCGACTGCGGCGTTGACAATGAGGCAAGCGCCTTCAGCGGTGTCGGGTTGCCGTAGTACTCGACCCTTATATTTTCAACAAGGCCCGTCGATGCCATGCCCGTACGAACGCCTTTAAGCTCGTCCAGCAGAACGTCCGCCGCCTTTTTCATTTTATTTTCACTGTTTGTCATTATCTCTTTAACGGGCATATCTTGTCTCCATCCATTAAGAAATCACGGTTCCTACCGGTTCGCCGCGAATCGCCTTGTCAAGGTTGCCGGTTTTGAAGATGTTAATAACTACGATGGGTATTTTATTGTCCCGGCATAAGCTTACGGCCGAATGGTCCATCACGCGGAGGTTTTTTTCGAGGACCTCATGGTATGACAGTTTTTCAAAAAGCTTCGCGCCGGGGTTTTTCTTGGGGTCGTCGCTGTAAACGCCGTCAACTTTGGTAGCTTTAATCAGTAAATCCGCTTCAAGCTCCGAGGCTCGCAGGGCAGCACAGGTGTCGGTGGTGAAAAACGGGTTGCCGGTTCCGCCTGCCAGTATGACGATTCTTCCCTGCTCGAAATGTCTCATCGCTCTTCGGCGTATAAACCGCTCGCACATCGCCTCGACCTCTATCGCGCTCATCACGCGCGTGGTCGTCCCCAGTTTTTCAAGCGTTTCCTGCAGTGCGCAGGCGTTGATAATCGTCGTGAGCATACCCATATAATCCGCGGTGTTTCGCGGTATCGACGTCTTTTTTGCGAAATTTTCCCCCCGGATGAAGTTTCCTGCGCCGACGACGACGGCGACCTGCGGACCAAGCTTGTTAATCTCGGCAATTCTGCTGGCTATGGATTCGAGGCGCTCGCCGTCAATCCCGAATCCGCCCTGTTCACAAAAACTCTCCCCCGATAATTTCAACAATACCCGCTTGTATTTGCTCGCTGGCATTTATTTCGTTCCCCGCATCCTTCCGGGTCGGCGAAAATATATTATGCAGGTAAGAAAGGGTTCCTTCGACTCTGCTCAGGACGGTCAGGCCCTTTTTCTGGCAAACCGCTTACCCTACGTCGAAACGCACGAATTTTTTCAGCGTTGCCTTGCCGCCTGCCGACCTGGCGGCCTCTTCCAATACCTGCGCCACTGTTTTTGTATCATCCTTTACAAACTTCTGGTCGAGAAGGCAGTTATCTTCGAAGAATTTGTTCAGTTTGCCTTCGACTATTTTATCCACGATATTTGCCGGCTTGTTTTTCACCTGGTCGGCGTAAATGCTCTTTTCCTGTTCGATTACCTTGGGGTCGATGCCTGATTTATCCAGGGCAAGCGGCTTGGTCGCGGTAATGTGCATCGCAATATCCGCGCCGATTTTCTTGAGCTCGTCTGATGACGCTACTTTCTCGTCGCTTGCCGAAATTTCCAGCATCGTTCCGACTTTTTTGTTGAAATGGATATATGTGCTGATAAGGCCCGGGCCGTCGAGGTGGAATTTGGCGTAGTCGCCGACCTCGGTTTTTTCGCCTGTTTTGCTTACCAGCTCCGTGATAACTTCGCTGAATTTTTTGCCGCCGACGGCTGTTCCGAGGACATTCGCAACGCCGTCATTTTGTGCGCAGGCCATACCGTATTCGGCTAATTTATCCGCCGCTGCTTTGAAATCGTCGCTGTTGGCGACAAAATCCGTCTCGCAGCACAATGACGCCAGGATGGCTGTTTTGGCGTCCGCGCTGACTTTGCCGACCACTAAGCCCTGGGTAGTTGCGCGTTCGGCGCGTTTAGCTAATGTCGCGAGGCCTTTTTTTCGCAGTATCGCCATTGCCTCGTCCATATTGCCGTTTGCTTCTTCGAGCGCCTTTTTACAATCCATCATACCCTGGCCGCTCATTTTGCGAAGGTTAACTACCAGTGCTGCTGAGATTTCCGCCATTTCAAAAACTCCTGCTAAAAAACCTTTTCGGTATTATTGTTTTTTTATTACTGTGCCTGTCCGCTGTCGGGCTGAGGGGCTTCGCCTGTTGCTTCAGCTTCAGGGGCCTGCTCCGCTTCCGGCTTATCCGCACGTGCCATGACGGTTCTTTTCGACCTGATGTACTTGGACT
>Ga0265316_10000213_pt1 | contig 67886 bp, 68 predicted proteins | sample 4522metaG_FD_202092 | JGI IMG/M metagenome (GOLD analysis project Ga0265316, IMG submission 202092) | Rhizosphere microbial communities from Carex aquatilis grown in University of Washington, Seatle, WA, United States - 4-5-22 metaG | ecosystem: Host-associated > Plants > Roots > Rhizosphere >... | reverse complement strand
TGCTCTAAAAACGGCGGCGTCTCTTGCTGGCTCATGACTCTGGGATGCGCTCAAAAGCCCCCTTAAGCCATGCCACAACAGCCCTTGTCAAGCAAAATCAAGCGGTTCCTTCATGCGATTGCCCTGCTTTAATAACCATGCAATGATGCGCTTGGGGCGGATTTATGCCTAGTTTTTGGAGGCTTTCAAGATGAGCATCCAATGCTTCGCAAGCATTGCTGAAAGCTTGCGGCAACGTGTCGCCGCTAGTGATGATTTCGGGAATGTCGAGAAAATCGACCATATACGCTGGAGTATCGGCTTGATAGGTTATCACAAACAGATAATTCCGATAAGAGTGGGTGGTTTTTAGCATAATCCAATCGCTGAATTTTATGTTGGAAGGCGAGTTGCGCAATTTTTCCAGAAGTTTTTCACGTTGGGTCATGATTGAACTGGTAAAAGAGATAGGGTTGCAGGATGTGCCGACGAAGCCTGTCCTGAGACATGTCGAAGGGGAGACGCATCGTTCGCGATTGATGCGCTTCGTGCCTCAGCGCATCCTACGCGAGATCTATTCGTATTTGCTCAGGCTGAGAAAATACACGATTAAGCAAGCTATCGGTTGACATGTTTCCATATCTATCTGCTAATCTGTCGCGTAATTTTAATAGTCTGCGATTGGCTGTATCTACCAGTACGCCAAAAGTAGTTGCTCGTACTCTGCCATATTCCCGCTCATTTCCTACTCGCTTGTCACTTGCCACGCCAGCGGCTATGCTTTGCCCAACAACCCATGCGCAAATGTAAGCATTTCCTCCCATAACGCCTGATGCCGCAATGTCTTGAACATAGCCATCGGCTTGATTGACCTCATTTCTAGTGATTTTAAATCCACCTTTTTTGAGTTCTATTATCAACACATCTCGCAATTGAAGTAATGACGGCTCTGCTTTATCAAAAGCTTCAATGCCCGTAAGCTGGATGGTTGTCTTGTCGGGAAGCACAACAACATCAGGTCTGTTTTTATCGTTAATAAATTGAGCAATGGATGAGTCAAAGAGTTTCTTTGCAATAGTTTGCAGAGTCGCATTAGAACAGTATTCTTCTGATTCAAATTCTGGGCCAAAGAGCCAGCGTGAGCGCAATATTAAAGGATGCAAAGTATGTAGTTCATCCGCGCCGGGATCGTCAGCAATTCTTCTAATTGTTTCGATAACGCTTAACCGACTATCTATCTCATCAAGAACTCTTAATGCATCCTTAATGCTCCATTCAGTTAAAAGGCAATCCAATCCCTCAATATCATCTGGAGGAAGCGAGCAAAGTTTTTGCAGTAAAGACGCGCCGCTCTTTGATTTTTCAAGGTTAATCACGACCTTGACTGCAGTAGATAAAAAATCAAGCGAAATGGTTGGGTGTGCCTGAGCTATGGCCTTGGTGAATTCTACAACTTCTTGACGTGCGCCCTGGCCCAATTCTGCTAGCTCCGCACGGTTCTGCGACAAAGCATCAATTGATGATTCTTCAATAATCTCATATGCCAGATTTTGAGCAACCTTCCTAATATGGTCAGCAGTTTTTTGATGCAGTTCTTGAACACGTTCAGACGTCTTGAATCCAGACCAATCTTGCTCTACATCCCCTTCAAATCCAGTGGTATCAACTATAACTTTATAGCGACGCGCAAAACGTGTTCGGCCATCGAAATTAGCAATCTGACCTATACTCCATGAAGGAGTGCCAACCAATCGGCGCAGCACCCAAAATGCAATGCCTTGATGTATAGACGAATGATTGAGGCGAGTGGAATCAATAATACTTATTGTGGCTGTTCTGCCATCGCCTAGATTAATTACCTCCTCACTAACTTTTCCCTCAATCTGACTGAATGGACGTAGACATCCATTGACTCTAATCTTGAATTCAGGATCATGAATGAATCTCGCGGCCAGTACAGTAAGAATTTCATCTGGGTCAGGCAATCTACGATCTACACGAACTGAAAGGCGCGTACCACTGCCCTGTCGTTCCCCAGACGCTTCACTACGCAATACAAATGGGCTGACCCCAGATTCTGTGCCCACAACAAAAGAAGACAGTTTTCCATCTCGCCACGTTTCAACCTGATATTCATTTGCAAAACATAGCAAACCATGTCGTCCGACACCATTTCGACCATAAGCTCTACGAGGGCAATTGGTTCGATTTAATGGAAATTCAACATTGCTACCTTGATGTTTTATTCGGTCGTAACGTAGCGTCATCCATCGCTTCCTAAATTGCTCTGATGTCATGCCATGTCCATCGTCTGCAACCGTTAAAGTTCCCCCAATTTCGGCTGGCAATGTCAAATCAACCCTTGATGCGCCAGCATCCCAGGCATTGGCAACTAACTCTGTTAAAGCTACTTGCGGCACATGAGCTACTTGACCAAGCTCCCGAAGCAAGTAATCTTCTTCAAAAAGAGAAGACTGGACGGGTGCGTTTATCATGAGTGTTGTCCTTGTTCGCTTTTTCTCACGTTTTCTGTTTTCTCGGCGATATGTTCGATGTCCAGAACATCGAAGCGCCGCGCCCGCAGCAACCGCGCTTGCTCTTGCGCCCAGGCGGCGATGTCGATGTCATAGGCGATTCCGGCCATGGCTTGCATCCTGTAAAGTTAATCCGGTTCGATGGATTCGGACAGCACGGATTTCAGGCTGGGGTTTTCCTGCAACAGCTTGCCCAAACGCCGCCGTTGGTCTTTGAGGGTCAACTGCCAGCTTTTCGAGCGTCGGCTGGGTTGAAACTGCCATTTAAGGAGGTGCGTCAGCAAGACTTCCAAACGGCTTTCCATCGCCCGCTTTTCGCTTTTACCCATGTCTTCGATCTCCTCCGCGATATGTGTCCAATCAATATCCGATAGCTTGCCTGCCCGGATCAAGGCGGATTGCTCTTTGGCCCAAGCATAAAAATCCTGCTGATATGCCGTTGTCATGGTCGCGGTCTCTTAAGTCAAACCAAGGAATCAAACTTGATGCAATTCTTCTCGAATAATTTTTCGCAGCATTTCTTCCAATTTCCTCCCTTCCATTGCCTCTCGTAAAGCATGGTTGATCAGCGTTTGAAACTCCCCTTCGCTGGCTTTGGCCTTGAACCAAGCGGCGATGTCCGGGTCGAGTTCTATCTTGATTTTTTGTTCATTCCGCTGCACCGGTTTTAAACCCACCCGGTGTACGGCTGTTTTGAAATCCTCCGCCGTCCAGACCGGCGCATCGTCGGAATCATCCGAGGTTGAGGTTGGCAAAGTAGTGTTCGCGTTCATAACGTTCGGCCTTGCGCATAGAAATGACATGAATGGCCTCTTCGGTTTCGGTATGCGATATGACCACCACAGTCGTTTCCAAGATGCCTATGGTGTTAAACCGCCGCTCGCCGTAATCGAAGCGGTTGTCTGGCCGGGTGAAGGTGTCCCTAGCGAACACCTTTTCGGCATCGGCAAAATCCAAACCATGCTTTTTCAGGTTCGTTTGCCGCTTGGTTTCGCGCCAAGTAAAGATCACATTTTGCTCCTGCATGTCTGGCCTGGGCTTGCTTCTTGCGCTGCCCCGCTGGAGCGGTGGAGCCTGGTTCCCACGCCGGAGCGTGGGAACCAGGGTCAAGGCTTAGTGGCTAACGGCGACCTTCCCGCCCTTAGTCTGCCCAATCTCGCCCAGCAATTGGACAAACCAAGGCGTGTCGATGTCGAACGGCTTGCCGCCTTTGATGCGCGGGAATTCAATCGCGCGCAGGACGTTGCCGTTGTCTTCGTCGTGGCCGATGACGCCGGATTCGCCTTTGAACGCGCATTCGACCGCCAAATCCGTGCAGGATTTGATCAGGCGGATGTCGTCGATGTTGGCGGCGGCGGCGCGGGCGAAGTAGCCGGACTTTTGCACCAGGGTCTTTTCCGCGCCCAGCATGGCGGCAAACTGCTCGCCGAACCATTTGCCGGGGTTGACGGCGTCGAGCTTGATGTGGCCGAAGGCGTCGCGGGGGACTTCCTGGCCTTTGGCTTGCAGTTCGGCGACGATGGCTTCGACGCCCGCGCCTTCGGAGATGAAGATGTTGACGGCGTCGTGCTTGTCCATCACGGCGCGCAGGCGCTCGGCCTCGGCGGCGATGTCGAAGGCCATTTCCGGCACGAACACGCCGTGGACTTCGTAGGCATCGCGGGACTGGCCGATGCCGGGCACGAACTCTTCGCGGTCGAGCAGCTTGCGGTATTCCTGCGCGGTCGCGGCGGTCAGCCAGCCGCAGTTGCGGCCCATGACTTCGTGGACGATCAACATGCGCGGGTTCGCGCCGGTCTCGGCGACGACGTTGCGGAAATAGCGCGCGCCTTGCTCGGCGGCGGTCCACGCGCCCAGCGATTGCTTGATCGGGAACACGTCGTTGTCCACGGTCTTAGGCAGGCCGATGACGCGCAAGCCGTAGTTGTTGCGGGCCAGGAACGCGGCCAGGTCGGCGGCGGCGGTGTTGGTGTCGTCGCCGCCGATGGTGTGGAGGATGTCCACGCCGTCTTTAATCAACTGGTCGGCGGCGACTTTCTGCGGATCTTCGCCTTCTTTGACCAGGCCGCGCTTGACGCAGTCTTTGACGTTGGTCAGCTTGACGCGGCTGTTGCCGATGGGCGAGCCGCCGAAGCGGTGCAGCAGATGGGCCTTCTCGCGGATTTCCGGCGTGATGGCATAAGAGTCGCCGAGCAGCAGGCCCTTGTAGCCGCCGTGGTAGGCGATGATTTCGATGGAGGGGTCGATCTCGGTGTAGCGCTCGATCAGGCCGCCCACGGCGGAGCTTAGGCAAGGGGCGAGGCCGCCGGCGGTGAGGAGTGCGACTTTTTTAGGTTTGCTCATAGGGTTTTGTCGGTCGGGTTGATGGAAAGGCCGCAACGCTGGCGCTTGCGCCAGGGGTTGCGGAAGTGAAACGGCTTATTTTGCCATGGAATAGCGCTGAAACAGGCGGATTTTATGCTTTATGGCCCGGAGTGCAAGGCTTGCCGCGCGCGTCAAGGCACGGCTGGCCCCGTCTTCCCGAAGTGGGCGCGACGGTTCATGCGGAGCCGTGTTTTGCCGTAGACTTGGCGGGTAATTTTTGCCAAGATGAAAGCATGTCCGAATTCCATTTCTTAAGACCCCTCTGGCTGCTCGCCCTGATCCCTGTTGTGCTGTTAAGTTGGCGGCTTTACCGGCTGGGCCGGGCGGGCGGGGATTGGCGGCGCGTGTGCGATCCGGCTTTGTTGCCTTACATCCTTGTCCATGACGGCGGCGGCCAGCCGGTGCGGCGGGCTTCGCTGCTGCTCAGCCTGGGCGGCCTGCTGGCCAGCCTGGCCTTGGCCGGGCCGGTGTGGGAACGCCTGCCCACGCCGGCCTTCCGCAATGATTCGGCGCTAGTCATCGCCTTGGATCTGTCGCGCATCATGGAAGCGGCGGATCTGAAGCCCAGTCGGCTGGAGCGGGCGCGGTTCAAAATCGCCGATATTTTGAAGCAGCGCAAGGACGGCCTGACCGCCTTGCTGGTCTATTCCGGCGACGCTTTCACGGTGACGCCGCTGACCGACGATGCGGCCACCATCACCTCCCAGCTTTCCGCGCTGACCTCCGACCTGATGCCGGCCCAGGGCAGCCGGGTCGAGCGGGCCTTGGAACTGGCCGGGCGTTTGCTCAGGCAAGCCGGGTTGACGCGCGGCGATGTGCTGTTGATCACCAACGGCGGCAGCCTCGGCAAGGGCGCGGAAGCCGCCAAGGCCTTGCGCGCGCAAGGCTACCGGGTCTCGGTGCTGGGCGCAGGCGGCGAGGAAGGCGCGCCGGTGCCGCTGGCGGAGGGCGGCTTCCTGCAAGACACCCACGGCAATATCATCATTTCCAAGCTGGCCGCCCCGGCCCTGCGCCAACTGGCGGAGGAAGGAGGCGGTATGTACCAAAAACTGGCGACGGACAACACCGACCTGTCAGCCTTGCTGGGCTTTTTTGGGCGGCAAGCGCAGCCAGGCGAGACGGGCACTGCGGGCAGTGGCGTGACGATTGAGCAATGGGAAGAGCGCGGCCCCTGGCTGTTGCTGCCCTTGCTGCCCATCGCGGCCTTGGCGTTTCGGCGCGGCTTGCTGGCGGTGGTGTTCTTGCTGGCGCTGCCTTTGCCCAGGCCGGCCCAGGCGCTGGAGTGGCAAGATTTATGGCAGACCCGCGACCAGCGCGCCAGCCAGGCGTTCCAGGCCGGCGAGCCGGCCAAGGCGGCGGAAACCTTCGACAATCCGGCCTGGAAAGCCGCCGCCCAGTACAAAGCCGGACAATACGAGGAAGCCGCCAAGACCTTGCAAGGCCAAGCCTCCGCCGACGCCCAATACAATCTGGGCAACGCTTTGGCCAAGCAAGGCCAGTACCCGCAAGCCGTCGCCGCCTACAATCAAACCTTGAAACTGGACCCGAACAACGAAGACGCCCGCGCTAACAAGGAACTGGTTGAAAAAGCCATGAAGGAACAACAAAAACAACAAGACCAGCAGCCATCCGGCAAAGACCAGGACAAGCAAAACCAGCAAGACCAGGGCAAGGAAGAACAAAAAGACAAAAACGGACAGAAGGACGGGCAGCAAGACCAGCCGCCGTCCGACCCGTCCCAAGGCAAGGAAGGCGAAAAGCCGCAGGAGCAGTCCGGCCAGCAAGACAGCAAAGACCAGGCCGACAAAAACGGGCAAACCCAGCAACAGCAAGATCAAATGAACGAACAGCGGCGACAGGAAGAAAAACAAAGCGCGGAAGCGGCCAAGCGCCGCCAGGCCGACAAGCCGGACGCGGAGACCAAAGCCCAGGCGGAGGCCTTGGAGCGCCAAAACGAGGACCAGCAGGCCAACGAGCAATGGCTGCGGCGCATCCCGGACGATCCCGGCGGCTTGCTGCGGCGCAAATTCCAGTACCAATACCGGCAGCGGCAAGGCCAGCAACAGGAGACGCGATGAGAACGGTGTTTAATAGGACAGGCATCGTCAACATAGCCCTGCTATGGCTGCTGCTGTCACTAGCCGGCCCGGCCCTCGCCGCCCTCATCAAAGCGACGCCAGACCGCGCCGCGGTGCGCATGGACGAGACCTTCAGCCTGGTGTTCAGCAGCGAGGAAAGCGTGGACGGCGACCCTGATTTCAGCCCGCTGGCCAAGGATTTTGAGATCCTCGGCCAAAACCAGGGCAGCCAGGTTTCCATCGTCAATGGAAAAATGAGCCGGCAGCAAGAATGGACATTGACTCTGAGCCCGAAGCGGGCGGGGACGATTCCGATTCCGCCCATCGCGTTTGGCAAAGACCACAGCGCCGCGGCCACCGTCGCCGTGCAGGAGGCGGAATCCGCCGCGCCCTCAACCGGCGGCGGCGAAGAGCAAGGGGGCGTCATGCTCAAAGTGGACGTGGAGCCGAAAGATCCTTACGTCCAGGCCCAGGTGGTTTTAACGGCGAGGCTTTGGATCCCCGAGGGCCTGAGGGTGGGCGGCAATTTAAGCGACCCCCAGGCCGACAACGCCCTCGTCGAGCGTCTGTTCGACGGCAACGGCCGCAGCTACGGGACAACCCGGAACGGGCAGGCTTACAGCGTACTTGAGCGCCAATACGCGCTGTTTCCGCAAAAAAGCGGCTTGCTGCGCATCGAGCCCCTACGCCTGGACGGGGAGGTCGAGACCGGCGGGCGCTCATTCTTCTCCCGTAGCACCCGGCCCTTCCGCGTCAAATCCGAAGCCATCGACCTGAAAGTCCGCCCCATCCCCGCCGAGTTCACCGGATCGCACTGGCTGCCCGCCGCCAGTTTGACCCTGGAAGAGAACTGGCCACAGAATCCGCCGCGGACCAAAGCCGGGGAGCCCATCACCCGGACGCTGGTTCTGCGCGCCGAAGGCGCGACGGTGGGCGTGTTGCCGGAGCTGGGCGCGGACGCCAGCCTGGATCCGTCGATCAAGCATTATCCCGACCAGCCCGCGCTCTCCGAGGACAAGCTGCCCACCACGGGCATCACCGCCCAACGCCAGGAAAAGGCCGCGCTCATCCCCGGCAAGGCCGGGGCGTTCAAACTGCCCGCCGTGGAAGTGCCCTGGTGGAACACCAAGACCGGACGCATGGAAATCGCCAAAATCCCCGAGCGCGCGTTGCAGGTGGACGCCTCGGGCGAGTTGTCGGCACAGCCAAGCCCTGCGGTGCCGTCGCCGCAAGCAACCGAGCCCGCGCCGCCGAAAGCGACCGAGCCAGCGGCACGGCAAGCGCCGGCGGCGGAAAATCTGTGGTTCTGGCTGGCATTGTGCTTCGGCATCGGCTGGCTAGGCACGGGCTTGGCTTGGGGCTGGAGCCTCAGGAAGCCGTCTTCGCCCGCCCCGGCGCCGCCGCGGCCCGCCCGCCCCGGCGAGCAAGCGGCCCGACTGGCCTTGCGCCAGGCTTGCGCCCGCCATGACCCTGCCGCCGCGCGGGCGGCCTTGCTGGATTGGGCCGAGGCGCGCTGGCCCGAGGCGCGGCCCGCCTCGCTGGCCGAAGTCGCAGGCCAGGCGTCCGGTGCTTTGGCGGAAGAAATCGGACGCCTCAACCGCGCCCTCTACGGCCATGCGGGGCGGGATTGGCAAGGGGACAGCCTGTGGGCGGCGGTGGAGGCGCTAGGCCGGGAAGGCAAGGCGAAGGAGCAGCCCGCCGGCCTGGAGCCTTTATACCGCTAGGCGGGGCGGCAAAGCCTTAGCGCGGCGGGCGCTTCCGCCGCCAAAGCTCGAACAGGCGGAACGCGGCCTGGGTGCCGATGGCACCGGCCAGAAAACCGGCGCTGAACAATTCGGAATAGTGGGGCGGACTCCAGGCGGCGGCCAGCTTGCCGATGACGAAGCCCACGACCAGCGACAGGCCGATTTTAAGGCGCTTGAAAATTTCCCGGGTGTCCAAGGCGATAGCCGGCGGAATGGCCTCCTCCGCCAAGGCAAAGCGCGCGAGGATGGGCCAGATTAAACAAAAAGCCCCCGCCAAGGGGGCAAAGTAAGGAGCCGGCCTGTAAGCCGGGTTCTGTCGAGAACAGCCATTCATCTGGGACGCGCGTCGCCGCGCGCCTCAAGCAACCTACCCGGGAGCCGCGCGGGCCGCGCGTCTGGGCGAACCCAATGCTCCCCTATTTGGTCTTGCTCCGGGCGGGGTTTACCCTGCCACTGCCGTTGCCGACAGCGCGGTGCGCTCTTACCGCACCATTTCACCCTTACCGCGCCTTACTTAAAAAACGCGGCGGTATATTTTCTGTGGCACTTTCCGTAGGCTCGCGCCTCCCAGGCGTTACCTGGCGCCCTGCCCTGTGGAGCCCGGACTTTCCTCCCCCCGCGCGAACGCGGACAGCGGCTGTCCAGCCGACTCCTTGGGGCTAGTGTAGCGTGCGGCGGGGAACTTTGCCAGCGCGGCCTTTTTCAGCGAAAAGTGGGCAGCTCGGTCTCCAACCACAGCTTGTCCTTCTCTTCGTCGTAGCGCCAGAGCTCGCGCTCGGTCAGGGACTGCTCGACGCCGACCTGCTCGATGTAATAGCGGATTTCGACCGTTTGTTCAAAGATGTTGCCGCCCATATCCTCTTTTTTGAAGACGGTGTCATAACTGACAACGTGGATGTTTTTCAGCCAGGCCAGATCTAGCCGGTGCCGCTTCGCAGGATCTTGGAATTGCATAGCCTTCTCGAACTCCCCCCAGCGGATCGCCGTGGCATAGCTGCGCATGGTGTCCTCCAATTTCACCGCGTGGATCTCCCCGCTGGTGCAGGCCGACAACAGCAGGGCCAAAACGGCCAATCCGAATACATTGATCTTCATGTCAGAACGTTCGCAGAATTCATGTCGATAAAAACGCAAGCGGAGAACCTTCCGCCTTCCGGGGAGTCGAAGCCTTTGCTACTTTTCCCCCGTCCAAATTATATAATGGCCCAACACCAAACAGATTGGAGATCGGCAGATGTTTGTTAAGATCGCGATTGGCCTCATGGTCGTCCTCGCTTTGATTTATTTTTCCCCTGTATTGATACACATGCAGAACGGCAACCAGATCCACGGCTCCACCAACGAGCAAGTGCTAAAGTCCGCGATGCAAGTCCGGCGCAATCTGCCCACCCAGGAACGGCACTCCTTCGACGTGGCCTTCGGCCTGCTCAAGCAGTTCAAATCGGAGGGGCAGGGGGAGAACGCCTTTGCCGAGGCGGTCGGCGGCAAGTCGACGGACGAAGTGGTGGAACTGGCCCGGAAAGAAGTCGCCACCAAGATCGCCGCCGGCGACCCCAAGTTCAAGCAATTCAGCTCCTGGGACGACATGCTGAGCAAGGAAGCGGCGGAGGACGCGCCGAAAAGACCCGCCGCCGCCCAGCCCGCGCCGCCTTTGCGCAATTCCGAACGCACCGGACGGGGCAACTAAGGCGGCAGCCACACCCCTTCCCTGCCCGCCGATCCCACGCGGCCCCGGCGGAGAAAATTCTACGGATTTTTCTCCGCCAGCCGCAACGCAGCCTGATAAGCCAGATCCTTCCTACAACCGGTGATTTTCGCGGCCAGCGCGGCGGCGCTCTTCACCGAACACTCCTCCAGCAACAGCTTCAGCACCCGCGTCTGCTCCGCCGTCAATTCCTCCCCTCCCCGGTTCGTGGCCGCGCCTTGCAGCAAAACGACAAATTCGCCTTTTTCCATGTAGGGGTCGCCTTCGATCAACGCTGGCGCGTCCGCGACCGCGCAGCGGGCGATGGTCTCGTGCAGCTTGGTCAACTCGCGGGCAATGACGATGCGGCGCTCGCCGGGGAAAACCCGGGCGATGTCGATGACAAACTCGGCCACCCGATGGCTGGACTCGTAGAAAACCAGCGTCCTGGGATCGTCCAGCAGGCTTTGCAGCAACGCGCGGCGGGCCGAAGACGTGCGCGGCGGAAACCCCTCGAACGCGAACCGGTCGGCGGCCAGGCCGCTGGCGGCCAGCGCCGCGACCACCGCGCATGCCCCGGGCACCGGCACCACCCGCACGCCGCGCTCCACCGCCAGGCGCACCAGCGGAAAGCCGGGGTCGTTGATCAACGGGGTTCCCGCGTCCGAAACCAGCGCCATGGACTCGCCCCGCTCCACCCGCTCCAGCAGCCTGGCCGAGGCGGCGTCCTCGTTGTGCTCATGCAGCGCGGCCAAGGGCTTGTCGATGCCGTAGCGCGCCAGCAAGGGCCGGCTGTGGCGGGTGTCCTCGCAGGCGATGAAATCGACCGCCTGCAAAACCGCCACGGCGCGGAAGCTGAAATCAGCCAGATTGCCGATGGGAGTCGCCACTAGGTATAGTATGCCTTTCGCATTGTCCGGCACGGTCTGCCCCCTCATCGTTTGAAAACCCAGAATTCATCACCCACATGCCCACCCTTAAGCGCCTTTTGCCATTGACTCTCGCCCTGATCCTGGCCGGCTGCGCCGGGCCTTCGACGAAACACCGCGACGCCCCGCTGTTCGCCGAAGCGACCGAACGGTTCCGCAACGGCGACTTCGCCGGCGCGTCGCAGGTTTACCAGCGCCTCGCCGAACAATCCGACGACGCCGACTATTACCGCCTGCTGGCCGCCGACGCCGAGCTGCGCTCGGGCAACGACCGCGCGGCGCGCGCGCTGCTGGGCGCGGTCAACACCGAGGAGCTGGAGGAGGGCGACCAGCAGCGCTACGCCCTGCTCCGCTCCCGGCTGGATCTGAACCAAGGCAAGGCGCGGGAAGCCATGGCCCGGCTCGACGGGCTCAATGAGCAGCGGCTGACCGCGGCGCTGCGGGCAAATTATCACAACTTGCGCGCCTCCGCCTACAACCAGTTGGGCAATATGCTCGAATGCGCCCGCGAGCGGGTCGACTACGGGCAACTCATCAACAACCCCGAAGCCGTCCAGAAAAACAACGAAGGCATTTACGACGCGCTCAACCGCCTGCCCCACGCGGTCTTGACCGGCATGCAACCCAGCACCGCCGGCACCCTGGGCGGCTGGATGGCGCTGGTCATCGCCCTGCGCAGCCCCGAGGCCGACCGGGCGCAAGCGGTGCAAGCCTGGCGCGCCAGCCATCCGGGGCATCCGGCCAACGGCCCGTTCGTGGAAAGCTTCCTGGGCAAAAAAGCCAAGACGGTTGAGATCACCCCGCTGAAACATGTGGAGGCGGCACCCGCCGTGCCACCACCGGCGCCAGCCCCCCAGGCGGCGCCAGAGCAGACCCCGCCCGCCGCCCAGGCGGGGCAAGCCGCGAGCGCGGGCTTCATCGGCGTCATGCTGCCGCTGACCGGGCAATACGCCGTCGCGGCCCAGGCGATGCGCGCCGGCTTGTCGGCCGCCTGGAACGCGGACACCTCCCCAAGCAAACCCGAGCTGCGCTTCACCGACACGCAAGGCGGGGATGTCGGCGAGATTTACCGGAAACTGGCCGGCGAAGGCGCGAAATTTGTCATCGGCCCGCTAACCAAAGAAGAAGTTGGCACGCTGGGCAAGCAAGCCGAGCTGCCGGTGCCGGTGCTGGCGCTCAACCAAAGCCCCGAGGCCATCCCGCGCGAAACCTTCTACCAGTTCGCCCTGACTCCGGAGCAAGAGGTCGAGCAGGCCGCCAGCCTGGCTTGGTTCGACGGCCGCCAGAATGCCCTGCTGCTGGCCCCCGCCTCCGCGTTCGGGCAGCGCATGATCAACCATTTCAGCACCTACTGGAAATCCTTAGGGGGCAGGATCGCCAACATCAAAACCTACCAGCCCGGCGCGGCGGACTATTCCGACACCGCCCGGCAACTGCTGGCCAGCGTGGCGGGCGGGGACGCGGCCGGGTCCCGCCCCGAGTTCATCTTCCTGATCGCCGACTCCCGCGACGGCCGCTTGCTCAACCCCCACATCCAAAACCAAGAGGCCGGCCGCATTCCGATCTATGCCACGTCCCAGATCTTCAACGGCCAGCCGAACGCGCCGCAGAACCTGGACCTCAGCGGCGTGACGTTTTGCGACAGCCCCTGGCTGCTCGACAATGACAACGGGCCGCTGTCCCGCCAGGCCCTGCAAGCGGCGGCGCAACAAACGCCCCAACTGTATTTGCGCCTGCTGCCCATGGGCCTCGACGCCTACCACCTGATCGCCGAACTGGGCCAACTCAAAGCCAGCGGGCTGAACCGCTACAACGGCGCCAGCGGCGTGTTGACCCTGAAGGCGGGCAACCGCATCCAGCGGCAACTGCACTGCGCGCAGTTTGAAGGCGCGGCCCTGCAACAACGCGGCATCGCGCCGACTCTGCAACCCAGCGCGACGCCAGGCTCGCCTTAGATGTTGTTTGGCCGCCCCAAAGCCCCGCACCTGGACGCCGGCCGGCTGGCCGAAGACCAGGCCTTGGCTTATTTGCAAGCCCAAGGCTTGGTGCTGGTCGAACGCAACTACCGCTGCCGGGGCGGGGAAATCGACTTGGTCATGCGCGAGGGCGGCAAGATGGTCTTCGTGGAAGTGCGCTACCGCGCCGACGAGCGCTACGGCGGCGCGCTGGCCAGCGTCGGCGCGCGCAAACAAAGCCGCCTGATCGTCGCCGCCGCCCACTACCTGATGGCGAAGCGCATCGACCGGCCGGCGCGTTTCGACGTGGCGGCGGTTTCGCCGGACCAGGGCAAGCTTGCGATACAATGGATCAAAGACGCATTCCAAGCGGGCTAGGGGTAGGCCGGGGCAAGCTTGTTCAAGCATTGGCGAGAACAGGGGTTTCCGGCACATCGCCAGCCCTGTGCCTACCTCCAGCCCTGACGATTTGCTTATGACCCTCCAAGAACGCATCCAACTGCAATTCGCCGCCAGCCTGCAAACCAGCCTGGAGGCGCAAGCCAACCTGTCGGAACTGATCGAAATCGCCGCCCTCAAAATCGCCCAATCGCTGATCAACGACGGCAAGATCCTGGTCTGCGGCAACGGCGGCTCGGCGGCGCAGTCGCAGCATTTCGCCTCCGAGCTGTTGAACCGCTACGAGCGCGAGCGGCCCAGCCTGCCCGCCATCGCGCTGACCTGCGACACCTCCACCCTCACCTCCATCGCCAACGACTACCGCTACGACGAAGTCTTCGCCAAGCAGATCCGCGCGCTGGGCCAGGCCAACGACACCCTGCTGGTCTTCACCAGCAGCGGCAACTCGGCCAGCGTCCTCTCCGCCGTCACCGCCGCCCACGACCGCGACATGGCCGTCGTCGCCTTGTCGGGCCGCGACGGCGGCGCGCTGGCCCCGCTGCTGAACGACAGCGACATCGAGATCCGCGTGCCCAGCCCGTCCGCGGCGCGGGTGCAGGAAACCCACCTCATCATCACCCACTGCCTCTGCGACCTCATCGACCACCAGCTTTTTGGCGAATAGCCGGCCTGGCCGGAAAACACCCGGCTTTTGGTCTAGTATGGGATACTGACCCGCGCCGACCGGCGAAACCATAACCAGGAGAACGATCATGCATGTGACACAAGAACAATCACAACAAGCCTTGGAAGAAGCGAGTGCCGGGCGGTCGAGTCTGAAACCTGTTCCTACAGGTTTCAGCTCCCGCCTAGGCACAACCATTGCCCTGCGGGCGGCCCGCGCCGTCCTGCGTCCGCCAAGGGACGATACTTCGCTACGCTCGCATCGCCCCATGGCTACCACAATGACTCTACGCCGTTCGTAGCACCTTGCAGGTTTCCTGCGGAAACCCGCCCGGTGCCTCGGCTACGCGGGGGCACGGGAAACATCCCGCCGACGCCTTCGGCGCGGCTTTGTTTCCCGGCGCGGCCATCGCCAAGGCGAAAGCGCTGGGCACCAGCATGTGCGTCGCGGTGGTGGACTCCGGCGCGGATTTGAAGCTGTTCGCGCGCATGGACGACGCCTGGGTCGGCAGCGTGGACATCGCCATCAAGAAAGCCAAGACCGCCTGCTTTTTCGGCATGCCGACCGGCGAAATCGGCAAGCTGTCCCAGCCGGGCGGGCCGCTGTATGGCATCGAACACTCCAACGGCGGGCTCATCACCTTTCCCGGCGGCGTGCCGATTGTGACAACCGAAGGCATCCTGATCGGGGCTATCGGCGTCAGCGGCAGTTCGGTGGAAAACGATGATTTAGTCGCCCGGGCCGGCGTCGAGGTCGTCGGCGTCAGCGATTTGCCGGCGCATCCTTGGCGGACTTAGCAGAGGTCAAGCGACAGATCTACCGCCGCCGGGCGTTTCCAATATGCGGACAATTCATGCCATTTTGGTAATCCGCCGATGAGATGTCGGGCAACGATAAAGCCGTTGCCCGACTTACGCACTGGTTCCCACGCGCCGCGTGGGAATCCATTCGCTCCGCGCTGCGGAGCGTCGGCGCAGCGCGCCGAAACGGCATTCCCACGCGGCGCGTGGGAATGAGAATGGAACTTTCCCAGATGTTCAATTTAAATTATGCGGCTTTGACCGCACTTCTATGGGCCATTGCCGCATCGCCGGCTGGGGCGTGTAGTTGCACGTTCTATGACCACACCGGCTTCCTTACCAGGGATACAGCGCCCGATCCCGCCCATGTCAGCAAACTGATTTGCACTTCGGAAGGGTCTGTGGCCATCTGTAGGGATGAGAAGCCAGCGCCCGAGCCTATCTATCGCCTTCCCGCTAATGCCAAGGGTTCCGTGTTTCTACGCGAAATAGGCGACAGCTTCGGCACTTCGGACAGTCTCGTGCTGAGCGACATCCCTACGCCGCTGGCATCCGCGCAATTCGTGGTGCGCGATCTCGACAGTGGGAAAAAAATCCCCGCCGTCCTGACAAGGTTGCGCGTGGAACCGCCCGGCCAGCCCGATGGCATGCGTTATTTCGCAATCAAGAACCGCCGCTTGGATGCCTGCCTCAATCGCTACGAAGATTCCGGCAAAACCTGCCGAAAGCTTTTAGATTTGCGGCAACGACCGAAAGCATTGCTGGTCAGGTTGCACGCAAGCGGGGCGTTAACCGACGTTACGGCTTTAGTCCATCGCGCCTATGGGCTGTTCCGCGTCGCGCCTAAAGGCGGCTTTGTAGCGGGACACCGTTATCGGCTATCCTATGATCCCCAGTCGGACGAAGACGCTTGGAAAACCAAGTTTCAAGAGATAAAGGTTAAAATCGACAAAAAACCGCTGAATTGGCACTCGCTCAACACACAAATACATCTGGAACTCGATGGCACCATAAGCATGTATTTAATGACGATATCTTGCTTCAACGAGGGATTCGCCCTTGTCCAAAAATTGCGCTATGTTCTGCCTGCGGCGCTTGAACCTTATCGGGACTCGGTTCGATTTGTGAGGATGGTGCGTCAGGGGCACGGCAAATTTATGCGATGGTATCGTCCGACAAGCCTCTGCCCGCGCGAAACACTAGGCGATAGCGGCGCGTATTTCGATAAGGTGGCCTTGCACGAACTTTGCGACACAAAAAACAAGGATGTCAATTCCGATCATTTAACCGCAGTGAAAGTCTTTTTCGGCTTTCTTGAAATTGAGGATGCTTGGCACGAAACGGCTACGCTGCCCTTGAAGTTTTCCGCATCCGATTCGCCTCAATGCGATAGCAACAGCCGAGGGCCGTAGTTTCACAGGACAAGCACAAAAAAGCCCGCTGGCCGGGGAAGCCAGCGGGCTTTTTGCTTTCCCTCTTCATAGCCAGCGTAGCCCGAATGAAGCGCAGCGGAATCCGGGACGACCGGAGCCACAAAACCCCACATTCCTCTGCGCTTCATGCGGGCTACATAATATTAAGCTTCTAGCCAAGGCGAGGCAGGCACGGCTTTATCATGTCCACCAATTACGCCCGCACAACCCAATCACGCCGCCAATTTCGCCAAGGCATCATGCAAGCAGAGCGCGGCGGATTCACCAAGGGCAATAGGTTCAAACCAAGAGGCGGGATAAAGATAATCCTCGCCCGATTCGTCAATGATCCGCATCATGCCATTGCCTGCGCCCTCCTGGATTAATTCGGTAAAGTTTCCCCACGGTGACATCATCATTGGAGAATTCTCCCAAGTCTTGTTTTTCAAGGCATACGACGAATTTTATGGTCATGGCATGGATTCAGCGGAAGGGATAACATCGCTCCAAGCGATGTTATCCCTTGGCCAAAACAATCCTCATCGACAAATCCACCGCCCGCACATTTTTGGTCAACGCGCCGACGGAGACGTAGTCCACGCCGGTCGCGGCGATGGCGGAGATGTTCTCCAGGCTGACATTGCCGGACACTTCCAGCTTCGCCCGGCCCGCGCTCATCGCCACCGCCTCGCGCATCATTGCAAACGTGAAATTGTCCAGCAGCACCCGGTTCGCACCGGCCGCCAGCGCCTGCGCCAATTCGTCGAGATTTTCCACCTCCACCTCGATGGGCACCCGGGCGTCCAGCTCGACGGCTTTGCGCACCGCCAGCGCGATGGAGCCCGCCGCCAGGATGTGGTTTTCCTTGATCAGGATGCCGTCAAAAAGCCCCAGCCGGTGGTTGCTGCAGCCGCCGCGGCGGACGGCGTATTTCTGCGCCTGGCGCAGGCCGGGCAGGGTCTTGCGGGTGTCCAGCACGGTCAGCCCGGTGCCCGCCGCCGCGCGCGCATAGTCGCGGGCCAGCGTGGCCGTGGCGGACAGCGTTTGCAGCAGGTTCAAGGCGGTGCGCTCGCCGGTCAGCAAGGCGCGGGCCGGGCCGGACAGCGTGCAGAGCAGCGCCCCCGCCAGCACGTCCGTGCCCTCCTCCGCCTGCCACTCGACATGGACGGCCGGGTCGAGGCGGGCGAACACGGCGTCGAACCAGGGCCGGCCACACAAGACCATGGCCTCGCGGGTGATGACGCTGGCTTCGGCCCGCGCAGTGTCCGGCACGATCAGGGCGGTCAGATCCCCGGCTCCGACATCTTCGCGGAGAAAGCGGTCGATCTCGTCGAGATCGACCGGGCTGTCAGGTATCGGCTCGTTCATGATTGCTTTTTCCGCAGGCTGTCCCGCCAGGCTTGCGACAGCGCGGGAATGTCCAAGGCGCGGCGGATGATCTCTTGTTGGCGGGGATTTTTGGCTAGGGCGAGCATGGCGTCGCGGATGTTCAACCGGCCCGGATCTCCGTGCAAGCGTTCGATGGCGTCGCCGGGCTTGAGTTCGCCTTCCTTGAGCACTCGCAGGTAGAAGCCCACCCGGCCTGACTGGTGGAAGCGCCGCACAAACCCCGGATCTTGCATCCTCAGGCCGAGCTTGAAACAAGGCACGCGGGGCTGGGTGACCTGGCACTCGACCGGGCCGATGCGGAAGATGTCGCCGATATGCACGGCTTCATCGGGCATGCCGCTGACGGCCAGGTTCTCGCCAAACTGGCCGAAAGGCAGCGGCCTGCCGAGCGCCTGCTCCCAAAAGCGGTAGTTTTCCACCGTGTAGGCGTAGACCGCCTTGTCGGCCCCGCCGTGGTTTTCGCGGTCGACCTGGACGTCGCCGGCAATGCCCTCGACGGTGGCCTGGACAGGGCCGGCCACGGCTTGTTTGCAGATGCCGGTTTCGGCCCGGCGGCCCTGGTATTCGAGCGTTTGCCGCCCGGAAAGGCTGATGGCCAATAATTCCATAACGCTATGCCTGGCTGTCAATGGGGAAAAGTTCAAAGGGTTTGGAAAGCGCCCGGGCGACGGGGGCGAAGCTGCGCCGGTGCGCCGGCGTGGCCCCCAGTTCGGCGAGCCTGGCCTGGTGCAGCGCGGTGGCGTAGCCTTTGTGGACGGCGAATTGGTAGCCCGGATAGAGCGCGTCGAGAATGGCCATCTCGGCGTCGCGGGCGACTTTGGCGAGGATGGAGGCCGCCGAGATTTCGGCGACTGTCGCGTCGCCGCCGACGATAGCTTCCCCGGGACAGGGCAGCTTGGCAGGATAATGGTTGCCGTCCACCTTCGCCCAGTCGGCTGGCAGCGGCAAGGCGGCATAGGCGCGGCACATGGCGAGCAGGGAGGCTTGCAGGATGTTGATCCGGTCGATCTCGCCCGGCTCGGCCCGGCCTATGGCCCAAGCCAAAGCCCTCGTTTTGATCTGCGCGGCCAGCGCTTCACGGCGGCGGGGCGTCAGTTTTTTGGAGTCGGCGAGGCCGTCGATCTGATCGCCCGGTTCCAGGATGACCGCCGCGGCGACCACGGCGCCCACAATGCAACCCCGGCCCACTTCGTCAAGGCCGACAATGAGCCTCGGCCCGCCCGTCATGCCGCGGGCCCGCCAATCAGCGCAAGATGCTGCGCTGGGTTTGCTTGAGGAAATTCGCCAGGCACTGGATTTCCGCCGTCTCTTCGGCCATTTCATCCAAGGCGGCGATGGCGTCCTCCAGCTTCAGCCCCGATTTGAAGACGATTTTGTAGGCTTTTTTGATCTGGCGGATCGCCTCCTGGCTGAACCCCTGCCGTTCCAGGCCGACGGCGTTGATGCCGTGCGGCTTGGTCGGCTGGCCGCCGACCAGGACATAGGGCGGGATGTCGCGGGAAATGACGCTGCCCATCGCGGAGAAGCTGTACTTGCCGATTTTGCAGAACTGGTGGACCAGGGAAAAGCCGCCGAGAATGGCGCAATCCTCGACCAGCACATGGCCCGCGATGGAGGCGGCGTTGGCCATGATGACATGGTTGCCGACGACGCAGTCGTGGGCGACGTGGGTGTAGGCCATGAATAGGTTGTGGTCGCCGATCTTGGTCAGCGCCTTGTCCTGCACCGTGCCGCGGTGGATGGTGCAAAATTCGCGGATGATGTTGTGGTCGCCCATTTCCAGACGGGTCGGCTCGCCGCGGTACTTCATGTCCTGGGTGTCTTCACCCACCGAGGCGAACTGGAAGATCCGGTTGTTCTTGCCAATCCGAGTCGGCCCCTTGATGACGACATGGGAACCCACGACCGTGCCCGCCTCGATTTGGACGCCCGGGCCGATGATACTGTAAGGCCCGACGCTCACGTCATCCGCCAATTCGGCCGAAGGGTCGATGATCGCAGTCGAGTGAATCAAGAATTCTGCTCCGCCGCTGCGCACATGATTTCCGCGCTGGCCACCAAGTCGCCCTCCACTTCGGCGCGGCACTGGAATGCCCAGATATTCCGCTTGTGGCGCAGATAGCAAGCTTCCAGCTTAAGCTGATCCCCCGGCACGACAGGCCGCTTGAAGCGGACCTTGTCCAGGCCCACCAAGTAGTAAGTTTTGCCCTTGCCCAGCACGTCGGGCGCTGAATTTCCCGCCAACAGGCCGGTCGTCTGGGCCATCGCCTCAATAATCAGAACGCCCGGCATGATGGGAAGCCCAGGGAAATGCCCCTGGAAGAAAGGCTCGTTGAAGGTCACGTTTTTAATCGCCAGCAAACGCTTTCCCGGTTCACATTCAAGGACACGGTCGACCAGGAGAAAAGGGTATCGGTGCGGCAGAAATTCCTTTATTTCTTGAATATCCAATGCGTGTTTCCTTGAAGTTAAGCTTGACGGCAAGCGCTGGGTTTGCGGAAATTCGTCATCTTTTCGAGCCTTTGGCAGGGGCCGCGCCTTCCAACTTGCCCGCGACCTTGGCCGTGACATTGATCGCCTCGGCGGCAAACGCCACGCCTTCGGAAGACAAGATCAAATCAAAATGCTCTTCCCTCGCGAGAGACTGGATGGCTTCGCTGATGGATTTTTGCAGCTTCATCATCTCCTCATTGCGAGCCTCGTTGAAATCCCGCCTTAACTTTTCCTCCACGCCCCGGACTTCCTCTATGCGCTTGACCAGCTCCTTGCTCTGCTTCTTCTGCTCGTCTTCGCTCATCACCTCGGCCTCCTTGGCGAGGTGGTCGCGCATCTTGGTGATCTCTTCCTTTTCGCTGTTCAGCTTGGTCTCGCGCGGTTTGAATTCACGCTCCATGGTTTTTCTGGCCTGCTCGCCCTGCGAAGACTTTTCAATCAGGGACATGACATCGACGACGCCAATTTTAAGCCCAGCCGACGAACCCCGCCCAACGGCGGCGCTGCCAGAATCGAAGTCCGCACCCTGTTCGGCCCCTGCGGATGGCATATTCAAGACCGATAAAAACCCCAGCAGCACACACCACAGGCTTGTTTTTGACATATGCACTCTCTCTCCCAATCAAAAAGGTTGAACAATCAGACACCCGCGGCAGACGCCGACATCGGGTTCCGCGGAGCCCGGGCATCCGGCCCCGTCCGCCCTGTCTTGCGCGCCATTATACAAGAACCACGCCCAGCCGACGAACAATTAGCCGAAAGCCCCGCCGCCAGGCGGATCAAAACCCCTGTCCGAAAGAAAACTGGAAGCGCTGCACCTGGTCGGCGACAGGGGTTCCCTTTCCGGGGCAGGCCGTGCTAAGAACCGGAAAAGTCCCGTAACATTCGGTCTTGGCGTTGAGCGGCTGGGCGATGCTGAACGTCAGCGCGCCAAACGGCGACAGCCATTTCGCGGAAAGCCCGGTCGAATAACGCAACTCGCCGAGATCGAAGCCGTTTTGGAAAACGTTGCCGGCGTCGAAGAAGGCACCCAGGCGGATGCTTTTGCTGTCCGTCATGAAAGGCACCGGGAACAACAATTCCGCCGTGCCGACGAGCTTGCTCGAACCGCCGAAGGGACGCGGTATTTGACCGTAAAGCCAAGCTTGGTAGGTGGGGGTGTCTCTCGGCCCCAGGGTGTTGGCCATGAAGCCGCGCACCGACAACGGCCCGCCGGCGAAGAAATGCTCGTAAAACGGCAATCCGCCCTTGGTCGAGCCGTAAGCGTTGCCGTAGGCGATGTCGCCCTTCAGCATCAGAGTGAGATCCTTGGCGATGGGGAAATACTGCACCGCGCTGGCGCTGGCCTTGTAGTAGGTCAGGTCGCTAAACGGCATCGTGCCCGACACAAACAGACTTTGCGAGCCGCCCCGGTTGGCGAAAACCGCGCGGTTCAAGGTGTCATGGACAAAGCCCAGGCCCATCGTATAGGTGTTGAACACACTGCCATTCTGCGCGACGAACTGGGTGATCTCTTGCGCGCTGGCGTACGTCACCGGCACATAGGCGTCGGCAGGGTCGGAGCCACACACCAAGGGGTCGCGGACATTGGTGTAACTGGGGATCAACGTACAATAGCCCGAGTCCGTCGCCGTATGCAGTTTGGTGTGCGCATAATCCAAGTTCAGCAACACCCTGCTGTACTCGCCCAGCGGCATCCCCCAGTTTCCCCCGCCGCCGAACACGTCGGTCGAATAGTTGGCGAGGTTGGCCTGGTAGGCGTTGGTTTTGCGGTAGTTGATGTTCCAGCCGCTGCTGATGCCGTCCAACGTGGCGTAGGGGTTGGAATAACCGAGGTTGTACACCGTGTTGTAGGCGCTGTTGTTGAAAGTGAAGTTCACCCGCTTGCCGGAGCCGAAGACGTTGTCCTGGGTCACGCTGGCGTTGAAGATGATGCCCTGCACCTGCGAATAGCCGACACCGGCCTGGAGGCTGCCGGACTGCTTCTCGACCACAGTGTAGTTCACGTCGATCTGGTCGGCCGTGCCCGGCACCGCGGGCGTCTCTACGTTGACCTCCTGGAAATAGCCCAGGCGCTCAAGCCGGGTCTTGGAGCGCTCGATCTTGGTGGTCGACGCCCAGGCCGCCTCCATCTGCCGCATCTCCCGGCGCAGCACCTCGTCGCGCGTCTTGGTGTTGCCTTGCATATTGATGCGGCGCACGTAGACCTGCTTGCCCGGATCGACGAAAAAAGTCATGTTGACGGTCTTCTTGGCCGCGTCGATCTCGGGAATCATGTTGACGTTGGCAAAGATGTAGCCCTCGTCGCCCAGGCGGTCGGAAATGGCCTTGGAGGTTTCCGTCGCGAGTTTGCGGGAGAACGTGTCGGCAGGGCCGATTTGCACCAGGGGAATCAACTCTTCCGGCGCGACGATGGTCTTCCCGGTCAGCTTCACTTCGTTGACCGTGAACACCTCGCCCTCCTTCACATTGATGGTGATGTAAATTTCCTTCTTGTCCGGGGTGATGGACACCTGGGTGGATTCGATGTCAAAGTTGATGTAGCCGCGGTCCATGTAATACGAGCGCAAGCGCTCCAAGTCGGCGGACAGCTTCTGCTTGGAATATTGGTCGTTCTTGGTGTAGAACGATATCAGGTTCGAGGTGCCCAACTCGAAAACCTTCAGCAAGTCCCCGTCCTCGAACGACTTGTTGCCGACGACGTTGATCTGCTTGATCTTGGCGACCTTGCCCTCGGAAATCTTCAAGGTGATGGCCACCCGGTTGCGAGAAATATCATCGACCTTGGTGTCGATTTTCATGCCGTACTTGCCCCGGCTATAGTACTGGCGGTGCAACTCCTGCTCGACCTTGTCCAGAATCTGCCGGTCAAACACGCGGCCTTCCGCCAATCCGATGGTCTTCAGCCCCTTGTTCAGATCGTCGGAGCTGATGTCCTTGTTGCCTTCGATCTTGACGCTGGCGATGGAAGGGCGCTCCTCCACGACCACCACCAGCACGTCGCGCTCCCGCCCCAACCGGACGTCCTTAAAGAAGCCCGTCTTGAACAAGGCTTTGATGACGGCAGCAGACTCGTTTTGGTCGAAGGTGTCACCCGCCTTGAGCGGCAGATACGTGAACACCGTGCCTACCGAGATGCGCTGCAAGCCCTCGACGCGAATGTCTCTGATCACAAAAGAGGAGTCAGCCCAAGCCAACGACGCCAAAAGCATCGCCGACAGAAAAACGACAGCAAATCCTGGGCGGTTCATTGGCGGCGGGAAACAAGCAAAGTGAGTAGGATGAGATTGGAAACCATGAGGGAAAAAGGATTGGTCAGAAGGGCGCGGGCCGGGCAGGCGGGCAGGCGTCGCGGCGGCAGGGCCTGCCCATGAGCCGCAGGCCGCCTTCCCGCCCTAGCCAACCAGCAGATCCTTCTCAACCTGCTCAAGGCTGACGTGGCGGATGTTTTTGCCTTTGGCATAATAAATAACGTATTCGCAGATATTGCAGGAGCGGTCGCCGATCCGCTCCAGCGAGCGGGCGGACCACATGATGTCCAGGCTGACGTGGATGGCGCTGGAATCTTCCATCATGCAAGCAATCTGCCGACGCATGATGTTCTCATACTCTTTGTCCACCTGCCTGTCGCCCTGCACAACCTCCAAGGCGGTGTCCACATCCATGCGTGCGAAGGCGTCCAGCGCCTTGTGCAACAAAGCCCGCACATGGCCGGCCAACTGTTCCAGCTCCGTCAACTGGCTATTCCTGGGGTCATGGGAGGCCAAGTCGATGGCGTGGCGGGCGATGCGCTTGGCCTCGTCGCCGATGCGCTCAAGGTCGGTGATGGTCTTGATGACGCCGATCACCAGCCGCAAATCGCGCGCGGTCGGCTGCCTCAAGGCCAGAATTTGCGTGCATTCATCGTCGATGGAAACCTCCAGGGAATTGACCTTGGAATCGTCCTGGATGACGCGGCCCGCCAATTCCACGTCGCCACCGAGCACGGCTATGACCGCCGCCTCGATCTGCTCTTCGACCACCCCGCCCAAGACCAGCACACGATTGCGAATATCCAGCAATTCGTGGTCATATTGTTTCGAAATATGCTGGTGCGGACTTTCGCTTTCGTTAAACTTTGCCATAACTTTGGATTGCCAGGAAATGCTTCGGCCCCGGGGCCGGTTGTCGACAGATCGTCTTGGCCGAATTCTATCAACTCCCCTCCGCACATGAAAGCACCGATTCCGCCTGGCGGCTTTGCAAGGCCCCCGTTTGCCTTTTGAAAAACAAGAGGCAAACAGGGGAAGGCCGTTCCGCGGCCCTAGAGCCCCTTCAGCAACGCCTCGGCCTGGGCCCGCTCGGGAAACGACTTGTTCTCCTTGAGCAAACGCTCAAGCTCCTTTTTCGCGTCCTCATTCTTGCCCGTTTTTGCGAAGGCGGAGGCCAAATGGAAGCGGAGCGTGACATTGCGGGGATCGGCCAGAATCGCCTGCTGCAATAAAACCAAGCCCTTGTCATCCTTGCCGTTTTGCAGGTAAATCCAGCCGACCGTGTCCAGCATTTCGGGCTTGCCTTCAATCCCCGGGGCGGAGGCGAGCTTTTCCGCGAAGACCAGCGCCTTGCTGTCGCCCAGTTGCTGATACAGCCAAGCCAGATTGTTTTGCAGCACCAAATTTTCAGGGTGCAGCTCATAGGACTTCTCATAGGCTGCGACGGCTTCTTTGGGCTTCCCCCTATCCTGCAAAGCGGTGGCCATCATCCCCCAGGCTTCGGAGTCCTTGGGAGACTTTTCCAGCCACTGGCGCACCCCCTCGAAAGCGGCCGGATCCTGGCGCAACTCGAGGCGGGTCATGAACAAGCGCCGGGCCAAATAGGAGCTGGGAGACAATTGGTAAGCCTTCGCGTAGGCGTCGACCGACTTGTCAAGCTGCTTTTGAGCGAGCTGAACGTCGCCTTCCAGCTGGTAGCCCAGCGGGGACTTCGGATACTTGGCCCTGATCGATTCGGCGATTTTCAAAACATCACCGTACCGCTTGTCCTGCATGCCAAGCTCCGCCTTCGCCAACAGGGCGGGAATGTACTCCGGCCCCAGCTTGAGCGCCTCGTCCCATTCCTTGATCGCGCCCGCCTTGTCGCCCAGCTTGTACAAGGCTTGTGCCAACTGGTGGTGGAGTTCGGGATTTCCAGGCTGCTTGGCCAGCACCTGCCTGAAAGAGGCCGCCGCGTTGGCGGCTTGGTCGGCCCCTATCTGCGCCACCCCAAGATTTTGCAAAGCGGCAAGGTTGCCTGGATTGTTTCCCGAGGCGTCGTTGGCGATGGCCAGCGCCTGGCCCGGCTTGCCCTGCGCCAGATAATAGCGGGTCAACATGACGGCCGGCTTCAGTTCTTTCGGGTTTTTCTGCCGGGCATCCTCGAGTAGGCTGGCCATTTTGGCATAGTCCTTCTTCATCTCGGCGATTTGCGCCAGGCCGATCAGTGCCGACAGGCTTTTATCGTCGCGCTTGAGGATCTTGTCGTATTCCTTGGCGGCATCGTCGAGCCGGCTCTCGCCCATGGCGATTTTGGCCAAATTTAGGCTCGCGGGGGTGTAATCCGGCTTGATGGCCAGCGCGTTTTGCCAGCTTTCCCGGGCACGGTTGGTGTCCCCCTTTGCCAAGTAAGCCGCGCCCAGCAGGTTGTCAGGCAAGGGGTCGTCCTTGCGCTTGGCTTTTAGCTTGGCCGCCTCGGCGATGGCCTCGTCGAATTTTTTCTGCTGGATCATCGCCAGCACGATGGTCGCCTCCACCTCCACCAGATTCGGATCAATGCCGCCCGCCACCCTCAGATCCTCAACCCCCTGGTCCATCTTGCCTGCGGCGATCCTGCCGATGCCCAGTTCCGCTCGCACCGAGGCCACGTCGGGAGCGATCTCCGCCGCCTTGCTAAGATAGGCGACGCCCTGGTCATATTGCTTGTCCTTCAGATAGGCGCTGCCTAAAATGGCGAACAACTGGGCGTCTTTCTGCTCTTTTTCCGCCCATGGCCTCAACAGCTGGATGGCCTCGGCGGGATTGCCCCGCTTTAATCGCGTCCCCGCCAGCAGCTTGACCGCCGAGAAATTGGCCGGGGCCGCGGCAACCACCTTGGAAAGGAAATATTCCGCCTGCTCCGTTTCGTTCTTTTGATAAGCGATGGCCCCGAGCAGATAGGTGGTGGGCAGGTGGTCGGGCATTTGGCTGTTCACCTTGGACAGCACCTCCCTCGCCTCGTCGAGCTTGTTTGACTGGAAATCGATGACGCCTTCCACATACAAAGCCTGCGGCAATTCCCCTGCCACTTTCTTTACGATGTCGATATCTTTGCGGGCCTCAACCAAATTCGCCAAGGCGATGTAGACGACGGCGCGGCCCAGCCGCGCCTTCACATTGGTCGGCTGCAAAGTGATCGCATGCGTGTAAGCATCCAAGGCCGCCGGGTTTTCCCCGTTCGACCGTCTAGCCTCCCCCAGCAACAGCCAGGCTTGCCCGTTTTTCGGCGCCTTGCCCGTCGCCTTGGCGGCGTATTCGATAGCCGGCTTGTATTGCTGGCGGGACATTTCCAGCATGGCCAACCCGAGCAAGGCCTCCGCGCTGTCGGGGTCGGCCTGCAGGGCCGCGTTAAAACTCTCCTGCGCAGCGCCCATCCCGTCCTTCGTGCTCAACTGGGCCATGCCCCGATACGCCTGCAATTTGGCGTTGACTGGCTTGGGCAACTGGGGATCCGGCAAAAGCTGCTCCAGCACCGGCTTCGCTTGGCCTTGCAGCAAATAGGCTTGGGCCAGCGAGGTGATCCACCGCTCTTTCGGCAATTTGAGATCCCTGGCCTTTTCCAATTCCTTGACGGCCGAGTCGCCGTCGGCCATCCTGATATAGGACTCGCCCAAGAGAAGTCTAGCGTCGGCGTTTTCCGGCGACCTTTGCAGCAGGTTCTTCAATTCGATAACCGCGGCCTTGACTTCGTTCTTGTCCAGGTATTGCCTGGCCGCCTGCATCGGATCGCCGCCCTCGGCGAAGGCCGCCCCTTCACCGCCGGCAGCCAACAATAACAACAACAACGCCTTGGTAACGTTTTTCACACTGCCCCCTCGTCGATAGTTTTCATGATGATTATTGATTAAATCTTAAGGTTAAACTTAGTCAGCAAAGCATACAAGGTCGGGCGCGTAATCTCCAACAGCTCCGCGGCCTTGGACACGTTCTCACCCGCCTCGCTCAAAGCCAGGCAAATAGCCAACCGCTCAGCGGCCTCCCGAGCCTCCCGCAAACTTGAGATCCGGCAGGGGCGCCCGCCCTCGGCCAACTCCAGGTCTTTGATCTCAATCAAAGGGCCTTGGGCCATGACCACCGCCCGCTTGATCTTGTGATCCAATTCGCGGACATTGCCCGGCCAGCCGTAAGCCTCCAGGGCGGACAGGGCGTCCTCTTTGAAACCTAAAATATTGCGGGCCAACTGCTTGGCGTAGCGGTCCAGGAAAGCGCGAGCGAGCACCGGTATGTCCCCGCTCCTCTCCCGCAAGGGCGGCAGATGGACGGTCATTTCGTTGATCCGGTAAAACAAATCCTCACGGAAACCGCCCTCCACCATGAGCTTGCGGACATCCCTGTGGGTCGCGCAGACCACCCGCACATCCAGCTTTATCTCCTGCCTGCCGCCGACGCGCTCGACCACCCGCTCCTGCAGAACCCGCAGCAATTTGGCCTGGAGCCCCAGGGGGATGTCACCTATTTCGTCGAGGAAAAACGTCCCGCCGTCCGCCAGTTCGAACTTGCCCTTGACTTGGTTCGTCGCCCCCGTGAAAGCGCCCTTCTCATAGCCGAACAGCTCGCTCTCCAGCAGGTTTTCAGGGATCGCCGCGGCGTTCACGGCGATGAACGGTTTATTGGCCCGCGCACTGAGGCTGTGCACAGCGCGCGCGATGACCTCCTTGCCCGTGCCGCTCTCGCCTAAAATCAACACCGTCATGTCGGTGGGCGCGAACCGCTCCACGATGCGGCAGACTTCGTGCATCTGCGGGCTGGCGGCAATCACGCCTTTCAAGGGATAGCTGTAATGCATGCGCGCCAACTTCCTGTTTTCCTCCTCCAAGGCGTGCAGCCTGAAAGCCCGCTCGACGACAAAAGACAGGATGTCGGGATCGACAGGCTTGTGGTAAAAATCATAAGCCCCTTGCCCTATCGCCTTCACCGCGTTCTCCGTGTCGCCGTTGCCGGTCAGCACGATGATTTTAGTCTGCGGCGCGCAGGACAAAATCTCGTTGATCGTGGCGAAACCCTCGCTTGCCCCCCCCGGGTCGGGAGGCAGGCCCAAATCCAGGGTCACCACGGCCGGCGCGTACTTTTTCACCGCCGCGACAGCGGATTCGCGGTCGTCCGCCACCTGCATGTTGTATTGGTCAAAACTCCAGCGCAACTGGCTGCGCAGTCCGGGATCGTCCTCGACGATCAACAGGGTCTTCTCGGTCACTCGTTTTCTTCCAGGGTCGTGGAAAGGGCGGCGGGCGGCGGAGCCGCTTCGGCCAGCGGAATCTTGAACACAAACACCGATCCCTTCCCGGGCTCGCTGCGGACACTCAACTCGCCCCCCAGGGAACGCACGAACTCGCGGCTTTCATAGGCGCCTATGCCCATGCCGGTCAAGCCCTTGGTCGTTTCAAACGGCTTGAACAGGCTGTTCGAGATGAATTCCTCGCCCATCCCGCAGCCATTGTCTTCAATTTCGACCCACGCCCACCCCTTGCTGACCGCCCGCAAACGGACTTTGACCCAGCCCTGTTTTCCCGCCGCGTCCTGCGCGTTATGGACGACATGCTCCAAGGCGGAGACGAGGCGCTGCCGGTTGGCCCGCACGCGCACCGGGGACATAACTGTATCACAGACCGGCTCGGGTGCTTGCCGTTTCCTCGCCTCCACAGCCTCCAGTAAAGCGCCCCGCAAATCGAACTCCTCCGCCGCGGCCACCGAACTGGAATTGCGCAGCTGCGACATGACCGCGTTCATTTTACCCACGGCGTGGTCGACGGTCTTGATGGCGTCCCGCATGAACTCCGGGTTGTCATGGTGCTTATCCGCATTGCGCACGACCAGGCTCAACTGGGCGATCAGGTTTTTCAAGTCATGGATAATAAATGCGGACAGGCGGTTGAACCCCTCAAACTGGCGGGCATCCGCCAAAGCCCTGGCGGCGGCCTCCAGCTCCAGGTAACTCGCCACCAGGCGGCTGGTCGTCCGCAGCATGTCCATGACCTCCACGTTCCAAACCGTGAAGGTGCGCGAAGCGGTCAACAACACCACGCCATCCAGCCCCCCCGCCGTCTTCCATAACGGAATCAGCAGCCAGGCCTGCGGGTAAGGCTCTATCCACAAGGGCTTGTTCAGCCCCTCATAGGCTTCCGGGATGGTCAGCATTTCCTTGAGATTCACCACCGCGTCCTTCCTTTCCAAATAGGCGATCACCGGATCGCCACCGTCCAGCTCGGGAATGTCTATGCCCGTCGAACCGAGGCTCGCCCGCCGGACAAATTTGCCGCTGTTGTCACGGATCCATAACACCCCCCCGGGGCTCTCCACCACTTGGCTAAGGGCGAGTATCACGCGCTTCTCCAAAGAGCCGACCTTGCTTTCCGACAAGGTGGCGATTAAGCGCTGCCATTCCTGCCGGTAGTCGAAGGCATGGCTGAAAAAGTGCTTGCTGATAAAAACCCGCAGCCTCGCTCGGATTTGACCGGAAAAAAGCACCAGCCCCAGCACTAGAAAAGCCCCTACCAGGAACGCGATTTGCAGGACGGCCCCCCATTCGCCGCCATAATACTTGATGTAGTAGCCGGCCGTGGCCATCAGCAACAGATAGCACCCGGCCCCCAGCAAGGCCGTGGAATGAAAGACCACTTGCCTGGAAATGAAAATCTCCAAAGACCAGTCGGGATTGCGCGAGGCGGACACCGCGATGAAGGGGGGCAGCATGGCCGCGACCACTCCGCGGGCGGCCCACAGATCCGGCTTGATGCGAAGGAATAAGATCGCCTCGGAATACAGGTAGAACTCGTAGACGAACAGCGTCCCCAAGGCGAAGCACAGCAGCTTGATCCGCCAACGCGCGTCAGTCCGGGTGTTGCGGTAGATCTGCTCGACCAGCACCAGGCCGACGACGACCAGGCCGACATGCCCCAGGAGTTGGTAGGTGGGCCGGAAAATCTGCGGATACAAGCTTTTCAGCTCAGGCGGGCACCAGATGTAAAAAAGCAGCAACACCGTCACGGACTGGCCCCAACGGTAAATAAACACCGACCTTGAACCGTCCTCTCCGCCCTCCTGGCGGCTAAGCAATTGCCAGAAAAACATCAGCCAAAAGAAGCTGTGCGCCGCCTCCAAAGTCCACACCGTCGTCACGGACAGAACGCCGTAACGCTCCTGCACCGCGATCCCCGCCGCCCATAACGCCATCATGCCGCAAGCCGCGATCAGCCAGCGCCCGACCACATGGCCCCGCCATCCGACCAGCAGCAGCGCGGTCAGCGCCAGATAGGAAACGCCCGCCGCCAGGTAGCAATAATACGTTATCGACATGGCCAGGCACCCCCATGGGGCGGACTCTTTCCAGGGCTTAAGGGCGCAGCCAACGCGGTGCCTACAAGCCTCTTCCCCACAAAACCACCTCGATGGTTTGCAACATGATCAACATGTCAAGAAAAACGCTGTAATTTTTCACATAATAAAGGTCGTATTGCAATTTCTCGATGGTGTCCTGGTAGCTCGACCCGTAGCGGTAGCACAATTGCGCCCACCCGGTAATGCCAGGCTTTACGCGATGGCGCTCGGCATAATAAGGTATTGTTTCCGCGAATTTTTCCACAAACTCTGGGCGCTCGGGCCGGGGCCCGACGAAACTCATTTCGCCCTTCAGCACATTGAACAACTGGGGCAACTCGTCGATGCGCACCTTGCGTATGAACGACCCGACGCGGGTGATCCGGTCGTCGTTCACCTGCGCCCACCGGGCCTTGCCGTCTTTTTCGGCGTCCGTGCGCATGCTGCGGAACTTGATGACCTTGAACAACTGGCCGTTCAAACCCACGCGCACCTGCCGATACAACACGGGCGCGCCCCAGCCGCTTTCAAGGGTGATGGCCAGCGCCGTCAGCAACATGGCAGGCCAAGCCACCGCCAACAGACCCAGGCTCGCCGCGACATCAAACCAGCGCTTGAGCATCTGGGACATTCCCGACAGGCGGAACCCGTCGGAGAACACCAGCCAACTCGGATGCAGGCTGTCCACCCGGAGCAAACCCGCCTCCCGCTCAAAAAACGTCAGCAAATCGACCACTTCGTAGCCTCCCATTTTGCAGTCGAGAATCTCGTCTACCGTGATGCCGCCCCGGCGGTCGTCGGGGGCGACCACGATTTCGTCAATATCTTCGGCGGCGACGAAGTCGAACAAGCGAAGACGCACCTCCAGCATGCGCTCGGATTCGACGCGGACGGGCTCGTCCCCCATGCGGACATAGCCGATCACCCGGAACCCCAGCTGGCTGCTCCTTTTTTCAAATTCCCGGATCATGTTGCCGCGATAGCCGGCCCCGAGCACCAGGACGCGGCGCTTGAGCGCTTCGTTGTCGGCATACTTGAGAAAGAAAAATCGGGACACCAAGATCCCGGTCAAGGCGATGGCCAAAGCGTAGGCGAACAAGCCCCGCCCTGGAAAGAGGAGGGGGAAGAAATAAAACGGCAGGCTCATGATCGCCGTGCCCAACAAGAAGCTCGCGAAAATGCGCAGCACCAAGGCCACATCGCCCATGTCGTGGGCGCGCTGATACAAGCCCATGCCCGTCGAACTGACCAGCATGACCACGCAAAACATCAGCGACGGAACCCAAAGCGCCTCGTCGATGGCAAATTCCTGGTGCCAACTGTAGCCCTGCAACAAGCCGCCCAAATAAAACGAGCCGGAAAAAACGCCCAACTCCATCAGGAAAAGAAAAAGATAAATACCCGAAATATAATGCCGAAAAATTCGAATCATGGTTGCCTGACGATTGCCCGAGCCAATGAACGCGCTTGCCAGCGAAGCTTCCGCCTTAAGCAAGCGCCTCCCGCAAACGCCCGGCGATTATAAGCTAATGAGCCGGATCTGTATTTGTTTGTTTGCCCCTCCCGACGCCACAACACCCTTTACTCCGCAAGGGCAAAGAAGGGGCGGGGGAAATAGCGACTCCACAACATCGCCGCCAACCCGCGCCCCGCCACATCAAGCAGACAACCTGAACCAGCCCGCAAAAAGCTCACAAGCATTTGATTTAAAAATAAAATATTCAAACAAAGGATGCCACCATTAGACCAGGGCCGGGAGATGGTCTATGCTTTGCAAAATTTTTAACCCTGTTTTTGATCCGAGCCAGGAGACAATATGCGTCCGCTTTCAGAATCCAAGGTTGGCATTGTCGGCTTAGGCTATGTGGGCCTGCCGCTTGCCGTCGAGTTCGGCAAACGCTTGGACACTGTGGGCCTGGACATCCATGCCCGGCGCATTGAAGAGCTGCAAGCCGGCATCGACGGCTCGCTGGAGTGCTCCCGGGAAGAGCTCCAGTCCGCCGCCCGGCTCTCCTACACGACCGACCCGGCGGATCTGCGGGATTGCAACGTCTACATCGTGACCGTGCCCACCCCCATCGACGACTACAACCGCCCCGACCTGACCCCCCTGGTCAAGGCCAGCGAAACCATCGGCGGCATCCTGTCGGCGGGCGATGTCGTGGTCTATGAATCCACGGTCTACCCCGGGGCCACCGAAGAAATCTGCGTGCCCATCCTGGAAGCCCGCTCCGGCTTGGTGTTCAACCGCGACTTCTATTGCGGCTACAGCCCCGAGCGGATCAATCCGGGCGACAAGGAACACCGCCTGGCCACCATCAAAAAAGTCACCTCGGGCTCGACGCCCGAAACCGCAGACTTCGTCGACGCGCTGTACCGCCTCATCGTCGCCGCGGGCACCCACAAGGCAAGCAGCATCAAAGTGGCGGAGGCGGCGAAAGTCATCGAAAACACCCAGCGCGACGTCAACATCGCCCTCATCAACGAACTGGCCATCCTGTTCCACACGCTGGGGCTGGACACGCTGGAAGTGCTGGAGGCCGCCGGCAGCAAGTGGAATTTCCTGCCGTTCCGCCCCGGGCTGGTCGGCGGGCACTGCATCGGCGTAGACCCTTACTACCTCACCCACAAGGCGCAGCAAGTCGGCCACCACCCCGAAATCATCCTGGCCGGCCGGCGCATCAACGACGGCATGGGCGAATACGTGGCGCGCCGCCTGGTCAAGCTAATGGGGCGCAAACGCATCCCGGTGGGGGAATCCAACATCCTGATCCTCGGGCTGACCTTCAAGGAAAACTGCCCGGACATCCGCAACACCCGCGTCATCGACATCATCGACGAACTCAAGGACTACCACGCCAACGTGGACGTTTACGACCCCTGGGCCGACCCCGTCGAGGCCCGCAAGGAATACGGCATAGCCCTGCTGCCCGAACTGCGGCCCGGGGCTTACGACGCGGTGGTCGTCGCCGTCGCCCATCGGCAATTCCGCGACCTGGGCGCGGACGACATCCGCGCGCTGGGCAAGCCCGACTCGGTGGTTTTCGACGTGAAATACCTGCTGCCCAAAGACGCGGTTGACGAATACCTCTAACCTCAGAAGCCAAGCACCATGAAAATACTAGTCACCGGAACGGCCGGCTTCATCGGCTCCCACCTCGCCCATGTGCTGCTGGCACGGGGCGACGAAGTCGTCGGCGTCGACAATGTCAACGACTACTACGATGTCAGCCTGAAAGAAGCGCGCCTCGCGCGCCTGAAAGCCATCCCCGGCTTCACCGAAGCCCGCGTCTCGCTGGAAGACCAGGCCAGCATCAACCGGATTTTCGCCGACCACCAGCCTCGGCGGGTGGTCAACCTGGCGGCCCAGGCCGGCGTGCGCTATTCCCTCGTCAACCCGCAAGCCTACATCGACGCCAACCTGGTGGGCTTTTGCAACATCCTCGAAGCCTGCCGCCACCATGCCGTCGAACACCTGGTCTACGCCTCCAGCAGCTCGGTGTACGGGGCCAACACCTCCATGCCGTTTTCCGTCCACGACAACGTCGACCATCCCGTCAGCCTGTACGCCGCCTCGAAGAAGGCTAACGAGCTGATGGCCCACACCTACAGCCATTTGTTCGGCCTGCCGACCACGGGCCTGCGCTTTTTCACGGTGTACGGGCCTTGGGGAAGGCCGGACATGGCCTTGTTCCTGTTCACCAAGAGCATCCTCGAAGGCAAGCCCATCGACGTGTTCAACTACGGCCAGCACCGGCGCGACTTCACCTACATCGACGACATCGTCGAAGGCGTGGTGCGCACCTTGGACAATATCGCCAAGCCCAACCCCGACTGGAGCGGCGACCACCCCGACTCGGGCACCAGCAAAGCCCCTTACCGGCTCTACAACATCGGCAACAACCAGCCGGTGGAGCTGATGCGCTTCATCGAAGTGCTGGAGCAGAATCTGGGCAAGACCGCCGAAAAGAATTTCCTGCCGATGCAGCAAGGCGACGTGCCGGCCACCTACGCCGACGTGGACGACCTGATCCGCGACGTGGGCTACCAGCCGAAAACGACCATCGAAACCGGCATTGCCCGCTTCGTGGAATGGTACAAGGCTTATTACCGGCAAGCATGAACCCGGTCGGAGGCAAGGTTCTAGGCTTCGCGGCTTTCAGTGGGACGGGCAAAACCACGCTGTTGAAGCAACTCATCCCGCTGCTCAAAGAAAAGGGCTTGCGGGTCGGGCTGGTCAAGCAAAGCCACCACGACGTCGCTGTCGACCAGCCCGGCAAGGACAGCCATGAATTACGCCTGGCCGGGGCCAGCCCGGTGATGCTCTGCTCGCCTTGGCGGCGCGCCGTCATCACCGAGCACGAAGACCGGCGCGAGCGCGGCCTGGCCGAGGAACTGGCTTATTTCGACCCGGCCGGCGTGGATCTGATCCTGGTGGAAGGCTTCAAGCATGAGCGCTTCCCCAAGATCGAGCTGCACCGCCCCGCCCTAGGCAAGCCCTTGCTGTTTCCCGGCGACCCCGCCATCATCGCCATCGCCACCGACGGCCCGCTGCCGGTCGAGCCCCCCATCCCCCGCTTCGACCTCAACGCGCCCCGGCCCATCGCCGACTTCATCTTTGACTTTCTAAACCACCGTGGCACAACCTGACCGCTGCGCCGAGCCGGCGCGTTCCCTCACGCTGGATGACGCGCTGGCGCGCATCCTCGCCGCCATGCCTCCCGCCGCAGACCGCGTAGACCTCCCGTTGCGGCAGGCGCTGGGCCGAATCTTGGCCGCGGACATCCACGCGCCTTTTGACCTGCCGCCGTTCGCCAATTCCGCGATGGACGGCTACGCCTTGCGCCACGCCGATGTCGCCGGGCAGCCGGACGCGGCGCTGGCCGTCGTCGGCACCGCCTTCGCCGGCCGACCTTACACCGGCACCGTCGAGACCGGCCAATGCGTGCGCATCTTCACCGGCGCGGCCATGCCGGCCGGCGCGGACAGTGTGCTGATGCAAGAGGACGCCATTCCGGAAGACGGCCACATCCGCCTGTCCCGGCTTCCGGCCACCGCCGCCAATGTCCGCCCGCCCGGCGATGAAATCCGCGCCGGCGGGCGCTTGCTGGAACGTGGCAGACGCTTGAACGCCGCCGACCTGGGGCTGCTGGCCTCGGCGGGGCTGGCCGAAGTGGCGGTGACACGCCAACTCCGCGTCGCCTTCTTCTCCACCGGCGACGAGCTGCGCCCCTTGGGCGAGGCGCTAGGCCCAGGCCAAATCCACGACAGCAACAGCCACATGCTACACGGCCTGTTGACCGACCCGGCCATAGCCGCCATCGACCTCGGCGCGGTGCGCGACGACCCGGCGGCGTTGCGGCAGATCTTGCTGGACGCCAGCGGCCAAGCCGACGCCATCGTCACCACCGGCGGCGTGTCGGTCGGCGACGCCGATTTCGTCACCCCGGCGCTGGCCGAGCTGGGCCGCGTCGAATTCTGGAAAGTGGCGGTCAAGCCCGGCAAACCGTTCGCATTCGGCAAAATCGGCCCGGCCTGGCTGTTCGGCCTGCCCGGCAACCCGGTCGCGGTGATGGTCACGTTTTTGCAACTCGTCCGCCCGGCGCTTTTGCAGTTGATGGGCGCGACAGCCCGCCGCCCGCTGCGGCTGAAAGCCACCAGCCGCTCCGTGTTGAAAAAATCGCCGGGGCGCATGGAATTCCAGCGCGGCGTGTTCGCCCCCGACGGGGCCGGCGGCCTAATCGTCGAAGGCGTGGCGGGCCAGGGTTCGCACCAGTTGATCGGCATGAGCCGGGCCAATTGTTTCATTGTGCTGCCGACGGACACCGCCGGCGTGAAGCCGGGCGATGTCGTCGATATCGAACCGTTCATTGAGGGGTATTGATGGTTTTCGGTCGTTCTCAAGTGCCGCTTGGGAATACGGCCTTGGAAACGCTAGCTTCCCGTGTCTAATGCGCCAGCCATAAGCCCGACGCCCTTAGCAATCGACGCTCTTCGACGCGCTCGGGCTGGTTCATTTGCAGCAAGCGTATTGTTGCGCGTCCTTCGGCGGTGGCGGAAACCAACGCGCCATCGGACTCCAACGCGAAATGTTCTTGCCAAGCGTGGCGGCGCGGATGGAACAGCGGCGTGATTGCGCCGGTCAGCGGGTCGAGGCTGGCGAGGTCGCTGCCTTTGTGTTTGTTGCAGAGGATACAGGACAGGGCGAGGTTGTCCGCCAGCGTCGCGCCGCCATGCTTTTCGGCGATGATGTGGTCGATCTGATGCAGGGCGAAGCTGAAACGCTCCGGCATCCGGCAATACTCGCAGCCTCCGCCAGCCCGCTCATAGACCAAGCGGCGCAGGCTGGCCGGGATATGGGTGTGGCTCACGCTTGAAGTTGCGCGGCTGCGCGGATCTTGGCCTTGCGCACCAACTGTTCAATATATTGATACTGCCGCCATTGCCGCTCTTCTTCCTCGTTTAGGCCGGTTGCGCGGCTGCGTTCCAGCAAGGCTTCGATGTCCTGTTGCAAGCCGGGCGCGGGGCGCAGGGCGAGAATCTGCTCCGGTGCCGGCAGCTCGGCCAGGAACTCCAACACATCGGCCAGGCCCTTGAAGCCGGCCGCCCCTTCCGCGTCTATTTCCCTAAGCCCCAGCGCGAATATTTGCGGCAGCCGCGCTTGTTCGGCATGGAGCCTTGCGGCCAGTTCGTTGGAAATGTCTAAGTTCATCTGCATGGCGCGAGTCCTTTGGATGGGATGGCATGGATTGATAACCTAAGCCAAGCCGGCCGGGGTTTGCAACCCCGGCCAGAACGTTTGAAAACCGCAGCGACTGGCAAAACGCAAGCGGCGGGACGGCAAACCCTATCGCGCTTCGGGATGACGGCTCAATGGTGGGGCCAGGGATTCCCTAGAAAAGCGGCTCAACACTCTTGCCACCACCTTCGGATAATGACAAGTCAGCGTCTTTCAGGCGCTTGAGCTTGCTGTTCGCCGGCACGACAAACCGCCCCCGCGGGAATTGCCGGAGGTATTCCTCGAAATCCGCCACGTTGTCGCTGTTCTTGACGCTGTCCCAAAACGCCAGTTCGACCGCCGCCGGGTCGGGCGCGGCGGGCTTAGTCACGGGCGGGGCCGCCTGGGCCAGGGCGTAGTCGCCGACGCCGATGCCTTGCAGCACGACTTCCGGGTGCTGGCCTTTGGCGTCGACCAGTTGCTTGGCCACATGGCTGAAGAAGGCCACGAGGTCTAGCCGGCTTTGCGGGCGGTCGAATTCGTCGAGCCAGGCTTGGGTGTAGGGGCTGTGCCGGCCCTGGCCGTCGTTCGCCAGTTCGCCGAAGCCTGCGGCATAGGCGAGCAGCCGGTTGCGGCCTAAGCTTTTGGGCCGGGCCAGGCCGCGGAACGGCGAGGCGTCGCCGAACACGGCGCGGGAGGAGGCTTCCAATTGCGGAATCTCGCGGCAGGCGTCGAAGATGGCGACGGCGGGCCGGTCGTCCTGGTCAAGTCCTGCGATCAGCGCGTCGAGTTCCAAGAGCTTCCGTTTCAGCTTTTCCGGCCCGGCCTCGCCTTGCAGCGTGCCGGGCTGGATCACGGGCAAATCCACCGGCACCAGATAGGGCACACCATTCATTTGCAGCCCGTGCCCGGCGTAGTAAACCAGCACCATGTCCTGGCCTTGCGCCGCTTTGAGCAGGGCTTCGTCGGCGGTTAGCATTTCGTCCAGCGTGAGGTCGGCTTGCACGTCGTCGTTCACGCGCACGGGCCGCAGCAGCTTGAAGCCCGCTTGCTTGAGCCGCTCCGCCACGGCCTGGGCGTCGGCCTGTGGGTTGGCGAGGGCGCTGATGTGCTGGTAGCGGCTGTTGGCGACGACCAGGGCCAGTTTGTCGGCGGATGCCTGCGGGCAGGCGGCGGCCAACAGCAGGCCGAGGGCGATGCCCCGGGCTGGCTGGGTTTTTATATCCAAGCCGGCCTGGCGGGCGGCGGGGTTGGGCGGGACTAGGCTCATGACGGGCGTTCCTAGGGTTTGCGGCGGGGTTGGGGGTATTTTATCCCGTTCCCACGCGCCGCGTGGAAACGCCGCGCCGCTTCCGGCCCACCGCGTGGGCCGACGGGCAGGGCAATCGCGCTATGCGGCCTTTACCGGGCCGCACGAAGAAAAAGCGGTCTCACGCAACGGCGCAACGACGCCACGCTAAGACGCCCGGCGACGTTGCCGGCGTGGCGTCGTTGCGTGAGGCGCTTTTCTTGGCGCCTTTGCAGTCTTTGCGTGAGATTTCCTGTTGTGCCGGAGGCAGGCAATATAGCGCGATTGCCCTGGGCCGACGGGATTCCCACGCGCCGCGCGGGAACTGGAAATGATAAAATCATGCCGGCCTGTTTTTTTATAGGCTTTTGGCACGCCTATCCATTGAGTTCCAACCTCTAACATTTCTGCTTTAAGGATTTTTTCATGTCAAAACGCGGCATCTTGGTCACGGGCGGGGCCGGCTACATCGGCAGCCACGTGGTCAAACAACTGGGCGAGGCGGGCGAAAAGCTTGTCGTGCTGGACAACCTCAGCACCGGCTTCCGCCAGTCCGTGCTGTTCGGCGAATTCGTCGAAGGCGACACCGGCGACGCCGAACTGGTCGGGCGCGTCCTGCGCGAACACGACATTGAAGCCGTGCTGCACTTCGCCGCCCACACCATCGTGCCGGAGTCGGTGGAAAATCCGCTGAAGTATTACGGCAACAACACGTGCAAAACCCGCAACCTGTTGCAGTGTTGCCAGCAGGCCGGGGTCAGCCATTTTATTTTTTCTTCCACCGCCGCCGCCTACGGCATCCCGCAAGACACCCGCTGCTCGGAGGACACGCCCACCGCGCCGATCAACCCCTACGGCACCTCCAAGCTGATGAGCGAGATGATGCTGCGAGACCTGTCCGCCGCCTCGCCGCTGCGCCATGTCATCCTGCGCTATTTCAACGTCGCCGGCTCCGACCCGGCAGGCCAAATCGGCCAGTCCACGCTGAACGCCACGTTGCTGATTAAAGTCGCGGCGGAAGTCGCGGTCGGCAAGCGTGAAAAGCTGCTGGTCTTCGGCGACGACTACCCCACGCCCGACGGCACCGGCGTGCGCGATTACATCCACGTCAGCGACCTGGCCTCCGCCCACATCCAGGCCCTGGATTATCTGCGCCAAGGCGGCGGGTCGACCCTGCTGAACTGCGGCTACGGCCACGGCTACAGCGTCCGCGAAGTCATCGACGCGGTGGGCCGGGTCAACGGCGTCCCGATCAAGGTGGAACAACACCCCCGCCGCGCCGGCGACCCGCCCGCGCTGGTCGCCGCGGTGGACAAGATCCACCGGGTGCTGGACTGGACGCCGCGCTATGACGACCTGGACTTCATTGTGAAGACTTCGCTGGATTGGGAGAGAAAGTTGATGGCGGCGGGGCGGTGATTGGAAGACGACTATTGGGTCAGCGGGGCTTCAATCACTCCGCAAAAACATCCTGAAGCGTTGACAGTGCCGCAGAAAGGCTGGCCGCATCGACCATCCCCAACTTTTTGAGCAAACGGGTTTTGTCGATGGTGCGGATTTGATCCAGCAGAATCAGTCCGTTTTTGCCCTGGAAGGCAAGCGATATGCGGAAGGGAGCGGGTTTGCCTTGGCTGGTCATCGGCGCGACGATGACGGTGCGCAGCCAATTATGCATTTCTGGCGGAGAAACGATGACGCAGGGCCGAGTTTTCTGAATCTCGCGGCCCACGGTCGGATCAAGCGCGGCCAGCCAAACCTCCCCGCGCTTCACCATTCCAAAGCCTCGTCATCGGCATTGGCGAATTCCGGCCACACCAAGGCATCATCGCCGGACTCGGCCAGCGTCCGCGCCGCATCCGCCCAGCCGGTTCGGACTGCCGCGCGGGGTTTGCGGATGACGATGGCGTCATTTTCCACCGACAGCTCGGCCTCGTTTTCCAAGCCCAGTTGCGCCAGCAGGGCCGTCGGAATGACAATGCTTTGGGTGTCGCCTATTTTTCGAATGGCAGCGCGCATAAGGGAGTGCCTCGATAACTGAAGAATTCAAGACATCATACGGCTCGACCGTGAATTCCCGCAACAGGATCAACATGCACAAACGCTTTCTGTTCTGCGCCGCCGTCGCCGCCTTCCTGGCCGTGGCCCTCGGCGCGTTCGCCGCGCACGGGCTGCGCGGCAAAATCGACGAACACATGATGGAGGTGTTCCAGACCGGCGTGCGCTACCATTTCCTCCACGCCTTGGGCTTGATGTTCATCGCCCTGCTGGCCAAGCAATATCCGCACTCGGACAGCTTGCGCCGGGCGGGCTGGCTGATGCTGGCGGGGATCGTGGTGTTCTCCGGCAGCCTGTATCTGTTGAGCGTCAGCGGCCTGGCGTGGCTGGGCATGGTCACGCCGTTCGGCGGGCTGGCGTTTCTGGCAGCCTGGGGGCTGTTGGCTTGGTTTGCGCTGAAAGAAGCCGAATAGCGGCCAAGTAAAGCCAAACCCGGCCTGTCACCAATCCATCATCTGCCGGTCATGGCTCTGTCATGCGCCGCTCCTAAGCTGACACATCATTGTCATACCTTGAAGGAGTCGCGCCATGAAACTCATGCAGACCATACATCGTTACGATGTCTCCGTTTTCACCTGGGTCATGCACCGCAAGTCGCAGAAATTCCTCGTGCGTTGCGCGCGCGGCGTCTCAAAAAGCGGCGACGGCCTGCTGTATCTGTTGCTGGCCTTGGCGCTGCTGTGGACGCAAGGGGCGGAGGAGCTGCGCTTGCTGGCCTGCATGGCGGTGGCCCTGCTGGTCGAGCGCCCGCTGTATTTTGTCCTCAAGAACGCCTGCAAGCGCGACCGTCCGCCGGCGGCGCTGAACATCAAAAGCTTCATCGTGCCCTCCGACCGCTTCAGCTTCCCGTCCGGCCACACCTCGGCGGCGTTCCTGATGGCGACGTTGTGGGGCTGGTATCTGCCCGCCTTGCTGCCGGCCTTGTTCGTCTGGGCGGCGATGGTCGGCATGGCGCGGGTCATCCTGGGCGTGCATTTTCCGACTGACACGCTGATCGGCGCGTTGATGGGCGCTTGCGCGGCGCTGTTGAGCTTAGGGGCGGTGTTGGCGTGAAAATTTTCTATGGCGTCCAGGCCACCGGCAACGGCCACATCACCCGCGCGCGGGCCATGGCCCCGAAATTCAAACAGGCGGGCATCGACGTCACCTGGATGTTCACCGGCCGCCCCTGGGAACAGCTTTTCGAGATGGAGGTTTTCGGCGACTACCAATGGCGGACCGGGCTGACTTTCGCCACCAAGGCCGGGCATGTCCAATATGTCAAAACCGCCTTGGAAAACCCGTTGGCCCGCTTCGTCCGCGACGTGAAAAACTTGGATTTGAGCGGCTACGACCTGGTGGTCTGCGACTTCGAGCCGGTCACCGCCTGGGCGGCCAAGCTGCAGGGCGTCAAGACCGTCGGCGTCGGCCACCAATACGCCTTTTGCTATGACATTCCCCGGGCGGGCGCGGACTTCCTCGGCGAAAAAGTGTTGCGCTGGTTCGCCCCGGTCAGCGTCGGCCTGGGCGTGCATTGGCACCATTTCCACCATCCGATCCTGCCGCCGATCATCGAGCGGGAATTGGACGCCCTGCCAGTCCAGGCCGACAAGATCATCGTCTACCTGCCCTTCGAGGACGTGAACCACGTCATCCATCTGCTCAAGCGCTTCCACGGCTACCAGTTCCACGTCTACAGCCCCACCGTGCCCGACCAGGCGCACGAGCATTCCGGCAATGTCCATGTCCGGCAGTTGTCCCGCGCCGGGTTCAAAAAAGATTTTGCCGATTCGTCTGCGGTGATCTGCAACGCCGGCTTCGAGCTGGCCAGCGAGGCGCTGCAAGCCGGCAAGAAAATCCTGGTCAAGCCCTTGCAGGGCCAGATGGAACAGGTTTCCAACGCCCTGGCGCTGGAGCTTCTGCAACTGGGCCAGGTGATGCAATCCCTGGACGCCTCCAGCGTCACGACCTGGCTGGAGCAAAGCCGCGCCGTCCAGATCCAGTACCCGGACTCGGCGCAGGCGATTGTCGACTGGCTGCTGCAAGGGGAGCTGCGCCTGGAGCAGTCGTGGATCGACGGAATTTGGGAACAAGCCGTCCACAGCCCGCTTTAAATCCATTAAAATCTTTACACGGGCAAGCGCGCCTGCGCTTGCCCCGCCCCGTCCAGGCCGCGCGGAAAGCGCGGCCCCCATCAATGCTTCAACCACCCTACGGAATTTATGGCAGGTCAAAATCTCAAGGGCTTTGCCCGAATCTATGCGGCTTTTTTCAATTCGCTGAAAGGCTTCAAAGCCGCCTGGCTGCATGAAGAGGCGTTCCGCCAGGAGGTGCTGCTGTTTGTCGCCGCCGCCCCGCTGGGGCTGTGGCTTGGCCAGGGAGGGGTGGAGAAGGCGCTGCTGGTGGGCAGCCTGCTGCTGGTGCTGATCGTGGAGCTGCTCAACACCGGCATCGAGATCGTCGTGGACCGCATCAGCTTCGAGCGCCACGAACTGTCCGGACGCGCCAAAGATGTCGGCTCCGCCGCCGTGCTCGCCTCGCTGGCGCTGGCGGGCGCGGTCTGGGCGCTGGTCTTGCTGCCGCATTATTCGTAACGAATGTTGCGCGCTCGGGGCTTGAGGAAGGACGTGCTTTCTGACACGGGGGGCGGCGTCAGTTTCACAAGGAGGGTGTCCACTCCATTGCGGATGGGTTTGGCGCAAAGCCGTGCCGTTCATACAAGGGCCTTCCGTCTTCGCTCGCATGCAGCCAGACCTTGCCGTAGCCTTGGGCCTTCGCGAACGCAAGAATTTGACTGACGATTTCACGGGCCATGCCCCTGCGGCGGAACGATGGCAGGGTGTACATGTTGAGCAAGTACGCTTCCGTGCCCGATAGGTTGCCGGGGTAGGGCGGACGGCGGAATTCGGCGAGGGTGCCGCAGGCGACAACCGAGCCCTCAGCGGTTGCGACCCAGGATTTTGCTTGATCTGCTTGGATTGCCTGTTCGAAGTATTTTGTAGTGGCGGCGCGCAACCCGGGGGCCGAGCCCGGATGCTGAATTTCTCCAACCTCGGCAAACAGTCGCATGCGCAACTCGACCAGTTGCGGAACGTCTTGAGGCGTGGCGATTCGCACGATCACTATTTCGACGCCCGACGGGAGCCCGCCTATACGCGCTTCGGCTTTTTGCGCTCGCCGTCATCCGGCAGGATGATGTTGAGCTCAAGGATTTCGCGGTTGTCGTCCTGCTCCATGGACACCGAGATGGACTCGGGATCGACGTTGACGTATTTGCGGATGACCTCCAGCAATTCCTTTTGCAGCATCGGCAGATAGTCCGGCTTGCCGCGCTCGGAACGCTCGTGCGCCACCAGGATTTGCAGGCGCTCCTTGGCGATGGCGGCGGACGACTGGCGGGTGCCGCGAAAATAGTCTAGGAGCCCCATGATTACCCCCCGAACAGCCTACCTAGGAGGCTCTTCTTTTCTTCGTCGATGAACCGGTGTGTCACGTCCTCGCCGAGGTAACGGCGCACCACATCGGCGTAGGCTTGGCCCGCGTCGCTCTTTTCGTCGAGGATGACCGGCGCGCCCGAGTTGGACGCGTTCAGCACCGCCTTGGATTCGGGGATGACGCCGAGCAGGTGCAAAGACAGGATTTCCTGCACGTCCTCCACGCTCAGCATCTCGCCCAGCCTGACCCGCACCGGTGAATAGCGGGTCAGCAGCAGATACTCCTTGATCGGCTCCTCGCCCTGCTCGGCGCGGCGGGACTTGCTGGCCAGGATGCCCAGCATGCGGTCGGAGTCGCGCACCGAGGAAACTTCGGGGTTGGTCACCACAATGGCGTCGTCGGCGTAATACATCGCTAAGGTCGCGCCGCGCTCGATGCCGGCCGGCGAGTCGCAGACGATGTAGTCAAAGTCCTTGGCCAAATCCTTCAGCACCTTGCCCACGCCCTCGACGGTGAGCGAATCCTTGTCGCGGGTTTGCGAGGCGGGCAGGATGAACAGCTTTTCGCAGCGCTTGTCCTTGATCAGGGCCTGGTTCAGCGTGGCCTCGCCGTTGATGACGTTGACGAAGTCGTACACCACGCGGCGCTCGCAACCCATGATGAGATCCAGATTGCGCAGCCCCACGTCGAAGTCGATGACCGCCGTCCGATGCCCCTTGAGCGCCAGCCCCATGGAAATGGCCGCGCTCGTGGTGGTCTTGCCGACGCCGCCCTTTCCCGACGTTACTACAATGATTCGTGCCACTGCTTTCCTCCGATTCGTCTCAAGCGTCTATATTTTTTCAATGATCAAAGCGTTGTCTTTCAGGTAGATTTGCACCGGCTTGCCGCGCACGGAATCGTCGATGTTTTCGCTGACCTTGTAATGGCCACCGATGGCGACCAGCTCGGCCTGCAAATCGTGGCAAAAGATGCGGCAGGACAGATTCCCCTGCACGCCCGCCAAGGCGCGCCCGCGCAGGACGCCATACACGTGGATGTTGCCGTCGGCCATGATTTCCGCGCCCGCGCTGACCGGGGCCAGCACCACCAGGTCACCCGCCGACGCGTAGATGCGCTGGCCGGAGCGGATCGGCTGGTCGATAAGCTTGCTGCCCGCCCCCTCGGGCTTCACCTCCGCTGGCTTGGCCACCGGCGGGGCCGCCACCTCGTGGCGGGCCAGCGACAACAGCGAGAGGCCCACTTCGCGGGCGGCCTGGAGTTGGCGCTCCGTGCCCCCGCAGACGCCCACCGGCACCAGGCCGCAGCCCCGCATGGCCTGGACCAGCGCGCGAAAATCGACGTCCGCGTCGGACTGGGCCAGGTCATGCAGGTCAACCGCCATCGGCGCTTGGCGGAAAAAATCCGGCGCCTGCCGGACTTTGTCCTTGAGCTGCGCGGCGATCCAACCCGCGTCATGGCTCAACAGCTTCAGAATGGGCAGATGGACGGAGCCGCTCTTGATTTCGAACGCATGGGGAGGCGCGGATTCGCTGTGCATGGCTGGTATGGGGGATGACGGACAGGGATGCTTCGGAGGGCCTGGATTGTATCACCGCCCCCACCCGTGAGCCACCACCCTCAGGGGTCTTTCCGCAAATGCAACAGGGTGAACAGCCCCAGCGGTGGCAGAGTGTGGCGGGCGACTTCCCGCAACCGGGTATGGGAGAGGATTTCCTCCACCGGCATGTCCGGACGCCAGCCCAGCTTGTTGGACAAGGGGGCGAGCAAGCTCTCCACGCCGCGCCGCATGCCCTTTTCCGCCGCGAAATGATTGACGATGACCACGTCCCCGCCCGGCTTGCAAACGCGCTCGATCTCGCGGATGACTTTGTCCGGCTCGGGCACCACGGACATCACGTAGGCCGCCACCACCGAATCGAAGGTGTTGTCGGCAAACTGCATCTTCCGGGCGTCCATGATCGTCAACTGGGTGATGTTGCCGAGGCGCTTGCGGTGGACCCGCTTGTGCGCCCGCTCCAGCATGTGCGGAGAAATGTCGATGCCGTGGATCTGGTGTTCGCGGCGGTAGTAAGGCAGGCCGATGCCCGTCCCCACGCCCACCTCCAGAACTTTGCCGGGGCTGTGGTTGGTGAAGCCGGCCGCCATGGCGCGCCCGCGAAAACTCAACAGCCAGCCAAACGTATGGTCGTAAACCGGCGCGTAAAGTGCGTAAGACTTCAAAATGGATTCGAGCTGCATTGTTCCTCAATTTTTATTGTTGTGGGCAAGACTCCCGGCGGCCCGGATCATAACTTAAAAAGGGCGTCTCGGAACGCCCTTTTTTTCCGCGGACGGCAGAACCGCCTTACTTGCCGCCCTGCCGCGAGATGTAAATGCCCTTTAGCAGGTTTAGCGCCTCGTTCAACGGATAATCCTGCACCGCAAGGGCGTCCTCGGGCTTTTCGTCCGTCTTCTTGTCGCCCTTCTTGGCGGACTTGTCGTTGCTCAAATGGTTGGTCAGGTCGGCCTCCTTGAGGGGGCCGAACTCGGATTGCGCGACCGCTTCCAGCTTCACCTTGGAAATCGGCACGTCCGGGGTGATGCCCTCGGCCTGGATCGAACGGCCCGACGGCGTGTAATAGCGCGCCGTGGTCAGCTTCACCGCCCCGCCGTTGCTGGTCGGCAGGATGGTTTGCACCGAGCCCTTGCCGAAAGTCTTCTCGCCCATGATGATGGCGCGCTTGTGGTCTTGCAACGCGCCGGCGACAATTTCGGAGGCCGACGCCGAACCGGCATTGATCAACACCACGACCGGCGCGCCTTTGAGGATGTCGCCCGGGGTGGCGTTGAATTTCATCTTCGAGTCTTCGATGCGCCCGTCGGTGTAGACCACCAGCCCGCTTTCCAGGAAGGCGTCGCTGACCGCCACCGCCGCGTTCAACACGCCGCCCGGGTTGTTGCGCAGATCCAGCACCAGCCCTTTCAGCTCGCCGCCCTTCTTCAGGTCGCTGATCGCCTCCACCATGCTGTCGCCGGTCTTCGACTGGAAGCTGGTGATGCGCACATAGCCATAGCCTTCCTCCAGGCTGCGGCTCTTCACGCTCTTCACTTTGATGATGTCGCGGGTGATCTTGATTTTCAACGGCTGCTCGACACCTTCGCGCACCACGGTCAGGACGATGTCGCTGCCCGGTTCGCCGCGCATGCTCTTGACCGCGTCGTTCAGACTCATGCCCTTCACCGGCTTGTCATCCAGGCGGATGATCAAGTCTCCCGCCTTGACGCCAGCCTTCTGCGCCGGGGTGTCGTCAATCGGGGAAATGACCTTGACGAAACCGTTCTCCATGCCGACCTCTATCCCCAAGCCGCCGAACTGGCCGGTGGTGCCGACTTTCAGTTCGTTGTACTGCTCCTGGTCGAGGTAGGAGGAATGGGGGTCCAGGCCGGACAGCATGCCGCGAATGGCGTCCTCAAGCAGCTTGCTGTCGGGCACCGGCTCGACGTAATCCTGGCGAATACGCCCGTACACCTCCGAGAAGGTCTTCAGCCCTTCAAAAGGAATCGTGGTCGTCCCCTCCGCGGCATCGCGCTCGGCGAGGGCGCTGCCGCCGACGGCGGCCAAGCCGCCCAGCGTGGCGCCCAAGGCGATCAGGAGAAGATTTTTATGATTCAACATGAGCGTTTCCCGTCATTGCATGGTGATAGGGTGGCCTGCCGGCCGAATAATGTTTGCTAGCTCTTGAGACACCGGGGAAAGCCCCGAAGTGCCGCCCCGTTTCGGGGAACCCGCGGCCTGTGGAAAGCGCGCGTAAAAAACCCCCGCGCCGACTGCGGCAAGGTTTTACCGCCGACCGGCTTAAGATCCAGTTCTGAACGCCAGGATTGAGAAAAATGGGGGGTACGCGCGCGGCCAATCAATGGTCAATAGATTATCACATGGCCAAGGCAGGCGGGGGGCTTTCCCGGCTCAAAAGATCGGCGCGCCTGGCCGACGCGAAAACGCCGCGCCCGCGGCCGCTGCCCCCTCGCCCCCGCCCGTACGGCTGAAGCGGCAAGCCGCAAAAATTAACCGCCCGACGGGTTTAGGACAATGCGACTTCTAAAGTATAATTGCGCCCGGCCAGTTCTGAAGCAGCCCTTGGCCGGTGAGCGGGACGCCCGGCTTCGCGCGGACACCCAGGCCATCACTGCTATTTTACCGGTTTTTTGCGCGCCCGTCGTGACAGGGACAAGCCCGCCGGGCAGTACGCGGCCTGGCCGCTTGAGCCATTGCCCGCATGATAAAATTTCAGCGCAGGCGCAACGCTTTGGCAAAACCGGCCCAAGGGAAACGCCGCCCCACGCCGGCCAGCCGACGCCTTAGGCCGCCCCCCGCGCCAGAAAATACTGTGTGTGCGGGAGGTTGACAAAGCCGGCGTCCACGACCCCATAAGAACCACAAGCAACTTCTTTAGCTCTAGGCAACTGAATGGAAATAGAACGGACTATACAATTTATCGGCAACCACTGGATGTTGAGCAGCGGACACTTCATCGTCTCCTTGCTGCTAGTCCAAGATCTGCTCGATACCGCCACCCGCAAATACAAAACCGCCTCCCCCGCCGCTGCGGTCGCGCTACTCAACCAAGACGACACCCTCGTCATCGACGTGCGCGACCCGGCCGAGTTCGCCAAAGGCCACATCGAAGGCGCGCGCGCCATTTCCCTGGTCAGGGTGAAGGAAAAGCTGTTCGAGCTGGAGCCGCACAAAAACAGCCCCATCCTCGTCTACTGCCAGCAGGGCACCCATTCCAAAGAGGCTTGCAAGCAGTTGGCCGCGGCAGGCTTCACCAAAGTCTACTATCTGGAAGGGGGCATCATCACCTGGCAAGACCAGAAACTCCCCCTGGTCAGAAAGAACAAAAAATAACCCACACCCACCCACTGAGAACCCACCATGGCAGAAGAACAGGCAAAGCAATTCATCATCCAAAAGGTCTACATCAAGGATGTCTCGTTTGAAACCCCCAACTCCCCGGTGATCTTCACCCAGAAATGGGAGCCCAAGGTCGAATTCAACCTGGCCAGCAACGCCCAGGCCCTGGAAAACGGACTGTTTGAAGTCAGCCTGACCGTGACCGTGACCGTCAAGCTGGAAGACAAGACCGCCTATCTGGCGGAGGCGACCCAGGCGGGCGTGTTCACCATCACCGGCTTTGAAGAGCAGGAAATGGGGCCGATGATCGGCAGCTACTGCCCGACCATCCTCTTCCCCTTCGCCCGCGAAGCCGTCTCCGACCTCGTCGTCAAAGGCGGCTTCCCGCCGATGCTGCTGGCGCCGGTCAACTTCGACGCGCTCTACATGCAGCATGTGCAACAACAGCAGCAAGAACCCGCCCCCGGCCCGCACGGCCTGAACTAAGCCCGGTTTTCAGCCTAACACCATGCCCAAGCCCATTTCAGTGCTAGGCGCGGGCTCCTGGGGCACCGCGCTGGCGCTGTTGTTGGCGCGCAACGGCCACGAGGCCAGGCTTTGGGGGCACGACCCGAAGCATATCGAAGCCTTGGCAAAGGATCGCCGCAACCTGCGCTACCTGCCCGACGCCCCCTTCCCGGACAACCTGGCCGTCACCGCCGAGCTTGCGGAGGCGGCGCGGGGCGACGCCATCCTCCTCATCGTCGTGCCCAGCCACGCCTTCCGGGATTTGCTGCCCAAGCTGCGCCCGTTGCTGGGCGCGGCCCCGAAAATCGCCTGGGCGACCAAGGGGCTGGAAGGCCGCAGCGGCAAGTTGCTGCATGAGGTGGTGGCGGAAACCCTAGGCCCCGGCACGTCCGCCGCCGTGCTGTCCGGCCCCACCTTCGCCGGCGAAGTCGCCACCGACCAGCCCACCGCCATCACCGTGGCCTCGCCGGATCGCGATTTCGCCGGCGAATTGGCGGGCCTGCTGCACAACCAGCACTTCCGCGCCTACACCACCGACGACATCATCGGCGTCCAGCTAGGCGGCGCGACCAAAAACGTCCTCGCCATCGCGGCGGGGATGGCCGACGGCCTGGGCTTCGGCGCCAACGCGCGGGCCGCGCTGATCACCCGGGGCCTCGCGGAAATGATGCGCCTGGGGCTGGCCCTGGGCGGCCGGCCGGAAACCTTGATGGGGCTGGCCGGGGTGGGCGATCTGATCCTGACCTGCACCGACAACCAGTCGCGCAACCGCCGCTTCGGCTTAGGTTTGGGAAAAGGGCTGCCCCGGGACGAGGTGGTGGCGCAAATCGGCCAGGAAATCGAAGGCGTGGCGACCGCCGCCGTCATCCACCGGCTGGCGCAAGCCCACGGCGTGGACATGCCGATCACCGAGCAAACCTACCGAATCCTCCACGAAGGGCTGCCGCCGGCGGAAGCCGTGCGCAACCTGCTGCTGCGCGAGCCGAAGACGGAATCGTTCAAGAAAGCGCGGTGAAGGTTGGATTCAGCAGCGGGCAAAGCGAGTCCGCTGCAATGCCAAGCCAGACTCTGGCGGTGGGTTGGAAGGAGGCGGAACAACAACCCATCCTTCAGCCGCGTGTTTTTCCTGCCGGGCTTTCAGGTCGGCAAAAATTCGATCCAAGTCGAAACCCAGGCTGGCCGCGTGTTGTTCGCGGATATTGCGAACTTCTTGAATAATGCTGTCACTCATCTTCGCCTCCCATGAGTTCCTCAGGTGTGCAAATATACGGTAGAAAATAGCACATGCTACTCATGGTCTGTAGCACCATAGTCATCAACTGGGAACAATAGACTATTTATCTGTTCCGTTGATGCCAAGAATCCCAAGCTCTTCGCTACGCACCACTCTTGCCGAGAATGTCCGCGCCTTTCGGAAAAAGCACGGGTACTCGCAGGAGGAACTGGCCGACCTGTGCGAACTCCACCGCACCTACATTGGGTCGGTCGAACGTGAAGAGCGCAATGTCTCTCTAAGCACGCTTGAAGTCCTTGCCCAGGCTCTCAGTGTCAGCGTCCCGGAATTGCTGACACCGCGAGCGGAGCATGACAGAAAAGACAGCGCATAACTACAAAAACGCCATCATATCGTCCGGCAAAAATATTTACACCCCGATAGAAATTGGTGATGCTGATTACTGGATTCCAACCCAGTATTTAGAAGAATTGCTGAACGAGGGCTTGCAGGGAAAATGCTTACAAGACAGCCGAGGCATGGCATTGCCAAACCGGACACGCTCGAAGCTTGTCAAAACAGAGGTCTGCAAAGCTTTAGGCTATCCTGTTCCTCAGTCTTTCAAGAAGACCCAACCGCGCTTCTTTGGGCAGCAACTGGATACCTACGCCCAAAAGTCCATGAACCTGCAAATTTGGAACGAAGAGCTATCGCCCATTCGGCGTTATGCTATCATCCAAATTGCAGAGAACGACATCGTGTTAAAAGTGAAAGTTGTGACCGGCCAGGATTTGGCCTTACTTGACACAACCGGCACAATCACGAAGAAATATCAAGCTAGGCTCGAAAGGCTGGCTGAAACTCTGGAATTGATTTCAGCACTTGACACCGCTCCGATGCTGCCCTATGTGAGTACTGACGCAAGTTTCTCGACGTCTACCAGCCCGATTGATGAACCAGAGAAGGGTGCTTTGCTCCCGATTGATAAAATCTTCCAACGACTATCCGCGCTAGTGGGGCGGTCTTTTCCAGATCCGGGCATGGATCAAGAGCGCAATCGTGGCGCGGCGCTGCATAGGTTGGTTTGTGAATGCCTGGGTTACAGCCGCTACGAGGATAATGGACAATTCCCCGACATCCTCCATCAGATGCTTGAAGTAAAATTGCAAACATCGCCAACAATCGATTTAGGGTTGATTCTGCCCAGTAGCGAGGAACACCTCGATATTCGACAAATTGGTGAGCATCATCCTCGGCACTGCGATACCCGTTACGCAATATTCTTTGCTAAAACAAATGGTCACGAAGTGATACTGACTCACTTATTCGTCACGGTGGGAGCAGATTTCTTCATGCGCTTCCGGCGCTTCGAGGGCAAAGTCAGCAACGGAAAGATCCAGATCCCATTACCCCGCGACTTTTTCGGATTCTAGGCCAAAAACCCTCCAAATTTTCGCATCAAGCTCGGCAGCAAGCCCGTCGGCTTCGGCTGATGGCAATTTGGCATGGATAGCTTTGGCCAAAGCGACAATTTCCAGCGCTTCTTGACAGGCCGGGTTGGGCAGCGGAAACAATTCGACATATTGCGTGATGTAGCGCCGACGGCCCGCGTATAACCTATTGTTAAAACGATGGTCATAAAAGGCTTCGACGAATGTGGAATTGGCTACCGCCAACGCCAACCAAAGCAGATCTTGCTCTCCGCTGTTTTCGCATTGCAGCCAATAACACTCGCCGTTGACCACGCCGCCCTCTGTGTCTAGCCAGAATATCGGCTTGTCCGAAATATCCAGAAAAACCAGCTTAGGCGCAACCCATGCGGCGGGATCTTGCGGCACCCAAAGCTCATACCACCGCCGTCCCGCATCGATGACGTAGCGGCGAGCCTCAAGCGCATCGCGATGTTCCGAGAGATAACGGTACGCTTTCGGATAAAGCTTCAAATCCACCGCCTGCCGGCCGTTTTCAGTCGCTTCGTGCGGGTAGAGGATTTCCTTGACATGCTTCGCTTGAGCCGGAACACAGGCCTTGAAGCGCCGGGCACAGTGCCGGGTTATCAGCGGACGCAGCAATTCGGGACGCCCACCCGGCAAACCGGCCCAATCGTTGCGGATAAAGACCTTATCCGCCGTTGATTTGACGCCAACGCGGATTTTTCCAATTCGCCGAAATGTTTCCCAGGTGTGTGCCTCCACCGTTGCCAACCAGCGATCCGTGGCCGAAGTGGCGATGCGCCAGACGCCTTCCGGGTTGCCGTTGTTGTCCAAGACGCCATGGCGGACGCGAAAGCGTCGGCCGTCTGGAATACCGACCACGCTATCATTACCAGCGGACAGCGCCGACAAGGCATCTTTTGCTTCCATGCTGGCAAGGTCTTTGGTTTCGTAAATAGAGGAATAGGCGACCCCGTCGGCATAGGCATGTCGCGGCTCTGAATTTCTGCGAGCCAACAGCACCGACGGAAGAACGGCGGCATCAAATAGTTTTGTGTCGCCGAGATCCCATACATGTAAAATCTGGAAGCGCGACAGCAACGCCCGCCGAACAGCCTGGCCTGACTTCGTAGTCATAAAGCGATTCGAGGTAATGACTCCCGCCACGCCATTCCCGGCCAGAATTTGCGATATGCCCAATAAGAAGGGGTAATACAGATCGATGCGCCCAGTCAGGCCAAACCCTTGCGCCAATTGCTGGGCTTGTTCGGCACCCATAACCTGAGTTCTGACATACGGCGGATTGGCAATGACCAAGTGGAACGGCTCTGGAGCCTCCCCCACGGCAAAAAGGTCACCTTGGTCTTGATGGTTTAAGATATGTTCAACAAAATCCTTTTGCTCCAATTGCATATTCAGCCCAGGGAAATCCTGTGCCAGCCTTTGCGAGGCAACCCGAATGGCTTCCGGGTTTGTGTCGTATCCAACGACTTCCAAGCGTTTTTGATCCGCAGGCGGCAAGCGTTTGAGCAATGCGTCAAGCAACGCCCCGTCTCCGCACGCAGGGTCGAGAACGCGGATTTTTCCGTGTTTAGGCAGATCTACAACTTGCACCATCTGCTCGGCGACAAACGCACAAAAACCTGCCGGCGTGTAAGTCGCGCCAGAAGATTTTTGTTGGTCAACCTCGCTGTATCTAGGCGGGCTGATGTGCTGGGTAAATGGGCTTGCCTGGCTACTCATAGTCATCATTCTATCCGGGTTGGGCAGCAAAAGCACGGAAATCTGTCACTGCTCAACCATCTGACCAGCCGAAGCCACACCCCTAAGGACATTTGCCACTCCCCGCAAACCCGCTCTGCCGCCAAGCCTCAAACAAAACCACCGCCACCGCGTTGGACAGGTTCAGACTGCGGCTTTCCGCGACCATCGGCACATACAGCCGGTTTGCCTCAGGCACAGCCTCCCGCACCGAGGCAGGCAGGCCGCGCGACTCCGGGCCGAACAGGAAGGCGTCGCCCGTTTGGAACGTGGCGTCCGCGTAGCAGCGCGCGGCTTTGGTGGTCAGCGCGAACAGCCTGGGCGGGCTGAGGGCTTCGAGGCAGGCCGGCAGCGACTCGTGCGTCCGCATCGCCGCCCATTCGCGGTAGTCCAGCCCGGCCCGGCGCAATTTCTTGTCGTCCAGGTCGAAGCCCAAAGGCTTGATGAGATGCAGCGCCGCGCCCATGTTGGCGCACAGGCGGATGATGTTGCCGGTGTTCGGCGGGATTTCAGGCTCGTATAGCAGGACGTTGAACACCGTCTGGCCTCGGCGATAAAGAATCGGGGGTGGAAAAACAAAGGGACAACACCGCTTGGCAGCGATGCCATCCCTTTTTTGCCTTTTGACAGCGGCGGCCCCGCTTGGGGCGGCCTTGCCGCCTGCCCGGTTATTTCACCGGCAGCGCGGGAACCGGCTGCAATTTCCAGATGTCGCGGTTGTATTCGCCGATGGTGCGGTCGGTGGAGAATTTGCCGCTGGCGGCGGCGTTGAGGATGCTCATCTTCGTCCAGCGCTCCTGGTCGAGATAGGCCGCCGACGCCTGCCGCTGGGCCTCGACGTAGCCGCCGAAATCCGCCGCCGTCATCCACGGGTCGTGGGGGTTGCGGATGGACATGATGACGGGATCGAAGATGCCCGGCTCGAACTGGTTGAAATGGCCGATTTCAAGCAAATGCATGACCCGGCGCAGATCCTCGTTGGCAGCGATGATGCCGTTGGGGTCGTAATGGCCTTTGGTCCGTTCCACTTCCTCCGCCGTCAGGCCGAACAGGAAGAAATTCTCCTCGCCCACCTCTTCGCGGATCTCGATGTTCGCGCCGTCCAGGGTGCCGATGGTCAACGCGCCGTTGATCATGAACTTCATGTTGCCGGTGCCCGAAGCCTCCTTGCCGGCGGTGGAGATCTGCTCGGACAAGTCCGCGCCCGCGCAGATGACCTCCATCGCGGAGACGCGGTAGTTGGGCAGGAAGGACACGTGCAACAAGCCCGCCGCCGCCGAGTCGCGGTTGATGACGTTGGCGACGTTGTTGATCAGCTTGATGATGCGCTTGGCGATGAAATAGCCGGGGGCCGCCTTGCCGCCGAACAGGATGCAGCGCGGCGTCCAGTTGGCGGTGTCGCCGCGCTTGATGCGGTCGTACAGGTGGATGGCATGCAGCACGTTCAACAACTGCCGCTTGTACTCGTGGATGCGCTTGACCTGCACGTCGAACATCATGTCCGGGCTGACCTCGGCCTCCAAGCCCATCTCCTTTTTCTTGTATTCGACCAGGCGCGCTTTGTTGTCGCGCTTGATCTCGTGCCAGCGGGCGCGGAACTTGGCGTTGTCGGCGTAAGGGGCCAGCTTGCTCAACTGGGACAGGTCGGTGAGCCAGCCGTCGCCGATGGTCTCGGTGATCAGCGCCGCGAGCTTGGGGTTGCACCAGGCCAGCCAGCGGCGCGGGGTCACGCCATTGGTTTTGTTGTTGAACTTGTGCGGCCACAGCTCGTAAAAATCGCGGAACAGGCCTTGCTTCAGCAGGTCGGAGTGCAACTCGGCCACGCCGTTGACGGAGAAGCTGCCGACGATGGCCAGGTAAGCCATGCGCACCTGCTGGTTGCCCCAGCTTTCCTCGATCAGCGACATGCGCGCCATGCGGTCGCCGTCGCCGGGCCAGCGGTTGGACACCTCGGCCAAGAATTGGGCGTTGATCTCGAAGATGATGTCCAGCAGGCGCGGCAACAGGCGGCGGAACAGGTTCACCGACCAGCGCTCCAGCGCCTCCGGCAGCAAGGTGTGGTTGGTGTAGGCCATGGTGCGGCTGGTGATGGCCCAGGCCGCGTCCCACTCCAGGCCGTGCTCGTCGATCAACAGCCGCATCAGCTCCGCCACGGCGATGCTGGGATGGGTGTCGTTGAGCTGGAAGCAGTTCTTGTCGGCAAACCCGCTGAAATCCTCGCCGTGCTGGCGAATCCACAGCCGCAGCGCGTCTTGCAGGCTGGCGGAGGCGAGGAAATACTGCTGGCGCAGGCGCAGCTCCTTGCCGTTCTCGCTGGCGTCGTTGGGGTACAGCACCATGGTGATGTGCTCGGCGGTGTTCTTCGCCGCGACCGACTCGGAGTAGCTGCCGGCGTTGAACTCGCCCAAGTCGAACTCGTCGGTGGCGGCGGACTTCCACAGCCTCAGCGTGTTCACCGTGCCGTTCTTGAAGCCGGGCACCGGGATGTCGTAGGGCACCGCCAGCACGTCGTGGGTGTCCACCCAAACGACGCGCTTGACGCGGTCCGGGCCTTCCTGGGTTTCGGTGCGCCCGCCAAAGCGCACGCGCTGGATCAACTCCGGCCGCTCCAGCTCCCAGACATGGCCGTTGCGCAGCCAATGGTCGGGCTCCTCCACCTGGCTGCCGTCTTCGATGAGCTGGCGGAACATGCCGTACTCGTAGCGCAGGCCATAGCCCATCACCGGCAATTGCAGCGTCGCGCAACTGTCGATGAAACACGCCGCCAGCCGCCCGAGGCCGCCGTTGCCCAGCCCCGCGTCAGGCTCGCTTTCGACCAGCTCCTCCATGTCCAGCCCCAGATCGTGCAGCGCCTTGTGCAAAGGGTCGTCCAGCCCCAGGTTCAACATCGCGTTGCCCAGCGTGCGCCCCATCAAAAACTCCAAAGACAGGTAAAAAGCGCGCTTGCAGTCCGTTTCCGCGTAGGCGTGCTTGGTGTTCTTCCAGCGCTCCATCAAGCGGTCGCGCACCGCCAGGGCCAGGGCGTTGTAGCTGTAATAAGCGTATTTGCAGTACTTGTCGCGGCTCAGGGTGTAGTTGAAATGGTGGCTGATGTCCTGGGCCAGTTGCTTGGCGTCCATCCCCAGCGGGGACAGCTCGGTCAAGGAGGAGGTGGGTTTGCTTTTAACGAGGAGTTTGTTAAGCATGGCTGTCAGAGGCGTGGTTTAAGGAAAGGGTCGGGGACATTCAAGCAAAAGCCGTTCCTCAAACCGCCAGGCTCAGGGAAGAAGCGGGGCCGCGGCCCCCAACCGTCGAAATGGAGGGCATTATCTCACTAAAACGGGGCTTTATTGAACCGGAACGGGGAAATTCTCAGGAGTCGCCACGACCTGATCCCCTAGCCGTTGCCGGCCTGTTCCAAATGCCCGATGATCCCGGCAAGCCAGTCTTGTGCAACACCCCGCTCTTGCCGGGCCTCGCGGATCATTTTCAAGTTGTTGGCCGTGGTCAAAGGCTCCCAAGGCTCGCGCATTGAGACCAAAGCATCTTCCAAGAAACTAAAAGCTTCGCCTTCGGCGTTGGCGAGGACGGCGAGTTCCAATTGCGTAGCCTGGTCCCAATAATCCGGCTTGGCCGTTTTCAGCCGCCGACGGACGGCATAGCGCACCACGGGCAGCAAATCCGACTGCGTTTTAAGCGCATCCGCGTCGCCCTTGATTTCCAGCAAGGTCACGGCGTTGATGCCCGGATAGGCGTCGCGCGTGTCGGCCTCGAACCCCTCGCAGTAAGCGTTGATAGCCTTTTTCAGATGGCCCGCCGCCAAATAGGCGTTACCCTTCTGCTTGGCCTCCACCCATTGGTCTTTGTAAATACGCCCGATCAGGCCGCAGGTCTCGGAACTGCGTCCGTGTTCGCGAACGACTTCCTCAAGCACGGCCAAGGCATCCACGCGCCTGCCCAGCCGGTTCAACGCAAAGCCAAGCTGCTCGCGCAACATCACGGCGCGCTTCAAAGCCGGGGGAAGGCGCTCGTAAAGATCAGCCATCGCCTGCCAAGCCTGCACCGCCCGGTAGCTCAAGAAAAGATCAACCAGCACACCGGCCTCCACCGCCAGAAAATCGCCGCCCAATGAGTCCTCAACTTCGCGAACCGCCGCGACCTGGCGCGTTTCACGGGCGCGCGCCAGCGCATTCTTCTGCGAGGCGGAATATTCGGCCTGCTCCCTGAACACATCGGTTTTTAGGCGGGCGATATCCGGCTGGCCGTAGTCTTGCAACAACTGGAAAATCGGGCTGTCCTTGACTTCGCCCTTGCTCTGCAGGTCTTTCAAATCACACAAGCGCTTGAGGATGTCCACCTTCAACGCCGTGGCTTGCTCCGGTCCAAACTGGCCGTTGTCGCCCAGGCAATAGGGCAAGGCGCGGATATAAGCGAGATCGAAGGGGATTTTTTGGTTGCTGGCGTAAATCGTCAGCGTGGTCGCAGCCCGCACCGCATGGCGCACGCCCAGCTCGTAAAAGACATTGGCGTTGGCCGTGGTCAGGTCGGCCACCGCGTAGTCGCACAGCATCAACCGCTCGAACATGGGCTTGTGGATGATGCCGCCGGTGCGCTCCTCGTCAGCACGGATGGGCTCCATCCCCGCCCCCTCAATGCCAGGGCGGATGCCCAGGTCGTAAATGGCGTCGAAATCAATATCAAACCCGGTCGCGGGATCTTTCTTAACGCCGAAAGGCATCAATACAAAACACAGCGGTTTGTTGGCGGTGGTCGGCATGGGGTTTCTCCTATGGATTAAACAATTCAGTCATCGAAGGGCGCGAGCACCCGGATAAACTCCCCCGGCGCTTCGCGGCTGGAGCCGACCACCAGGCGCTGGCGCCCGTCGTCCGAGGACTCCACCGCCCCGGCGGCTTCGATCCATTCGCCGGTTTGCGCCTGGCCGGCATAGGTGTGGGTGAAGCTGAGGATTTCAGCGATGTCCGGGTGGTCGACAAGATAACGGGCGGGCTGGTCGAAGGCGCGGGCGTCGTCCAGCACGCGGGCGCGGATCAGCGCCTGGCCGGTCTTGCGCCAGGCGGCGGGCGGCCCGGGCAAAGCATCCCCCTCGGCGATCAAGGCGAGGTCGAATTTCGTCCCCTCGACCATGCCCTTGTTGCCTTTGCGCCGCTCATGGCGCAGAAACTCAGCATAGTCCAATTCGCAGCCGCGCCGCCGGTAGGCTTCGCGCCAGGCGTCCGCGTCCAAATCGCCCAACCGGTCGGCCTCGACCAGCGCGCGCACCATGGCCCTGGCCCGGAAGAAGTGTTCCCGCCCATACACGACCAGATCCAAATCCGAGCCAGGCGTCTGCCGCCCGATCAACAACGAGCCGGTGACGCCGACGGCCTCCACCGGCAAGCCGCCCTCGACCAACAAAGCCACCAGGCGCTGGAGCTTGGCCTCGACGGCGTCCACCGGCTCGCGGGCCAGAATCTCCCGCAGCTTCGCTCTGGGCCGGTGGTGGCGGCGGACATTGACGATGGGCACGGCATGGAGGCGGGCGTCGAGGCGGGCGGAATGATGCAGATAATGCGGATGGCGTTCGCGCAGCAAGGCGTTGGCCGCGTCGGTGGACACTTTGCCGGCGGCGGCATAGCGCAGAAAAGACAACACCTTGCCGTCCTCGGGCAGGCCGTCGACAACGGCAAATACCAAGCCCTCGGCGGTTTCGATGAAATCCCGCGGCAGATAACGGCTCACGGCCGGAAGCCGCCGGGCAGCAAGCGCTTGGCGGACTCCTCGGCGGCCACTTCCCGGTAGTTCATCGGCGAGGCGTGCGCCTCCAACAAGCCGCCGTTGACGACCTGGCCCAGCACCAGCACATGGTCGCCCGACGGGCACTCCCCGGCCAGCTCGCACTCGAACCAGGCCATGGCCTCGTCGAGAATCGGCGCGCCGCGCGCGGCCTCGCGCCAGGCGATGGAGTCCAGCTTGTTCCCCACCATCGGCGTGCCGAAATGCATCGCCAACTCTTTTTGGCCGCTCCTCAGCACATTGACGGTGAAACCGCCGCCGGCCTTCAACAGCGCGAACGAGGAATGCAGCGGGTTGATGCTGAGGGCCAGCATGGGCGGCTTGAACGAGCTTTGCATGACCCAGGCGGCAGTGAAGGCGTTTTTGCGCCCGCCGGCGGCGACGCCGACGACATAGATGCCGTGGGTCAGGCTGGCAAACAGGGGTTCCAGTTTTTCGCTCATGGCAGGCACGGCATCGGCTGAAGCCTGTTTTGCGAACGGAAGATGGATGCCAAAACAAAGCATTGCAAGAAATTTAGACGCTTAGGCATAAGGATCGCTTTAAGTGCTTGAGTGAGGGCCTTGCCCGGCACAGAATCGAACCCAAGGCCGGGCCCGCCGATTATAATGGCCTTTTCAACCCGAAGCCCAGCCCCATGGACACGCTCACCCATTTCAACGCCGCCGGCGAAGCCCACATGGTCGATGTGGGCGGCAAAGCCTCCACCCAGCGCACCGCCGTGGCCGAAGGCTATATCGAGATGCGGCCGGAGACCCTGGCGCTGATCCAGGCGGGCAGCCATCGCAAAGGCGATGTGCTAGGCGTCGCGCGCATCGCTGGCATCATGGCCAGCAAACGCACGGCGGATTTGATCCCGTTGTGCCACCCCATCCCCATCAGCCATGTGGAAGTCCGGCTGGAGCCGCAAACGGCGTCAAACCGCGTCCACTGCGTGGCGACCGTGAAGACCCTGGGCGCCACCGGCGTGGAGATGGAAGCCCTCACCGCCGTCCAAGTCGCCCTCCTCACCATCTACGACATGTGCAAGGCGGTGGATCGCGGCATGTGCATCCAGTCGGTGCGGCTGCTGGAGAAGGCGGGGGGAAAATCGGGGGATTGGCAGAGGCCGCCCGGCACCCCATAGCGTCGGAGCCTTTTGCAAGCCCGCAAAAAACATCAACGGATGGTGGGACACACCCTTATTTTTGCGGGCTATGGCGGCTTTAAATCCGAGTTGATGACTAAAAAAGCCATTTACATCAATAGCCTGGATCCATTGTACAGGGTTGGCGCGACAGTTGCTTTAGCTGTATGCGCCTTTAGCCCCCCTTCCCGCCCAAGCCAAACAGCACACGCTTGCGAAGCTTGGCTTCCGGGAGGATGGCTAAATGCGGGCGTACCGGCTACGCCACCCCGCACCCTCAACCAACAGGAGACACATCATGAAATTCACCGCAAAAAACAGCCTGGTTCTCATGGCTTCCGCCTTTGCGCTGTGCTTGTCGGCATCGGCTTTCGCCGACGGAAGCGAAGGGCACGGCCACCCCAAGACCCAGATCTACCTCTCCGCCAACCTCGTCGACACCGACCCGACCGCCACCGGCCAAGGGGAAATCGAGTGGGCCAGCGACAGCAAGTCCCTCATCGTCAGCGTCAAGGCCGGCGTCAGCCTCCCCGTCGGCTCGACCGCTTACGGCCTCATTGACAGCAACGCCGCCGCCGCGGCCCCGGTGACGCTGACCATCACCCATATTGCCAACCCTGCCAACGTCACCTATACGTGCAGCCTCCATATCGCCGAACTGGCCTTCAAAGCGCCCAAGGCACCCAGCACCGCGTACACGGAGCGCGGAGACTATGAACTCCTCGCCAGCCAAAAGAGCGGCGGCCCGGCCGGCTCTGCCATCGGCAGTTGCAGCAGCTTCCCGGCGGCATTGTCGGCCGGCGACACCGTCAGCGTGGTCATTGGCTCAAACACTTTGACCGGCACCCTCAAATAATCCCTCGCACCGCGCCGGATGAAAAACGCCGGCCCCGCAACGCCACAACAGTGGCCGCGCGGAGCCGGCGCGCGCCGCCGCCCGGCGGCTTTTTTGCCTGGAAACCGCCTCAGCGCTTCATCGAATCAAAAAACTCGGCGTTGGTCTTGGTGTCCTTGAGCTTGCCGAGCAGGAATTCGCTGGCCGCCATCTCGTCCATCGGCTGCAGAATCTTGCGCAGGATCCAGCACTTTTGCAGCTCGTCCTGCGGCACCAGGTATTCCTCGCGGCGGGTGCCCGAGCGGTTGATATTGATCGCGGGATAGACGCGCTTCTCGGCGATCTTGCGCTCCAGGTGCAGTTCCATGTTGCCGGTGCCTTTGAACTCCTCGTAAATCACCTCGTCCATCCTGGAGCCGGTGTCCACCAGCGCCGTGGCGATGATGGTCAGGCTGCCGCCCTCCTCGATGTTGCGCGCCGCGCCGAAAAAGCGCTTGGGCCGCTCCAGCGCGTTGGCGTCCACGCCGCCGGTCAGCACCTTGCCGGAGGACGGCACCACGGTGTTGTAGGCGCGCGCCAGGCGGGTGATGGAGTCGAGCAAAATCACCACGTCGCGCTTGTGCTCGACCAGGCGCTTGGCCTTCTCGATGACCATCTCGGCGACCTGCACATGGCGGGCGGGCGGCTCGTCGAAGGTCGAGGACACCACCTCCCCTTTCACGCTGCGCTGCATTTCCGTGACCTCCTCGGGCCGCTCGTCGATCAGCAGCACGATGAGGTAACTTTCCGGGTTTTGCTCGGCGATGGAATGGGCGAGGTTTTGCAGGATCATCGTCTTGCCGGCTTTCGGCGGGGAGACGATCAGGCCGCGCTGGCCTTTGCCGATGGGGGCGACGAGGTCGATGATGCGGGCGGTGAGGTCTTCGCTGGTGCCGTTGCCCAGCTCCAGCACGAAGCGCGATTTGGGGAACAGCGGGGTGAGGTTGGAAAAGAGGATTTTGTGCTTGGCGTTCTCAGGCGGCTCGTAGTTGATCTGCTCCACTTTGAGCATCGCAAAATACCGCTCGCTTTCCTTCGGGGGCCGGATCTTGCCGGTGATGGTGTCGCCAGTTCTTAACGAGAAGCGCCGAATCTGGCTGGGCGAGACGTAAATGTCGTCCGGGCCGGCCAGATAGGAACTGTCGGTGGAGCGCAGAAAACCGAAACCGTCCGCCAATATTTCCAACACCCCGTCGCCATAAATGTCCTCGCCGCTTTTGGCCTGTTTTTTGAGGATGGCGAAGATGAGATCCTGTTTTTTGGAGCGGGCAAAGCCTTCGATGTCGAGCGATTCGGCAATGTCGATCAACTCGGCGACAGGCTTGCGTTTCAGGTCGGTCAGATTCATGGGTGCGAAGTCAGGGATGCGGATTGATAAGGAAAAGCGCCGCTTGGATGCAAGGAAACGGCCCGGCGGGGGACGCGGGGTCTTGGAGCCTTAGGGGGGGTGGCAGAAAGCGGCGCGGACTTTATGGAGAATTGTTCTTATGATTCTGCGCGCAAAAGCATAACACGCCGGTTTGCGGCCCGTCCAGAACGAATCGGGGCGGGCCGGGCCGGGCCGGGTCAGATATTGGCGTCGATAAAGGCGGTAAGCTGGGATTTGGACAGGGCGCCCACTTTGGTGGCCTTCACCTGGCCATCCTTAAACAGCATCAACGTCGGAATGCCGCGCACACCGTAGCGCCCCGGCGTGATCGGGCTATCGTCGATGTTCAGTTTGGCCACGGTCAGCCGGCCTTCATAATCCCCGGCGATGTCCGCCAGGATCGGGGCGATCATCTTGCAAGGGCCGCACCATTCGGCCCAATAATCGACCAGCACAGGGCCGTCCGCCCCGAGCACATTGTCTTCAAAATCTGAGTCGCTTACCTTCAGAATGCTATCACTCACGGGATTTTCCTAATCAAAGTTGTTTGAGGGGGTGCAGGTGGCTTGGGAGCCACAGCCAGCGGGCGGATAAAAACCCAGTCGGGCCATTTTCAGCTTAAACCGGGCAGGATTCAAGTCTTCACAACGCCTCCAAATCAATCCCCGGCGTCTCCACGACGACATGCCCGACATCGTCGAAGCGCACCGTGCCGATGTCCTTCCACGGCTGGCGCAGATTGTAAGCCCGCAGCCCCGGCTCGAAATCCATCGGCACGCGGACTTCCTTCATTTTCAGAATGAACACAGTATTGCGCACATCCAGGCCCTCTTTGGCCCCCCAGAACGCCGTCACCTGCATCAAAGCCTTGTTCAAGCGGCGGCTTTTGATGTGCGGCGTCACCGCGATGTTCGCCCACCAGCACTGCACGCGCCCCCAGTTCGGCGCGACGATGCGGCCTTCCTCGTTGACGATAGGCAGGAAGCGCTCCTGGCCGTCCTGGCCCCGGTAGGCGACGGCGAGGAGGTGGTTGTAACCGACGAAATGGTCGTGCATGTACAAGGCATGCGGCGTGATGCCGAGGAAGACGTGGGACATCAGCAGCACGCTGTTGCTCGCCCCCTCCAGCGCCTGGCCCCATTCCGTGTCCGCATGGCCCTTGTTCAACCGGTAAAACACGCCGAATTGCAAGGTGCTGTTCAATTGCAGCACCATCACCAGCACCAGGAACTTGGCCAGCCGCGTGGCCTGGCGGCGCGGCGTCCCGGCATACTCGGCGTAAAGCCGCGCCCACAGATCTTCTTCGGGCCGCGCCGCCGGCACGGCGCAACTGGCATCGCATGCCAGCCTGGCGCGGTTGTCGGCGACGCGGCGGTAAACCGCCTTCGCCACCTGCAGGCAACCGGGCAGGCCGACGACCCAGGCCACCGGGGCCGGCCAGACCATCGCCGACAACACGCGCCGATAGGTGTCCACGCCGGCGGACAAGCGCCCCGCCCCGTCCACCGCGTACAAATCCTTCAGCAGCTCAGCCGAGGGGATTTGATCCAGCGCCCGGCAATCCTGGGCGTGGGTTTGCAGATCCTTGAACACCACCGCCCCCAGGCCGTCGAAGTGCGACAGAAACGCCACCGTGCGCTTGCACAAAGGGCACTGGCCGTCATAAAACACCGTCAACCGGGGCGAGCTAAAGCGTAAAGCCCTCCACCACGAGAACGGCACCAGCAGTGCGTAAGGGGCCAACATGCCAAAGCCGAACTGGTAAATGTTCAGCGACAAAATGATGCCGGTGTGGAAACTCGCCCCGATCAACAGCAAAGGCGCGCGGGCGAAACGGAACCAGAACAGCGGCAGGAACAGGAACTGAAACACAATCAGCGAATAGCCGATGGTCCGCTCCAGCCATTCGTTGTCCAGCAGCCACCCTAGCCCCAACGGCGACATGTAATAAGGATGCGTCGGCGGCAGCCAAGCGCCCATGCCATTGCGCCAAAACTCGGCGGACAGCTTGTGCAGCCCAGCGTCCAGGTACAAAAACCCCAGCACGATGGCCACCGGCAGGTAATAGCACAGCACCGACACCGTATCCTTGGGCCGGTAAGGCCGGCCTGGCGCGGAATAGTTAAGCTTCCAGCGCAGATTGTCCAGCGACAAGCCCCGCTCCGCCGGCAAGAACATCAACAAAAAGCTGATGCCCGTCATCATCTGGTCGAAGCCGCCGTCGAAATCCAGCCACATCGGCGTGAACCCCACAAACACCAGCCACAACAGATAATTGCCCACCGCCGCCAGCCGCGTGTAAAGCCCCAAGGCGATGCAAGCCGCCAGCACCGCCCACAGCGACAAGAACAGATCGACCACAGGCGAAGCCTGCTCCACAAAGGGCACGCGGTCGAAGATCAAATGGCGGAAAAACAGCAGGTAGAACACCTCCTGCAAAATGACCAAGCCAACCAGGATGCGGAACACGCCCAGCCCGGTGGCCGGCACTTGTTTGGCCAAGCCCTGTTGGACGAGTTCGCGGAGCAATCGAATCATAAGGGGGAAACCTGCGGCGGGTTGCGGCGCGCGGGGGCCGCGCAAGACCGGAAAATTGGCAAGGTTATCATGTCGGGCGGGGTTTAAGAACCGTTGCGGCGAGGCACGCCAGGAAATGGAGTCCGGTCTCGTTTGACCAAAATCCTAAGCTGCGTGTGCGGGCGGTTTTTCCAGGCTTCGCTCGGTGGCCGCGGCGGAAACGACAAGGCCACTAGCCGGATGGACTGGCTAATGGCCTTGCAGGAAGTTAAGCCTAAAGCTTTAGCAAGAGGCAGGATAGGCCGTGCAAGCCGAGGTGATCAGCGACTGGATGTTGTTGCTCGTAAACGGGCTGGCACCTTGTTGTTTGACCGCGTCGGCGGTATAGCCCCAACTGGTGACGCCCACAACGGCGTTGTGGGAAGCTCCCGAGCCAAAGGCGGTGCCGCTCAACGAAGGCGCTATGCCCAAGTTCGTGATCCACGGCCCGCCGCTCGAACCGCCGGTCTGCAAGGAGCCGATAATCGTATTGCCGGCCATGGAGCTGCTCACGTAGCCCTGCGAATCCGTGCGCTCTTGCAAGATGCCTCTGTCCAAGGCCACCGGATAGCCCAACTGGGTAATCAGCGCTTGGTTGTTGACGTAGTTATAATTGCCGTAGCCATAACCCAGCCACCCGGTAGAATTGCCAACAGTCGTGTTAAGCACGATGACGGCGACATCGTTTTGGCACACGACGCCGGATTGATAGCAGGAATCCGAGCCGTCGTAATACGACGTTTTGATATAGGCTGCTTTATAGCCCGATATGCCGAAGGGGGCCACGTTATTGTCATAGCCGGGCGCGAACTGCCAAGCCGTGTAAAACTGCTTCTTGCCAAAGTTCGCCACGCAATGGGCCGCCGTCACGATGACGCCCTTCTTGACGAGGGATGCGGAACACACATAGCTGGCGGTGCCGATTTTGAACCACAGCCTGCCGGCCGCGCTAAACGGATAAGACCGGGTCGCCGCGTAGGTTCCCGCGCCATAATAGTTGTTAGTCCGGCTGGTGGTGTACACCTGCTTCGACGTGCCGTATTCCTGGGGCGTGACGCCTCCATCCTCGCTGACGTCAAGCGCGCTGGCAGGGGCCGGCAAGGTCAGCGGGCTCAACTTGCCGGTGCCCGCGGCACCTGGGTAGAACCCGGACGGCCCGGCCGCCGCCGCGCCCGCGGCCTGCGCGTCAAGCAGGGAATCGAGCTGGGAACTGGGTTGCGAGAGGCTCTGCGGCAAAGGTATCGGTTTGGCGTTCGCGTAATCGATGGCACCCCCGGCGGAGCCGCTCGGGGCCTTAATGGCGACCACGCCACCACCTGCGAAGGCGCTCGCCGTGGCGAAGCAGGCGACTATCGCCGAAACGATAACCGTCGTTGTTAAATTGTGCGATTGCTTGGTATTCATTAGCCGTAACTCCACTGTTAGTTAAAAAGAAGGTCATTTGCTTGGCACTCTCTTAAGCGGGGGAAAAGCATTCATCCGCGCTCTGTTGCCGTTGCCGACTTCGGCGCGTCCGCGCCAGATGCCAGATCTCGTCTCCGGCCTATCCTTTAAGCCTTCCCATCCTAGCGGCCAGCTCGGGCTATTTAAAAAAATACGCATCCATACGATGATGCCCGGCCAGCCAACTTAGCTTGGTGGTCATGATACGCCACAAACCGCAAAGCTTCAGTGAATTATTACCGAACAATCCCGCCAAAATTCACATGTTCTTTGCCTAAATTTCGGCACCCAGGAATTTCGCATGGCATGAGCAAAGCCGCCGAAATCCGGACTCATTTGATCTTGTTCAACACCTTGCCTTCGCTGTCGAAACGGCAGAAGTCGCCGGTGAAGTAGCGCACGCAATCCTGCGTCTCCTCGATCTTCGCCTCGTCGCCGTTCAGCAGGAT
>Ga0265316_10000211_pt1 | contig 67897 bp, 42 predicted proteins | sample 4522metaG_FD_202092 | JGI IMG/M metagenome (GOLD analysis project Ga0265316, IMG submission 202092) | Rhizosphere microbial communities from Carex aquatilis grown in University of Washington, Seatle, WA, United States - 4-5-22 metaG | ecosystem: Host-associated > Plants > Roots > Rhizosphere >... | reverse complement strand
GTTCCGCTGATGGCCTCGTACAGCCACTGTTCCTCCATCACCGTCGGATCGTCCGGGTGACGGACAAAGGGCAAATGGGCGTGCAGAACCAGTGCAAAATATCCGGTTGGCATCAGACTTACTCCTTCACCTGAGGCCTGGAACCAATCGAATCGGGCGAGGGATAGGAACCGTCACCCTTGACTCTGGCATCCGCCAACCGCGCTTCACTGGCGCCCAGAGAATGAACATCGCTGGCGCCGCCCAGTCGTCCTTCGCTCGCCCCTCCCAGCCGGCCCTCGCTGGATCCGAGACGGGCCTCACTTGCTCCGGCCAACACACGTTCACTCGATCCCTGCAGGCGCACCTCGCTGGCGCCGCCCAACCGAAGCTCGCTCGCCCCGCGCATCATGTATTGGCTGGCCCCGGCGTATAGACGCTCGCTCGCCCCACGCGCATTCACTTCGCTGGCGCCGAGGTAGAATATCTCCGACGCCCCCCCCAGACGCGCTTCGCTGGCGTAGCGCCAGCGCCGCTCGCTGGCACCCGGCGCAAGCTGCTCAGACGCCCCCGGCGGCAACACGGAATGCACCTCCCGCACGCAGACTTCCTTCACTTCATCGGCGATCCAAGACTTGTAGATCTCCCAACGGGCCACCACCGCGTGCCCATAGTGTGCGTCCAAGCCGCGGATGACGACCTGCCAAGGGCCATGCACAACATGGGTGCGGCCGCCTACGCGGTACACCCGGGTTGGACCGACAAAGGCCTGGCGAATCGCTTCGGGTGCCTCGACTGGATGAGAGAACGGTCCCGCCTCCCAAGACGAAATCGTGACAGGGCTTTCCCACGTCGACTGGCGATGGAATTCGCTGTGGCCGTCGTTGTAGTGCTCCTCCCATTCGACAACCTCGGCGTGGCTGCCTTCACCGAGCAGGGCGGATTCTTCCCAAGGCAGAAGCACCACGTGCCGACGCGGGGCCGGCGGCGGTCCAGCGTCTGCACCGGCGGCACTGGCCCCGAGGACGGGAGGGGGCGCGCCACGCCCGGGACGTCCGCGGCCAGCATGCTCCACCGGACCCCAGGTCGAACGCACGCTCAACCACTCGGCCTCAGAGAAAGGCGCGGCCTCGCGTCGGGGAAAGTCGATGCGGCCCGAACGCGAAATCTTGATGAAGTAGCCCTCGCGCGACTTCAGACCCACGTCGACAAATGCCGACGAGGCGGGTTTGCCGATGTGGAAAAACCACTGGCGATCTTCGCGCGCCAGTCCGTGGTCGAAATAGGAGTGGGCGTTGGTTCCGTCGAAAATGCGTCCGGTGGTGTCGTACACGCGCAAGTTCAACCAGGCGTCCTTGCCGCTGGCGCCCAGACCGGCGCGCGCCCGGTCGATGGACTGGTCAGTCACATCCCAGTACACGAACAGGCGATCCGGGTCGACCGCCATGCCAGTCACTCGGTCGTAGCCATAGGCCCAAGGGATGTCGCGTGATTCTTCGACTCTGCCGTGGGCGCCCAGCTCGAACTTGTGGGAAATCGGGGGCGGTTCAGGAATCTCAAGCGACGGATCGGTGGTCTTGTCACCCGGCCGCTTCCCTGCCTTGTCGGCCTTTTCCGCAGGTTTGCTGGCGGCCGGTTTGGCGGGCTCAAGCAGGCTTACCAGTTCTTCCCAGATGCGCTCTGCCAACGCGCTCTTGCTGAGCTTGGATGTGCCCTTCTGGCCCAGCCGTTTGCTGCATTCAAACAGTTGGTGCTGGGTGCACTTGGCCAACCCCTCGCGACCCAGCTTGAGAAAGGCCGCCGAATCGGTGATCCCCAATGCGCCTAGCGCACGCGTTACAGCTTTTTCCTGTGATGATTGACCTGACCCCATGACGCCCCACGTTTTGTTGTTTTGGCAATCGAGCGCTGGCCGACGAAGGCTAACGCTGTGCGGGCGAAAGCGTAAAGCCGAATGCCGGATAATTCCAGATAAACATTAGACGCTCCACCTCACGTGTGATGCGGGAGAAAGGCGAATCCTGTCGCGACCAAGATAAGAAGAAACGCCACCACGGTGTTCCAGCGCGGCGTCTCACCGAGCCAAACGGCCGCAAAGCCTGTGAACACAACCAGAGTGATGACTTCCTGGGTGATTTTTAGCTGGAAGGCGGTGAACTGGCCGTAACCCCAACGGTTGGCCGGAACCTGCAGGCAGTACTCGAAAAGTGCGATGCCCCAGCTGATCAGAATCACCTTCCACAGCGCGGTGCTCTTCCAGCGCAGGTGCCCGTACCAGGCGATGGTCATGAAGATATTGCTTGCGGTCAGAAGCGCGACGGTACGCATGGCGCGTTTGTATCACGGGAGGTCCGGCGGCTCCGACGTGCTATGGTCGGCGCCGTTCAATGCAAATCGGCCCCGTCGAAATCGGCCCGGGCGCTCTGCTCGCGCCCATGGAGGCGGTAACAGACCTGCCCTTCCGCACCATCTGCGAGGAGCATGGCGCGGCCCTGACCTTCACAGAATTCCTCTCGGCCGAGGCGCTGACCCGCGGGGCGGAGCGGGTCATCAAGCGCATGTGGCCCAGCCTGGGTGGGCGCAGCTTCGTCGTGCAGGTTGTCGGCCGTGAAGCCGATGTGCTGGCCCGCGCGGCCGCGCTGGTGGCCGAGGCGGGCGCGACCGTGGTGGACATCAACATGGGCTGCCCCGCACGCAAGGTCACCGCGGGCACATGCGGCGCCGCCTTGATGCGGGAGCCGGCCCTAGCAGCCGCAATCGTCACGGCCGTGCGTGCAGTATTGCCGGCGTCGATTCCCGTCACGATCAAGCAACGGGTCGGCTGGTCGGATTCTTCGATCAATGCTCCCGAGTTCGCCCTGCGCATGGTCGAAGCCGGGGCGGCCATGGTGACGGTACACGGTCGCACACGAGATCAGGGCTTTTCCGGTGATGTCCGCCTGCCTCCGATCGCTGCCGTTCGCGCCGCCTTGCCCAAGGAAATCCCGGTCGTGGGCAACGGCGACGTGAAGACCGTCGACGACTACCGCCGCATGAAAAGCGAAACCGGTTGCGACGCTGTGATGGTCGGCCGTGCCGCCCGCGGTAATCCCTGGTTGTTCGAGGCCATCCGCGCCATCGAAATGGGCGCCCCGCCGCCCGCGCCACCCACAATCGCCGAGCAGCGGATGGTGTGGCGTCGTCACGCCGATCTGGTCGCGGAATACGCCTGCGACAAGATGGGGCTGCACGAGCTGCGCAAGACCCTGGCCTGGTATTCGCGCGGGCTGTACGGCGGGTCCGAGCTGCGGCGCCGGGCCTTTGCCGAGCCCAATCCGCAGGCTGTCATCGATCTGGGCGAAGCCTTTTTCGCCGCGGTGGAAGCCCGCGAGCGGGCCTGCGCCGCCACCGGCGAGGAGCGCTTCCCTGACGGCATACTGTCCCGCTATCTGGCCCGCCATCGACGTCGCCAGGGCGATGCAGGAGACAAGCCATGCGAAGGGTAGCCGTAACTAGAATGGTGCGTGGCGCGTGCCTGCTGGCATTCCTGGCGCTTGCGGGCTGTGAAGATCGTTCGTATCGCGAGATCGGAGCCCAGATCAACACGCTCACCAAGTCCGGTGGCGGTCCTCCGGCCGAAGCCATCGCCCAGTTGGCTCGCATGGGCCGGCGTACCTTGCCGCAAATTGAGACGGCGCTGCACACGGCCTCGCCGCGCGGCAAGGCCAACCTCATCCAGGCACTCGATGCCATCGGCGATCCCGAAGCCACGGCGATCGTGCAGCACTTCGCGGTCTACGACGCCAGCGACGACGTACGCGCCGTCTGCGAGGAACTGCTCCAGCGCTGGGCAGCGTCGAGCGATCGCCGTGCCGGTCCCGCGCGCCAGGCGCTTGCCCGCGTGAGTGAAAAGCGCGCCAAAGGCGAAGGCCCGTAGCGGCGCCCGGCTGTCGACTGTCGGGAATTCGCCACTCCGTCACAAAGGTGCGGCTGTCACAGAGGCCGAAAAAGAAAAAGGGTCCGGATGTGAATCCGAACCCTTCTTTCGATCCGCGACGTCCCCGCCTACGGGACAATCAAGATGGGCGGCGGCGGCGGTGGCGGTGGCGGTGGCGGCGGCGGTGCCGGCGGCGGTGGCGGCGGTGCCGGCAGCGCGGCAGGCGGCGGTGGCGCTCCTGGAGGCGGCGGTGCCGGAGCGCCCGGAGGCGGCGGTGCCGGCGGTGCGGCGGGTGGCGGCGGCGGCGGCGGCGGCGCGGGCGGAGTCGCTACGACGCCACTTCCCGGCGGCGGCGGGATCACATACTTCGTCACGCAGCTTGAGAGGTCAAAGAACATGAACTCCAGCGCCTTCTCCTGCCCGTTGAGCGCGCGGTCCTTGCACTCCGTCGGAAATACCGGAGTGACGCCAGTCTTGCGAACCGTATCTTGCTCAGCCGGTGTGGCCGCAGAAGAGACGTGGATGCCCGTGTACACCACGCGACCGCACTGTTTTGTCTGGTCGACTGGCGTAACGAAATCGAAGTAGTGAACGTGCGTCGAGGTGTTGGGTGGTTGAAACGGGAGAGACGGGTCGTTGTAAATCTGGCGCTGTGCGGGTGCCCTTACCGTGGCGGCCGTGTATTTCGACTTGGGTATGGATGTCACCGCTGAGTTGGTGAGTTGCAAGGTCCCGCCCGGCGCTGGGGAGGCCCCAACCTTGAGGAGCCACTTGGCGAAGTCTGCGCCCTTGGCGAACGATTGGTCGATTTGCGTCCACATGTCAGCGGGGAGGATGTCTTGCCGGTTTTGGTTTCCGTAGTACTCCCATGTCGCAAGATCGCCGAAGGGCCCGGCGGGCTCGGCTCCGAGAGTGCCGGCCGATCGGAGGAAGGTCGAGAAGTAGTGTTCGAGAAAGACTTTGCCGCCGCCGTCAAGGTAGGTCTTCATGTTCTGCTGGCGGACTGCGGTCACATAGGTCCCGCCCTGCACAAAGTACGCGGCGCCGGCAGCACAATTCATGAGCACCATGTCGTAGCCCTGCAGGGTCGTAACCGAGTCGAGCAATGAAGACGCCAGCGGGAATGTCGCGCCCCCCTGGTACTTGGTCGCTCCGTTTACGTCTTCGCTGTCTGGCGCCGGCACGACGCCTGAACCCTCGGCGAAGTGGGTGTAGAGATTGATATGCCCCGTCCCGGTCGGGTTGGTGAATTCCGCCTTGTCGATTCCAATTCGGGTGAGCAGGCATTCGAGCGCATCGACGGTGCCGGTGGTGATCGCGATCTTGGGCATGCTGGTGTATTGGCCGCCGTTGTCGCCGTCCTGGATATTCTTTGGCAGGCGCAACAGGGCAACCGGCTGGGCCTCGGTAATCGCATTGTCGGCGCACTGGTGGGTGACCATGGTTTGCGGAATGGTCACCTGGCGCCGCCACTTCCCAAGCTGCATGACCAGCGGGACATTCACGCCCCAGGGCACGTTTTGGAGCACGAAGTGCCCGTTGGCGTCGGTCACCGCCGTGGCAACGGGCTGACCTGACACCTGGGCGTCGCACGCGGGACAGGTCGCCGCACCCGAGGGAATCGGATCCAGCGCCGCGTTCGGAATCGACACAATCACGGCGTACAGCGGGTTCAGCCCCGCCGGGTCGTACACCGTGCCGCTGATGCTGGTCGTGGTTCCACCGTCGCAGACCACCCGCTTCAAACATAGGTTGTCGCAGCTGCAAACGTGGGCCGCGTTGCAGGTGGTGCCGCTGGGGCATTGGGTCGGGCAGCTCAGCGTCCCGCCGCATCCGTCGCCGATGTCGCCGCAGTACTGGCCCCCGGTGACCGGGTTGCAGGTGACCTTGTTGCAGGCAGGCCCACCCACGCACACATTGTTGGCGCTGCACAGCCAGTCGCCACTCGTGCCAGCCGTCGAGCAATCCGTGGGGCAGACAAGCGAGCGGCCGCAGCCGTCGCCGACCGTGCCACAGTACTGGCCGCCCGAGGCCGGTTTGCAGGAGATCGCAGGACAGTCCACCGGTCCCTGGCACAAGCCATTCTGGCAGGTCCACCCGGGCTTGGTGCAGTTCGTTCCGCAATCCACCTTGCCGCCGCACCCGTCCCCGACCACACCGCAGTACTGATCGCTGTTGACAGTCAGGCAGGCCAGCGGCGTGCACACGCCCGGTCCTCCCTTGCAGATTTTGTCCGCTCCGCAGGTCCAGCTAGCCTTGTCACACTTGGCGTCGCAGTGAACCGATCCGCCGCACCCATCGCCGATGTCAATGTCGCAGTACTCGTCCCCGGACTTGGCGGTGCAGGTCTTGGGATCGCACTTGGCGAGAGGACCTGCCTTGCAGAGACGATTCTCGCACACCCAATTTTCCGTGGGACAGGTGGTGGCGCAACCGAGTGTCCCGCCGCAACCGTCCCCGATTGCCCCGCAGTAGTTGTCCCCGCTGGACGCCACCGCACAAGATGTGAGCGGCGTGCAAACTGGAATCTTGCCCCGACAGATGTTGTTCGTGCATTCCCACCCGGGCGTGGCGCAGGTGGTCCCGCAATCAAGCGAATCACCGCACTTGTTGCCGATCTTCCCGCAGTAGTGATCGCCGCTCGCCGCCACACAGGTGACCGGATTGCAGGTCGGCCCCCCCTTGCAAAGATGGTCGCTGCCGCAGGTCCACCCATTCGGGCAGGCGGCCCCGCAGACCAGGGTACCGCCGCAACTATCGCCAACGGTTCCGCAGTAGCGATCCCCACTTGGGGTGTCGCAGGCCAGGGGCGTACACACGGGCGGCGCGCCCTTGCAAATGCCGTCGGTTCCGCACGTCCATCCCGTGGGGCATGCCCCACACTCCAGTTTCCCGCCGCACTTGTTGCCGAGGGTCCCGCAGTAGTGGTCCCCGGTGGAAGCAAGGCAAGTCAGGGCGTCGCAGAATGCGGGCGGACCCACACAGATATGGTCCTGGCAGTTCCAGCCGCCGGGACAGCTATTCCCGCAGTCGATCGAGCCACCGCAGCCGTCGCCGATCGCACCACAATAGTGGTCTCCCGATGCGGTCGCACAGGTCACCGGTGTGCAATAGGGCGGCTTCGCCGTGCAGATGTTATTCTGGCAGGTCCAGCCGTCCTTCGGGCACTTGGCAGGACAATCGAGCGTCCCCCCGCAGTCGTCCCCGATAGATCCGCAGTAGTCCCCCGCCGGGAGGCTACACGTCAGGCAGTTTGTCCCCACGCAATTGGTGCCGACACACTGTCTGCCTGCAGGACAGTCGCCACAATGCAGGACTTGCCCGCAGATCGGAACTTCTCCGCAGCGCTGCTTGATCCCCGAGCCGCAGGTAAGCGCCCCGCAGCCACCATCCCCCCCCGAGCCGCCGTCGGGATCGAAATGGATGATGGCCTCGGGAGTGGACGAGGTGGCATCACGCGCTCCGGGAGCGACGGGAGCATCACTCACGCTGACACTTTGAACGCTGCAGCCTGCGGTCCACGCCAGGGCGCAGATCGCCCAGCCTTGAACAATGGAAGCCGCCTGACGGCACATCCATGCCCTCAGGCGGCTGACCGAATAGTCACGCCTCATTTTAGTGTTTCCCCTCGTCACGAGTTTCTCGCCCAATCGTACTCGTCGCTGGCGTCCTCATGCAAGCGTGAAAGCGGCAGGATCTCTCGCCTGACAAGGGCGCACAAGCCGCTGCGCGAGAATGCCGCGCAACACGTTGGACTACGGAATGATTGGGATTTCCGGCGGCGGCGCAGGCGGCGGCGGCGCGGGCGGCGGTGGCGGCGGAGGGGGCGCTGCCGCAGGGGGCGGCGCGGCCGCGGGTGGCACCGATGGCGGAGGGGATGCGGGCGGCGGCGGCGGGGGCGGCGGAGCCGGCATAGCCGCTGGCGGCGGCGGGGCTCCTGGTGGCGGTGGTGCGGGGGCCACCGGCGGTGCGGCACCTGGGGGCGGCGCCGCGGGCGGTGGTGGCGGTGATGCCGCTGGCGGTACCGCTGCCGGCGGAGGTGGCGGTGGCGGGGCCGAGGCCGCCGGCGGTGGGGCTGGAGGCGGCGGCGCCGCCGACGGAGGAGGAGGCGGAGGAGGAGGCGGCGCGGCAGGTGGGGGCGGCGCGGCAGGTGGCGTGGTGCCAGCCGGCGGCGGCGGGGTGGGCGGCAGGTCGGGCGGGCTTACGCAGCCAGACAGATCGAAAATCATGAATTCAAGTGCCTTCTCCTGCGCCGACAGATCGGCTCGCGCGGAACAGCAACCAGGGAATGAGTTTCCCGCGCTGGTCGCTGGATCCCCGGGGAACCCAGTTGACGCGGAGTCACTCACGTGCAGCGCGGTGTAGACAAACTTGCCGCACTTGGACGCTTCGGGTGCGTCCACCGGAGTGTTGAAGGAGAAGTAGTGCGTGTATTGCGCCGCGCCGGTTGGGGTTGCCGTACTCTTGGGCTCGTAGATCCATCGCTGGGACGGCGGCTTGATCTGGTCAATGGCCGTGTACTTCGCCCCGCTAGACAAGGCCAGGTGCCCGGGAGTCGTGGGCGAAGCGCCAACGTTCTGCAGCCAACTCGCGAATGCCACGCCCTTGGGAAATGATTGGTCGATATAGGCATCTCTGGTAACTGTTCCGATCAGATCGTTTCCTGTCGGCTGATTCGGATCGTTATACCAAGTGGCCACGGGACCGAACGGGGCCGGGTAGTTCGTGAACGCACGCATCCACGCCCAGTGATAGTGTTCAGCAAACACGCGGCCACCGGCATTGACGTAGTCTCTCATTCGACCAACTGCGCCCGGATTTGAAATGAAGGCCTGCGACTTCGTAGGATCCACTGCGTCCTTATTGCCGCCACAGTTAAGCAAGACGACGTCGTATTGCTTCAGGTGAGCTTGGGTATCCCAGAGATTCGCCGTTGCGTCGGGGAACTGAGTGGTGCTGCCCGCTATCTGGTTGCAGCTATCCTTGTCGTTCGCCTCGTTGTACATTTGGACAGTGCCGGCACCGCCTGGAAGGGTGAACTCCGAGGCATCGACGCCTATCCGACGAAGCAAGCAATGCAGGCGTTCGGTGACACCACTGTTGGCATTGGGGTGGGCGTTGCCCGCCGCGATGGCAATCTTGGGCATGCTCGTGTATTGGCCACTGTTGTCGCCATCGTGAGTGTTCCTGGGCAGGTGCAACAAAGTCACTGGCACGGTTTCGACAATGGCATTGTCTGCGCACTGATGCGTGACCATGGACGCCGAAATGGTGATCTGCCGCCGCCACTTTCCCAGTTGCATGACCAGCGGAAAATCCGTACCCCACGGCACGTTGTTGAGAACAAAGTGCCCGTTGGCATCAGTCAGCGCTGTGGCAATGGGCTGACCCGACACCTGGGAATCACACGAAGCGCAGGTCGCGCCCGTTGTCGGGATCGGGTCGAGTGGTGCATTCGGTATCGACACGTAGACGTTGTACAGCGGGATGCGCCCCGCGGGATCGTACACTATGCCGCTGATGCTGGTGGCGGCCCCGCCCTCGCAGCGAACCTGCTTCAGACAAAGGTTGCCGCAGGGCTCGCAGACATGCGCCCAGGTTGCGCCGCAGGGTGCGCCGCTCGCACAAGTCGCCGGACAGCTCAGCGTCCCGCCGCAGTTGTCCCCGATATCACCGCAGTACTGCTGCACGCCTGTTGCGCTATTGCAGGTGGTCTTCGCGCAGGTGGGACCACCCACACACGCGCCGTTGCTGCCGCAGACCCAGCCGGCGCCCATGGCCGTACAGTCCGTTCCGCACGCGAGCGAGCTGCCGCAGCCATCCCCGATGGTTCCGCAGTAGCGGCCGCCCGAGGCTGGATTGCAGGTGAGTGGGTTGCATACGGGCGGCTCGCCTTTGCACAGATGGTCCTTGCAGGTCCATCCGGTCTTGTTGCAGGTGGTCCCACAGTCGCGTGGGTTGCCGCAGCCGTCGCCAATGATCCCGCAGTACTGGTCGCCACTGGCGGTCGTGCAGGCCAGCGGCGTGCAGTTAGCTGTCGGTCCGGCCTTGCACAGATGGTCCTGGCAGGTCCATCCAGGCTTTGTGCAGGTCGCCGCGCAGTGTGTAGTTGATCCGCAGCCGTCGCCGATGTCGCCGCAGTATTCGTCGCCAGCGCCGGTTGTGCAGGCCAGTGGCTTGCAGTCGAGCGTCGGTCCGGCCTTGCACAGATGGTCCTGGCACGTCCATCCATCTTTTGTGCAAGTGGTTCCGCAGTGAACCGTTGAACCGCAGCCATCGCCGATATCCCCGCAGTACTGGTCGCCACTCGCCGTCGTGCAGGTGTTGGCCACACATCCGGCCGTTGGTCCGGCCTTGCACAACCCCTTGTCGCAGTCCCAGCCCGCCTTGGGGCAGGCAGCGCTGCAGTCGACTGACCCGCCACAGCCGTCCCCGATGGTTCCGCAGTAGCTGTCGCCGCTCGAGGCCAGACAAGCGAGCGCTTTGCAGGTTGCGGGGGCCTTGCACAGACCCTTGTCGCACGTCCAGCCGTTGCCGGAAGCTGAGCAGTCAGTGCCGCACACCAAAGAACTGCCGCAGCCATCGCCGACGGTGCCGCAGTACTGGCCACCCGAGGCCGGATTGCAAACGAGCGGCGTGCAGACAGGCGGTTGACCCTTGCACAGACCGTTCTGGCAGGTCCAGCCGGTCTTGCTGCACGCGTTTCCGCAGGGCAAGGAGTTGCCGCAGCCATCACCGATGTTGCCGCAGTACTGGTCGCCGCTGGCGGTGTTGCAGGTCAGCGGCATGCAACCTGAGCCAGGCCCCGCCTTGCAGAGATTGTCCTGACAGGTCCAACCGGTCTTCGCGCACGTGCTTCCGCAGGGTAGCGACGACCCGCAGCCGTCGCCGACGTCACCGCAGTATTGATCGCCATTCGCGGTTGTGCAGGCGAGCGGCACGCAACCAGAAGTCGGCCCCGCCTTGCAAAGATGGTCTTGGCAGCCCCATCCGGGTTTCGTGCAGGTGGATGTGCATTGGAGAGTGGATCCGCACCCGTCGCCGATGTCACCGCAGTACTGATCGCCGGAAGCCGTGGTGCAGGTTCTCGCCGAGCAGTTTGCAGTCGGCCCTGCCTTGCATAGGCCATTGACACAATCCCAGCCGGCCTTGGGGCAGCTCGCGCCGCAATCAAGCGTCCCACCACATCCGTCCCCTATCGCCCCACAGTAGCTGTCCACACTCGACGCCGCGCAAGTGAGCGCCTTGCAGGTTGTAGGGCCTTTGCACATGTTGTTGACGCACTCCCAGCCGGGCTTGGGACAGCTCGCGCCGCATTCAAGTGTGCCGCCGCATTTGTCGCCAATGGTTCCACAGTAGCGATCCCCATTGGACGCGTCGCACGCCGCTTGCGTGCAGATCCCTGGACCTCCCTTGCAAATGTGGTCAGAGCCGCAGGTCCAGTCAGCCGGGCAGTCATCCCCACAATTGAGGGTGCCGCCGCAGCCGTCCCCCACGCTTCCGCAGTAGTGGTCCCCGCTTGATGTCGTGCAAATCAGGTGCGTACAGGCGGGCGGGTCTCCCTTGCAGATATGGTCCGTTCCGCAGGTCCAGCCGGCAGGGCAATCGTCGCTACAGTCCAGTGATCCGCCGCAGCCGTCGCCCACGATCCCGCAGTAGTGGTCTCCACTTGACGTCGCACAGGTGATCTTCGGGCACACGGGGGGGGGGCCTTTGCACAGATTGTCCATGCACACCCAGCCGGTCTTGGGACAATCCGTCGGACAGTCGAGCGTGCCTCCGCATCCATCGCCAACCTGGCCACAGTAGCGGCCGCCGCCTGCGGTGTCGCATGTGGCCGGCGTACACACGGGAGGCGCGCCCTCGCACACGGAATTCACGCACTTCCATCCCGCGGGACAGTTGGAGCCGCAGTCGAGTGTGCCCCCGCACCCGTCCCCAATGGGTCCACAGTAATGGTCCCCGCTGGCCGCCGTACAGCTCGCCAGCGTGCAAACAGGAGGCTTGGCCTTGCAGACGTTGTGGTCGCAGGTCCATCCGGCGTCACAGTCGCCGCAGGTTAGGGTACCGCCGCAGCCGTTGCCCACAGTCCCGCAGTAGTGATCGCCGCTCGGAGTCGCGCACGTCAGGGCCGGACACACCTTGGGCGAGGCCACGCAAACGTTGGCGACGCAATCCCAGCCGTTGGGACAGGGATTGCCGCAGTCGAGGGTACCGCCGCAGCCATCCCCGATCTTTCCACAGTAGTGGTCTCCCGAGGACGCCAAGCAGGTCGGTGTCGGACAAACAGAAGAATTGCCCTTGCAAATGTGGTCTGAGCCGCAAGTCCATCCGAGCTTCGGGCAGGTCGTGCTACAGGAAAGCGTACCGCCACAGCCGTCGCCGATGAGTCCGCAGTAGTCCCCACCGGGCACAGTGCAGGTCGCAAGGCAGCCGGTCCCGTCAACACAGGTGTTGTTCTTGCAGGTCTGGCCAGTGGGACAAGCTTCACAATGCAAGGCTTGCCCGCAATTGTCCCTGAGATCCCCGCAGTACTGAGTGGTTCCAGCCTGGCAGGCGAGCGCCGGGCAGACACCACCATCCGTCGTGCGCGGTTCGGGCAAAGTCAGAATGGGCGGCGTCCCCGCCTCGACACCCACAGTCCCAGCCGGGACATCGCTCGCCGCGGGCACGATGTTGTCAACACTGCAGCCCAGGGTCCACACGAGGACACAGAGCGCCCATGTTTGGACAAGAATCTCAGGCTGACGGCGCCGCAGCCCCGTCAGGCGGTTGACAAATACGTCACGCCTCATTGTGGATCCTCCCGTCGCGCGTTCTCAGCTCAAGGGTACCCGTCATCGGCACACTTGTGCAAGGAATGAAAGGTGAGCTTCATTGCTTATCATAGGGAATGCTACATGTAAGCCAACGTAGACCGATCGCTAGTGTATCGATGCCTCAGGCACATGTCTGTGGCGAAGTTCCGCACTTCGCAATAAACTTCGCGCCATGTCGACGAGCCGCAGGATTTGTTTGCTCTTGCTTCTTGGGGCGTCGTTGGCTGGCGCCTGCTCGAAGAAGGCCAAGCAGACAGCCACTGCAACCCAGCCTCTGGCGACCGCAACCTCGGAATCGCCTCCTGCGCCGCCGTTCCCGCCTCTTCCACCGCCCCCTCCTCCCCCACCGCCACCGCCACCACCGCCGCCGCCTCCACCGCCGCCGCCTCCACCGCCGCCTCCCCCCCCACCCCCACCGCCCCCACCGCCTGCGCCCGGGGTCAGGTAGCGTTCTTCCCCGGGATGACGCCACGGCTTGCCGCGACCTCGCGCGCCCTCTAGTCTTCGGCAATGCGAGGTCCACTCCTGTCCGGCTCCCTAGGCAGTCCCGCCACATTGGAACGGGTTTGTCGTTTGCTGCAGGAACACCAGCCCACTGTGGTTTTGAGCGCACTTTGGCTGGCGGAGACTTTGGCTAGCAGGTTTCCCGTGCTTGGACTGGTCGAGGAAGACAAGAAATCAGCCGCCGTCCGTGCAGTCAGGCGAGCAGGCAAATCCGGGCATCCGTTGCTGGTCGTGTCTGCGGGCGAAGACGTGCCGCTGGGACGTGGGGCGGTTGGCGCGATCCTGATCGAAAACCTGATGGACGTCGAGGACCCGGCCGCAGCCGAGGATCTACTGGTCGGTCTGCTTCCGGCGCTGCGATCCGACGGGGTGGTGGCATCCCTGGACGCGACCAAGCACCAGGAGACCGAGGCGCGGCTGGCGGCTCTGTTCCTGGCAGCCGGGCTGACGGCCATCACCCAAGCCCGCCCGCGCGAGGGCGCGCTGCTCACCGTCGGATCGGCGCCGCCGCGGGCGGTGACGGCTGTTCAGACGTTGCGGCCTCTGGTGGTGCCAGGCGAACCGCGTGAGTGATCCGACGCTGCCGCCGATTCCCCGTTTCGCCGACACGCGCCGGATCGCCATTGGTCTCGCTTCATCCCTGGTCGTGCATGTGATGGTGGTGTTTTCCGCAGTGGGAATTGCGGCGTGGCGCGGGCGATCGCTCGTGCCCCCGGTTCGACTGGCGCCCATCGCCTTCGATGTCAAGGAGCTGCCCTTGGGCGGCGGTCGCGCAGCCGAACCAAAGGCCGACGGAGATGAACCGACGCATCCGGTGCGTCGACGCAAGCCTGCGCGGGTGCGGCCGTCGCCCGCCGGTGCCGTCGTCGTTCTCGCGCCTGACGGCGGCGTTGCTGATGCTTCTGCCGAAGCCGGCCCAAGCGCAGTCGACGGCGGCCGCGAGGCCGGGGCCGGCAAACGGCGGCCGGGCGACCTGCGCAACTACGGCCCCGAGGGCTCCCGCCTCACGGCCCTGCTTCGTCTCGATCGTCTGCGCGCATCGCCCCTCGGCGCCAGCTACGCGGCGGCCATCGACCAGCTTCTTGTGCTGCTCCCTGATCGACGCCGGCTGCTGGACGGGACTGGCCTCGATCTCTATCGCGACTTCGATGCCCTGCTCATCGCTTCCCCAGAGCCGCGGAATGACAAGGTCACGTTCCTTGCGGCCCGGCACCGCCTCAAGGACGCGGCCCTGCAGACCGCACTGAACCGCGGCGCCGCTGCCTCTGGCCATGCAATCGAATGGCGCGCTGAAGACGGCCGGCCAGTGGGCGTCCGCAGGGTGCGCCCGTCAGCCCCGGGACAGACCACCGCTTTCAATTTGGATGATCGCATCTTGGTGCTGCCCCAGCCCGGGCTGGCCGTGATGGCACCTCCGGCCTACGCCGAACAGTTGCTGGGGCATCCGCTGGGCAAGGCTGCGGGCGCTGAGGCGAAGGGCGACGCTGGGGCCGGCGATGCCCGCGCAGATGCCAGTCTCACCCGCCCGGACAAGAGTCACACGCGCATCTCCTGGCGCGATCTGATCGCTCGCATCGACGCTGAAGACAGCGCGTTGCCCGAAGATACGGCCTTCATGGTGACGGCAGTCAATCTCTTTGTGCTGCCAGGTCCGTCGCCGGTTGTTCCCGGGACGCGTGGCGCGGTCGACGAAGACGTGCGCACGGCGGGGCCGTACGGACCAACCCCGCAAGCGCTGACCCTGGTGGCGGGCGTCGATCCGGAACCCTACTTGGAGCTGGTCGGGGTATTTGAAAACGAGACCGACGCGCGAGGCGTGGAACGGGACTTCCCGGGGTGGAAGCGCCGACTGATGATGAACCCCATGGTGCTCCTGTCCGGCTTTTCGCCCCTGATTGATCGCGCCGAGCTGTCGCGCGAAGAGAGCACCCTGTTCCTGCGGGCGAGCACGACGGCCGCGGAACTGCAGCGCCTTTTGGCGGTGGCCACCAACGTGGCGCGCGGCCTGGTGGGGCGTCCGCGCTGACGCTTGTCAGTGATGTCGGGAACGCTTGCTCGATGTGTGCGACAGATCCGTCTTGCTGCTGTGCTGGGCGGCGGCGACCAACGGAAACACCGTGCGCAGCACGACGTTGGGGCGGCCGTCGTTCACTCTCAGCCTGTGCAGATGTTCCTCGGCGCAGGCGGCCGCGATCGGATTGATTGGCCCCTGTGAGACAAAGCCCACCGAGCCGATAGTTCCCGCCGGCTCGACATAGGCAATGGCTTCCACTCGTTGCGGCCCCAGCGCTCCGCAGCTGGAGAAATCGATGGTCGAGGCGGCGCGCACGGCCACGTCGTTTCCTCGCCACTCCAGCACGCGCATTTCACCGGTGGATCGGAAACGCATGGAATACTCAAAATCGGTTCCGCGGTTGCCCTCGGGTGCCGGGAACGCGATGCGCCTACCCGTGTCGATTAGACAACGCTCGACCGCGTAGTTGCCCAGCTCGTTCTTGATGACGTGGATGTCGGAAACCGATCCATTGGCTTCAACGACAAAGCGGAGCACGATCTGGCCCGACAGGTACCTGCGCGCGTCGCCAGCGCGGTCGAAGCAATCAATCATGCCGGGCACGTAACGCGCCATGGCCCGGTCCACCGTACGCTCGTCGAGGTAGCCAATGGACATCTGCATGTCCATCGAATCGCCATCGCCGTCGACCCCGCCGTGAGCCAATGCCCTTTTGTGGGCGCGGAACTTGTCCGACGAATCTGAATCTGTGGTTTCTGGCCGGGAAGCGCAGGCAAGAGATAGAGCACACAGAATCAGGATGGCTGCGGGCGTCTCACTTCGCATACTTCGTGAGGTATTGTACATTGATTCCGATAGAAAACTATCGGTTTGTCGAGCCGATCACGGAGCCTTCCATCGGTCGATGGATGCTCCCCTTGACCCGCTTCCAGGCGAACAAGGCCCCGTCCGCACTCAACCCACAGCGAAGTATTGGCGCGAACGCGCAGAACCTGCGCGCCCTACATGAAAGAACCGCGGACTGACGTGCCTACATGTCGCCAAATCAACGACAATGGTTCAGTACTGCGGCTCGAACTTGTACTCGTACTGAACATCCCCGCCTCGATCCAGCTTGGGATATTCAAACTCGCGAAGAACGCCAACCAGACAGCTCTCGACTTCCTGATTTCCGAGCGTCCCCCCGGCGGTGCGCGGCTGACCGTGCCCGGAGGTGTCGATGGTGATGATGACCTTCACCGTCCCCTTGAACTCGCGGGTGTGCTTCTCGTTGAGCACGTCCTGGTAGCATCGGCGTGCCGAGGAATCGCGGGTTTGCAGGAGCAACTTGATCTCCGCCTCCTTGTCGGGTGGAACGCCGCCGGTGTCGATCACGATCTGGGTGTCGTCGCGCACGATCTGGGCACGCGGGCCTTCTTCCATGTCTCGTGGGTTAGAGGTCGCCGAGGCACAGGCCCCGAGCACAAGACCGGTTCCAATCGCGAACAGGATGTAGGTGGCCTTCATCTCATGATCCTCCACGTCGCAGGAGTTCCGAAGAACAACGACTCCGCTTCTAAACCGACCGCGCCACGGAAGCAATAGTCAGACGCTGGATATTGCGCGCGTGGTCGCAAAGGTCGGCAGGCCCGCGGAAGGGTGATCCCCCCCCGCCTGGTGGCATTGGCGTTAGGCGGAGGCCGACCAGTGTGCCCGTGAGGTCGGGTAGCCCAGGGCAGTTGCCCACCCCAGGCCCCCGCGGATCCGGACGTGCCCAATTCGGGCATCCGGCTCTTCAGGATCACGGATTCGCTACGCGTTAGATGGAATGGTGACACTAATCGATTCGAAATCGAGTAGGCGCGGCACCAGCGTCGAGCCGGCGTAGAATGCGGTCATCTTGACTCAGGCTGAGCCGGTCGCGCACAGCGATCTCCCGGAAATTTACGACCGCCCGTTCTTCACCGAGTACGGCGCTGCCAACCCTGTGTACGCCCGTTGCTGCGCAGCCATCGCGGAAGAGATCGCCCGACGCTTCCAACCCAAGAACGCCGTCGACTGGGGCTGCGGCGCCGGTCTGCACGTCGCGGCTCTCCAGCGTCTTGGAATTGATGCCATTGGCGTGGACGGGGTTGATTTGCCCCCGGACCTTCGCGCGCCGCTTGTCGAAATCCGGCGCGCTGACCTCCGCGATCCGATTCGTGCTGGGCTGGTCCCGCCTTCCTATGATCTCTCGCTCTGCCTCGACGTACTCGAACACTTGTCTGAGGCGGAGGCCCTTCGCGCGGCCGAGACCATCACCCAAGGTGCGAAGGTGCTCGTGCTTTCCTGCGCGCCGCCGGGCCAGGGCGGCCATCACCACGTGAACGAGCAGCCGCGCCGCTACTGGGTCGCGCGCCTCGCCGCAATCGGCTGGAGCTATTCCCGCCGCGAAACCGGCGCGCTGGAAAGATCGTTTCTCACCCGTCGACAGGAACTGCCGCTGAGCTGGATGTACCACAACCTGTGCGTGTACCGCCCCACCCCCGGGTGAGCCGCAGAAACTCTGTGCGCACACCCTGCCGGCGCGGCGCTGGTACGAACGAAGTGGGCTCGCGCGCGCAGAGTTCCGCGGAGCGGCTAGTGCCGCCGGTCAGGAGAGCGGCCATGTTTTGGGTGACGAGGCGCCCGGCCGGCAAGGCGCGACGAGGGAGCATAGTCAACCCTATGTGACCGAGGAGCAACGCCGCCGGCCGGGATGGATCGGCAGCCAAGACCTGACCGAAATCCTGACCGGCGGCACTAGTCGCACATTGATGCAAGCGGAACGGTGCAAACCCCGGCCGTGCCTCCACCCGCGTGTACGCAGCGAGCCGGGGCCAGGCAAAGCGGCCCTAGCTGAGAATCACAAGGGGCGCCACCCCTTGCATTGGCCATGCATACGCCGAGATCGGTTGCGGCGGCTGGCCCTGTGGCGGTAAAGCAATCTCCGTTGGCACACCCCGCCCGCGAGCCATCTGCCAGGGTTCCGCAGGCGGCTCCCACCTCCACGTAGGTGATCGGCTGGCAAGTCTTGGCGCCCGTCGGCCCCACACAGGCAAGCCCGAGGTTGTTCTCGCAAGCGGGATTGGTGCTGCCACAAGGCACGGCCGCGGATGTGCTCGTCGCCGTGCAAACACCGACCTTCTCCGGATTGGTTGAATTCGCGCCCACGCAGCTAGAAAATGCCTGGCATGGGATGTCGCTGGTGCACGCGCCCGACCCGACCTCCAGTCGATCCCGGCACAACATGTCGCCGGTCGATTCGGTCTTGCACTCCTGTCCGGGCGCGCACCCTGAAGATTCGCACGGGGTGCCATCCAGCGGTTGGTCAGCGCAGGTTCCGCAGCTGGCGTACTTCGTCTGGGAACAGAACCTGGATGCGCACTGGCCCGCAAACGCACAGGCCGCGCCATTAGCGCGCTTGCCGAGGGGCGCGCAATCCTCTGGGGGATTGGCGTTGTTGTCGAACAGATCGACGCACGACCAGGTGGCGTATTCGGCGGCGCACTTTTCCAGCTGGTCGGGACTGTTTCCAGTGCCCGGCGCGGCCAGGTTGTTGAGGCACGCCACTTTCACCTCGGAAACGCAGGTGAGCATGTCGCCGTAGGTGGTCTTGATGTAGACGCCGTCCGCATCCAATGCCAAGCCGGTGTCGGATGTGCCGGTATTGGTACAAGCCTCTCGACGGCTGCATTGAGCCTGGGCGATGTCAGCACAAGCTTGGTCACTCGAAACCGTGCTCCCGCTGCCACACCCTGCAAAGACCGAAGCGGCCAGGCCAGCAAGAAACATCGCGCCCACCGTCGTCCTCGCGAGCGAAAGATCGATACCTGGCTTGATTAGGAGGAAGTTCATCGTGCGCTCCTTCCGAATGGGCTTGTTGTTTGTTCCTGGCGGCTGACAACTCAGGTGCAACCGTCGCGACTTGGACGATCCGTCGCCGCCATCTATTCTGAAATCCCCATCCCTCGGTCGGGTTCTGGGAGAAATTACCCCGGTCGGGTCCTGGCTGGTGCGCGTACCGCCCTGCTTGGCGACCCTCAGAATTCTGAGGGTTTGTGGGCGGCCTGGCGTGAGCGGCCCGCGAGCCGCTCTTCGTCTTCCCGCAAAACGCCCACGAACTCCCTTGAGGGGCTTCGGGACGGACAGCCCACCCTGCCCACCCCTCGCGCTTCGCGCTCGCCCGTCGCGCTCACGCCCTCGCTCTCGCAGCCCGCGACCCGCCCATCCGCGGGCCGGCCCGAGGAGATCCGGTTGATGCCTATGGGGTGTCGGCCGCAACCCCTGTCGGACCTCGGCTTCCCCGCGTACAATGCCCGAATGCCGACTGCGTGTTTTCATGCCGTCCGCGCTGCGGGAATGCACGACCATGATCGATTTCGACAAATTCGCCACGGGCGGGGAAAATCCCTGCGCTGCTTCGCTCTGGCCGTGGTTGCTCTGCTCTGGGCCGGCTTCGCGATCGCAGCTCCGCCGATGCGCGTGCTGGTACTGCCGGGCGGTCCTGATCCGGCGGCGGCAGCCAGTCTGGCCGAGGCCCTGCGTATCCAGCTAGGGGCGCAGGGCAGCGTCAGCGTGGGCGATGCACTGATCGGAACCAACCTATCGGCGAGGGTTCACGAAGCCACCGCGGCGCTCAATCGCATGGACGCATCGCTGGCCGTGTGGGTGGAACAAGAGGCGTCGTCGGTGCAGGCGGAGATCCTGCTCTTCGCAGTGCTGCGCGAACCTGGCCGGACCCTGGTGGCCACACTGGATGCACCGCCGGAAGACCGAGCCGCGATCGAGCGGATGCTGGCCGTGAAGGTGGTCGAGATCCTGCACGGACCGCTGATGGCGCCGGCGCCGCCGCCTGCCTCGCCGCCGCCCTCGCCGCCGCTTCCCTGTCTCGAGCAGGCCGTCCCGACTCCGCCCGCGCGCCATCACACGTGGCTGGCGAGCCTGGGATTGTGGGGCGCTCTGCCGACTGCCGGGACCGGGATCCGCGAAGGCCTGTTGGGTGAACTCGGATGGCGGCTGGTCACGCCGGCATGGGCGGTCGAGACGTTCGCTACCGGTCGCGTGCTGTCGACTGCGGTCATCGACGATTCCGGCACGCAGCTAACCGTGGGCGAGACCGACTTCGGGGTCGGGGCGCGCGCGCTGCGGGTTTGGTCGCGCTTCTCGCTGGGCGCGGGCGTGCAGGCCGAGGGCTGGCTCTTGCGGGCCGATAGCTCGGCAGCGAACGTGACGGGCACAGGCTGGCACATGGTTCCGGCGCTCTCTGGCAGGTTCGACGCCCGGGTTCGGATCCGCGCCGACGTCGAGGTCCGGATCGCGATGGGTGCTGCGCTTCCGTTGCGCGACGAGAGATTCGCGGTCGGGGGCCGGGAATTCCTCGACTACGGGCACGTCCGGCCAATGGCGGATCTATCGCTGGTCTTCTCGCCCCGCTGACTGCGAGGGGTAGTTTCGCGTGGACGACGATTTCCTGCAACCGACCCGCGCCCCACTGGCACTTACTGACCGTGGTCCTGAGCCATGCCATGCAAGCCCCGACAACGCCTGATCAAGCCCTCATCCAAGCATGCCGGGAGAGGGATCGGGCCGCGCTGGAGATGGTCTTCCGGGCGCACCTGCCGACGCTGGAGCGCTTCGTGGCACACATCGTCGGCCCCAAGGCCGACATCGAGGATCTCGTGCAGGACACCCTGGTGACTGCCATCGCTGCTTTTCCCGGGTTTCGCGGCGACGCGTCCGTCGGTAGCTGGCTGAACGGTATCGCGGTCAACGTCGTCCGCCGGCACCTGCGCCAGCCGGTCGAGCGCCGAAGCGTTCCCCTGGACCTGGTGGCTGCCTCGGCCGAGCCCGTGGATCCGGGAGCGCCGCCCGACGGCATTGCGGATGGCCGGCGACGGGTGGAAAGGATCCACGCCCACTTGTCTGCCATAGGTGCCGAGCGGCGTATCGCTTTCATTCTGCACGTGGTCGAGGGACGCCCCATCGAGGAGATTGCGCAAATCGTGGGCGCTAGCCGTATGGCAGTGAAGTCCCGCATCTTCTGGGCGCGGCGGGCGCTGATGGCGCGCGTCCGGCGTGATCCGACGCTGCGTGAGTTGGCGCCCCGGGAGGAACGGCCATGAAACTGCTCGGCTGTGGTCGCACGCGGGCGCTGCTGCTGGCGCGGGCTGCCGGTCTGTCCACGAGCGAGAGAGACGCTCTGCACGCGCATTTACTGTCCTGCCGCGACTGCCGCGAGCAGGCCCGCCTGCTCGATGAGATCGTGCTTGCGGTCGGCGTGACGCCGAGCCGGACGCCCGCAGCGCGAGAGCGCACGATCGAGCGCGCCTTGCGACAGGGCCTGGAGCAGGCGCGCACGCCGCCGCCCTTCTGGAAGAGTCGATCAGGGTTGGCGCTGGGGGGCGTCGTTCTGGCCGGCGCGCTAGCCGCTGCCATCGCCCTGGTGATCATGCGCGGGAGTGAGCGCCCACTGCAGCCCCCGCTGGTGGAGCGGCCGAACGTGCGGCCGCAGGAGACGCCGCTGGTGAGCGAGCCACGCGATCTTCCTGCCGGAGTCGAGGTCGCGGTGGCGCACGCGCGCGTGCGTGCGGTACGTCGCGCCTCGATCTCGTGGAACGAGAAGGCTGCAACGGTGAAACTCGACTCTGGCGCGATCGAGCTGGACGTAGATCCCGCGTTGCAACGAGGGTTTCGTGTGATCACGGAAACCTTCGTGGTCGAGGTCCTGGGCACGCGCTTCACGGTCGACGCCGCTCACGTGGAGGTTTCGCGCGGGACGGTGCGCGTTCTGGCGCCCGACGGCCGTGTCCTGGTCGCGCGGTTGCAGATGGGCCAGACCTGGTCGCCACCGCAAGCCGCGCCGGCAATCTCGCAGCCGGCTGCACAGCCCGAGCGGCGGACGCACGCCGCGCAGCCCGCCGATGTCCCCGAGCAACTCGCGCGCGCGCGGCGCGATCTGGCCAATGGCCAGGTGGCACGCGCCGAAAAGGAGGCATCGTCAATTCTGGTGGGGACGAGAGAAAGGCGACAGGAGGCCGAGGCGCGCACCCTCCTGGCGGAGTGCGCGCAGGCGCGGGGCCAGCTCGATCAGGCCATCGCCGCCTACGCCGTCGTGGCCGAACGCTTCGGCGATCTGCCGGCTGGCGAAACCGCGCTGTTTGCCGCTGGCAGAACCCTGGCCGACGCCGGCCGCCATGTTTCCGCCACGCACTGGCTGCGCCGCTACCTCGACCGCTACCCCAGCGGTCGTTTCACTGTCGAAGCGAAAGAACGACTGGCCGGGTTCGAAGGGAACCGGCCGTGAACTCCGTCAGGAAAGGAATGTCCATGTCGAATGGCCGTTGCGGAGTCGTGTGGGGAGCCGGCCTGGGTTGGCTTCTCATACTTGCCCCGGCCTGCGTTCAAAAAGACCGGCCCCATGGCGCCACCGATGCGGCCCAGGCAAAGGGCGATGCGGAAAGCGCGGAAGTACCTACCACCGCTGACAACGATGCCGGCCTCGGGGGCGGAAGCGGCGCCGACGCTAGGCAGCCGAGCCTAGACGGTCGCGTGGGGCCGACAGGACCAGACGGTCCGGTGGCTTCCGGCGCCGACGCCAAGCAAGCGAGCCTGGACGGCTACTGGGATCTCGTCTCCGCGTACAAGAAGGCAACGGGCACCACCACGCCGGTCGCCAGCGGCACTGGCGTGGTCTATTTCAACGGTGGTGTGGTCGCGCTCTACATCAACAGTGGCGGAAGCAAGACCTGCGGCTTGAGCACCTACACCGTGCAGGGAACGACGATTACCTACGTCGGCGGCAACACAGACTCGCTGGCTGTCACCGACACGACGCTCAGGCTGACGACTCTGCAAGCCGGAGGCCTCTTCGGCAACATGCCGGGCGATTACTCGGACTACATACGCCTTGCAACGTTCAGCGCAGACGGCTACGGCTCTTGCGACAGGGGCGACAGTGGCGCCGATGCCAGGACTCCTTCGGACGATGCCGCCGACGCGGGCGCGTTCAAACCACTGGTCCCAGGGCCAACCACCTGGACCGGACACGTGGACGACAGCAACAACCCAGACTTCGAATTTCCGTCCGGCTCAAACGCAATCAGGCTCACCTTGGCCGTCGATACCTACGGCCAGGTCGCGGGAATGGTCTGGCTGGGCAGTGGTCCGCCGCCGCCACCTGCAACCGACCCGGATGTCGGATACCCACCGGAGCCGTGGGTGAGAAGCAACCAGTACGGCGAGCTTAGTCATTACTGGGCCGAAGGGTTTGGCTATTCGATGACGAATGGAACTCTTTCTCCCGATCGCCTTCAGTTTTCCATCGACAATCAAGCGTTGTGGTCCGGATGGTGCGCGCTGCAACCAACAACCTGGGCCAATGACGGTGGCTCGTGCCTGCCAAACTGGGACAGCACCAGCACAACCCTCGCCAACGGCCAACCCTATTGCTATCAGACAAACCCCTCCAACAAGCAAGTCGTGGTTCGCGACTGCGGGAAGCTCGCTCTCTGTGATAGTGGGGTCTGCACGTGTTCGGCAACCAGCTGTGACTATGCGCCGAGTTTGAGCAATTCAATGGCCACCTTCGACCTAGCACTGTCGAATGGCACCGCCGCCGGAACTGTCAATCAGCTATTCAGCAGCATTGCGAAGGTCACCTTCACGCAGGATCCCTAGCTCAAGCTTCTGATTCTCGCTCGACGATCTGTTCTCGCGCTCACCCGCGCGGGGAAAGGGGTGGGTCTTGCCGAAAACCAAGGCCACTGTGCAATCAATCAACAGCCGTTGGGTGCGATCGCCACGGTCTTCTCACCGACCAACCTTGGAGTCCTTCATGACATTGCGAAGAAGCGCCGTATTTACTCTGGTCCTGCTCGCCACGTGCAACGAACACCATCCCGACAATGGACCTGGCGTGCAGTCCTCTCGTGCGGCTCTGGGCACTGTGCCCGCGAGCGAGTTTGCCACCTGGACGCTCATCTCTCCGCCGGCGAATGGCCCTGACCCGCGCTTTTTGCAGACAGCCGCCTTTGACGAGACCCGCAAGGTGCTGGTCATGTTCGGCGGGTACAGTGTCAACCTCAGCGCCACTGACTCCCTGCTGGCCTCCCAGTACCTTTGGGAATGGGATCCCGCGACGGGCGTGTTCACCAACCGAGCCCCTGCCGGCGACAAGAAGCCGAGCCCGCGTTCGGGGGCAAGCATGGCTTTTGACTCTGCTCGCAACAAGTTCGTCATATTCGGTGGGCGCTCGCCAACCAGCCAAGCCAGCGACGCCAGCTACCAGGATACCTGGGAATGGGATCCCGTGACTGGCGCCTTCACCGACCGCACCAGTGAAAGCACGCCACCGGAAGCCCGTTGCCAGCACAGCATGGTGTTTGAAAAATCCAGCAACAAGGTACTGCTCTTCGGGGGCGCCGTCGCCGGATCTAAGATCTTCAGCGGTGTCAATGGAACCAGCGTCGACAGCGTGTTTGGCGATACCTGGGAATGGGATCCCACCACGGGCAAGTGGACCAATCTCGCGCCTGCCACCGTGCCCGGCGCCCGATACGATTCTGCCATGGTCTGGGAGAGCAAACGCAACCGCGCGGTCCTGTTCGGCGGAATGGAAGTTTTACAAAGCGTTGGTATTACAATCCCCAAGCAGGACGTCTGGGAGTGGGATCCCGCGACTTCGACCTGGACCGATCGCACGAGCACGGGGCAGAAGCCGAGCCCGCGCTTCGGCCACAGCATGGCGTACGATCCCGGCCGCGGCGTGACTGTGCTGGCGGGCGGTTATGACATTGCAAGCGGCGCCGGCCTGGCCGACCTTTGGGAATGGGATCCGACCACGGCAGCGTGGACACAGCGACTCACCGGCAGCGAGCCCAATCTGCCTGCGCGGCGCATGTACTCCTCACTGGTCACCGATTCGGCGCGAAACCGCCTCGACTTGCTGGCGGGCATGATCTTCCACGACCAGTCCGCGATCATGGGTCCCGACAACCCACAGTTCGGCTCAGCCCCCTCTGCGGAGATCTGGGAGTTGGATCCCGCTGCGGCAGTTTTCACCAACCGCACTCCACCGCCAAAGGCCTGGCCGAGTGCGCGACTAGATCCGGCCTTCGCCTTTTGCCCTGTCACCGGCAAGATGTATCTGTTTGGAGGCTGCGTCCAAGCCGGAGGCGGTCTTGTGGGCTTGGATGATCTGTGGGAGTGGGACGGGACCGCCTGGGCAGAGGTTCAAAACGACGTGCGCCCCTCTGCCCGCTCGGGCGCGGCGATGGCCTACGACCCATACCGCAAGTCCCTCATCGTGTTTGGCGGCCTGAACAATGACGTGCCTTTGCTCGAAGGGGGCTGGTTCGATGACACCTGGGAATGGAACTGCGGCACGCGCCAGTGGAGCCAGCTTCACCCCTCTTCCAGCCCGCCGAGCGGTGGATACATGGTTACCGATTCTGATCGCGGCAAGGTGCTGCTCTTCAACGGCTACCGACCCACGGGTCTGCCCACTTACCCGATCCCCGGTGCCCCCGCAAATCCGAGTGGCCTAGCCAACACAATCTGGGAGTGGGATGGCAGCACGACGACCTGGACCAACCGCATGCCCGTGCCTGCCACGGGCGCGCCGCCTTGGCCACAGGGCCAGATGTTGAGTTTCGACGAGAGCCGCGAGAAGGTGTTTCTTGTCGATGAAACGGCCAGGGAGCCGGGCAATGGCGGCAGCATTCCTTTCTGGGAGTGGGATCCCATCTCAGCCGGGTGGGCGCGTCGAGACAGTGGCGATGTTGTCAGCTTTGCCAGCAGCAGTTCATATCCCTACGTGGTCTACGACAGCCTGCGCCGGCGGCAGATTCTGGTGGCTTGGCCGGACGGCTCTGACATGAAGACCTTCGAGCTGGATACCAAAGGTCCGACCTTGTACCAGCGGGTTCTCTCCCCGGGAATAGGTCCGGTTCTCAACGGAGCCATGGCCTTTGACAGCCGGCGCGGCGTGGTGGTGCTCTTTGGCGACAGCGGTAGTGGGAGCAACACATGGGAATACAAGGTTACGAATCTGGGTGGGGGCGAGGGGTGCACGGCTGCCACGGCATCGACTTGCGCATCCGGCTTCTGCGTAGAGGGTGTCTGTTGTTCAACTGCGTCCTGTTCAGGACCTTGCCAATCCTGCGCCGTCGCCGGCCACGAAGGCACCTGCACAAGCGCGGCCGCTGGCACGGAAATTCCCGGAAGCTGTGCTGACGGACAGGCGTGCGACGGCAGTGGGGTTTGCAAAAGCAAGAACGGCGTCACTTGTTCGAGCGCCAGTATTTGCGCCTCGGGCTTCTGCGTGGATGGCGTTTGCTGCGAGAACGCCTGCGATAGCAAGTGCGTGTCGTGCAACCAGTCCAATCGCGCGGGAAATTGTTCTGACTATGCCGGGGGCAGCGATCCAGAAAACGAGTGCGGTTCGGGCAGCGGGGTCTGCCGCTCGACCTGCAACGGTGCCGGCGCGTGCAATTCGCCGCAGAGGGGAATCGTCTGCGGGCCCTGCCAGATCTGTGACGGCGCTGGCGCATGCATTGTGCCTGATCCGCTGGCCTGCGCTCCCAGCGACAACCGCGACGCCAGCGCGGCTAGCACGGGCGGCAGCGGCGGTGCTGGTGGTGCGGGAGGCGCGAGCGGACGCGGCGGCGCAGGAGGCAGCCTGGGTGGCGGCGGAGGCAGTGGCGGCAGCGGTAGTCGAGACGGCGGAAGAGACACATCCCAGCCCGATCGTGGTGCAGGAGATGCGAGCCCGCCCGATGCAGGCAGGACCGGTGGTAGCGGAGATGCGAGCGCGCCCGACGCGTATAGTGCCGGTGTTGTCAGGGATGCGAGCGTGCCCGACGCAGGCCAGAAAGCGGGACTGGGCCATTCGGGTTGCGACTGTGATCTGGGCCAGACGCCTGCAAACAGGTCTGGACTGCCCTTCGCCGTGATCGGCGTCGCCCTGTTGTTGCGACGCTTGCGCCGGCATCGGTCTTACATGAGCGGTAGCGTGAGCGACCAGCGCGCAGCGGGCGGCGTGAGCGGATCGCGTGAGCGGAGAACGGCACCCCGACCGCTTTCCGCCTTACAGGCTCTCGCCGCGCTCTTCCTGATCGCCACCTGTTCGGAAACCAATCCAGGCAACGACCCTCGGCCTGAGTCCTCCGAGGCGGCGCTGGGAACCGTGCCCGCGACGGAATCTGCCGCCTGGACCCGCATCGACGCTCCCCCGCCACCGAGCCCGGCGCCGCGCTACCTGCAGTCGGCTGCCTTTGACGAGACCCGCAAGGTGCTGGTCATGTTCGGCGGACTTTCTGGCGTGAACCTCGACCCCTACCCAGAGGCACTGCAAGATCTGTGGGAGTGGGATCCCGTGGCCAGCACCTGGACCAACCGCACCCCTTCAGGCAACAAGCCAACCGCGCGCGCGGGCGCGGGCATGGTTTTCGATTCGGCTCGCAACAAGTTCATCATCTTTGGTGGGCGTTCGACAACCAACTTCGATCTCGCTGATACCTGGGAATGGGATCCTGCGACAGGCGCCTTCACCGATCGCACCCAATCCGGCCTCGCGCCGGTCGGCCGCAGCCAGCACAGCATGGTGTTCGAGAAATCCACCGGCAAGGTTTTGCTCTTTGGCGGCGGTCTCGTCGCCCCCCACAGGTACGACGGAATCAGCATCTCGCTTGCGTTTAGCGAAACCTGGGAGTGGGATTCCACTACAGGTGCGTGGGCTCAACTCGCGCCCGCCGTTGCGCCCAGTGCGCGATACGACTCTGCCATGGTCTGGGACAGCGAGCGCAGCCGCGCGGTCTTGTTCGGCGGAATGCAGAAAGAGCAGGCTTCCGTGGACGGCATTTCGATGAACGACATCTGGGAATGGGATCCAGCAAAGTCGGTTTGGACTGAACGCACGGCCACCGGGGACACGCCGAGCCAGCGCCACGGCCACGCCATGGCCTACGACCCTGGGCGCGGCCTGACCGTGTTGGCGGGCGGCTGGGACAGTGACAATGGTAGCAGTTGGCCCCAAGGCAGCGGTCTTGCCGACGTTTGGGACTGGGATCCGATCACCGGAGCGTGGACCCAGCGCCTCACCGGCAGCGAATCGAATCTGCCCCCAGGGCGCATGTACGCCTCACTGGTCGCCGACCCCGGGCGGTCCCGCCTTGATTTGGTGGCGGGCTTGCTCGGTTTCTCGGACACGGGGACGCTGATGCTGGCCTCAGCCGAGCTGTGGGAACTCGACCCTGCCACGGCGACCTTCAGCAACCGCACGGCGCCCCGTAAAGCGCCCAGCGGGCGCTATCGTCACGCCATGGCCTTCAACCCTGCCACGGGCAAGACCTACGTGTTCGGCGGGCAGGACAGCATGGCCCAGATGCTCGACGACCTGTGGGAGTGGGACGGGAGCGCGTGGTCCCAGATCAGCAGCGCTGTGCGACCCTCAGCCCGCGGGAACACGGCGATAGCCTACGACCCGGCCCGCAAGTCCCTCATATTGTTCGGCGGCACGACTGAGCAGTCTGTGGCCAGCGATACGACGGGACTCGATGACACCTGGGAATGGCAGAGCGGGACGCGCCAGTGGACCCAGCTTCACCCCGTGTTGAGCCCAGGCAACATTTTCGGCCACGGCATGGTCACCGACATGGCGCGGGCAAAGGTGCTGCTTTTCGCCGACGCCAACAACGCGGTCTGGGAGTGGGATGGCAGCAAGGTGACTTGGACCAACCGCACGCCCGTTCCCCTCTCGGTTGCGGCCCCGAGCGCGTGGTATGTGAGCTTGCCGGGCTCGCACAGCGTCGGTCCGGTCCTGACCTTCGACGAAGGCCTGCACAAGATGTTTGTCTTTGGCGGCGCAAGCATCTGGGACGCCACCAAGAGCAACAGTGTCTTCTGGCTGTGGGATCCCATCACCGCCGGCTGGGCATTTCAAGACAGTGGTGACTTTGTCGATTTTGGCAAAGATCCCAATGGTGGGGATGTCTCCCCGCCTTTCCCTGTATTTGCCTACGACAGCCTACGCCGCCGGCTGGTCACGGCCACCAACGCCGCGGCTTCGACGGGGACCACTAGCCTCAAGACCTGGGAGCTGGATGCCAAGAACGCAACCTGGTACCTGCGCAACCTGCCGATTGGTCCGACCATGGCCACTGCGCCGACCATGGTTTTCGACAGTCAACGGGGGGTGATGGTGCTTTTCGGCGGCAGCCTGCCCGACGATTTGGCGAATCTGAACTTGTCGCCGAGCGATTTGGCAAAGGCGGGCGTGAGCCAGACCTGGGAGTACAAAGTGGCGAAGCTCGGCAACGGCGAGGGTTGTACCGCTGTTACGGCGTCGACCTGCGCTTCCGGTTTCTGCGTGGAGGGCGTGTGCTGCGCTGTCGCGGCCTGCTCGGGCGCCTGCCAATCTTGCAGTGTGGCCGGCCACGAAGGCACCTGCATGCAGGCGGCTGCGGGCACCGAAGTTCCAGGTAGTTGCTCAAATGGACAGGCGTGCGACGGCAGCGGCAGTTGCAAAAGCAAGAACGGCATCGCTTGTTCGAGCGCGACTGCATGTGCTTCTGGCTTCTGCGTGGATGGCGTGTGCTGCGAAAGCGCCTGCGACGGCAAGTGTGTGTCTTGCAACCAGGCCAATCTCGCAGGCAAGTGTTCTGGCTATGCCGTGGGCAGCGATCCGGAGAACGAATGTGGCCGCGGCCACCCCTCTTGTCGCTCGACCTGCAATGGCGCAGGCGCCTGCGACTATCCGCAATGGGGAACGCCCTGCGGGTCGATTGATGTCTGCGATGGCGCCGGCCTATGCATTGACCCCAATGCTCCCGACGACACCGGCGGCGCGGGCGGCAATGGCAGCACGGGAGGCGTGGGTGGCTTCGGTGGCACTGCCACAGGTGGAACGGGCGGACGTGGTGGTGCAAGTGGCTCCGGCGGCACAATCACAGGCGGTGCGGGCGGTGCGGCTGGTGCAGGTGGCCGGCTCTCGGGCGGCGTCGGTGGGGGCCCGAGCGGTGTCGGCGGCAGCGGCGCCGTGATTGGAGGTGCGGGTGGTTCGAGTGGCATGGGTTCGGGTGACGCGGGCGACGGTGGCACGGGTGGCGCCAGTGGCAGTCCCGATGGCGGCAGGGATTTTCTCGCGCCCGACGCCGCCGGGGCTGACGGCAGGGGAGGTTCTTTTCCACCCGACGTGGGCAATGCGCCCCGGCTGGGCCACTCGGGCTGCGACTGCGATCTGGGCCAGAGCGCCCCAAGCACACCCGGGCTGCCCTTTGCCTTGCTGGCTGCCGCCTTCTTGCTACGACGACGGCGCCGGCGGCGCTAGTCGAAATCAGCGCGGGTCCTCACCTCCTTCTGGATCGCATCGATGGCTTCCAGCATGTCCATCAGGCGGTCAACATCGGCTCTCACAACGGCACCGCATCGGCGAAGACTCGCGCGCGGAAGCGGTCGCGCAGGCCGCTGGCGCTAAAGACACAGGGTAATTATCCGCATCGCGATCACTCGTGAATTGTATCAGACTACGGACAGATGGCCTGACCCCCGGAGGCGGCGTAGGCGTTGAGTTTCGACACCAGGTTGCCGCCGTCGCTTTCGGGCGTGGTCTGCTGGCCTTCGCCCGCGCCGAAGACCATGCCTATTGAGTGACTGGCGGCCAGCTCGGCGGTGTGGCCGAAGAAGTAGTCCACGCGGTTGTCCTTCCAAGCGTTGGCCTGGTTGGAAAGGCTCATATTGCCGACGGGCAGTTGCCACCACAGAACGCCGGTGCCGGCGCTCTCGGCCAGAGCCTTGGCCCACGTGAAGGCCTGGGTGAAGTTGGGCAGAGTGGCGTTGGTGGCATCCCAGAAGGTGTTGCGGCTCATTTTCACCTGGTAGAAGCCGGCGTCGCGATCGCTGGCGTCGGCCACGAGGAAGTCGCCGGTGGCCGCCCCACACTCGACCAAAAAGGCCGCGAGTTTCTTTGCCTCAGCCTGCACATTGAACGAGGCGCTGGTGTTGGCGAGCACATCCATGTTGGTGCCCCAGCCCGAGGCGTGCAGGCCGATGCGCACCTTGGGGGCATATTTGCGCGCCATTGCGATCATGCAACGACCGAGGCCCGCAATGCTGTTCTCGCTGCCGGCGCAATCAGTGGAGTTGGCCGAGGCGACCGCGGCCGGGGTCACGTGCGGATTGCTGTTCACCTGCTCGGCGTAACCCCAAAAGTCCGGCTCGATGTGGACAAGGGCGACGTCACTGCCGATGTTCTGCAGGACGAAGCGAAAGTCGGCAAAGTATCGCGCCATGAAAGTGGCGTTGTTGACCGCGCCCACCTCGGCGCTGCTGGTCTCGACCACGCCGCTCGACTGCAGGACCTGGTAGTAGGTGAACATGGGGATCTGGCCGGTAGTCTTGGCGGTGGATACGAAGTTGCGAACATAAGCACCGGGCGGATCCTGGTCGTATTGCCAACAGCCCCACCAGCCGCAGCCCGCGGTGTTGGCGCAGGAGGTCCCGTTGGTCGAGCAGCCCGATGCGCACGAGACGCAGGGCGCGTTGCCGTCGAATATGCCGCCCGACAAGTAAAGATAGCGCAGATCGGCCTTCACCTTGGCCGCTGTCGCGTCGGTCATGGAGGCGCCGGCCAGCACATGCGTCTTGCCCAAATCGGCCAAGACTTGTGAGCCCAGGCACGTGCCAGTCTGACCACCGGTAGCCGCGCCGCCCGCAGCCGCGCCACCAGTCGGGTTGCTGCCACCCGCCGCGCCACCCGCAGCCACGCCGCCAGTCGGGTTGCTGCCACCCGCCGCGCCGCCCGCCGCCGCGCCGCCAGTCGGGTTGCTGCCGCCCGCCACGCCGCCCGCCGCCGCGCCGCCAGTCGGGTTGCTGCCACCCGCGGCGCCGCCCGCGGCCGCGTCCTGCGGGCCCGCTGATCTGTTGTTTGATGAACCGCAACCGGATAGAGCCGTTGCGAAGACGACAAATGCCAGCGTGCGCATGGCTCTAATTATCGTCCAACCTTCAGCAGTTTGCGACCGGAGTGAGGGGAAACATGGAATCGCGATCCAGCGGTGAATCGCTGCGGAATCTGCGTCAACGCAGGATCCAGACAACGATTCTCGGCGGCTGGAGTACACTGGCTGGAGTGTTTTCTACTTCGCCTTTCCGATCCCCGGAAGTGGTCAAAGGCGCCAAAAGAAGGATCGCGCCCGGCCGCGGGCTACAGGAGATTTCAATGGGATGCACATTCTCCACGCTCGGACGCGCAGCTCTGGCAATGACAACTTTGGCGATCGTCGGTTGCGGCGGTACCGCGTCTCGGCCGGACGTCGGTGGGGCGGGTGGTGTGGTGGCGGCGGGCGGTGGCAGCGGAGGCAACTCGGCTGGCGACTCGGGCGGCGCGAACGCCGGCGGTGGCCCTGGTGCGGGTGGCACGAACGCGGGCGGCGGCAGCGGCACATCTGGCGGCGCGGGCGGCGGCCTGGGCGGAAATTTGGCTGGCGGCGCTGGCGGCGGCCTTGGCGGAGCCAATGGCGGCGTCGCGGCAGGAGGATCGGGTGGCGGCCCACGCACGGGCGGAGGCCCCAGTTCAGGGGGCGGCTCCGGCGGTGGTGCCCGCACGGGCGGCAACATCGGGACAGGGGGTGGTGCAGCCGGCGCCACCGGACCGAGTGGCGGCGCGCGCACAGGCGGTAGCAGCAGCACAGGTGGCAGCACCAGCACAGGCGGCACCCCTGTCGCAATCGACAAGCCCATCGACAGCGACACCACCTACCCCGATCACACCGAGCTGCTCTACCTGTCGGGCACCGGAACTGACGACGCTGTCGACTGGAACTTCACTGTGTCAGGCGGCCGCCGCGCCGGCGAGGCAACGACCATTCCGGTCCCCAGCAACTGGGAATTCCACGGTTTTGGCACGTTCACCTACGGAACCGAGACCAACAGGAGCACTGAGAAAGGCACGTACAGCCGATCGTTCGACGTCCCCGCGACCTGGGCCGGCCGGCAAATATTCATCGCGTTTGAAGGGTCGATGACCGATACCACGGTGACCATCAACGGCAAAAGCGCCGGCCCGGTGCACCAGGGTGCCTTCTACCGTTTCCGCTACGACGTCACTTCGCTGGTCAAGGTAGGCGCTTCCAACCAAATCCAGGTGGTGGTGGCCAAGGAATCCACGGACGCCTCTGTCAACGATGCGGAACGCAGCGCCGACTACTGGGTGTTCGGCGGCATCTTTCGGCCCGTTTACCTGGAAGCCTATCCCGCCGCCTCTATTGAGCGCATGGCGGTGAACGCGCGCGCCGATGGCAGTTTGGCCGTGGATGTGTTTCTGCGCTCGCTGACCGAAGCCGCCCAGGTGACGGCGCGGCTCTTCGATGACTCTCTGACGGCGGTCGGCAACCCGCTTACCGGAGCGACCATGTCCGGGCAAACCAAGGTTTCATTGCAGGGTACTTTCACTGGGATCAAGCCATGGACGGCCGAAACGCCCAATCGCTACCGATTGGCTGTGGAATTGTCGACCGCCAGTGGGGTTCGCCATGCCGTGCGCGAAAACATCGGTTTTCGCACAATTGAAGTGAAGCCGGGCACCGGCATCTACGTCAATGGCACCAGGGTGATGTTCAAGGGGATCACCCGTCACTGCTTCTGGCCCGAATCGGGCCGCGCCCTCAGTCGCAAACAGTCGCTCGACGACGTGCTGCTGCTCAAGAGCATGAACGTCAACGCCGTTCGCAATTCGCACTACCCGGCCGACAAGCACTTCTTCGAGTACGCCGACGCCATAGGTCTGTACCTGCTCGACGAGTTGGCGGGCTGGCAGAAGCCGCCCTATGACACCGCGATCGGACGCAAACTGATCGAGGAGATGGTCACTTTCGACGTCAACCACCCGAGCATCATGTTCTGGGACAACGGCAACGAAGGGGGATGGAACACGGCGCTCGACGGCGACTTTGCCCAGTGGGATCCGCAAGGACGATCCGTGCTGCATCCCCAACAGGTTTTCAGCAACATGAACGACGCTCACTACCCGACCTATTCCAGCGTAACGAGCAGCCTGGCCGGCACGACGCTCTTCATGCCAACCGAATTTCTGCACGGCCTGTACGACGGGGGGGGCGGCGCGGGTCTGGACGACTACTGGACCGCCATGCGCGCCAGTCCACGCGGGGCGGGCGGCTTCATCTGGGCGTTCCTTGACGAGGGCGTTCTGCGCGCCGACGTCAACAACACCATCGACACCAAAGGGAACCAGGCGCCCGACGGCGTGGTCGGCCCCTACCGCCAAAAAGAGGGCAGCTACTACACCATCCGCCAGCTCTGGTCGCCGGTTCGCATCTCCATGGCCAAGCTGGCCGCGGGCTTTACCGGCGCCGTCCCGGTCAGCAACGACTACGCCTTCTTGAACCTCAACACAGTGACGTTCCAGTGGCAGCTGGTCCAGTTCGATGTGCGCGGCACCAGCGGCGGACACACGGTGATGGCCCAGGGGACGGCACAAACCGGCAGCATCGCCCCTGGCGCCAGCGGCACGCTGACCCTGCCCTTGCCCACGAACTGGTCCACCGCCCACGCGCTCCTGCTCGACGCGACTGACGCCGCGGGCACGCTGATCGGTCGCTGGTCGTGGGGAGTGGCCACGCCGACGCAAATACGCTCGGCCATCGTCAGCACAACCGGCACCGCGGCCGCGGTTGCCACTGACGCGACGGCCGCCACCACGGTTGCGGCTGGCGGTGCAACCTACTCATTCAGCAAGACCACCGGACAGCTGTCCTCGGTCACAGTCAGCGGCAAGAAATTCTCATTGAGCAACGGCCCTGTGCTGTCCTCGGGCAGCGGAACCCTGAAGTCGTTCGCTGGCGCCCAGGACGGCAATGACTACGTCATCACCATCACGTACACCGGTGATCTTCAGCAAGTGCTCTGGCGGATCACGGGAAATGGCTGGCTTGGCCTCACCTACCGCTATGCCCTGGCCGGCAACTACGACCACCACGGCGTGACCTTCACGTACCCTGAGGCCAGTGTAGTCGGCGCAGACTGGCTCGGCCGCGGCCCCAACCGCGTCTACAAAAACCGCATGCAAGGCCCGTGGCTGGATCTGTGGCAACGCGAGAAGAACAACGCCATCACCGGCCAAGTCTGGGATTATCCCGAATTCAAGGGCTACTACTCGGAACTTTACTGGGCGCGCTTGCGCACCAGCGAGGGCAACATCCTCTTCGTCATCGACTCTCCCGACATGTTCCTGCGCCTGTACACGCCAGCCAACGGCTCCGCGCCCATGACCGCTATCGCGGTCTACCCGACGGGCGATATCTCGTTTCTGTACGGCATATCGCCCATGGGCAATAAGTTCTCCGCCGCCAAGGACACCGGCCCGCAAGGCCAGCAAAATGTGGTGAGCGGCACCTTCGAGGGAACGATCTACATGCGCTTCGGCGACACCCTGCCGTAGCTCACCGCCGTCGCCGTCTCACCAGCAGAGCAAGCGCTCCCACCATCAGGAGAGCCGCCATTCCGCCGCGCGGGGAGCGCGAGCCGACAGCGCATCCACAACCGCCCGAATCGGCCTCGGTGCCAGCGGTCGATCCGCCGACAGGGTTCGTTGCTTCCGATCCACCCGTGCCCGCGACGCCACCGGTTGGTGTGCCTCCGGTAGCGGCCGCGATGCTGCCGCCAGAGTCCTGGCTGGCTCCGCCTGTGCCAACGATGCCGCCTGTTGCCGTCTCCACTCCGCCGGTCGCCACGGTGACACTCCCCCCCGCGCCAATCGCTCCCCCGTCGCCGCCGCTCGACCCTGCCGTCCCCACCCCGCCGCTCCCCGTGCTACCGCCGCCCCGGCCGCTGCTGCCGCCGCTGCCGACAATGCTGCCGCCGCTGTGGCCGCCACTGCTGCCGCCGACACCAACGCTGCCACCGCTGACGACGCTGCCACCGCTGCGGGCGCTGCCGCCGGTCCCTGGGCCAGCGTCAATCCCAGGGCTGCCGCCGCTGCCCGTGCTGCCGCCCGTGCCTCCAGACGTCCCGCCGGTTCCGCTCGTCGCGGCGCCGTATTCGTACGCGCCTAGATCGGGAGCCGTCCCGGCGAAAGGCAGACCGACATTCACACCCTTGTCGATCATCTTGCTCCCGGCTGCCAGCTTCATGAAAGTGCAAGCCGACGGCAAGCTGCCATCCGCCTCGCGCGGGCCGGTGCAGCCGGTGTCCGAGATGCTGGCGAAATCGGAGGCGGTAGGGGTGATGCCCAAATCCCACGTGTTGTTCGCCATGTCGGCCCCCCCGGTATTGGTATTGTCGTTGGGAAAGCCGATGTTGTTTCGCAATTTGTGCGCCTTTGGGCCGGTCAGGGTGATAGTCCCTGTTACGTTGCCCGAAGCGTCAAAGCTGCTCGCCAACAGATTGAACTGAGTGCCGTTGCTGTACGATGTGTTGTTGTACCAATTGTTGCCGCCCGTGGAGTGGTTGGCGTAGAAGCCCGACGCACTGTTCTTCCAAGAGACATTGTTCTGGACCGTATGCCGAATACCCGTCTTGCTGCTCCCCATCTTGAACCCATTGCCATTGCCACCGCCGATTCCACACCCGGTGGCCCAGCTATTCTCAACGGTCACAGGAACCTCTTGCGAGATAAGGTCGTACCCGTCATCGGCGTCGCCCCATGCTCGGCACCCGCGGATGATGGTGCTCGGACCGGTGGATTGATAGTGCACACCGAACCCGTCGCCATTCTGCCCGTCCCCTTGACTGCCATCTTTGTCGTAGTTGTCGTGCGAATCGCAATTGAGGATGAGGTGCCCTCCACCGCCCTTGGTATCGTCGATGAACAGCCCCGGCCCGAAGCCGTGATGGATATTGAGCAGCTCGAATGTGTTGTTGCTCGTCCCCTTGGTGCGGAGCAAGGAGTAGGAGTGGGATTTACTGGCTCCGACCTTGGCGGGGCCGATCTCGAGCCCCTTCAGATGCATCCAGCTCCCGGTCACGGTGATGGCTGGATTGTCCGACGCCGAGTTGGCCAACGAGTAGTTCGAAAAGTCGAGAATGGGCACCTCTTTCTGATACGCCCAGATCTTGGTGCGGTTCGTATCCGATGTTCCGCTCTTGGAAAGTGTGATCTGGCCGGTAGTGGAGTAGGTTCCCCCGCGCATCCAGATGGTATCGCCGGCCGCCGCGGAGTTGTTAGCCTTCTGCAGGGTGGCAAACGGCGACGCCAGGGTCCCAGTATTTGAATCGCTGCCGGTCGGAGACACATAGAACTCAGCGGCCGACGCGTGCCCATGCGCCAAGACGACGCAGAAAAAGGCTACGCCAGCGGACAGAAGCGCAAGCCCCTTCTTCCTCCGCGCCAGCGTCCACGTAGACAACGATGATGGCGCCAATCCCTTTTTGGTTCTCATGTGTGGTCTCTGTATGGGGGGTTGCAGATGAGCGAATCGGTCACGTCTTCTTCGCTAATTTACTCGATCACCCCCCCTCAACGAGCATCTTGCATCGGTTGAGGCCCCCCATCTCCCCATGCGTCACCTTGCCTTCGCCTGCTGAAGTCAAGGGCTTCAGAAACGATAGGTGCTTTGCACCGACGGTGTGAAAGCTATCCTATGTTCCGAGGAGGATCCTGGCCAGGGAACTACCCAGGTGAACTTGGCTTCGGCCCCAACGTCCACATGCCTCGTGATCTCAAGACCCAGGGTCACCGCGCCGGACGGACAGAAGCACGCATTGTCAGCATCGCTTTGCCCTCCCCGACGATAAGTGAGTCGTCCCAGTGCAGCGCCAAGGGTTGCCCCAACGTGCATATGTTCTTCGGGCAGGGTGTAGTGGATGCCTGCTTCTACACCGGCGCAGGCCAAGCTTGGATAGTTGTTGGTGTCGATGGACGACCCACAAGCGGCCCCAAGCGTCACTAGCAGAAGCGCGGCGAGGATGGTTGAGCGCATGGACGCAACTTGGAAAGCAACTGTCGTGCCGCGAATCGATGACCAAAACAAGCCCGAAGCTCCGCGTGAGCCCGCCGCGATGCCGAAAACTGCGACACGGCTGTCCGTGTGGCGTCTTCACCACAGATGGCTGCGTCGGCGCTCACGAAATTCAGAAACTGACCGGGCAAGAAACGATGCCACTGCTCTACTTCACTGTGAGGTTCACAGCAATCGTCCGGACGACACTTCCCGCTGTCGCCTTGACGGTCAAGACGGCCGGGCCAGTCGCGGCGGTCGATGTGGCCGACAGCTTCAGGACCGAGCTGCCCTTTCCGGGAGCCGGCAAGCTAGACGGCGTGAAGGTCGCCGTCACGCCGGACGGCAGGCCCTGGACTGTGAACGCGACTGCCAAGCTGAAACCACCCAGGATCGCGGTCGTCACGGTGACCGAAGCCGTGCCCCCCCGGTTCAGCACGGCGGTCGTCACATTGAGGGACATCGTTACCGCCGGGACCAAAAGGGTCAAGGTCGTGGTCTTGGTCACACCACCGCCGGTCGCGGATACGGTCAACGGATAGCTGCCACCGGCCACGCTACTGCCGACGCTCACACTGATGGTGGAGTTTCCCGAACCGGGGCTGGCGATGCCCCCGGCAGACACGGTGACCCCTGCGGGCGCGCCAGTCACGGCGACTGTGACCGCAGAGCCAAAGCCGTTCGTCCCCACCGTCGTTGCCGTGCTTGTTCCGTTGCTTCCCGCAGTCACACTGAGCGAAGCTGGGGTGACCGTCAGCGCGAAGCTGGGTGGCGGGAGCACAGTGAGTGAGAGCGATGCCGTCTTGGTCACGGTGCCGCCAGTGGCGCTCACGGTTAGCGAATACGTGCCTGCGGCGGCGGTGCTTCCGACCGTCACGCCGAGCGCACAGACGCCTGATCCGGGCAAAGCAATCGACCCGGTGGAAGTCGTGACCCCCGCGGGCATCCCCGTCACTTTCACAGCGACGGCGGAGTTGAAGGTCGTTGTTCTTATAGTTGTCGCCCAGGTCGTGCCGGCAGCTCCAGCCGCCAGGCTTAGCGAGGTGGGACTGAGGGTCAGCGAAAAACTGGGCGCCGGGAGCACGTTGATGGCGATGAGCGCTGTCTTGGTCACGCCCCCTCCGGTCGCGGTCACGGTTGCGGCGTATGTGCCGCCAGCCATGGTGGCGCTAACCGTTGCGGTGAGTACGCTCGATCCCGCGCCGGGCGCTGCTATGGTGGCAGGCGCGAACTTGGCGGTCACACCTTGGGGCAGGCCCGAAATCGTGAGACTGACAGCGGCATTGAAGGTGGCGCCGCGGGTGGTGGTCACAGTCGTGCTTCCACTGGCGCCAGCCGCGACATCAATGGTGCTCGGAACAAACGCCAACGAAAGTGGCGGCGGCGGGCTGCTCACAGTGAGGCTCAGCGGGGCACTGCGCGCGGTGCTGCCGGCAGTACCAGCGATGGTCAACGTGTAGGTACCGGGCGTGGCACTGGACGCGACAGTGAGCGTGAGCGTGGTACTGCCCGAGCCGGTGAGTGATGTCGGCGCGAAGCTGCCCGTGACCCCAGCCGGCAGGCCCGTGACCGAGAAATTGATTGGCGAATTGAACCCGTTGTTGGTCTTTGCAGTGAATGTCGCGGTTGCGCTGGCCCCAGCGGCCACTGTGGCCGAAGTCGCGGCACCAGCGATTTGGAAGCTGGGAAAGGTGTTTCCCTCGGACCAATGATTCACAAGCTGCGTGGCATCGACCGAGCCCAGTCCAGTCGCCCTGTCGTAGCCAGGGCCTGCGCCGTAGCCGGTGACCCCGGGGACCGTGTTGGTGCCCTTGACGATGTCGTGAAAGACCGCAGCGCCGCCGCTGTAGTTCTGGTTGTAGGCCAGCCCATAGAGGATCGGGTTGATCATCCCTTGCGCCTGGCCAATCTTCTGCAGCACCAACGCCATGATGCTGGCGAAGACCGGAGTCGCCGCCGAAGTCCCGCCCACACCCATGACCTGATTGTCAGCGTAGATCTTGTAGGCATCCTGAATTGCCGCGGGCATCGACACATCGGGAATGTTGCGTTTGCCGTCGGGCAATACCCCCAGGCCGAATTGCCAGGTGGGTTTGCTGTAGAGCGTGCTCAATCCGCCCCCGCTGGCAAAAAGGCCGCTGGCACTCTCGTTCCACACCATTTCGGGAATGTAGCCAAGTGCGGACGCTTTCGTCGTCGGATCGTTGGTCGCGCTCCAGTAGGTGGAACGGTTGCTAGCGTCGTCGAACTGGGTGCCGCCCACCGCGGTGTTGAAGGGCGTGGATCCCAGCCCATTGATGCCGAGACCACTCGTGGCCACAGCCGCGTTCATCGGGTCACACCCTGCCGCGCCGCTATCCATTGACGCCACGAATACCGACATGCCTTGTGCCGCGGCCTGCTGCCACAAGCTATTGAGCATTTGATTGCCCGTGCTTCCTATCGCCTTTTCACAAAGGCCATAGCTCAAGGACACAATGGGCGCGACGTTCTTATTCACGGCGTACTGGCTTGCGAGGTAAATTCCGTCACTGGCAGAGGTGGACGCAGCCACGACGAATTTGACGGTCGCCTTCTTCGCCAGGGCGCCGGCCCACTCCACGTCCAGATACGCCTCGGCTTCGTCGCCGCCGCAGACGATGCCGGGATCCTTGCCAGCGAGAATGATCTGCGGATCGCTGGCCGGCAGTCCGTACGTCGTTCGGAAGGTGCGCACGTTCGCCAGGGCGATGTTGCTGCGCCCAATGACGGCGATGCTTTGCCCGGTTCCATCCAGCGACGCCGTGTACAAGGGGCCGACGTTGTAGATCGTCACCAGGTCCTGTGGCACCAACGCGCTCTGCTGAATATTGCCGTAGTACCAGGTGTTTCCACCGTTCGACTGGTCTCTGCGTACACTGGACGGATTGGAGCGAAAGTCGTGCAAGGCGACCACGCCAGAGACGACACCGGCCAGGGCGCGGGGAATTTCCGGGTCGTTCGCGTTGGCGTGATGAAGCTCGCCATCAACCATGTACGCGCGGATGGGCGTGTGGAAGGTCTCTTCAATTTGCGCGGCCGTGCCCGTGAACTGCAGCAGGCGGCCGCCGCTCGACGCTTCGTCAACCGTCATTCCGTGGCCCTGCAACCAGGTCGACACAGTGGCCACGTCGTTGTCCGAAATGCCGAATCGCTCGGCGTACATCTCAGGGGTCAACCATCTCTGGTGCAAGGCTGAGCTGGAATCGTGCTGGGCCTGGATAAGCGCTTGCAGCGCCTGTTCCTGCATATTGTCAGGGCGCAGAACCAGCATCATTCTTTCCATGAGATGCTCGGCAGGCGCAGCGCCCACCTCGAACTCAGCGCGGGCCAGGGGGTGTCGGTTTCCCGACAGCACCACGCGATCCTGGGGATCGATATTCCCTGTCAGACGGTCCACCGGCCGGACTGCCAAAGGGTCCGCAACGGACGTGCCCGAAGTCGAATCCCCGCCCGCCGGCGGGTCCGTGTCAAGTGGCGCTCCGTCACAGGAAGCGCCCAAAAGCGAGCAAAGCGAGCCAAAAACAAGCAGATCGCTAACCCAAGCAGTCGCACGCGGCATCGTGGTCTCCTTTCGGTAGCCCGGCTAACTCAATGAGTCCCGTGGCTTTGCGTCCCCCGGTCGCCCGGGGTTTGCTCTTATCGAGGGATCCGATTTTCAATAGGGAAGTGTAGGTAACGAAGAAGCTTCGTTCCTTTGCGCTGCAATGGACGCGCCAACACGGCGATCCTTCAGCACATGTTCACCCTATCCCAGCGCCTCGGTTGGAGATTTTCGCGCAGTCACCGCCGTGAATTCACATACGACGCCCTCTCGAATCGACGAAAGAGCGACAATTTGCAGGCCAGGTGACGAAAATCGGAAACAGGCTGGAGGTCTATTTCACGTCGTTCTCGCCTGCGACGTAGCCGAAATTTGCGAGAATTCCGCCGTCCACGTAGATGACCTGGCCATTGATGTAGTCGCCGGCCTTGGAGGCGAGCAGCAGGGCCGCGCCGACCAGATCCTCAGGCTCGCCCCAGCGTCCCGCCGGCGTGCGCGTCATGATCAGATTGTTGAAGGGATGGCCGTTCACGCGAATGGCTTCGGTCTGCGTGGTCGCGATGTACCCCGGCCCAATCCCGTTGATCTGGACGTTGTACTTGGCCCACTCGCAGCACATGTTCTGCGTCAGCAGTTTCAGGCCGCCCTTGGCGGAAGCGTAAGCGCTGACGGAGTTGCGTCCGTACACGCTCATCATCGAACACATGTTGATGATCTTGCCGGCCCGGCGCTTGATCATGGATGGCGCCACCCGCCGGGCGATGATGAAGGGCGCGACGAGATCGATCTCGATCACATCCTTGTATTCCTGGACCTTCATGTCGAGGATGGGGATGCGCTTGATGATCCCGGCGTTGTTTACCAGGATGTCGACGGGGCCGACGTCCTTCTCGATCTGGCTGATGCCGCGATCCACGTCCTCTTCCTTGGTGACGTCGAAGACGAGGGTGTAGACGTCGACGCCATGCTTTTTGTATTCGGCCTTGGCGGCATCCAGCTTGTCGGCGAAGATGTCGTTCACGCAGATCTTCGCCCCGGCCCTGGCCATGCCGAGGGCGAGGGCCATGCCGATGCCATGGGTTCCGCCGGTAACGAGCGCGACCTTGTTCTTGAGACTAAACAGTTCAATCGACATCGTGAATTCTCCCTTTCGTCTTCATTCGATCGCGCTCGAACCGGGTACCAAAGGCCCACTTAGCGGCCTGGCACCGCAGATCGCAGGATGTGTAGGTAATCTCGCTGAAATCTCCAACGTTACCGATGGCATCACAGCTTGTGGTCTTCATGGAGACGTCGCATTGTTGCCTATTCAGGCCTCTCCGGCAAGCCCGGTTTGTCCATCCTCGACCAAGCAACCGTCCCCCTGCGCGTCAGGGATTCGCACGCAACTTGAGTCGTGCGCCGGTAGTTAGTAAAAGTCCCTAACCAATGACCCACGCGGCAAAATCTGCAGAAAGTTGCACGCATGCCTGAAGCCGGAGCCGTTTTTCTCTTCCTTGATCCTGACCTTTCCGTCGACCAGCGCGCCGAGGATCTGGTATCGCGGCTGACCCTGGCAGAAAAGGCCCAGCAGATGCAACACGCCGCGCCCGCGATTCCGCGCCTGGGCGTGCCTGCCTACAACTGGTGGAACGAGGGTCTGCACGGCGTGGCGCGGGCTGGAATTGCCACCGTCTTTCCCCAGGCCATCGGCCTGGCGGCCATGTGGGATCCCACGCGACTGCACGCCGTGGCCGTGGCCATATCCGACGAGGCCCGCGCCAAACACCACGAGTACGCACGCAAGGGCGACCGGGGCCTGTACAAAGGACTCACGCTCTGGGCGCCCAACATCAACATTTTTCGCGACCCGCGCTGGGGACGCGGACACGAGACCTACGGCGAATGCCCGTTTCTCACCTCGCGCCTAGCCGTCACCTACTGCCGCGGCCTGCAAGGCGACCATCCGCGCTACCTGAAAACCGTGGCGACCCCAAAGCACTTCGCGGTACACAGCGGCCCCGAGGGACTGCGCCACAGCTTCGACGCCCGGGTCAGCAAGCAGGATTTGCGCGAAACCTATCTGCCGGCTTTCCACGCCTGTATCACCGAGGCCAAGGCCGAAAGCATCATGGGCGCCTACAACCGCACCAACGGCGAGCCTTGTTGCGGCAGCCCCACCCTCCTGCGACAGATCTTGCGCGAAGAATGGGGTTTCAACGGTTTCGTGGTCAGCGACTGCTGGGCCATCAAGGATTTCCACGAAAGCCACCGGGTGACCAACAGCTTCGAAGAATCCACGGCGCTGGCTGTGCAATCGGGCTGCGACCTCAATTGCGGCTGCGCCTACGGTCACATCCCCGCCGCAGTGGCGGCCGGCCTGATAGGCGAGCAGGACATCGACACCTGCCTGCGCCGGCTGTTTCGCGCCCGCATGCGCCTGGGCCTGTTCGATCCGCCCGAACGCGTGCCCTACGCGTCGATTCCCTACGAAATCAACGACTGTGATCAACATCGAGCCCTGGCCCGCGCCAGCGCCGTGGCGTCCATGGTCCTGCTGAAGAATGACCGCGGCATCCTGCCCTTGCGCAAGGATCTGCGCAGCATCGCGGTCATCGGTCCCAATGCCTACGACCACCAAGTTCTTTGCGCCAACTACCATGGAACCCCGTCGCGCGCCGTGACCCCGCTTGAGGGAATTTGCGCCGCCGTCTCGGCGCAAACCAAGGTTTGGTACGCCCAGGGTTGCAAGCGCCAAGGGACTGCCATTGACGGCCTCGACTGCGCCGGACATTTGGCCGAAGCCGCCAGCGTCGCCGAACGTGCCGACGCCGTGGTGCTGTGCCTGGGCCTGTCCGCGGAAATCGAAGGCGAACAAGGCGACGCGAGCAACTCGGAGGCGGCCGGAGACAAGGTCGACCTGGAGCTTTCCGGCCTGCAGCCGCGCCTGCTGGAGAACATTGTCGCCCTGGGCAAGCCCACGGTTCTCGTGGTGATCTCGGGCAGCGCGCTCAACCTTGCGTGGGCCCACGACCATGCGGGCGCCATCATTCAGGCGTTCTATCCCGGCGAAGAAGGCGGCAGCGCCCTGGCCGACATCCTCTTTGGCGATGCCAATCCCGCCGGCCGCCTTCCCATCACCTTCCCGCGCTCCCTGGCGGACGTGCCGGATTTCAAGGACTACAGCATGAAGGGGCGCACCTACCGCTACTTGGAGAAGCCGCCGCTCTATCCCTTTGGCTATGGTCTTTCCTACACACGCTTCAACTACCAGAACATCGCCGTCGTGCCAGCGTCCAGCCCGGCGGGGACCGGTGTTTGCGTGTCGGTCACGGTTACGAACTCGGGCAGCCGGCCGGGCGACGAGGTCGTGCAGCTCTACCTGACGGACCTGGTCGCCTCCTGCACCGTGCCTGGGCGCAGTCTGCGCGGCTTTGCCCGCATCCACCTCTTGCCCGGCGAGGCCCGTCGGATTTCCTTTGACCTTTCTCCGCGTGATCTGTCGCTCATCGACGAGCGCGGCCACCGCGTGCTGGAACCCGGTCGCTTCCGGGTGAGCGTGGGCGGCAGTCAGCCCGATCCGCGCAGCCACGAATTGACCGGCCAGGCGCCTCTGTCCGCCGAGTTCGACGTGGCGGGCCCGGTGCTCGAATTGCCGTATTAATCGCGACCGGATCACGCAGATTCTGCGCACCGTCTGGAATCTGTTTCCCAGTAGGCAAGTGTCCCACTGGAACCCATTAGTGGGACCACGCAATACCTCTACCGACCGCATGAAAAATTCAATGCCGACTGTTGGAAACGAGACGTGGTCATCGGAATCTAATCGAGCAGTATCCATCGGAAAGAAAAGTGGCAAATGGACCTTAAGTTTTTCAGAGGCCAGCCGAAACAAGGGGAATGGGAGGAGGGACTGCTACCCATGAGGCGAAAAGACGACATGCGCGAAACTGGTAGCAACCTCGGAGCTAGATCATGAACGACCTCGTACCGCACATTCGAGTGGTGGCCGCTGTGATAGAGCAGCAGGGGAGATTTCTTATTACCCAGAGACGGTCAACGGCCGTACTTGCCGGCCTGTGGGAGTTCCCTAGCGGCAAAGTCGAGACCGGCGAGACCGACGAGACGGCCCTGCGACGAGAGCTGATGGAGCGCGTGGGCGTAGAGGTCGCCGTAGGCCAGTCCACAGCGCACCGAACGCACCACTACGAGGGTTACGTCGTCGATCTGATTCTGTATAGGGCCAGCATAACGCCCAGCCAAGAGCCGCACGCGCTTCGGGTGGCCGATGTCCGCTGGGTCGCGGCGCAGGAACTGGAGAACTACGCTTTCCCCCCGGCTGACCAAGCCACCACTGACCTCCTCCTTGGAATCCACCGCGACAGCTGCCTGTTCAATCCTGGGCATACCAGGCCGATGTACGTTCCCGCCCAGCAGCCAGGGACGCACTAACAGCAGGGCAGCCACGGCCTACGCGGGGACAAGCATCCCCCGTGATCCGTTGGCCGGATCGTCACGCCGCTCGGCCTTGTTGTATTGTGGTTTCGAAGGGATGTACAATCCCTCCCGCCATGCCCAGCCTGGTGTGATTCTGATGCGTGCAAACCGTCGTTTTGCGTTTGCTGCGTTGACTCTTTCTTCCCTGCTTCTCGGGGTCGGTTGCGTGGATCTGACGACGCCGAGGGTCCTTTCAGGCGGCAGGGGTGGGCAAGGTGGTACGACCTCTGAGACGACGACCTCGGTTCCTGTGCCCGAGACAGGGGGATCGGGTGGCACGATGGCGAGCGCCACAGGCGGAATCACGAGATCTGGCGGTGCGACAGCCGACAACGCGGGCGGCGCGACAGTCGACGAAGACAGCGGCCTGGCAACCGGGGGTGTGGGCGGAACGACAGCCAACGAGACGGGCGGGGTCATGGCCGACGACGGCGACGGAGGCGCGACCACCGACGACACGGGCGGCGCGACAGCTCTTGCCGACGGGGGCGTGACCACCGGGGGCGCGGGCGGCGGTGCCAAGGGCGGCGCTGGCGGCACCAAGACGGGTGGAACCAAGACGGGTGGAACGACGGGTGGAACAAGGACCGGCGGCACCACCGCAACCGGGGGGAAGACAAGTCCCCGCGACGCCGCTGACTCCGCAGACTTGCGACCGGGGAACGAGGTCTCGCCTCCGGCTGATGTGGCGCCGCTTCCGGATGCCGCGGTCGATGCGCCTGGGGTGCCTGATGCCCGCGCGGATCGAGACGCCAGTCCAGACGCCCCCACGGCGGGACTGGTCCTCTACTATAGCTGCGAACAGGCCAATGGAACCTCCCTGCCTGACCTGTCCGGCAATGGCAAGAACGGGACGCTGATAGGTCCGTTCAACATTGTGCCGGGAAGAGTGGGCAACGCCCTGGCGCTCACGGCGACGAACACGGCTGCGGGTGCGGGGGTGTCAGGTGGATACGTCTCCATGCCGCTCGATAGCTTTGCCACCGTTCAGGAAATCACGATTGCTACCTGGTTCAAGATCAACAACCCACTTACCTATCAGCGGGTATTCGACATTGGCACCATTGCCACGGCCTCGTCGATGTTTGTAACGACGAAGTACACCACTGGCAACCTGCATTTCACCATACGCACAAGTCCTTCCACCGGGGTCGTGGACCGGGACGACATCGATGGCCCGGCAATCCTCGCAGGCGACTGGCACCATGTGGCCGTGGTACTCGATGCGGCCGGGAACGGCCGCTTGTACTTGGACGGAACCCAGGTCGGACCCACCACGGCGATGAAGCTGCGCCCTGCCATCCTGGGTGCGGCCCCCAACGATTGGATCGGGCGTTCGCAGTTCGTGGCTGATCCGTACTTCGATGGCGCCATCGACGAGTTCCGGATCTACAACCGCGCGCTCGGCGCGGCTGAAATCCAGGCGCTGTACAACCAGTAGGTCCGTTGGTCTCCGGAAGGGAGAGCGGGGCGCACCAGCCAGGCCCGCGCCGGCTTGGGCTTGACCAGAGATCAACTTGAACTTAAACTTCCCTTCATGCCTGCTGCGAAGGTGGTTTCCATGCTCGACCTGCGAACCCATGCAAAACAGATTGTGGGGCAGGTGCGCGCAGGCCAGGCCGTCGTGCTCACATACCGCGGACGCCCGGCACTTCGGCTTGAGCCGATCCTGCCAGCGACCGTAGAGGCAGACGACCCCTTTTACCGGCTAACCGACCTTTCAAAACGCCGAGGCCCGGCCCTGACAAACCGCCAGATCGACGACCTTGTCTATGGCCTCTGAGACGTTCGTCGATACAAGCGGCTTCTACGCTTTGCTCGTAGAGCGGGACGAGATGCATGACCGCGCGGCTAGGCTTTTGCAACAGGCGGAGCGGCGCCGTGCGAAGTTCGTGACCACCGACTACGTGCTCGGCGAGACGGCCACGTTGCTAGCCGCCCGCGGTTTTGGACATCTGGTGGATCCTTTCTTTCAGTCCACCTTGCAATCGAAGGCTTGTTCTATCGACTGGACGATCCCAGAGCTATTCGTAAAGGCGGCGTCATCTATGTCCAAACACATCGATCAAGGCTGGTCGTTCACAGACTGTTTGAGTTTTCAGGTCATGAAAGCTCGCCGGCTGCGAGAAGCCCTCACCAAGGATGAGCATTTCGAAAAGGCCGGGTTTGTGGCGCTCCTGCGAGATCCCGGTTGATGCGGAGAGAGACCGCCAAGAAGAAGTCCAGGCTGCCGAACCGGCCGGCCATCGAGGGAAACGACCGCCCGCCCGCGGCGCTGGTGCCCGAGTCCCGTTGGACTGCGCTCGGTTGGTGGCCCGCCGTGATCCTGACTTGCTGGTCCTTTGGCTTCACCACGATGCAGGGCTCAGACCTGTGGTGGCACCTGGCCGGCGGGCGCTGGATCGTGCAAACCCGCACGCTCCACTTCACGGATCCCTTCTCCTTCACCTGCCATGGCCGGCCCTGGTTTCATCCAGAATGGCTGTCGGACATCGTTTTTTACACCTGGGCCAAGCTCTTCGGCACGGGTGCCCTGGCCTGGTGGAAGTGGGGCATGCTGGTCGCCACCTTCGGCCTGCTCTTTCGGTTGCTGCGCCAGATCTGCGGCGCTTCAGGATGCGCCTATCTGGCCATGCTGGCCGCCATCGCCGTCGGGGCGCCCTTCCTCGACATCCGGCCTCAGCTCTACACCTTCCTGGGCTTTGTCGTGGTTCTCTCCCTCGCCCTGCCTTTGTCGCGCAGACTGTGGATCCTTCCGCTTGTCTTTCTCCTGTGGGCGAACCTGCACAGCGGATTTTTGCTCGGGCTTCTTACCGTCGCTGCCGTGCTGGCGCTTTCATTCTTTTACGGCGAATTCCACCGGCGGGCGGTGTACCTGGGCCTGGCCTGCTTGCTTGCCTGTTTCATCAACGGCAACGGAAGCGAGGCTTTGCTTTGGCCCATTCGATTTGCCAGGGACAGTTCTTCGCCCTTCCTGCGCATCGCCGAGTGGTTGCCCCCCTATGAGCCAGGAGGCATTCGCAGCAGCCTGTATTACCCTTCAATTGCGGCTTTCGCGCTGTCGCTGCTCATCGTCGTGGGATCGGGCGCCTACCGGCGGCAACCCCGCCTGACCCTGTCGAGCGTGGTCATCGGCCTGGTCACGTTCGTCCTGTCGATAAGGAGCCGCCGCTTTGTTCCGCTCTTCGGCATCTCGCAAAGTCTGCTGCTCGCCCCGGCCCTGGCGGTGGTCTCTTCCTGGCTGCGCCGGCGCATGGTGGGGTGGTTGCCCTGGCTGCAGCAACCGCGCGTCTGGCAGATCGTTTTGCCGGTCGCCGCCCTGATCTTCGGCGCCTTTCGCCTGGCGCCCTATCCACTGTCCGGCAACGCATTCCTCTACCTCACCGCCGAGGACAGCTTCCCGGTGGAAGCCATGAATTTCGTCGAGAGCAACCACCTGCAAGGCAAGGTCTTCGGCTACTACAATTGGGGCGGCTACATTGATTGGAGAACCGGGGGAGGCCTGCAGGTCTTCATCGACGGCCGCGCCGGCACCGCTTTTGACGAAAAAACCTACCGGCAGTACCTGCAGGTCCTGGAAATGCGCCAGGGATGGGAGGATGTGATCGGGGACTCGGGCGCTGATTTCGTCCTGTGGCCCCAGCACAAGGGCGAACAGATCCGGCGGTTGCGCAGTACCGGGCGCTGGCGGCCGCTGTACTCCGACCACGTGGCGACCCTGTTGGTCCGCGCGGACCGCCCCCAGCCCGAGGCGACTGTGCCCACACCGGATTCGCCCTGGCGCGATCTGGCCCTGGGCTGGTCAACCATCGGCACGCGCGACTACACCGCTGCCGAGGGCCATTTCGAGCGCGCCCTGCAGCGGATGCCGAATCTGCGTGCGGCTTGTGAATGGCTGGCCGACGTGCGCTCGGTGCAGGGCCGGCTTGCCGACGCTGAAGCAACGTTGGATCGTTGCCAGCGCGTGTTCCCTGATCCGGAGCGCCGCCAGCAGCTCCTCGGCGTCTTCCGCAAACGGGCCACCACCCACAGTGAAGGGCGCTAGCCATATTTCGCTAGTTGCTACGCCGGATCGCCCGCGTTGCGGCCGGTGCGCAAGCGCGAAGTGAGATTCTGCACAGGCACCAGTTTGTCGGCTGGACGCCAGGCGCCGGGCTGGGCGTCGCCGCCCGTGCCCATGCGGCCGCTCGGACGCTTGCCACTGATGGCATTGTTGAGGAAGACCTCAAGCCGTCGGTTCTGTCCGCCGCTGCCGTCGTAGAACAGACTGACAATGGGCATATCCACGTCGGCTGACAAGCGGCCGAAGACCGCGGTGGCTACAGTCTCGGGCATGCAGCCAAAGGGGGCGCAATTGACCACCATGGCGGCGCCTTGCTGGGCGAACTTGATGGCGCGGCCAATCGACAGCTTGCCCTCGCCGCCGCAATAAAACGCCATGTAGGGCGTGGCCAGTTTCATGCACTCCTGGAAGGCCGGCTCGTGCCGGTCATCGAGAAATGGACTGGCGGCGCGCATGAGCTTCTGTTCCCAGTGCTTCATCCAGTGATAGGTGACGAAGGTGTCGGCCTTGTCCCACGACATGATGGTCGAGGGGAATTCCTCCATGTAGTTCTCAATGGAGGATGTGTAGAGAATCCAGTCGGTAATCGGGATCATCCACGCCTCACCGCCGAACATCTCAATAGCGCCGATCACGTCTTCGTTGGCGAAGACATTGTTGCGCACATAGATCTCGCCCACGATGCCAACCAGCGGCTTGCGCGGCCCGGCCACGGGAATGGCGGCGATCCTGCCGATGCCCTCGCGCAGAACCGCAGGAAGATCGCCGTCCTTCTCCAGCGTCTGCGCCACCACGTCGGTCACCTCGGCCACCACGCGGTCGGTTTCGCCGGGGTTGACTTCATAGGGCCGCGCCTTGCATTGGGCCTTCAGAATGATGTCCGCGCAGGCAATCGCCTTGAACAGTGAACGCCGCATCTGACTGCTCAGCCCCTGGTAGGCATTGTTCGAGGCGGGCGCCAGGATGGCCACATCTTCAAATCCCTCGCGGTCCAGGATCTGGCGGTGCAGAACCGTGTACTGGCCGAAACGACACGGGCCCTTGGAACTGGGCATGAAGAAGGCGTGACGACCACCAGGCGGCTGCTGGCGCAGCGTCTTCAACAGAGTCCCAATGGTCAGCGCGCAGGGCAAGCACTCGGACCCGCGCGTGAGTGAGCGGCCGAGGTCGAACGATTCCTTGTTCTCGTCGGGCAGGGTACGCGCGTCGTAGCCGTGCTGGCGGAAGGCCGCCGCGAACAGGCGCGTACCGAACTGGTGCATGGGCGGAACCCAAATGGTGCGGCCGTGCAGATCCGAAGGCTCGATATGTTCGCGCGAGCGTGGACCGCGCTCGGGCCGCGGCCGGCGCAACACATCGAAGAACGCCTCCAGCCGGGTCATGTAACCAGCGTCGGCGCCATGCTCGTCGAGTTCCAACATCAGAAGCGGCCGGCGCCCCATGATTTCCTCGGCGAAGCTGAGCAAGAAGCTGTCCGGCCCGCACGAGAAATTGGTCAGGTACACCACGTCGAGCAGATCATGGTCAGCCGCGTATTCCAGCACGGCCAGGATCTTCTGACCGTAGCTCCAGAAGGCATTGCGGTAGCGCACGCCTAGTCGCGACAGGTCGGGCTTGACGAAGTCCATGGGCAGCACAGTGCGGCCCATGTCTGCAATCTTCTGCGGCAGACCCAGATTGGCGCCGCCGTCGTAGTTGTTGTACGGCCGGCCCACCAGAAGAATCATCTTTTCGTTCTTGGCCGTGCACTCGGCCAAGATCTTGGCGCCCTCTTCCTGGCAACGCTGCTCGAACGTCGACTGCGCCTCCAGGCCGGCGTGCCAGGCCTTTCGGATCTCGCGCGACGATCGCCCGAGCGGCTTCGACAGGTCGTCGGACAGGGTCTTGATGATGTCCCGCTCGCGCATGCGCATGTCGACGAGCGGCGACAGCAAACGCGAGGTGTCCATGTGATTCATGGCCAGGGCGGTGCGGCTGGCGGACGCTGTGCCTTGCACATAGGGACACACGGCGGTTCCCGTGGTCTCGTCATTGGCCGGCGTGTTCTTCATGTGCGGCACGAACACGAAGTCCACGCCGTCAGTCACCGCCAGCTTGGCCACATGGCCGAGCGCCAACTTGGCCGGGAAGCAGAAGTCGGCACCCGCCATGCGCGGGCCGAGCTCGCGGATTTCGTCCGTGGTCTGGCCGGAGAGCTGAACACGAATTCCCAGCGTGTTGAAGAAACGCTGCCAAAGCGGATAGTAAGTGTAGGTCAGAAGCGCCTGGGGCAGGCCCACCACCGGTGCGTTGTCCGGCACCTTCACCCCGGCGCCGCCCTCGCGCCACAGACGCTGGCGCAGACGCAGGGCGCGGTCGAATGGACTCTTGCGCACCTTCTGCTCGTTGGGATCGCGGCCGCACATGTAGCCCCATGACGGCGCGCCTTCGACGCCCTCGACGTCGGCGAAGGTGATGGTGCAGTCGTTCTGGCAGAGGTTGCAGGTTTCCTTGCGCAGGGTGACCTTACGCTTGTCGAGATCCAGCCCGCGGAATCGCGACTGCGCCGTGCCCTGTTCCACCATGGTCTGGTGAACCAGACGGGCCACGCCAAAAGCGCCCATCACGTGACAGTAGGGCGAAACCACGACCTCGACATCGAGCAGGCGCTCGAACGCGGCCACCAGCGCCTTGTTCCGCGCCGTGGCGCCCTGGAACATGATGCGCGTGCGGCTGCGGTGGCGATTGCCCACCACTTTGTTGAGATAGTTCTTGGCCACCGCGACCATGACCGCGGCCAGGGCCTCGGGCCGGCTGGCGCCCGCCTCGATGAAGCGGACCACGTCCTGCTCCATGAAGACAGTGCAGCGGTCTGTGGCACGCGGGGGCCTAACCCCCAAAACGGCCTGGCCCACGTCAGCCACCTTGTAGCCGAGCTTGTTGGCCTGCTCTTCAATGAAGGATCCCGTGCCCGCGGCGCACACGTAGTTCATGTTGGCGTCGCGGATGTGACCGTCGACGATGTGCATGTACTTGGCGTCTTGGCCGCCAATTTCGAAGATGGTGTCGACGCTGGGATCGGTGAATGTGGCGCCGGCCACATGGGCGCTGATCTCGTTGATGATGGCGTCCGCGCCGATCACTTCGCCCACGATCTTGCGACCGCTGCCTGTGGTGCCCGCGCCTAGAATTTCAATGCGCGCGCCCTTCTTGGTTTCAAGCTCGCGCAAAGCGCGGCACAGCTTCTGCGTGGCGCCGACCGGATCGCCGCCGGTCTTGCGATACACGTCGACCAGCAGTTCATCCTTGTCGTTGACCAGGGCCAGCTTGGTGCTGGTCGAGCCGATGTCGATGCCCAGGTACACACGCAGCACCTGGCCCGCGGGCCAGGAAACCACACGCACCTCGTTGCCTTCCGCATCGGTGTAGCACTCGGCCAGTTGAAAATCCGGGTACTTGGATTTTTCGAGGGTGAGTGGCCAGGGGTGGTATTCCACGTCGCTGGCCGTAGCAATCCGATGCAACGATTCGCGCGTGGGCAGCCGCCGCGGCACGGCGCCCAATGCCGCCGCGCCCAGGGCCGCCACTAGATGGGGCGAGCTCGGCACGCGCAACAGATTCGGGAAGGACGCGTCCAGCCAGCGCACAACTTCGCGATTGAGCGCCACGCCCCCGATAATGGCCGTCGGCGCATCGAGCGGCCGCGCCCGCAATAGGGTGCCGATCAGTGTGCGAGTCATGCCCCGGCACAGCCCGGACCACATGGCGGCCTTGCTGTAGCCTTCTTGCTGACGGTGAATGAGATCGCTCTTGGCGAACACCGAACAGCGGGTGGCAATGGAGGGCGGCTCGGCCACGCTGCCCACCAGGGTCGGGTCAGCGCAATCCAAACCGAGGCGAGCGGCCTGTTCGTCAAGGAACGATCCCGTGCCCGCCGCGCACATGGAATTTGTGGCGTAGTTCTGGAAATGCCCCTGGGCATCCAGTTGCACCAGGGTCACTGACCCGCCGCCGATGTCGATGATGTTGCGAACCTCGGGGAACTGGGCGTGGACAATGCGGATCTGGCAGGCCGCGATGTCTAGGCGTCGGGTTTCAAAGGCCTCGCAAAAACGCGTCGCGTTGGTGCCGCAGAAACCGATGGCGTCCCCGGCCGCGAGGTCGAGTTCGCGCAAGGCCCGTTCCAGCACCGGGGCTGGTTCGCCCTTGTGACGGGCGTAGAAGGATTGAACTACTTTGCCGGCAGCGTCGATCCGAACCGCTTTGAGCGATACGGCGCCGATGTCGACTCCTATGCGTCCCGATTGCTCCAAGCTCACACCTTGTTCATGAGGTTAATGTAGGTGTCCGTCGGTGCGCGGCATCCTTACCACACAACCGGCACTCAGGCTAACCGAGTCTGGAGCTCGCGACGCGTTGAACTATCTTCCGCCAAAGACGCGACGCAGCCGCTGCCAGAATGACCGTCTCGCCTGGTGCGGCGCGGTTGACTTGGGGCTGGCGGCCGAAGCGGGCGCGGCCGCAGTCGATTCTGTCTTGCTTCCCGCAGGCGCAGCCGGCTTCTGTTCGGATGAAAGATCTTGGATCACCGAGGCGGCCAGCTTCTCCGCTGTCTCGCGCAGTTCGGCCTCCTGCGCGTCGGTGAACCCCAGGGCTTCGAGGGCACGCGCCAGGGTCTCGGGGCTCACACGATCGCAGCGGCCCGCCCCGATCTCCACGCCGTGGCCAAGCTTTTGGCTCAAATCTTCGGCAAAGGCGACCACCGCACAAAGCGGCTTGGGCGGCTGGCCGGCCGGGAAGCTGTGATGATTGGCCAGCACTTCCTGCACGTCAGCCGGCAGCTTCCAAAGCTGGGCGATCATGCCGGACACTTCCTGGTGCGTCTGGCGCAAGACCTCGTCGAGCACGGCGGGGTCGATTGATGGTTCGTCCTTGGGGCGATCGGACAGCACCAGCAGCGTGGCCGCCATGCCGATGTCGTGGAGCAGGCCGCAGAGAAAAGCCGTCTCCGGGGACAAGGATCGGCGTGCAGCGATGAGCCGGCACAGGTGCGCGCACAGGGTGCTATGGCTGCGGATCTGCTCCATGGCTGCGGCATAGCGAGGCGAGCGAAACACCCGCATGCCGGCCGCCACCTCCCACACCACGCTGGCCAGATTGCGCATGCCCAGGCGCACCACCGCGATCTTCAGCGAGACATCCTTCTGTCCCCAGCCACCAAAAGCGGCCGAGCCCGCAACGCGCAGAACCTGTCCTGCCAAGACCGCGTCCTTCTCCAGCACCTGAACCAACTGGTCAGCGCCCACGTCCGAACGGAGCGACAGTTGATGCACTTCCAGCGCCACCGTGGGCAGAAGCGGAGGCCGGTAGCTGGGCGCGGAAAACACACGCCGCAGTTGCGTGATAAAGGCGATCACCAGGGCCACGTCGGCCGAGGGCAAGATCTCCGACTGCGCCTCTGTCTCGTACGGAGCGGGCTGGGCGCAGGCCTGCGGGTCAGGGGGTGAGTTCCACTCGCTCTTCACAGTGTGCCTTGGATGATGATACACGCGCTTGGCCCCACGCGGCCAGAAACCCGTGCGGATCGACGCGCACCGCACCAATCGGAATCCCCACAAGACTGTCGCCATGGACTTCGCGGCTGCCAGCGACAGTGGTAACGTCGCATCCATGATAATTGCCGGCGATATCGGTGGAACCAAGACTGTCCTCGCCCTTTTCGAGACCGCGGGCGAGGACTTGCGCTGCGTGCGCGAGGCCACGTTTCCTAGCCTCGAATACCATTCGCTTGAGGCGGTGGTGGAGGAGTTTCTCACCGAGGGCGCGCGTCCTGCGCTTGACGGGGCATGCTTTGGCGTGGCTGGGCCGGTCGAGGGTGGCCGGGCCAGGCTGACCAATCTGCCCTGGTTGCTCGACGAGGAACTTCTGGCCAAGGCCCTGCGCGCCCCGCGCGTGCGCTTGCTCAATGACCTGGAAGCGGCGGCCTTCGGCATGTTGTTCCTGGCTCCCACCGACTTTGAAGTCCTGCAGCCTGGCAAGGCCAGCGCCCGCGGTGACATCGCGGTCATCGCGCCTGGCACCGGATTGGGCGAGGCCCTGCTCCACTTCGACGGCAAGCAGTACCACGCCATCGCATCAGAGGGCGGCCACTCCGACTTCGCCCCGCGCACGGATGATGAGATCGTTCTTCTGCGCCACCTGCGGACTGCCCTCGGCGGTCATGTCAGCTGCGAGCGCATCCTGTCGGGCGCGGGCATCGGCAATCTCTATCGTTCTCTGCGCAATGAAGCCACCACCCGCGAGCCGGCCTGGCTTGTCGAACAGCTGGGCAGCGGCGATCCCAATGCGGCGATTTCCGCCGCTGCCCTGGCCAACCGCGATCCGGTGTGCGTGCAGACCCTGCGCATGTTCTGTGCGGTCCTAGGCGCCGAAGCCGGCAATCTGGCGCTCAAAGGAATGACCACAGGGGGTGTGATCATCGGCGGCGGCATCGCCCCAAAAATTCTGCCCGCGCTGCGCGAGGGATCCTTCCTGGCCGCCTTGGCCGACAAGGGACGGTTCGCAGGTTGGGCCAAGGCCCTGCCCGTGCGGGTGGCGCTGGATCCGCGCGCGCCCCTCATCGGTGCCAGCCGCTACCTGGTCTCGAGCGCGATTCACCAGGGCGCACGGGCATAGCCCCCGGGATTGACCGATCTACTGGGTCGTCCTATTGTCACGTGCCATGGTCAGAGACCCCGCCGAGCGCGCCGTCGTCTCGCCCCATACTCGGCGACGTCGCTGTTGCCTTCAGGATTCACGACTCCCTCGGCACTCGGAAATAGTTGAATTTCGGGGCAATACACACACGGCCCGCGCCCTCGCGCACCTACGCATCGCCTGCCGACATCGCTGCCTTCTGGCGCAAGGCTCGCTACCGGCCTGCCGGGCTCAGCTTTGGCCGGACGGGTTTCGCACCCGTTGGACGACTTCTCGGAATTTCATGAATTACCGCATGTCTTCATTCCCTATTCACCAAACCTGCGAACGAACCAAGTCTTCACCACTTGGGTCAGCAGCGCGTAGCCCAGCAGCATCACAGCCAGGAACAGCCAGAAGGTCGCTGGCAGCGGAACGAACCCTAGGGTGGTCGCCAGCGGCGAAACCGTCAGCCATGCGCCAACGGCAACGATTGCAAGGGAGGTCACAATAAGCGGCCAACTCGCTCGGCTTTGAAGGAACGGAATCTTGTTGGTGCGAATTACATGGATGATCAGGGTCTGTGTAAAGAGCGACTCGACGAACCAGCCGGTTCGAAATAGGGACGGGTTGTCCCAACACTTGAAGACGTAAAGCATCAGAAAGAACGTCAGATAATCGAAGATCGAGCTAATTGGGCCGATGAACAGAATGAAGCGCAGAATTCTGTCGATAGTCCATTGGCGCGGTTTGGTCAGCCAGTCCGCATCCACCCCGTCGGTGGGGATTGTCGTCTGCGAAAAGTCGTAGAGGAGATTGGTGCTGAGGACCTGAATAGGCAGCATGGGCAGAAAGGGCAGGAAGGCGCTGGCCCCCACGACGCTGAACATGTTGCCGAAGTTCGAGCTGGCCGCCATCTTGATGTACTTCACGATGTTGCCAAAGACCCGCCGGCCCTCCAGAACGCCCTGCTCCAGCACGAGGAGGCTGTTTTCCAGCAGAATGATGTCCGACGACTCCTTGGCGATGTCCACCGCGCTGTCCACCGAAATGCCCACATCGGCGGCCTTCAGCGCTGGCGCGTCGTTGATGCCGTCACCCAGAAACCCCAAGACATGGCCCTGGCTCTGCAGGGCGCGAATGATGCGCTCCTTGTGAGCAGGAGCCAGTCTGGCAAAGACGCTGGTCGCGCTGGCGGCAGTGGCCAGATCCGCATCGCTCATTGTCTCGATCTGCGAGCCGAGCAAGAGGTGCTCGACGGGCATGCCCACCTCCTTGCAAATGTGGGTGGTAATGATCTCATTGTCGCCGGTCAACACCTTGACAGTGACGCTTAGGGCATGAAGCCGCGTCAGCGCCTCGCTGGCGGTTTCCTTGGGTGGATCCAGAAAGGCCAGGAAACCAAGCAGGATCAGGTCCGCCTCGTCCTTGACCGCATAAACTGGGTCATCGGAGGCGCCTGGCATCTCCTTGTACGCCACTGCAATCACGCGGAAGCCTTGCCCATTGAGGTCGTCGGCAATTTGGCGGCGTTTGGTGTCGTGCTCTGGCTCGACGGCGATAATCTGGCCCTTGACGTCGACACGGGTGCACTGACTGAGAACCTCGTCCACCGCTCCCTTGCAGATCAGTGTGTTCAAGCCGGTTTCATCCTCCACCACCACCGACATTCGGCGACGAACGAAGTCAAATGGGATCTCGTCGATCTTGCGGTACTTGTCCTTTGCTTTGAGGCTTTCTTCCAACTCCTCGTGCTTGAGCACCGCTTCGTCGAGCAGATTCTTCAGGCCGGTGTGGTGGTAGCTGTTCAGGTAGCCGTAGTGAAGCACCTTCTCGTTGGGCTCGCCGTTGATGTCCAGATGCTTTTCGAGCACGATCTTGCCCTGAGTGAGAGTTCCGGTCTTGTCGGTACACAGCACGTCCATCGCGCCAAAGTTCTGAATGGCGTTGAGGCGCTTCACGATAACCTTCTTGCGCGCCATAGCCAAAGCGCCCTTGGATAAGTTGACGGTCACGATCATGGGCAACATCTCGGGTGTCAGCCCAACGGCCACGGCCATGGCGAACAGGAAAGCGTCCAGCCAGTTGTGGCGAAAGAATCCGTTGATGAGGAACACGGCAGGCACCATGACGGCAATGAACCTGATCATCAGCCAAGTGAACTTGTTGATGCCCAGGTCAAAGCTGGTCAACTGGCGTTGACCGACAATCCCTGCAGCGAGCGATCCAAAGTAGGTACGATTTCCGGTGTGGATGACCACGGCGGTGGCGGAGCCGCTCTCCACGTTCGAGCCCAGGAAGCAGAGGTTGGAAAGGTCTAGGGGATTCTGCGTGTCCGCTGGGGGCGGGACGGCCTTCTTCTCAACAGGCAAGGCTTCGCCGGTTAGGGCGGCTTGATTGAGGAATAGATCCTTGGCCGAAAGCACGCGCGCGTCGGCCGGCACCATATCGCCGGCCGCCAGCCGGATGATATCGCCCGGCACCAACATCTTGAGCGGAACTTCTTGGTCCTTGCCGGCGCGCACTGACGTCGCGGTGTTGCCGACCATGGCTTGCAGTTTTGCCGCCGCATTGTCGGCGCGAAGCTCCTGGAAGAAGCGCAACACCACGCCCAACACCACCATGACGAAGATCACCACCGTTGCCCGATGGTCACCTGTCAGGTAGGAGAGGATTCCCAGCGCTGCCAGAAGCAAGACCAGCGGATTTTTGATGTTGCTCAAGAGGCGCACGAGGCCCGATTGACGCTTCTGCCGGGCGATCTCGTTGGCGCCAACCTGCTTCAGGCGAGACTCGGCTTCCGCCTCGCTCAGCCCGTCGAGACGAGAATTGAGCTGTTTCAGGACGCTATCGGCGTCGACACGAGCCTTTTCAAGTAGGTCAGCGACATCCGATGCACCGCTGGCGGTGGATGGGCCCTGTAGATGCTGAACAGTGCTCTGCGTCTTCTGGGAAGCTTCCATTCGTTTCCATCCACCCAATCAAGGGGTCCAGCGACAAATAGGGAACACAGGACGCGACGGACGAATGCCCGGGCGACAATGCCCCACACCCCCGTCTGGCTCGCGTCCTGATATTGCCCGGTCTTGTGGATCTATTTCTTGATTGGTCCATCAACGTGATGGCCTTGTGCTTGGAGTGTCAAGGACTTTTCTTGAGGGATTCATCCGGCTGTTCCATTCTCGCGCGCGTGTTACGGTTTGAGCCGAAGCCCATGAAGTCACGCATTGCATTTCTTTCGACTGTCGCTTTTGTCTTCTCTTCGGGCCTGGCCAACGCCAAGAGCCCCGCAAAGAAGGAGCGCGGAGGCCCCCTGCCGACCTACGAGGAGGTCGTGAAGACCTATCCAGACGGTGTGCCGATGTGCGAGACCGAGGCGGACATCGTGGGGGGAAATGATCAGCAACTGTCGCTGGGAGACGGGTACGTTTCCGCCAACGACGACGGAGAGCAACGGTATCAGTGCTATGGGACCAAGCTCACCGTGCGCAAAAAGGTCACCCTGAAGGGCAAGACCTATCCGGCGGAAACCAGGCTGACGGTCGACAAGGATCTCTATTGGATCGAAGTGTCCGGTTGGGAACCATCCGAGCCCAAGTCGAAGTCGAAGCCATCACCCAGCGCCGCTGACCCGCGCAAGGCGCCGGCCGATGTCGCTGCGCCACCAGAGGGCGCCGAGAAAACCGCCTCTGGGCTCGCATCAAGGGTGCTGCGCGCGGGGACGGGCTCGGTTCACCCGCATCGCTGGGACAAAGTTGCTATCAACTACACGGGCTGGATGACCAACGGGAAGATGTTCGACAGCTCGATGGCCAGTGGCCAGCCGGCGACCTTCCAGCTGGACCAGGTCATCGCGGGATGGACCGAGGGCCTGCAACTGATGGTGGTGGGCGAGATTCGCCGTCTGTGGATTCCCGCCAAGCTGGCCTATGGCGAGACGGCCCGCCAGCCCGGCGGCCCCTCTGGCATGCTGGTGTTCGATGTCGAGCTTCTGGATATCATTCCAGGCGCAAGACCGATCGAGGCGCCCAGTGACGTGGCCGCGCCTCCGAAGAACGCCACCAAGACCGCCTCGGGCCTGGCCTACGTCACCATGAGCAAGGGCAATGGGAAGGTGCACCCCCACACGACAGATCGCGTTCGCGTTCACTATTCGGGATGGACGACCAATGGCAAGCTGTTCGACAGCTCGGTCGCGCGCGGCGAGCCGGCGGAATTTCCGCTCAATGGCGTCATCAAGGGATGGACGGAAGGCGTGCGACTCATGGTGGTCGGCGACAAGACGCGGTTCTGGATTCCTGGGGAATTGGCCTACGGCAATTCACCTTCTCGTCCAGGCGTCCCCTCTGGAACGCTGGTCTTCGATATCGAGCTACTCGAGATCCTTCCACCGGAATAGTCGGAATTGCCTGTTCGAACCTGTTCGCAAATCGCTTGGGATTTGAATATTACCCCAGCAGCCAAGGATTTTCTCAGTATTGCCGATGCCAGCGTGTCAGGGACCGGTCAGGCCATCGAGGCGACTTCGCTCGCGCTCGGACCGCGCCAGGCCGACCGCAGTCCGCCGAATGTGGATTTTCTGAAACTGGCTGCTGGCAGGGCCATGATCGACAAGGGCACGGACGTCAAACTTCCCTTTGTGGGCGCGGCCCCCGAGTTGGGCGCCTATGAATTCGGGGCGACCAGGGCGGCAGGCGGGTCGGGCAGCGGCGGACAATAGGAATGGGCGGGACACCGGGAAGTGGGGGCGTGGTTGGAATGGGTGGGGCCACGGGCACGGGCGGCAGGGTCGGCACCGGGGGCTCGAAGGCAGGGGGTGGTGCCCAAAGCGGCGGCGCCCTCGCGTTTGGTGGCACATCCGGCAGTGGCGGCACAACCGTGATCGGAGGCAGGCCGGGAACCGGTGGAACCAACAGCGCGGTGGACAGCGGGGCCGCACTCGGCTTCGGGGGCGTCAGCGTGGAAAACGGCGGCGCGCTGGCGACGGGCGGTGTGGTCGGAGCCGGTGGATTGCCGGGAACTGGGAGGACATCCAACCTGCGGAAACCGGGGGCACAATCGCTGCCACAGGCGGGACGTCCAGCGGTAATACCACGCGAGACACGGCAAGCAGCAGCGGTTGCTCCTGTCGCCTGGCCGGAGCCGAGACAGCCGGTCGCCCGGGGTTCGCCTTGCTCGCGCTTCTGATGTTCGCGCGTCGTCTGCGCAAACGGCGCTGACTGGTCTCTTCAAGCGGCCTCTGCGGCCCCGACAACGGCAAGACCCAGATGGCGCCCCGCGCGAACACCGTGCTGGTCGCGCAGATTTCGGTCGGAAAGGTTCTCAGACGCTCAAGGACCCCGTTCAGAGCGGCATGCTCCCGTACTCCCAAGCGCCCCGCACTTCCGGCTTGCCCTCTGGGCGTCTTCTTTGCACTCTAAGGTCGTCCATGAAGTGGTGGCGGCAGCTACGGGCTTTTGCTCGCGCGACTTTGCACACGAGCCTCGTGCTGGTGCCATTGTGGGTTGCCCTCACCGCGCGCTTGCCGTGGCTACGCGTGGTGGCCGTGCTGGTCACCTCTGTTGGCGTGGCCTTGCTGATACGCGCCGCCTTCATCTATGTGCCTGGCTTCGATCCGTTCTTCCGCGTGCCCTGGCGCGGCCCGCGCGCCGGTCGGCGCATTGCCATCACCTTCGACGATGGCCCCAACGGCGCGGCCACGGAGGCCGTGCTCGACCTCTTCGCCAAGCACGGGGCCAAGGCCACCTTCTTCATGGTAGGCAAGAATGTCGAGGCACAGCCCGAGCTGGCCCGCCGTGTGGCCGCCGCGGGGCACGCGGTGGGCAGCCACACCTATTCACACCAGAAGCTTTCGCGCGTGCCGCTGGCAGCCGCCATCGCCGAGGTGGATCGCGGCCACCAGTGCCTCGTGGATGCGGGGTTGCCAGCCCCCAAGCTCTTTCGCGCGCCTCACGGCCTCAAGACCTTCGGCCTCGTTCGTCACCTGGATCGGCGCGGAATCCAGGCCATCGCGTGGACCGCGGGGCTCTACGACACCGACTGCCCGAGCGCGGACATCATTGCCCGCCGCGCGGTTCGCTGGATCCGCCCTGGTGTGATCTTGCTTCTACACGACGGCAAACTGGGTCATGATCGGTCCCCGATGCTCGGCGCGTTGGATCGCATTCTGACCATGTGTCGCGAACGCAACCTGACCCCGGTGACGGTGCCAGAGTTGCTGGGCGAGAGGCGCACATGAAAGCCCGCCCCCGAATCCTGTTCGTCATCAAAGACCTCAAGCAAGGCGGCACCGAGGGCCAACTCTTGCGCCTTCTGCGCGCTGCCATTGCGCGCGATTTCGAAGTGCGATTGTGCACCTTCTCGGAAGATGTGCACTACGACGAATTGCCAGTGGTGATCCACCACCTGAATCGCCCTGTGCGGGGCTGGACCACGGCGGGTGTTATTGCCAAGGTCATCGACGACTTTCGTCCGGATCTCGTGCACTCGTTCAGGGATCGTGTGAATGCGGCCGTGCGCGTCGCACTTACCCGCAGCCGGCACCAACCCGCCTGGCTAATGTCGGTGCGCGGCCGGCCGATCTTGCCCGTCGATCTGCTGCTGGCAGCGCTGATCAGTCCGCGTGCCTACCGCGTGACCGTCAACTCGGTAGGAATCGCCGAGTCGCTCCAGCGCCACGCGTACATTCCGGCTGAGCGTGTCGCCCTCATCCACAACCTTTTGGACGCGAACGCCTTCGCGCCAGCCACGGCGTCAGCCCGCGCTCGCGCCCGCGCCGAACTAGCACTGGCGGACGACGCCTTCGTGTGGGTCCTGCCGGCGCGCATCTCGTGGGTGAAGAACCACTTCGGCTTGGTGCTGGCCCTTCGGCACCTGCGGCGCAGCGGCCGGTTGCCAGCCCAGGCGACCGTGCTTCTTGCCGGGCGCGTTCGCGATAGATTGTGCGGGTGGCTGCTTCCGCGCTGGGCTCGCCTGTGGGGCGTGGCCCAGCACCTGCGCTGGCTCGGTCCCGTGCGCGACATGCATCAGGTCTATGCCGCGGCGGATGCTCTCGTGCTCCCCTCGTGGGCCGAGGGCATGCCCAACGTGTCCATTGAGGCGCACCTTTCCGGGCTGCCAGCCGTCGTGTCACGCCAAGCAAACCGCGACGCCATCGTCGAACATCGGGTCACGGGTTTGGAAACGGCTACGGGCGACCACACGGCCCTAGCAGAAACCATGGCCGCGGTCATGGCACTGCCGCCCGAAGAACGCGCGGCCATGGGAGCGCGGGGACGAGCCCGCGTGGTGGAACGTTTCCGACCCGAGGCGGTGCTGGACAAGCTCTTCAGCCTGTACCAGGCCGCGATCTCAGCGCAGCTCGCTCGTCAAACGGTCGCGAAGCTGCCCGTCCGAAACGCGTAGACCGGCATTGCCCCTACAGGGAGGGTGAATGCGCAGACTCAGTTCACGCAATGGATCTTGGGCGATCGAGCTCGAACAACCGTAGCCGTTCACGACATAGGCCTGCACGACCACCGATCCAGACGGCAATCCCAACGGTCCGACGTTCGGCCAGAAGTGGCTATAGCCGTCGTTCCTCCAGCCAGACCAGCCGTTTCCGCCGTCATCGGAATACTGATAGTTGATGCCCAGTCCGTCGGCCGAATCCAATTGCACCCACACATGGTCCGTTGTTTCGCCCCACTGATACAGAACAGGCGCCGAGGGCAGCGGATTTGTCGTCAGCGTGACCGTATTGCTCTGTTTCGTGTAGCCGGCGCCGTCGGTGACCACGCAGTAGTAGCTATTGTTCAAGGGAAGTCCGGGTCCGGGCTCGGCACTGAGAGTCAAGCTGGTTCCCGTGCCGAAGACATACGGCGTGGTTCCGCTCAGTCAGTACCACGTGTAGGAAAGCGGCGCGGTGCCCGTCGCGGCAATCACGAAGGTTGCCGTCTTCCCCGGTCCAGCGCAAAGCGTTTGGGCTTGCGGCTGTGTCGTGATGGTTGGGCCGGGCGCGAGGGTCGTCAATGTGACGTGTCGGGGCAACAAAACAAGTGAACGAGAAAGTGGGACCCGGAAGAAACGCAGCGGATCGCTGATTTATGTCAACAACGACACGGGGTTAGCGGGTGATGCCACGGCTGGTCTTGCACCAAGGGCTACTACGTACACTGAATCACCGCCGCTCGCCGCCGCTTTCACAATCCGCCCGGCCGCGTGCCACCTGTCGTTTGCCGGGCGGGATTCCTGGCCTGAGTCTTCCTGGGAGTGCGCGCAGCGTTTGCCCGCCGTAGAATGTCAGCGCGGATCGGCGGCTAGTGAGTCGGCCATCGGCGTATTCCCCTGTGTTGTCAGACGCTTGCGTTGCGGCGACGATCGGCAGGTCAGATCGGCACCATCTTCGACAATTCATTGGTGCTCCGGATAAGGCGATGGAGAGTACGCAGCGCATAGAACCGTGCCAGCTGGAATCCATTCCGGATCAGCTGGCGCCGCGATCTGCAACGTGAAGCTGCCGCCCATGTTCGAGTCCAGCGCGCGATCGACGAGCGATTCGCCCGCGGTGAACTGGGCGAGTCAGCATCCGTCGACACGGTGGCTTGGATCCACCGCGAGTTCTATCACGACGCTGCGGAGTCGATGTTGACCGTCGAGCGTCCCGGGTGCGTGAACATTCGCTTGGAACCAGGAGGTTTCGAGTTGCTTGAGCCAGTCCAGTGCGCGCAGGACAGCGAGGCCCTTCAATTCGCTTTCCACGCGCCGGTCGCCCATCAATTGGACGCCGGGGATGGGGAATGGTCGAGTCGCCTACTTGCGCAGCACCAGCGTGCCCACGCCGGCGGCCAGCAGGGCGTTGACCGCCAGCCAGGCGCGGTCGAGGAAATCGGGTACGAAACGGATGCTTGCCGTGTAGGCGCAGGCAGCGAACAGCAGGGCGCCGGCCACGCCGAAGGCCAGGCCAGCCAGGGTCGGGCGCAGGCAGCGCACGCCGTAGAGCAAGGCCACGGCGGCGACTGGAAGCAGGGCGCTCCAGAGCAGCGGGTTTCCTTGACCGGAGGGACCGAGGAGCAAGGCGAGTGACGAAAGCGCTCCGGCGCCGATCGGCGAGTCGGCGAGCCCCGTCGGCATTCCGGGCAGGAAAAAGAGTCCGGAAGCCCCGAGCATAAGTGCGCCGGCAAAGGTCCAGGTGCGCCCACCGCCGAGTTTTTCGCGTCGGCGCATTCCGCACAGGCTGAGCAGTCCCAGGCCCGCGCCCAAGCCCAGGCTGCCTGCGCCGCGCGAGCTGCGGGCTTTGCGCAAGGCTGCCCCGGCGTCGGCGATCCCGGCGCCGTAGTGGTCGTCGATGCGGCGGCCAGTGGCCGATGTCACTGGCTTGGGCTTGCGAGCGGTGTCGACCAGGACAGCCTGCACGGCCTCGGGGCGTGTGACGCCGGCCCCGATCACCAACGCCGCGATGCCTGCCACGTGCGGTGCCGCCATCGACGTTCCCATGAACCACAGGTACCCATTGCCCGCGGCCCCGGGCAGGATGGTGTTTTGTAAAATGCCGTCGGGCTTGCCATCGCCGTTCTGGTCGACGCGCATGTTTCCGCCCGGCGCCGCGATGTCTATTTCTTGGCCCCAGTTTGAATAGAAGGTCGTGGTTTCGTCCCACTGGGTGGCAGCCACCGCGATGACGTCTGGGTAGCGGGCTGGGTAGCCGACATGGCCGCGGCCGTCGTTGCCCGCGGCGGCCACCACGACCACGCCCTTGCGATGCGCGTATTCGATGGCGCGGAGAACAGGCGTGACTGGGAACGGCCCGCCCAGGCTCATGTTGATGACGTTGGCACCGTGGTCAGCCGCAAAACGAATGGCCTGGGCAATGGCTGCCATGGAACCCGCGCCCCGCCGGCTCAGCACCTTGAGCGGCATGATGGCGGCGCCAAAGGCCACCCCGGCCACGCCTCGGCCGTTGTTGGTGGACTGCGCGATGGTCCCGGCCACATGGGTGCCGTGGCCGTGATCGTCGTCAGCCTTGTCATTGTCGTCGACGAAGTTGAAGCCAGGCACAAAGCGCGTGCCCTGCAGATCAGGGACTCGGGTAACGCCGGTGTCGATGACCGCCACCACGACGCCGCGGCCCTGGCCCAGCTTCCACGCCGCGGGCAGCCCGACCTGGCGCAGGTGCCATTGATAGCGGAAGCAGGGATCGTTGGGAAACCCGGCGCCGGCCTCACCCGCGCCGTCGTCCTTCGCGCATTCAGGCGCGCCTGCCGGTGGCGCCATCGGCGTGGACTCTTCGGGAAACAGGCTGACCGGGGCGTCGTAGTCAACCGACTCGACCAAGGGATCGGCGCGCAGCCTGCGGGCCGCGTCCTCGGCGTCCTGGGCTGTGCGAAAGCGCAGGCGATACATCCGGTCGCTCGCCGAAAATCGACTGATGGGCTCGTCTGCGTAGCCGTGGGCAGCGAGCTGCTGCTCGGTGATCTCGTCGCGAAAGTCGACGATCAGCGCGGTGGGGCTCGCACGTTCGGCGGCAAGCAGCTCCGCAGCCGGTGGCGGTGCGCTGGTGTGCGGCAGCACGTCGCGCCACGACCAGGCGGACCAAACGATCGTGCCACCTAGTCCCACTAAGACCACGGCGGTTGCCGTTGCGCGCATCAACCCAAGTATAGGCCCGGAAATCTCTGGCTGGCAGGTTGAACCGTTTTGGGCCGGCCGCGGCACTGATCCAGATGTACCCACGAGTAGGTTGACGTGGGGGAATCTACGAGCTTAAAGTTCCGGCGGCCCCGCCATTTTCGAACACGCAAACCGCCCCCGCAGGAGCCTTTCCCCAAATGACGTTGACTTCAACTAGAGCACCGAACGGTTTGACGGACCGAGGGAAATCGCGAAGTTGCGAGCAGCCCGAGGCGCGAGGAGGGAGAATACTCGACGTATTTGACCGACGAGCAACGAAGGGATGCGACGCAAATCCGCGATTTCACGACGGG